>Ga0209533_1000035_pt1 | contig 112737 bp, 117 predicted proteins | sample COG_04_FD_184748 | JGI IMG/M metagenome (GOLD analysis project Ga0209533, IMG submission 184748) | Pelagic Microbial community sample from North Sea - COGITO 998_met_04 (SPAdes) (version 2) | ecosystem: Environmental > Aquatic > Marine > Neritic zone/Coastal water | place: Helgoland, sampling...
TCTGGGTCACGAATAAATAGTGCTATAAGAAAAAACGCCAAGCTTGCTTGAGCGTTTTTTTGTTGGTACTATTTTCAAAGCGGAGCTTTGCGGGATCAGCGCAGCTAATCCTTAATAGCATTGAGCGTTTTTTTGTTGGTACTATTTTCAAAGCGGAGCTTTGCGGGATCAGCGCAGCTAATCCTTAATAGCATTGAGTGTTTTGGTTTTCAAAGCGGAGCTTTGCGGGATCATGCAACAATCCCTTCTGGGTCACTAAATCGGAGCATTGATTCAAAGGAATCGGTTCTCCATTTTTTATGCTTGAAATTTCCTGCGATTAAATCGGTATTGAGTCAAAAATAGCGTTCACTTTTGGGGTTCGAACTCGGACGTTTGACTTGTCATAACCCATTCCGGATGGAAACACTAAATTTTGAAGTTTTTGTCGTTGTTTTAAATCCCCTTCTAACCAAATTTTCTCAAGAGATGCGGATAATCTAAGCGTTTTGTCATTAGCCAATTCAAGATTTGAGCTATTTAATGCTGTATTTACTCAAAATAATTCAGTAAATAATCTTCTGAAAAATAGGGGTAATTTAATTGGTTGCTTAATTGGTTGTATTTCTTTTTTATGAGGTCTTTTCTTGAACCTATCTTAATCGATCCAAACACATAAATGTGATGTAAGATTGTGATAAAATCCTCATAACTATACATACAATCATTTATACTAAATAGACTATTGTATCTCTTTTCTTCAACACTGTTTTGTGTCTGTTTAAAGTAAAACATACACATTAAATAATAGGAGTTTAAATGAGACTTTTGATAGTAGAATTCAGTAGTTGTGTCCAATTTAGTATTTTCAATAAGATATTTCATTAGTACATAATTTTTGGTTAAAATGGCTGTTGTAAACAACTCATAGGAATAATCTACCAAACTTGATTTTTTTGAGTGTACTTCAAAATAATTGTCTAAAATTTTGGATGTATTTATCGAATTACCGTTGTCATTAACCATTAGTTTTGAGGCTAACAAACGACTGCATAAAATAGGGTGTAAGTCTTTATTATAAATTAAATCTTCATCTAGTTCTTTAAGCTTTTTATTATTTAAAAAATTCCTAAACTCAAGTAATGAAGTGGTAAATAAGGTAATCTCTGTTTTAGGTTGGTTTCTGTTAATGATTTCGGTCCATTGCCCATAATATCCATTAAGATTAGAGTAATCTACAAAAGTTAAATAGATACAGCTCAGAAAATTTGTATTATTCAGTAATCTAGGATCGATTTCCGCTTGTTTTCGAAGTAAAAGACCGATGGAGTTCCCAAAGTATAAGACTTCTGAATACGAAAAGCTATTAAAGTTTAATGCTTTTAATTTAAATATTTCATCTATTAACCTATAGTTTTTATTGTGAAATAACTCTCTTGTAAGTATCACAATAAACCCTATAAAATTCTCAGAACTTTTTTTAGTTTCAACAATCAACTCTAGGATCGCTTGTTCATTTCCAAGAGAAACAGCTTTGTATGTGAGTTGAGTCAGATCAATTCTATCTTTATAGCCATGGTTTTGGGAAAAATGAGCATAGTTTTTATACCCTACAAATTGAGCTAAGGTGTTTTTCGTTTTGCTATTTGGATTGGTGTAAGGAGCTAAGCCATATAATCGTTTAATGGTACTGTAACTAATATCAATATCCAGCGTTTCTAAAACAGCATTCGAAACTAGTTCACAATCGCCTCGAGTTTTGATTGGTTTTCCAATCTTTTTCTCGACTCTTTTTTTTAAAATATCTATCAAAAGTTTTATATTATGAATCAATTATGAATCAAATATACTGTAATTAAGTGATATTTTTATAGAAATAAATAAAATGGCAAGAGACTATACAAAATACACAGTAGAAGGTTTGGGAGAAAACCTTAATAAAAGACACTTGGTTTTTGCAATTGTAAAAGACTGGGCAAGCAAAAACAACCCCTCATTAGAGGAAATACAAGCTGCATTTCCAGACGAAGTTCAAGGCAGTAAGGGTTTTATTGCAAAAGAATCTGAAGTAAAAGACCCAAAACGTTTTAATATGAAAGAACCTTTAAGTATTAAAAAGGGTGCTCATGTTGTAGTATCTAACCAATGGGGAGCTAAGAATATAGCTGACTTTTTGACCTTGGTGGAAAAATTAGAATACACTGTAACTACTAATTCAGGTCAAAATAACACAGATTCAAATGAATCGGAATTCTTTTCATTATTATATGATATGTATTATTCAGAAGATATTCGAGATCATATAGAAGATATTATTAAATCTGGAGATAAAGAACGCTGTCAATTGTTTAAGAAATCAGCTATTGATTTTGTTAACAGTAATAATTGTTGTTATTGGATTATCCCTTTTGTAATTGATTGCTTAAACGATTTCCAAAATAAAAGTGATGATGAAAATTTAGACTGGGATGATGAGATTGATTTAATGTACCCTGCTGGTAAAGAGTTAGATGTTAATCCAAAAAAGAAATATAGTTTATTTTATTGTTGGAGGAGTCAGACCTTTAAATTAGATGAGGATAAAGATGAAGAGCAGGAGTTTTTCGAATTACTTATAAAGCATTTTAGCGACGCTCAAAATATTGATGATACAGATGATGATTTCTATCACACATGTATTACTACATTGTACTGTACAATTTGTAAAATGTGTGCTGAAGATTATTTTAGCCAAGATGAAGTAGTAGATTTATTACTTTCTGTATTTGAAGACCAATACTTAAAAGATGCTGAGCAAGGAGATTTTATATGGGGTGTTATATCAGAAACCTTAACGAGTTTGGGAGTTGATTTAGAAGAATACAAAGACGAAGAAAACCTTTGGAGGGATGAGTACTTAGTTAATTTCGATGATGTTGCAGAGTACTTAATTGACAATGATGTTTTTGACAATGACTACATTTCATCTTAATGTAGCTATAGAAGAAGTACAATTTAATTAATAAAACAAATACAATAATATGTCATACGCTTAGACCTGAATATTTTCTAAGATAAAGGTTTTACTTAAGAATATGAACCTACATTGAAGTCTTGTAATTTCCTTATAGAGGGGTGAAATTCACTTAAAAAAATACTGTTGGAATAAACCGAAAATCAACATTAAAAGGAAGTAGGTTAAATCATTTTTAAATTTTAAATTATGGATTGTAAATATTGTGGTTATCATATGGCTGGTGGTGGAAAATCTTGCCAAAATAGTCCGTCAGGAAAATGTGTTGGAGTGCCAGACAGTACGAATTGTATTTTTTGTACTTATAAATTTGTTACTGGTGCATCATGTTATAATTCTCCAACAGGGAAGCATCAACTTGCTGGGTAATTTTTTTTGTAGGGTATTTAACTTAAAAAAATACTGTTGGAATAAGCCGAAAATCAATGTTCAAAGGAAGAGGGTTAAATCATCTGTAAATTTTAAGTTATGGATTGTAAATATTATGGTTATCATATGGCTGGTTGAGGAAGAGCACTTAAGTGATATCGTGAACTAGATACTTTGGCTATGGTCATGATTTATGACCATTATCGCCTTATGCCATTGCCAAGTATGTTAATGAACTGTATGCTACCATTTTTAAAAACAGCTTTAATTTAGATACGGTCGGATTGCGATATTTTAATGTTTTTGGAAAAAAACAAGATCCTGGTGGCGCTTATGCTGCAGTCATACCAAAATTTGTAATCCAATTGATAAATCAAGAAGCACCCGTCATTAATGGGGATGGTTCAAATTCCCGCGATTTTACTTATATTGATAATGTGATAAGAATGAATTTTTTAGCATTAACCACAAAAACAGACTCGGCATTAAACCAAATATATAACACTGCTGTGGGAGATCGCACGACTTTAGTCCAACTTGTGCATAGTTTAAAAAAATATTTATCTAAATTTGACCCAGCGATTGCAAACGTTAAAGAGATTCATGGCCCAAACCGGTTAGGAGATATACCGCATTCACAGGCCTCAATTGACAAAGCAGTTAAATTATTAAATTACAAACCAACCCATGACTTCGAAAGTGGACTTGAAAACGCTGTAGAATGGTATTGGAGAAAGTTTAAAAGTTAACCAAAATGAGTATAAATACAATTTGTTGTATTGGAGCAGGCTATGTAGGTGGACCTACAATGTCCGTGATTGCCCAAAAAAACCCCTCTATAAAAGTGATTGTAGTGGATATGAATCAAGCCCGTATTGATGCATGGAATTCAGAAGATTTAGACAAGCTTCCTATTTTCGAGCCTGGACTGGATGCAGTAGTTGCAGAAGCACGCGGTCGAAATTTGTTCTTTTCAACGGATGTTGAAGAGGCTATTCATGAGGCAGACATGATTTTTATTTCGGTCAATACCCCCACAAAAACCTATGGCGCTGGAAAAGGTATGGCAGCAGATTTACAATATGTTGAACTCTGTGCACGTCAAATCGCTAAAATTGCAACTTCTGATAAAATTGTGGTTGAAAAATCGACTCTTCCTGTAAAAACAGCTGAAGCAATTAAAGACATCTTAGAAAATACCGGTACAGGGGTTAATTTTGAAGTACTCTCTAATCCGGAGTTTTTGGCAGAAGGGACAGCCGTTCAAGATTTAGAAGCACCCGATCGTGTTTTGATTGGAGGCGATCAAACAGAAAGTGGATTCAAAGCCATTCAGGCCTTAGTTGACATTTATGCGACTTGGGTTCCAAAAAATCAAATTATCACTACAAATTTATGGTCTTCAGAATTATCAAAATTGACTGCTAACGCATTCTTAGCACAACGGGTTTCGTCCATCAATGCTTTGACAGAGCTTTGTGAGTCCACAGGGGCTAATATTGATGATGTAGCCAAAGCTATTGGAACTGATTCGCGTATAGGTCCTAAATTTTTAAAGGCTTCTGTAGGATTTGGAGGTTCTTGTTTTCAAAAAGATATTTTAAACTTAGTATATATATGTAAGTCTTTAGGGTTGGATGAAGCTGCCGATTATTGGGAGCAAGTAATTATTATGAATAACCATCAACGAAGTCGATTTGCACAACAAATAGTAACTTCCTTATACGGAACTGTTGCTGGAAAGAAAATCGGATTTTTAGGTTGGGCTTTTAAAAAAGACACGAATGATACCAGAGAATCAGCAGCAATTTATATTGCCGATAAGCTAATTGAAGAGCAAGCCCATATACAGGTTTATGATCCTAAGGTAACTGCGGTTCAAATGCAGTCAGATTTGAATGGTTTGAACAGCAGATCTGAATCAGAAAATAATAAATTTTTAGAGATTCATGAGAATCCATACGAAACCTTGCATGGGACTCATGCGTTGGCAGTGATCACAGAATGGGATGAATTTAAAACATATGATTGGCAAAAAATATATGATGGCATGCTCAAACCTGCGTTTGTTTTTGATGGTCGTAATATTTTAGATCAAGCAGAATTAGAAGCAATTGGATTCATATATAAAGCAGTCGGTAGATAAGATGAGTCAGCAAATGATCTTAGTCACTGGTGCAGCAGGTTTTATAGGGTTTCACTTATGTGAACGCCTTTTGAAACAGGGACACCGTGTGGTTGGATTGGATAATATTAACGATTATTATAATGTTGACCTGAAATATGCTCGGCTTAAAGAACTGGGGATTCTTCGTTTGGAAGCCGAACGTTTTGATACAATTTTTTCTAGTAGTGTTTATGGAGATTTGTTTCAGTTTATTCGTCTGAAACTTGAAGATAGACAGGCGTTACCTGAACTGTTTAAAACCCATCAATTTGACAGTGTTTGTAACTTGGCAGCTCAAGCGGGTGTGAGGTATTCTATTGAAAATCCAGAAGCCTATATTGATAGTAATGTCTCTGGATTTCTTAATATCTTAGAATGTTGCCGCCATCATAAAGTACCTCGCTTAGTGTATGCGAGTAGCTCGAGTGTTTATGGAAATAGTGATGCAGTTCCTTTTGAGGAAACCGCAGTTGTAGATCAGCCGATTAGTTTGTATGCAGCCACCAAAAAATCCAACGAGTTGATGGCACATTCCTATAGCCATCTCTACAACATAGAAACTATCGGGTTGCGATTTTTCACTGTATATGGCCCTTGGGGACGTCCAGATATGGCCTTGTTCCTGTTCACTAAAGCCATTCTAAATAACGAACCTATTAAGGTTTTTAATGAGGGTAATCTCTCTCGTGATTTTGCGTATATTGATGATATTATTGAAGGGGTTGAAAACACTCTTTTAAAGACCTTCAAACAAAAGGAGTTGTACAAGTTATATAATATAGGAAACAGTCAACCTGTGCAGCTTTTAGATTTTATAAAAGCGATTGAAAAAAGTACAGGCAAATCAACCGAACGTATTCTGATGCCGATGCAAGCAGGGGATGTAAATCAAACTTGGGCCAATGTAGAGCATCTAAAAACCGACTATGACTACAAACCTTCCACAGCCTTAGAAGTAGGAGTAGAAGCCTTTGTGGGTTGGTACAAGTCTTATTATAGCTAGATACCAAATCTAGAAAGACTAAAATACCACAAACGAGTTACTTTAAATTATTTATTGAATTTCTAAACTCAATTTAACTCTATCCATTATCATCTTAAAGGGCGATTATTCTCCGTATTTTAAGGTAGATGTTGGGTTCTATTAAATAATTGCCCAAACACGAAAACACTACCTATTACTTATTTATGAAAAATTATTTTAAACATGAAACTGCTATTGTTGATTCCGATTGTGAAATTGGACAGGGTAGTAAAATTTGGCATTTTTCACATATCATGTCAGATTCTTTTATTGGTCAAAACTGTAATATTGGTCAAAACGTTGTTATTTCTCCAAAAGTGAGATTAGGGAATAATGTTAAGGTTCAAAATAATGTATCTATTTATACAGGTGTTGTATGTGAAGACGATGTATTTTTAGGCCCTTCGATGGTATTCACGAATATTATAAACCCCAGAAGTGCTGTGAGTCGTAGAGACCAATATTCAAAAACACTTGTTAAAAAAGGAGCGAGTATTGGTGCTAACGCCACCATTGTTTGCGGAAATAATATCGGAAGTTATGCTTTTGTCGGAGCAGGGGCTGTTGTGGTAAAAGAAATTCAAAATTATGCATTAGTAGTAGGCAATCCTTCTAGACAAATTGGATGGGTCAGCGAGTACGGACATAAGTTACATTTTGATTCTAACGGAATTGCAATATGTCCCGAAACAAATCAAGAATATAGACTCAAAGACAGCTCTGTAAGTCGTATAAGTTAGTACAATTCATTTAAGTTAAAACATCATAATAATTAGATTGGATTTATTTTCCTTTTTAGTTACGAGATTTTAAGATTCCAAATTTATATATCTAAATCATGAAGAACTTTGCCTTAATTGGTGCCTCCGGCTATATAGCTCCACGCCATATGAAAGCTATAAAAGACACAAATAATAACTTAGTAGCCGCATTAGACAAATTTGATAGTGTTGGGATCATGGATAGTTTTTTTACTTGACACTAAAGTTCATAATAAACGTGATATGGATGTTTTAGCCAGTGAAATACCAGTCATTGCCGAGATCCCACTAATCAAAACAGGGATAAACACACTGTTTTCTAATCCAAATGATCGTTCAGCTTTAGCAGAATCTTTTAGAATTTTGACCACTAATATGGATTTTGTCTTACCTTCTCAAGGAGACGGTAAAACTGTTTTTTGTACCTCTACAATCAAAGGAGAAGGAAAAACATTTATTAGTTTAAATTTTTCTTTAGCCATGGCAAGCTTAAATAAAAAGGTCTTACTAATAGGGGCAGACTTAAGAAATCCTCAACTTCATACCTATGCGAAAATCAATAAAAATCAACAAGGCTTGTCCAATTTTTTAATAAACCCAACTCTAGATTGGAAGTCATTAACGATGCAAGTGTTTGAAAAACAGCCGAATCATGAAATCTTATTTTCAGGAGCAATCCCACCCAATCCAGCCCATTTATTGGCCAATGGTAACTTTGAAACACTCATAAATGAAGCCAAATCGCTCTATGATTATATAGTAGTAGATTTAGCCCCCACCATTTTAGTGACAGACACCTTATTGGTTGCTCACCTAGCCGATGCAACGATTTGTGCTGTTCGCGCCAATCATACGGATAAAAAACTTATTCCTTTCTCTATGAATTTAAGTAATACGAATCGTCTTAAAAATATGACATACGTAATCAATGCGGTCAAAGAGAACAGATCGTATGGTTACAATTATAATTATGGGTACAACTACGGATATGGAGATGTAGAAAGTTAGTCTAAAACTAAGACGCTGTTAATGTTTTTAATTCTTTAATAGTATATACAGGCTCAGAACTTTTAAACACAAAACTTCCTGCAACTAATACATCGGCACCTGCGTCTTTTAGTGCCTTGGCATTGGCGGAAGTCACACCTCCATCAATTTCTATGACTGTAGAAGCCCCTTTTGCAGTGATGAGAGCCTTCAATTGTTTTACTTTTTCATAGGTATTCTCAATAAAACTTTGACCTCCAAACCCAGGATTAACACTCATAATACATACCAAATCAATATCATTAATAGTATCCTCAAGAACATTAATATTTGTATGTGGATTTAAAGCCACTCCAGCTTTCATCCCTTCCGCTTTAATCGCTTGAAGAGTTCGGTGAAGATGTGTACACGCTTCGTAATGCACCGTGAGAATATCACTTCCTAAGTCGGAAAATGTTTTGATATAACGATCGGGGTCCACAATCATTAAATGTACATCTACGGTTTTTTTAGCATGTTGTGTAATCGCCTTTAAAACGGGCATTCCAAAAGATATATTTGGTACAAATACGCCGTCCATAATATCAATATGAAACCAGTCGGCTTCACTAGAGTTAACCATTTCAATATCTCTTTGAAGGTTGGCGAAATCAGCTGCTAATATAGAAGGTGCAATTTTGGTTGTGCTCATGTGAATCGTTTTATGATGACAAAAATAATATAAAAAATAAACCCCTACCAATTGGTAGGGGTTTTGTTATTAACCTAAATAGGTTTTTAATATTTTACTTCTCGACGTGTGTTTTAGACGTCTAATGGCCTTTTCTTTTATTTGGCGTACGCGTTCACGAGTCAGGTCAAATGTTTCGCCAATTTCTTCTAAAGTCATCGGGTGTTGATTTCCGAGTCCAAAATACAAGCGGATCACATCTGCTTCTCTAGGAGTCAGTGTTTCTAAAGCACGTTCAATTTCTGTACGTAAGGATTCATGTAATAAATCTCTATCTGGATTTGGAGACTCTCCACTTCGCAATACATCATATAAATTAGAATCTTCTCCTTCTACTAAAGGAGCATCCATGGATACGTGACGTCCAGAATTTTTCATAGACTCCTTAACGTCATTAATAGTCATGTCTAATTCCTTGGCAATTTCTTCCGCACTAGGAGGGCGTTCATGAGATTGCTCAAGAAACGCATATGTTTTATTTATTTTATTGATCGAGCCAATTTTATTTAAAGGCAAACGAACAATACGAGATTGTTCAGCTAAGGCTTGGAGTATAGATTGACGAATCCACCAAACCGCATAAGAAATAAATTTAAATCCTCTAGTTTCATCGAAACGCTGAGCAGCCTTAATTAACCCTAAATTTCCTTCGTTAATTAAATCGGGGAGTGTCAACCCTTGGTTTTGATATTGTTTTGCAACAGAAACCACAAAACGTAAGTTTGCTTTGGTTAATTTCTCTAAAGCAATTTGATCTCCAGCTTTAATACGTTGTGCCAATTCTACTTCTTCATCGGCTGTAATTAAATCTACTTTTCCAATTTCTTGAAGGTATTTATCTAAAGATGCAGTTTCTCTGTTGGTAACCTGCTTGGTAATTTTTAGCTGTCTCATTTAAAAGGTTTTATTTTTAAATTGGTTAATGGGTGTGTCATTAAGTTATACGTGCATTAGAGACTAAATGTTACAAAAAAAACCGTTTTTAAATTTAAAAACGGTTTTTTGATTTGATTAAGTTTAAAACTTAATGTGTATTAGCGTCTGTTATCACGTCCACGATTGTCACGTCCACCAGATCGTTTATCATCTCTTGGTGGTCTTGCAACATACCCTTCAGGTTTTTCTAACAATGCTTTACGCGATACTTTTTCTTTTCGTGTTCTTGGATCTTGTCCAAAATACTTCACATCAAAAATATCACCCATATTCACAACATCAGATACATTTTCAGTACGTTCCCATGCTAATTCACTTACATGAAGTAACACTTCGTTTCCTGGAGCATCCATATATTCTACAACTGCACCAAAGTCAAGCATTTTAATTACTTTAACTTGGTAAGTGTTTCCAAGTGATGGCTTAAACATTAACGAGTCAATTTTAGCTAAAACAGCATCAATACCATCTTGATCTGTTCCAAGTATTTCAACAATTCCTTCTTCTGTTACTGGATCTTCATTGATAACAATTGTAGTTCCAGTAGTTTTTTGAAGTTCTTGAATTACTTTTCCACCAGGTCCAATAAGTGCCCCAATAAATTCATTAGGAATCACTCGAGTCACCATTTTTGGTGAGTGTGGCTTCACATCTGCAGCCGGAGCAGCAATTGTTTCTGTTAATTTATCAAGGATGTGTAAACGACCTGCGCGTGCTTGTTTTAAAGCATTCACAAGAATTTCGTAAGACAATCCTTTGATTTTAATATCCATTTGACACGCTGTAATTCCTTCAGCAGTACCAGTTACTTTAAAATCCATATCTCCTAAGTGATCTTCATCTCCTAAAATATCAGATAATACAGCATAACGGTCTCCATCAGAAATTAACCCCATTGCAATTCCAGAAACAGGTCTTTCAATTTGAACACCTGCATCCATCAATGCCATCGTACCAGCACAAACAGTTGCCATAGAAGACGATCCATTTGATTCTAAAACTTCAGAAACAACTCTTACCGTGTAAGGGCAATCCGCAGGGATCATTCCTTTTAAACCACGTTGTGCAAGATTTCCATGTCCTACTTCACGACGTGAAGTTCCTCTTAAAGGTCTAGCTTCACCTGTACAAAAAGGAGGGAAGTTATAGTGTAAGTAAAAATTCTCTTCACCTTCGTAAGAAGGCATATCAATTTTGTTTGAATCTCTTGAAGTTCCAAGCGTTACAGTTGCTAGTGCTTGTGTTTCTCCACGTGTAAATATTGAAGATCCGTGTGTAGATGGTAAGTAGTCAACCTCACACCAAATTGGTCTGATTTCGTCTGTCTTACGTCCATCTAAACGAACTCCTTCGCTTAACGTCAATTCACGTACAGCTTCTTTTTCAGCTTTACTGTAGTAACCACTTACTAAGTGACCAAATTCTTCATTTTCTTCTTCTGTAAAAGATGCTTTTACCTCTTCTTTTACTTCAGCAAATGCAGCACCACGTTCAGCTTTAGAAGTTCCTTTTTTAGCAATTGCGTAACATTTGTCATAAGCCATGTCATGAATACGCTTCTCTAAATCTTCATTAACTTCAGCGGTTTCATATTCACGCACTTCTTTTTTTCCAAATGCTTCTGCAAGGCGTACTTGGGCTTCAACCTGAATTTTAATAGCTTCATGTGCAAACTTGATTGCATCTGCCATTTCTTCTTCAGAAACTTCATCCATTTCACCTTCTACCATCATCACAGAATCCGCAGAAGCACCGATCATCATTTCAAGATCAGAATCTACTAATTGAGCACGGCTTGGATTGATTACGAATGCACCGTTTACACGCGCAACACGTACTTCAGAAATTGGACATTCGAATGGAAAATCACTTAATTGAATGGCTGCAGATGCAGCTAAACCTGCAAGTGAATCAGGCATTACATCTTCGTCATGAGACATCAATTGAATCATTACTTGTGTTTCTGCGTGATAGTCTTTAGGGAATAATGGACGTAATACACGATCCACTAAACGCATTGTCAAAACTTCACCATCGCTAGGGCGTGCTTCTCTTTTGAAGAATCCACCTGGATAACGACCTGCTGCTGCAAATTTTTCGCGATAATCTACCGTTAAAGGTAAAAAGTTTACATCAGATTGTTTGTAGTTTGAGACCACAGTACATAACAACATGGCTTTTCCCATTTGTACGACTACAGATCCGTGGGCTTGCTTTGCGAGCTTACCCGTTTCGATAGAGATTTCTCTTCCATCACCGAGGTCAATGACCTCTTTAAATACTTTTGGTATCATAATTTTTTGTTCTAATTAAACATTGGTGTTGTGTCGTTGTCGTTGTGTGGTGTGACCAATGAAAAACTCTAATTAGCTTCTTCTATTATTTATGAACTTTAAAAGTTTTAAAACTTAAAAAACCACGCATAAAGCGTGGTTTGTAATATTATTTTCTTAATCCTAATTCTTTTACGATCGCACGATATCTTAAAATATCTGACTTCATTAAATAGTCTAATAATGAGCGACGTTTTCCAACTAGTTTTACTAACGAGCGTTCTGTATTGTAATCTTTACGATTTAATTTTAAATGCTCAGTTAAGTGATTGATTCTTTCTGTGAATAATGCAATCTGTCCTTCTGAAGATCCCGTGTCTTTGGCATCTTTCCCGTGTTTTTTAAAGAGTTTCTCTTTAGCTTCTTTTGTTAAATACATTCCAATATTATTTAAATAATTTTTATGCTGTTAACTACGTCTATCGTAATTAGTTGGCAAATATAGTGATTTTCTATTGCTTATGCCTTGTGGTTATCTAATTTATCAGTCGTGATACAAAAAAACGAACCATAGGCTCGTTTTAAAACTGATTTTAAAGAGTTTAATTTACAATACATCCATAGTTGTAGTAATGTCTAGAGATATAAAAACATCAAATTTTACAGGTGAACTCGTAACCGTGCCACTTGCAGTTGTTGTAATTTCAGTAGCATTTTTTAAGTCGTTCGCAATCGCATTAAGTTCTGAAGAACTACCAATAGTATAAACTGAAGTGTTATCTTCTAGTTCAATATCAGCGACTTCAATAACAGTGTCTCCAAAACTCAAAGAAGCTTCTGTTGCAATAGCACCTTCTATCCCTGTAAAATCAACAATTTTAAATGTCAATGAATTGATTCTAACGTCTTGAACTAAATCTATGTTTTGTTGAACCTGATCGTTAGATGCAAGGTTTATTGTTGAAGATTGAGACCAACTTTGAGCGGCTCCTTCGGAGTCTTCAATAACATTTACATTAACGGTTGTGTTGAATTCTTGGGTGATGTTAAACTCGGTTAGATCATCAAATTTATCGCAAGAAAAGAGTACAGTCATTGCAACAAATAAGGCACTGATTTTTTTGAATTTCTTCATTCTATTGGTTAATTTTTAATAATTTATTGATGGCTCTATTTTGAACTAAGCTCTAAGAGGTTGGTTTGATATTAAATCAATGTATTGGTTTACTTTGTTTTTTAGTTCACATCGAGGTGTAATGAAATCTAAAAACCCATGTTCTTTTACAAATTCAGCAGTTTGGAAGCCATCTGGTAATTCTTTTCCAGTAGTGTCTCTTACCACACGAGGTCCCGCAAATCCAATTAGTGCACCAGGTTCGCTAATATTAATATCTCCCAACATTGCAAATGAAGCCGTTGTTCCACCAGTTGTAGGGTCAGTACAAAGTGAAATATAAGGAATATTTGCATCGGCGAGTTGAGCTAGTTTTGCAGAAGTTTTTGCGAGTTGCATGAGTGATAAGGCCGCTTCCATCATACGAGCACCTCCAGATTTTGAAATAATCATGAAAGGTAAATTGTTATGAAGCGCATGGTCTGCAGCACGTGCAATTTTTTCTCCAACTACGGATCCCATCGAACCACCAATAAAACTAAAGTCCATACAAGCAATCACCAAGTCTTTACCTTTTGATTTGCCAACAGCAGTACGTACAGCGTCATTGAGGTTCGTTTTTGATTGTGCAGCTTTTAATCGGTCTGAATAAGCTTTTTTATCAATAAACTTCAAAGGATCTTTGGAAGTGATGTTTGTGTCTAACTCTTTAAATGTATTATCATCAAAAAGCATCTCAAAGTATTCATTACTTCCAATGCGTACGTGGTAACCATCTTCGGGACTGACATAGAAATTCCTTTCTAATTCATCCGTTTCAATGACCTTTCCAGTCGGGGATTTATACCAAAGCCCCTTCGGTGTGTCACGTTTTGCTTCTGTAGGAGTTTGAATTCCTTTGTCTTTTCTTTTGAACCAAGCCATATATTAGTGTCTAAATGGTAAAATTAAAGTACAAAACTACACAAATTTTATAATGTATCGACATTATTTAAATCTTCAAATGCTTTTTTAAGTCTAGCAATGAATGCTTTTTCACCTTCACGTAACCAACGTCTTGGGTCGTAATATTTTTTATTAGGGACATCGCTACCATCAGGATTTCCAATTTGTGCCGCTAAATAATCTCCGTTGGCTTTAAAATCGTCACGAATACCAGTCATAAAAGCGTATTGCATGTCTGTATCGATGTTCATTTTGATAACACCATAAGAAATCCCTTCTCTGATTTCTTCTACTGTAGATCCTGATCCCCCATGAAATACGAAATCAATATGGTTTTCTGAAACACCGTATTTTTTTGTGATATATTCCTGAGAATTTAGAAGAATTTTCGGAGTTAATTTTACGTTACCAGGCTTATAAACCCCGTGAACGTTTCCAAAAGCAGCAGCAATTGTAAATTGGTCACTTACTTTGCTTAGCTCTTCATAAGCATAAGCTACTTCTTCGGGTTGTGTGTATAATTTTGAAACATCAACATCGCTGTTGTCAACACCATCTTCTTCACCACCAGTAATTCCTAATTCGATTTCCAATGTCATTCCCATTTTAGACATACGTTCTAAATAGGTTTTACAGATTTCGATGTTTTCTTCGATTGGCTCTTCAGATAAATCAATCATGTGAGAGCTGTATAATGATTTTCCAGTTTGTGCAAAATGAACTTCACTTGCATCTAATAAACCATCAATCCAAGGTAATAATTTTTTTGAACAGTGATCTGTATGTAAGATCACAGGAACGCCATAGGCTAATGCCATTTCATGAATGTGTTTTGCTCCTGCAATTGAACCAGCAATTGCTGCTTTTTGACCTTCGTTTGAAAGTCCTTTTCCTGCATTAAATTGCCCACCGCCGTTAGAAAACTGAATAATTACGGGAGCATTTAATTCTTTTGCTGTTTCTAGAACACCATTAATTGTGTTAGAGCCAATAACATTCACCGCTGGAAGGGCGAATCCTTTTTCTTTAGCAAGTTTAAAAATTTCTTGAACTTCGCGTCCTGTAGCAACGCCTGGTTTGATGTTGTGACTCATTTTGTTTGTTTTTGTTGTAGCCGTAAAAGTAATGATTTTTAATAATTTGCGGCAAATTATTGCTGCGATTAGCGGTTTATTGTACGAAAACGATATAGCTAATCTGGGATTTCTAAAAGGGATAATTTATCCCAATATTGTAAACAGCTTTGCTGAAATTGAAGTTATTTAACCAACGATTTTGATCTCCAAAAGTAGGTTCATAAGCTTTAAAGCCAGTGTCAAATCTTAAGATAAAAAAACTAAAATCATAACGCAAGCCAATTCCTGCACCAACAGCAATATCTTCCAAAGATCTAATAGTATCAAAATTAGCTTTAGTGTCTGTGACATCATCTAAGACATTCCAAATGTTTCCAGCATCCATGAAAAAAGCACCATTCAAATTTCCAAACAAGTTGTAGCGGTATTCCAAACTAAAAGCGAGCTTCATGTTTGCCTCGTTAAACTCATTGTTGTTGTCTGAGCGGCCAGGTCCCAAATTATAAGCAGTCCAAGCTCTATTGTCATTAGAACCTCCTGCAAAAAAACTTTTTGAAAACGGAATACTTGTTGAATTCCCTAGTGGAATTGCAATTCCGAAAAAACTGCGCAATGCCAAAACATTACTTCGTCCCAAATTCCATAGTTTGATGTGGTCTATTTCAGATTTTATATATTGAGAAAAAGGAACACCACTAACTTTATACGCGCCTTCAGAATTATTTTCAAGATTCAATAGCTTAGAAGCGGTGTAAAGCAAATTGCCAGCGAGTTCAAATTTCACTCTAAATATGGAGAAATTTGTATCAAAAGGATTTTCTCGACTGTTTCGAACGTAATTAAAATTACTTGCCAAAATAAAATTGTCTTGAACCAATCGGCTTTTACGTTCCTGGATATTTCGGACTGTTTGATATTCATTTGGATTGGAATTCTTATATAAAACATCCTCATTCACTAGATTGATGAATTCATCCGCTCGCGATTTTAATAGTGATTGTTGTCCATTAGCGTCTGTATTAAAAAAACCGGCTGGGGTAGAATATGAATCAAGTGCAATAGATTGGAGTCGGTTGAAAGAGTTTTGATACACACTAAAGTAATTAGTTGGATTCAGGTTTCTTACATATTGTAAGTTGACTAAATCAAGCGTATTTGTTACTTTTTCAGACGGAAACCATTTATAACGAAAAACACTATTAAAGGTTTGTTTATCCAATCCAATATTAGTTTGACCCGTAAATCCAGTACTAATCTGCGTACTAGGAGACATGTATTTTGGGATGATTTTATCGGTGTTTACTGGAAAAAATAATCGAGGAATATTTAGCTTTATATCCGCACCCAACTCATTTATATCGAAAAAACCATCTTCTGCACTTGCTCCATCTTTTGATGCGCCAATGGCTCCTAGTCCCGAAATTTGAAGGGTTTCAGCACCTTTAAAAATATTACGAATGACAATTCCAGTAGTGAAAGAAAGTCCAACTTTTTGGATATTACTTTGTGAGACACTTACATCAAACCCCAAGCCGTATTTCTTCTTTGGGGTTAGATAAATATTTGCGGTCAGCGTGGTATCTTGTGGGTTTTCTACGTATTCAATATTAGGGTACTTAAATGTTTTTAACTCGTTTAAGTAGCGATAGGTGCGTGCACGTTCTAAATCTTTAAATAGGCCACCTTTTGTAATTAGGACAGCATCGGTTAAGGCTTCGGGTCTGTATTTTAATTTCCCATGAGCATATACATTGTAATTATTGTAGCTTACTGAGTCTGAGACAGTTTTAGAGCGATTTTCAAAAGTTGCATCTGTGTATATGTTTACATCTTTAATTCGATATGTTTGAAATGGAACGCGTACAATTGAATCGTCATTTCGAATAATCCGATCCTGAATATTCATCTTAACATTCACCTTATTTTTTATTCCAATCGTGTCATTTTCGTATCGAATGTATTGTTCCGAAAAATGATAAGCTCCAGAATTCCTAAATGCCGTAGTCAGACGGCTGCGTTCGTTGTCAAAATTTGATATTTTAAACTGATCTCCTTTTTTTAAGTAAGAGCCTGATTTTAAATTATTATATAAAGTATCGATTACTGGAGAGTCAATGCGTTCGGAAAGTACTCCTATACTGTAAGGGGTTCCTGTCTCAATTTCAAATCTCAATGCAGCTCTTTTTACCCCAACAGTATCAACTTTATAATTGACAGTTCGATCAAACCATCCATTAGCAAAATAATACCGTTCTAGGTTTAGCTTTGTTTTATTGATTTTTAAAGAATCTAAAAGTACGGGGGCTTCACCTGTGTTTTTTAACCAGCGATTAAATCCAATTGCTGATGTTTTTAACTGATTGAGTTGTTTTTCTGAAAGTTTAGAAATTAAACGCTGTTTTCGTTTGGGGTTTTTTTGCAGCCAGGCCTCAAAGATAGAATCTTTGTGAGGTCGTGCTAAATTATAAATATGTAGTCTTAGAGGGGCACCAAGCAGTGATACATTTTTTTTCTGAAACGATAAATTGGTAAGTTCCTCTGATTTTTTCTTTTGACCATTGATAAAAAAACTATTTTCAGTCAATAAATAATCGGTTGCCTCAACTCGTTTTACAGCATCACAAGCCATAAAAAAACAAGTCATTACAAATACTACGGTTATTTTTATCAGTGTTTTCTTCAACAATCAATAAATAAAATTTAGCTTTACTGTCTAAATTAATAATAATCAAAAGTACGTTTTTTAGATGTTAACCAAAAGCCAAATAAAGTTAATCACGAGTTTGAAGCAAAAAAAGTTTAGAACCCAACATCAGTTGTTTGTTGTTGAGGGCATCAAAGTTGTTGAAGAGTTTTTAAACTCAGAATATGAACTAGATGCTATTTTTGCATTAGACGATCGTTTTTCACATTACAATCAGAAGTTCACTTTAGTTGATTCCAAAGAACTTGCGAAAATTAGTGGATTTAGCACTCCCAACAAAGTGTTGGCTACTTTCAAAATCCCAAAACTTCAAGCAATAGATTGGTCTTCATTAGTAGTTGCCCTTGATGGCGTCAATGACCCTGGAAACTTAGGGACGATTATCCGTCTTTGTGATTGGTTTGGAATTGAAAATTTGGCATGCAGTGAAGAAACTGTAGATTGCTATAACCCAAAGGTTGTTCAAGCGAGCATGGGCTCTCATACACGAGTTAATATTTCATATTTAGATCTTAAAAAAACCTTGCCATCTGCTTCTAATTGTATGGGTACATTTATGGAAGGTGTTTCTGTTTATGAGCAAAATCTACCTAAAACAGCTGTGATAGTTCTGGGAAATGAAGCCAATGGCATTTCTAAAGAGATAGAAGGTTTGATGCACACGCGCCTTTCTATTCCCAGATTTGGAAAATTGAAGCAAACAGAAAGTCTCAACGTTGCAAATGCGGCTGCAATTATTTTGAGTGAATTTAAGAAAAATACTATTGAAACGTGAAATTGATAAACAAGCCACGTGTTTGCATTTGGGCAATATTGCGTGTCCATCGACTGTCAGGGTCGATATCTTCTACGAGTTCATTCTGCATTGAAAATACCCCCCGAATTGAGGGCGTGAATTTGAACCAAGTCAAGTAAAGGTCAACACCAATACCTAGTTCATAATACATGTTATTTTTGGTAACTCTAAAAACATTTTTGCTATTGTCATCTGGATTGTCTTGTTGACTCGATAGGTTCAATGCCGTTGAAATTCCAGCGACTACAAATGGCTTGACATTGTTAATTCTCTTTGAAGATAGCTTCACTAACAAAGGAATATGTATAAATGTAGATTGAATTTCACGGCTGAGGTCTTTATCTTCAAATGCAATTCCTGTAAAATAGGTTTTGCTGTAGTTTAATTCTCGTCTCGAAATCACCAACCCTGGTTCAAGACGAATGTCTATGTAGTCATTGATCCTAACGTTTCCAACAAGTCCTACATTAAACCCTGTAGATTTCAATACTTGAATATCTTTGACGTCTGTGTAATAATCAAAATTGTAATCATACACATTAAACCCTAAATAGTATCCATAAGACAATCGTGCTTTATCAAAATTTTCATTATTAAGGACGCGTTCTTTACTAAAAAGCTGAGCGCTTGAAAATTGAATAGAACATAAAATAAAGAAGATTGATAAAACGTGCTTCATACTTATTGTTTTGTTGCAGTATAAATGGTAGCAACTCCAAATGTTTGTGGAAGGGCTTTCGAGTTTATAAACCCTGTTTTATTCAAAATATTGTTAAAAGCCTCTCCATAAGGAAATTTAGAAGCCGATTTACTCAAGTAAGTATAGGCCGATTTGTCTTTAGAAAAAAGTTTTCCTACGAGTGGTAAAATAACATTAGAATGCAAATAGTAGCCTTGTTTGAAAGGAAATTTTGTAGGAACAGAAGTTTCTAAAACCACAAAGATACCGCCAGGTTTCAAAACTCTCAATATTTCGGCTAAGCCGACTTCTAGGTTTTCAAAATTTCTTACGCCAAAGGCAACAGTAATTGCGTCAAAGGAACTATCGTCAAAAGGAAGGTTTTCAGAATCGCCAACCACCATATCAATGGTTTTGTGTAATTCTTTATTTAATATTTTTTTCCGCCCTACTTCCAGCATACCCTCGCTAATATCCAACCCAATAATTTGAGTAGCATTGGTTCGAGTTAAATTAATCGCTAAATCGCCTGTACCCGTTGCAATATCAAGAATGTTTTTTGGATGGGTATCAGCAACAAGTTGAACTACTTTGTTTCTCCATTTAATATCAATTCCAAATGAGATGACTCTATTTAAACCATCATACTCATTTGAGATTGTATCAAACATTTTTGCGATTTGTTGTTTTTTACCAAGTTCGCTATCTTTATAGGGAGTAATTTTTTCAGACATATGTGGTCAGACCTTTCTTAATAATTTGAATGCAAAGAAATACAATTCATAAACAAATCCCTAAAAATAACGTATATTTGCACATCTTTTTAATTGATAATTAATGAAAATCATTATAGCCGGCGCTGGTGAAGTCGGGTTTCATTTAGCGAAGCTTTTATCTTACGAATCACAAGAAATCACCCTTATTGATTTGAATAAAGACAGTCTCGTGTATGCAGATACGCATTTGGATATTAAAGTAATCAAAGGCGATGCAACTTCTATTTCTGTATTGAAAGATGCACGAATTTTAAATTCAGATTTATTTATATCCGTTACATCATCTGAAACCTCCAATATTACAGCTTGTGTTTTAGCTAAACAGTTGGGTGCAAAACGAACCATTGCAAGAATTTCGAATCCAGAATTTATAAACCATAAAGACGAAGTTGGATTTACCAAATTTGGGATTGACGAGCTTATTTCCCCAGAATCTTTAGCGGCTGCTGAAATTGAACTACTACTAAGTCAGTCGGTTTTCAATGATACTTACGAATTTGAAGAAGGTGCATTGACTATGCTTGGATTGTCACTTTCCAAAGATGCTAAAATCATAAACAAATCTGTTAGAGTTGCGGCACAATTACTTTCAGACATTCATTTTATACCCATTGCTATTCAGCGATTTGGGTCTCATTTGACTATCATCCCTAGAGGAGATACTATTTTTAAGGATGGAGATCGTGTTGTTTTTATCACTTCAAAAGGAGGAGATGAAGAATTGTGTAAACTCACCGGAAAGAAAAAGACAGAAATTAAAGATGTAATGATTTTAGGAGGGGGTAAGATTGGCTCTAAAACAGCTTGTGATCTTTCCAAAAATTTCAACATTAAACTTGTCGAAAAACTAAAAGATAGAGCTTTTGATTTGGCAGAACAACTTCCAGATACCTTAGTGATTAATGGTGATGGTCGTAATGTTGCACTTTTAGAAGAGGAAAACATCAAAGACATGGATGCTTTTATTTCTGTGACTGGGAATTCTGAAACTAATATTATGTCTTGTTTGGTCGCTAAATCTAAGGGAATCAAAAAAACTATCGCATTGGTTGAAAATATGGATTATTATGAGCTTTCTCACTCTATTGGAGTTGATACGCTAATTAATAAAAAACTTCTTGCAGCCAATAGTATTTTTAGGTATATACGGAGGGGAGAAGTGGTTGCGATGACAAAACTAAGTAATATGGAGGCGGAGCTGCTTGAATTTGTAGTAAAGCCAACATCCAAAATATGTGACAAATTTATTAAAGAGATCGAATTTCCTCTATCTGCTATTATTGGTGGTGTGATACGAAATGAAGAAGGATTCATTGCTTTAGGAGATTTCAAAATCGTATCAGGCGACCGCGTTGTTGTTTGTTGTTTGCCTCAATCTATTAAAAAAATAGAGAGTTACTTTTACTAACCCAATCTGTTAATGAAACTCAATTATAAAATTATATTTCACTTTTTTGGACTCTTGCTGTTGTTCAATGGCGGATTTATGTTGTTAGCCGCGTTCTTAAGTTTTTGTTACAAAGATGGTGCGACTTTTAATTTATTTCTAGCAGGTATATCTGTACTATTGTTCGGAGTTTTAGCCATGCTTTGCACCAAGAATCACACCAAAGAAATGAACAAACGAGAGGGGTATTTGGTGGTTGCTTTTGGTTGGATTGTGATGACCTTATCTGGTACACTTCCATACTTATTCACCGGTGCTATTCCAGATTTCACAAACGCTATTTTTGAAACGATTTCGGGATATACCACAACGGGTTCTACCATTTTAAATGATATAGAGTCACTTCCAAAAGGCATCTTGTTTTGGAGAAGTTTGACGCATTGGATTGGGGGGATGGGAATCATTGTATTAGCAATTGCAATTTTACCACTTCTTGGAATTGGAGGTATGCAGCTTTTTGCAGCAGAAGCCCCGGGGCCTAGTGCCGATAAATTACACCCTCGAATAACAGATACAGCCAAACGATTGTGGCTTATTTATTTTGGATATACAGCCGCCGAAACTTTATTTTTATCTTTAGCTGGTATGTCCTTTTTTGATGCACTTAATCATTCGATGAGTACTCTTTCCACGGGAGGGTTTTCAACTAAAAATGCGAGCATGGCGTTTTGGAACTATTCTCCTTTGATTCAGTATATCGTTATCTTTTTTATGTTTTTAGCAGGAACCAATTTTGTGTTGAGTTATTTCGCATTTAAAGGAAATGTAAGTAAAGTAGTAAAGGACGAGGAATTTAAATTATATTTTAAATTTATAGTAATTTTCACCCTAATTGTTGGCGGGATAATTTATTATAATTCTTTCTTAAATGGTGCTTCAGCGTTTGGTCATCCTATGGTTTGGGGTGACGGGGAAGGGTCTTTTAGGCACGCACTTTTTCAAGTAGTGGCCATTGTTACTACCACTGGGTTTGTATCCGCAGATTACACCCTTTGGGCGCCGTTTTTACTCGTATTCTTTTTTGGGTTGATGTTTCTAGGAGGCTCCGCCGGAAGTACTTCTGGGGGTGTAAAAATTGTACGTCATTTAGTGCTTATAAAAAATGGTTTTTTAGAGTTTAAACGCAGCTTACACCCGAGCGCAATTCTGCCTGTGCGTTATAATAATAAATCTGTTTCAGGAGAAATTGTGTTTAATGTCCTTGGGTTTTTTATACTCTATATGCTATCCTTTATCGTAGGGTCTTTAGGGTTTGCACTTTTGGGTCTCGATTTTCAATCTTCAATAGGAGTAGCTGCCTCAAGTTTAGGGAACGTAGGACCTGCTCTTGGTGAGTTTGGTCCTGCTCACAACTTTTTTGAAATGCCTGCTGCCGGAAAATGGTGGGCAGCTTTTTTAATGCTTATCGGAAGATTAGAATTGTTTACAGTTCTTATCTTATTTACCCCTTTCTTCTGGAGAAATCGATAGAATAACGTCTTTCTAGCTCACAGCTTTCTTAATACGACTGATCGCTTCAATTATTTGGTCTTGAGACGCTGCATAGGATATGCGGATACAATTTGGATTTCCAAATGCATCTCCTGTAACAGTAGCAACTAAAGCAGCTTCTAACAAGTATAAAGAAAAGTCTGTTGCGTTCTTAATAAGTGTCCCATTAAGTGTTTTTCCAAAAAAAGCAGTTACATCAGGAAACACATAAAAAGCACCTTCAGGAGTATTGCATGTAAATCCATCGATATCTTTTAATAGTCCGAGAATTAAATCGCGACGAACTTTAAACTCGTCAATCATATATTGAACTTTCGTAGGCGATGCTTCTAAGGCTGTAATTACGGCACGTTGGGCAATACAATTTGCACCACTTGTAATCTGTCCTTGCATTTTATTACACGCACGTGCAATGGCTTCTGGAGCTCCAAGGAAACCAATACGCCATCCTGTCATTGCAAAGGCTTTTGACACCCCATTAATGGTGATAGTTCGGTCGTACATATCCTCAAATTCAGCCATACTAGCATGACCACCAACAAAGTTGATGTGTTCATAAATTTCGTCAGAAACGATGTAAATATTAGGGTAATTTTTTAAAACATCTGCTAAGGCTCTCAGTTCAGCTTTACTATAAACAGATCCACTTGGATTACAAGGGGAACTAAACCAAATCATTTTAGTTTTAGGCGTAATAGCTGCTTCTAGTTGCTGAGGGGTCATTTTGAAATCATTCTCAATAGAAGTCACAACTTCAACTGGTACGCCATCAGATAACTTTACGATATCAGCATAGCTAACCCAGTAAGGACAGGGTAAAATAACTTCGTCGCCTTCGTTGAGCATAACCAATGCTACATTCGCTAAACATTGTTTGGCACCTGTAGAAACCACAATTTGAGAGGGTTGGTAGTTGATGTTATTATCACGCTTAAATTTGGTGATGATGGCTTGTTTTAACTCGGCATATCCATCGACTGGGGTGTATGAATTATAGTTTTCATCGATAGCTGTTTTCGCAGCGTCTTTGATGAAATCTGGAGTATTAAAGTCCGGCTCTCCCAAACTTAGTCCTATGATATCTTTGCCTTCGGCTTTTAATTCTCTTGCTTTGGCTGCCATCGCTAGGGTTGCTGATGTGGCCATGTTTAAAATTCTTTCAGAAAGTAATTGGTTCATTGTTGTTCTGTTATGCTTGTAATAAAGGTTTTGTGCCCATTTCTTTTAGATATTTAAAATGGGCTATAATTGCTTTTCTTGTAGTTTCAAATTCGTTATAAGGTAAGTTGAATTCTTTTGCAGTTTTCTTTACAATCTCGGCAATCTTACCATAATGTACATGTGATATGTTTGGAAAAATATGGTGTTCTACTTGGTGATTTAACCCTCCTGTGAACCAGTTAACCAATTTGTTTTTTGGTGAAAAGTTAACCGTTGTTTTAAGTTGGTGAATTGCCCATGTGTTTTTCATTGTACCATCAGTTTCAGGCATTGGCATTTCTGCTTCGTCCATAACATGTGCCAATTGAAAAACGATGCTAAGAATTAGACCTGCAGTGTAGTGCATTATAAAAAACCCTAATAAAACTTTGTACCAAGCAATGTCTAAAATTAACATTGGAAGTACAATCCACAAGGCTAAATAAATTACTTTAGACACTACAAGCGTGCTCCAGTTTAGGAACGGGTTTGGAAATTTACCGTATGAAAGTTTACGTTTCATATAGCGTTTCATCTGAATGAAATCAGTAGTGATCGCCCAGTTTATGGTCAGTAAACCGTATAATAATACGGAATAAATATGTTGAAATTTATGATGACGTTTCCACTCGGTACTTTTGGTGAATCGCAACACACGACCTGCGTCTAAATCTTCGTCATGTCCAGGGATGTTGGTGTAAGTATGGTGCAACACATTGTGTTGAACTTTCCAATTATAAACATTTCCAGCGAGGATGTATATACTTCCTCCCATGATGTTATTGACCCATGATTTATTAGAAAATGATCCATGATTTCCATCATGCATGACATTCATTCCAACTCCGGCCATACCTATTCCCATTACCACAGTAAATAAAATTTGTAGCCATCCAGGCATGTTAATTGTAAGTATCAAAAAATAAGGCACTAAAAAAATTGAAAACATCACAATAGTTTTAGTCCAAAGTTTCCAGTTTCCTGAGCGTTTGATTTTATTTTCTTTAAAATAATTATTAACTCGACCGTTTAAGGTTTTAAAAAACTTAGCCGAATCTTTTCTCGAAAATGTGATTGTTGATTTTGTCATGAGTTGTTTTTGTTATCTCTGATAAAAATATTAATCAAATGTAGATAATAAAAAAGTTTAGAACGAGAGAATTCACAACATTTAACATATTAATGGCTATTTTTGCAGAAAACATACCAAGTCATGCTTTTAATTCAGAAATATTTTCCTAACCTCACAGAAATTCAGTTCAAACAGTTTGAAGCATTGCAAGGGCTTTATGAAGAATGGAATTCACAGATCAATGTTATTTCCCGAAAAGATATAGAGGCGTTGTATTTGCGGCATGTCCTTCATTCATTGGCACTAGCAAAATTAATCGAATTTAAAGCAGGGGCCCAAATTTTAGACGTTGGTACTGGGGGTGGATTCCCTGGAATTCCCTTAGCTATTCTATTTCCAGAAGTTAAATTTCATCTAGTAGATAGCATTAATAAAAAGTTAAAAGTGGTCAATGGCGTTGCTGAAAGTTTAGGTTTAGAAAATATCAAAACTACACATGCCAGAGCTGAATCCATTAAAGGTCACTATGATTTTATTATAAGTCGTGCTGTGACCAATATGCCTGATTTTGTGGGATGGGTCAAAAATAAAATTGCTAAAAAAAGTGTCCACCCTATCAAAAATGGTATTTTGTATCTTAAAGGCGGCGATTTAACAGAGGAGCTTAAGATTTACACAAAAGCAACTCTCTATGATTTAAGTGCTTATTTTGAAGAAGATTTTTTTGAAACAAAAAAAATCGTACATCTTCCACTTAAATATAAGGGTTGAAATCTTAAAAAGTAGCCACTAAATTAAGGGTTACACCAGTGTTTTTACTTACCGGTCTACACACACCTCCCACACAAAGTAATCCTCCTCGTTGGCGTCCATAGTTGATTCCCACACGAGTCGATCCTTTTGTGTAACTTCCTCCTAAATTAAAGAAATGAATTTCTGTATTTTCAGTAATTTTACTCTCCTCATAGTTGTAGGAGTCATTTAAATAGACCCCAAACTTTGAATTAAAAAAATACTCTATCGTGCCTCCTGCCCAATTATTGGCATCGTCATTTGTAGAGAGGTGCTGAAGTTCCAGTCGAACCGATTTGCCACTATTAAATTTGTAGGTGCTTTCGGCAACTCCAATCCAAGCATTTACAAAATCATTAGCTCCTTTGGACTCTAAAAAACCTTTATTATAATTTAAGTTTATATAAGTAAAAATTGATTTTAATTTTGGCGACCATTTTTTTCGAATTTCTGCATTAATTTCCGAATACAGCTTGTCATCAAAATTCAACAATTCTGTTTCGTATGTTAAATCATCTCCTACAAAATAAGCAGTGCCTGAAGGATTGGAATAGGTCGATGTTAAATTTGCCCAATAGGACCAATTCACACTTAGTTTTGTCCCGTATTTACCGCCTAAAAGAGATCCTTTTTTAATATTATAAAATACATCGATAGACTCTCCAATTTCTCCAGATTTGACTAATGGAAATTCATAGTTTTCAACAACTAACCCTGGTTGGGCTTGGTATATATAAATATTTGCGAGTGTATAATCATGTTGTTTTGTAAGTGCCGGCAAGTAATTCATACTCAGCTGGCTTGTTGGATTGTTATTAAGGTTAAGGGCGCTTCTTTCAGAGTAAAAACGCATGTTTTCAAGTCTTCTAAAAGTGGATCCAATTCCAAATCCTTTTTGTGAATAACCAATGTTCCAAGTAATTGCATTTCCATCAAACAGTGCTTTTTCTGAAAAGGATACTATGTTTGGGATGAAGTTATTGAGTCGTGCATCTTCGCTCTTATATATGTATTCAAAATTGGTATATAAGTTTTTGTATTCCAAATCAAGCTGCGCTCCAAATGAATTTACCAACTCAGGGATTTCAATTGTAGCTTGAGGATTGGGAGTGTCACTTTTGTAGTCTTCTTGTTTGCCTACGTAGCTCAATCCAAGTTTTAAACTGTTGAGGCTTTCTATTTGAAAAGCATTTGCAATGTCAAATTGAGTTTCAAACCCAAAAATATTGGAGTCTGAAACGTCAAACCCCTTGCGTTGTTTGCCGTAAAGTGCTGTCAGTCTCAAATAGTTTGTAGGGTCATAAATAATTTTACCTCCTCTAAGAGCATTGTTGACGCCTAAAGCGCGGTCTTCCCATGAACGTAAAATGAGTCCGCTACCAAACTGGACATAATAATATCCAAGCGTGATATCTAATTTTTTGGTATTGTAGTTAAGGTAGAACGTTCCTAATCCTATTTCTTCATCAAATATTTTACTGTAATTTAATAAAGGCTCTGGCGCATAGCTTTCTAATTGAAATCCACTAGAAAATCGATCTGAAATTTGATAATCGATTCTTAAATAACTGTTAGCTCTTAGTCGTTCCGTATCTTCTTTAATATCTTCAAATTTTTTGTCATTCAAATACCATTGTGCATTAGATTCGAAGCTTACATTTAGGCGTTCACTAATTTCATCAAATCTACTTTCCCACTCTTTTTCTTGGGAATTGATCGTCACTGTAATCAAGAGTATTATGACCGTGAGTATTTGTTTGTGCATTTTAATGTGTTTTAGTTTTTTAATAAAATGTTAATTGAACTGCACCAAGCGACCTCCTCATTTTGGTACATTCTAATAAGAATCTTAAAGGAATTAATCTTTCAGAGTAACAATTTGATCGTAAAGTTCGTCTTCAAATCCTGGGGTGTAACCGGTGTGCTTGTAAACAATTTCACCTGACTTTATAATAATTGTATAGGGAACAGTACTCACTCCAAAAGCACGTTTTAGATCACTGTTTTCATCAAGTAAAATTTCAAACTCCCAACCTTTGCCATTAACCATTGGCCTTACTCGTTTAGCAGTTCTTGAATCGTCTATTGAAACCGCATAATATTTTACACCTGTTTCTGAAACCCAGTCGTCATAAACATCTGCGACGGCGTCCAATTCGTTTTTACAAGGAACACACCATGTTGCCCAAAGAGAAACAACGATGAGATCATCGACTGCTGCAATTTCAGCTAGTGTTGTGGTTGCGCCTGAAAGTGTTTTAAGGGTGGTGTTTGGCAGTAGTTCTTGCGCAAAAAGTGTAAAGCTTAAATTAAACACTAAAATCCAGATAAATTTTTTCATAACATTTTTTTTAACTCTCCACAAACTTATCATTATTTTGTTAAAAATGGCTCGTTTAAATATTTTTTTTCATAATATTGTGTTAACGTATAAGTCTATTTTAATATTAATTTAACATAAAATTATGAAAACCCCTTTTCTTTTAAAATGTATTTTGCTCGTATTTTTAGCTATAAGTTGCTCTAAGAGCGACGATAACGGCGGTGGTGACGGCGGAGGCGGAACTACAGGAGATCCAGTAACCTCCATTACCTTGTCAACGGCTGTTACTGATGTTAATACAGACTCTCAGGTAGTGTTTACCGTTAAAGGTAATTCGAATGAAAACTTATCCAGTCAATCTATTTTTAAAGTAGATGGTGTTACGACTTCGAATCCAATCATGTTTAGTTCAGAAGGTTCCTTTGAAGTTATTGCTGAGTTCGAGGATTTAGCCTCTAATAAAATAATAATTACAGTGGTAGATGCCCCACCAACAAGTATTGTCCTAGATTTTGATCGAGTTTGTTACAGTATCGGAGACTCGGCAACATTTGAAGTCAAAGATAACTTTGGTAATATAGTTACAACACAAGCAGTTGTTTCTGTAAACGGAACAGTTACGACGGCTAATCCCTACCAATTTACAACAACTGGTTCTTACGATTTTGTAGCAACTTACGATGGTTTAACATCCAGCACGGAGACTTTAAACGTTACATCTGGTACTGTTGCTCCTAGTTCATTTACCAAGAAAGTCCTTTTAGAAGATTTTACCGGGACTTGGTGTTCACAATGTCCACCTGCGGGTGCGGCAGTCACAAACGCTGGAAATGGAAATTCAAATATATTCGGAGTTGGCTATCACGCAAGCAGTTCAAGTAGTCAAGATCCCATGGAAATTCCAGAAACAGCTTACTGGTCCACCTACTACAACGTCACAGGCTTTCCAACGGTTTATGTTAATGGGCCTGATACGAGATGGAATTTCCCCGGAATGGCACAAGTTAATGCTGAATTAGCGGAGGAAGCAACTCTTGGTTTGGCATTAGAAACTGCTATTGTTGGTGGGAAACTAAATTTAGAAGTAAACGTTGGGTTCAAATCAACCCCTGATGAAGAAGTAAGGTTGATGGTCTATTTAGCAGAAGATAATGTGACGACTTCAACACCACAAGCGGGGTCTTCTCAAGGGGTCAACTATGTGCACAGAGATGTTTTAAGAGAAGTTTACACCGATCAGTTAGGTGATATCATTCCTAGTTCCAATACCGGTGGCGGATGTATTTTCACCCGAACCTTTACGGGGCTAGATTTACCATCTAATATAGATGATATGAACGAATTAAAGGTGATTGTGTATGTAAGAAATACCTACACTAAAACCTTTGTAGATTATTTTGGTAATACCCATACAAATTCTCCGCACTACGATATTTACAATGTACAGGAAGTACATGTTGGAGGAACTCAAGCGTTTGATTAAATGTGTATTTAAAACAAAAAAAGCCACTCAATTGAGTGGCTTTTTTAATTGACTACAATTATTTATTCTTCTAAAAAAGGATAACGATAATCTGTAGGAGTTACAAATGTTTCTTTGACCATTCGTGGTGAGATCCATCGCAACAAATTCTGAGCAGAGCCTGCTTTGTCATTTGTTCCAGAAGCACGAGCTCCCCCAAAAGGTTGTTGCCCTACAACAGCACCCGAAGGTTTGTCATTAATATAAAAGTTTCCAGCGGCATTTTCTAACATTTTTGTTGCGAGATTAGCTGCATATCTATCCGTTGAAAAGATAGCACCTGTCAGTGCATATTCACTTGTTTCATCAACGAGTTTTAAAGTGGCTTCATATGCAGAGTCTTCATAAACAAAGACTGTCATGACAGGGCCAAATAATTCGGTGCTCATTGTTGCATACTTTGGATTGGTTGTTTCAATAAGTGTTGGTTCTATAAAGTAACCTTTACTCTTGTCGTAGTTTCCTCCAGCTATGATAGTGGCATCAGAATCTTCTTTTGCACGATCAATAAACCCTGCAAGTTTGTCAAAAGAACCTTCATGGATCACCGCCGTTATAAAGTTAGTTAAATCATCTGGAGATCCCATTTTAAATGTTTTCATTTCAGCGACTAAAAAGGCTTTAGTTTCAGACCACAAACTCTTAGGAATGTAAGCTCTTGAAGCAGCGCTGCATTTTTGACCTTGAAATTCAAAAGCACCACGCAACATTCCGGTTGCAACTTGCTTAGCATGTGCCGAAGGGTGTGCGATTATAAAATCTTTTCCACCTGTTTCGCCAACAATACGCGGATATGTTTTGTAGTTGTGAATGTTAGTTCCAATTTGTTTCCAAAGTTCTTTAAAAATATGGGTTGATCCTGTAAAATGAAGTCCTGAAAAATCGGGACTTGCCAAAATGGTGTCTGTAATCATAACAGGATCACCAAACACGACATTGATCACTCCAGGTGGTATGCCAGCTTCTTCAAAAATATCCATAATAATTTTTGCTGAATAGGCTTGGCTGTCACTCGGTTTCCAAACCACTACATTCCCCATCAAAGCCATACACGCCGGAAGATTCCCTGCTATAGATGTGAAGTTAAATGGTGATACAGCATAGGTGAATCCTTCTAAAGGACGGTATTCGATGCGATTCCAAGCACCACTGGTGCTTTGTGGTTGATCTTTGTATATGTCGATCATGAACTGAACATTGAATCTTAAGAAATCTATAAATTCACAAGCAGCATCAATCTCAGCTTGAAAAACTGTTTTTGATTGCCCAATCATTGTAGAGGCGTTTATTCTTGCACGATAAGGACCTGCGATTAATTCCGCTGCACGAAGAAATATTGCGGCACGTTGTTCCCAAGGCAATTGAGCCCAAGATTTTCGTGCTTCTAAAGCGGTCGCGATAGCGGTTTCAACATGCGATTTTTCTGCAGTATGATACGATCCTAAAATGTGCTGATGATCGTGTGGAGGGCTCATTGTCTGTGTGTTTCCAGATTTTACAGCTTCACCATTTATACACATTGGCACTTCTAGAGTTTCCTTTAGCATAGCCTTGTAAGTCGCTAGTACTTCTTCACGTTCTGGAGAACCTGGCTTGTATGATTTGACAGGTTCATTTATTGCGACTGGAACCTTAAAAAATCCTTTTCCCATGATGTTTGTTTTTTAGTGTGTGTTTTAGGTGTGTGGTATAAAAGTGTAAAATTACACTTTATACTTGATGTTTAAGTTTAAATGTAGTTTAATTTTGTGCAAATGAGGCACTTAATTTAAAAGTTGGTATTGTAACTTTGAATTGCTTTGAGTTAGAAAGGTTCACCATTAGATAGCTACCTTTCATAGCTCCGAAAGGAGATTTTAACACACATCCAGAACTGTATGTATGACGATCGCCAGGAATAAGAATAGGTTTTTCGCCAACCACTCCTTCGCCAATGACTATTTCATTTTCATTAAGTGCTTCCATGATATTCCATTTTCTAGCTATTAGTTGTGCAACTTCATGACTCTGATTTTCAATAATAACATCATAACTAAACGCATAATGAATACTGTCATCTTTGTAGAAAGTTCCTTCAAATTCAGATTCAATCGATATTTTTATGCCTTTGGTGATTTGTTCTATCATAGCGTATAAAAATACTAAATTTAGTCAAACTAAAAAATTATTTTATTAAAAGCTATGTTCTATTTTGAAAGTTTGATAAAATCATCAAAAGTTGTAGATGCTTTAATTGCCTATTTGGGTAGAGCTGCCTTCTCCAAAACCAACAATTCGATCGTAGCGTGCCCCCAAGTCTCTGTAGTAAACGATTACTTTGTAATTGTTTTCGGTTTCATAAAAATCTCCACTGATAACGCCTTCCTCTAATTCGCCTTGAGAATTTACAAGTACATATTTATAATTGTAAAATCCTTGTTTTAGTTTTATGTCTTTTTCGTACACACCACTATCGGGATTGAAAATCATTTGATTTGAGGCGTTTAAGGCGTAATTATTATAGGCTCCGTAAACATAAATAGATTCATTTGACAATTCTGGATTCAGCAGCGAAAAATGAACCACTGTATAATCAGCCTCAATAGAAGGGTTGTCACGATCCAAAATAGTAATTTGAAAATTCCCATTAATGTCGGGATTGTACGTATAGCCTCTGTTGTAGCGGTTGCCGTCCAAATATAAAAAACTGTGATATAGGTCTTCTAAGTCGGTAAATTGAACTCCTAAATTAGTGCCTCTTACATCTTTAGTTTCAAAGTATAAATATTCATTTCCACCCCAAAAAGAGGTCTCAGTAGTGTAGCGGTAAATCAATTCATTGCCTAGAATATATTGGGGTTTTAAGCCTGAAATAGCTGTTTTTAAGTTGTTGTTTTGAAGGATGACAGTGTTGATGGTTTGTTTTGGATTGTTAAAACTAAAGTTGGTCGTATTGACCACAAAGTCAACGGATTGTTTTGTGTTTACATCTCTTACATCACGCGAGCGTTTTAGTTGTACTCCAATATTTGCGAGGTTTTCATAGACCATAAACTTACGACTAAAGACTATTTCATCGTCTTCATCAAAAATTTTAATCAAATAATTACCAGTTACTTTAAGTCGTGTTTGTTTGTTGGGAATTTGGAGTCGGTAGTTAGAATATATCTGATATGTATTGAAAGAATTTTCATAATTAACAATTCTTAAATTATCGAGTCCTTTAAGGTATTCAGACTTCATTAGATTGGATTTAGTCCAGTCATAATTATAATGTTCAATGATATAATAATAGTCGTCCTCGTCAGGGCTAAGCACATCAAATTCTAAATACAAGCGTTCATTTAGAGTTAAAATTGGCAACTCAGATTGATTGGTATTGCTTTTAAAAGTGATTGTTTTAATGAAATCATTCGGTTCAACTTCTTCTACTTGTGAAAAACCAGCAGTTGATACCATTAAAATAAATGAAATATACAGATGTTTGAGCATGAGAATTTTATAAAATAATAGGTAAATATAAACAAATTTTGTGCCTAAAATAAATTGCAGACTTTTATTGAAAAAATGTTAGTAATTATGATGGAAACTGTACATTAAATTTGTAATTTTGCAGCGTTTTTTAGATAATAATTCAACAAAAAATACCTATGTCAAACGACATCCGAATTAAAAAAGGGTTAGATATCAAGTTAGTAGGGGAGGCAGCCTTGATAAAAAGCGATGCCATCAAAAGTAACTTTTATAGCATCAAACCCGAAGATTTTCACGGACTCACACCTAAATTATTAGTTAAAGCTGGCGCTAAAGTCCAAGCAGGTGAGCCTATTTTTTATGACAAATCCAACGAGTCTATTCAATTTGTTTCTCCTGTCTCGGGAGAAATTGTTGAAATATTAAGAGGTGAGAAACGTCGTATCTTAGAAGTCAAAATACAAGCAGACAAAACGCAAACATTTTTGGACCACCAAAAACTGGAAGTTGAAAGTGCGAAGGCTGAAGAAATTAAAGCCAAATTACTTGCATCAGGATGTTGGCCGTTTATCATGCAACGTCCCTATGACGTCATTGCTAACCCAGAAACTACACCAAAAGGGATTTTTGTTTCTGCGTATGCTTCAGCTCCTTTAGCAGCGGATTATGATTTTGTTTTGACGGGTAAAAAAGCAGAATTACAAGCTGCAGTGTCAGCACTTTCAAAATTAACTAGCGGAAATATAAATGTTAGTGTTTCTAAGGATTCACATTCTCCTTTCACCAATTTAGAAGATGTGGTGACTCATAAAGTTTCGGGTCCACATCCATCAGGAAATGTTGGGACGCTTATCAATAAAATTGATCCTATTAACAAAGGGGAAGTGGTTTGGACTGTCACACCACAAGACTTAGTTATCATAGGAGAATTGCTTTTAACAGGTAAATTCAATGCTGAACGTATTGTGGCACTTGCAGGATCGGGTGTCAAAGAGCCACGCTATTTAGTTACTAAAATTGGTAGTGAAATTGCAACGATGGTTTACGATCGTGGGATTGAAAAAGATGCGCACGTTCGAATTATTTCAGGGAATGTTTTAAGCGGAAAAGAAATTAAACCAGACGGTTATTTAGGGTACTACTCTAACTTAGTAACAGTGATTCCAGAAGGAGATGATTATGAATTTTTTGGATGGAACAAACCGGTATTTGATAAAGTATCTACATCTAGAGCTTTGACATTTTCATGGATGACTCCAAACAAAAAATTTGACCTAAATACAAATACAAACGGAGAACACAGAGCTTTTGTAATTACAGGATCTTATGAAGAAGTATTCCCGTTAGATATTTTTCCAATGCAAGTCTTAAAGGCCTGTATGTATCAAGATCTTGACGAAATGGAAGCACTTGGAATGTACGAAGTAGCGCCCGAAGATTTTGCGTTGACTGAATTTGTATGTGTGTCTAAACAACCACATCAAAAAATAATTAGAGAAGGACTAGACTTAATGCTTAAAGAAATAGGATAAAATGAGTTTAAAAAGTAAATTACACACTATTAAAGAAAAGTATAGAGGCACAAAAATGGCTCCGGCTTTTAATGCCTTGCATACCTTTTTATATTTACCAAACGAAACCACTCACAACGGTACGCATATCAAGGCTGCCGATGATTTAAAGCGTACGATGAACACGGTTATTATGGCCATGGTTCCTTGTTTGATTTTCGGGATGTTTAATGCAGGCTACCAACACCACTTGGCATTGGGAACTATTGAATCCGCTCAAGGGTTTTTAGGTTCATCGTTTTGGACTTGGAGCAATTTAGTCATTGGAATGTGGAAAGTATTGCCTTTAGTGGTCGTATCTTATGGCGTTGGATTGGCAATTGAATTTGTATTTGCAATTATTAAAGGTCACGAAGTAGAAGAAGGCTATCTTGTAACAGGGATGTTAGTGCCACTTATAGTGCCTATCGACTTACCCCTTTGGATGCTTGCTGTTGCCGTCGCTTTTGGTGTGGTCATAGGAAAAGAAGTTTTTGGAGGTACAGGAATGAATATTTTAAACCCTGCTCTCACCATTCGTGCCTTTTTATTCTTTGCTTATCCAACGTGGATGAGTGGCGATAAAGTTTGGGTACACGGAGCAGTTGAACGCGCTGGTACAGCAGATGCCATCTCTGGAGAAACTATTTTAGGAAGTTATGCTCAAAATAACTCTGTAATCTATGATTATTGGGATATGTTTTGGGGGATCATTCCAGGCTCTGTTGGAGAAACGTCTAAATTATTGATTATTCTTGGTGCCCTATTCTTGATATTTACAAAAATTGGAAGCTGGAGAATTATTGTTAGTACGCTGATTGGAGCACTTGCAATGGGGCTTATTTTTAATGGCGTCGTTGATGCCGGTTGGATTACAAGTTCAAGTAAATTCTTCGGATTAATGAGTGTCCCTTTCTGGCAACATTTAATTATAGGAAGTATCTTGTTTGGAGCCGTATTTATGGCAACTGATCCTGTAACAGCAGCTCAAACCAACAAAGGGAAATGGATATATGGATTTTTGATTGGATTCATTTCCATTATGATTCGTGTGTTTAACCCAGCCTATCCAGAAGGTGTCTTTTTAGCCATTCTTCTGATGAATGTGTTTGCTCCAACCATCGATCATTATGTGGTTCAAGGAAATGTCAAAAAACGAATGAAACGTCTTAAAGTTAAAACTGCATAATTATGAGTACTAATACAGACACAAACAAATACACGATTTTATTTGCCATCGCAATGGTAGTGATTGTAGGATCCTTGTTAGCCTTTACAGCCTCTTCTTTGAAACCCAATATTCAAGAGAACAAGCGTATGGAAACACAGCAAAACATTCTATATGCTATGGGAATCAATGAAAACGGTGCTTCAGACATCAAGTTTATTGGAACCGATAAAGTTGCAGGAGAATTTTCAAAATACATCTCAAAACAATTAATAATTGATGCGGATGGTAGTTCTGAAGAAAATACAGAAGCTTATCTTATTGATGTCAAAAAAGAACAAGCCAAAGCCAAAAATGGAGGCACTCGATTACTACCCTTGTTTTTAGGTGAAAAAGAAGGAGAATCTTTTTACATTATCCCGATTCGAGGAAAAGGATTGTGGGATGCCATCTGGGGTTATGTTGCATTGGATGAAGACATGGTTATTCAAGGCGCCTTTTTTGATCATGCTGCTGAAACACCAGGTTTAGGAGCCAACATCAAACAACGTTATTTTATGGATGATTTTGTTGGTGAAAAATTACTGACTGAAAGTGGTGCTTTTAAAGGCATCACGGTAGCAAAAGGAAATAACGATCCTAAAAACTTGACTAAAGACGACTATGAAGTGGACGCTTTAGCCGGGGCAACAATTACAGGAGATGGAGTATCTGCAATGATAAAAAAGGATTTAAAATTGTATTTACCATACTTTAAAAATTTAAAAAATCAATTGAACTAACATGGGACTACTTTCAAAAAAAGATGCCAAATTAATAACGGATCCGTTAGCAGATAACAACCCAATTACGATTCAAGTCTTAGGGATTTGTTCCGCCTTAGCAATTACAGCAGAGCTCAAAGCCTCTGTAGTAATGGGAGTTGCAGTGCTGTTCGTTTTAGGAATTGGAAACGTTGTCATTTCGTTGATGCGTAATATTATTCCTTCTAAAATTAGAATTATCGTACAACTTATCGTTGTGGCGTCCTTAGTAATTATCGTCGATCAGGTACTTAAAGCCTATGCTTATGAACTTAGTAAAACGCTCTCTGTATTTGTTGGATTGATTATTACCAACTGTATTATAATGGGACGTTTTGAAGCTTTTGCTCTTGGTAATGGTCCTTGGAAATCGTTTTTAGACGGGATTGGAAATGCACTTGGATACGCAGTGATACTTATAGCCGTAGGGTTTTTTAGAGAGCTCTTAGGATCTGGAACCCTTTTTGGAGTTCCTGTACTAGGAGACCCAATTGAGAAAACGGGACTTTATTCCATAGGGTATGAAAACAATGGATTCATGCTCATGCCACCAATGGCCTTGATTATAGTAGGGCTAATTATTTGGGTACAACGCAGTAGAAACACAACATTAATTGAAGATTAATTTCTTTAGTAAGAATTTAAATAAAAGACAATGATAGAACACATCGAATTATTTTTCAAATCAATTTTCATTGATAATATGGTGTTTGCGGTTTTCTTGGGCATGTGCTCATATTTAGCCGTCTCTAAAAAAGTAGCAACCGCTGTAGGACTTGGTGCCGCCGTCATCTTTGTACTGGCGATTACAGTGCCTTTAAACTGGTTATTAGATCAATATTTATTACAACCCGGAGCACTGGTATGGTTAGGCCCTGAATTTGCAGACTATGACCTAAGTTTCTTGTCGTTCATTATGTTTATTGCAACCATTGCAACCATGGTACAGTTAGTAGAAATCGTAGTTGAGAAATTCTCACCTTCACTCTATAACTCACTAGGTATTTTCTTACCCTTAATTGCTGTAAACTGTGCGATATTAGGTGGCTCATTATTCATGCAAGCACGTGAGATTGAAACTTTAGGATTGGCAGTCAATTACGGAATATCATCTGGAATTGGTTGGTTCTTGGCTATTTTAGCCATTGCCGCTATTCGTGAGAAAATCAGATATTCTAATGTCCCTGCACCACTCAGAGGTTTAGGAATTACATTCATTGTTACAGGACTCATGGGTATCGGGTTTTTGAGCTTTGGTGGAATGCTAACTGGGGGTGACGAAGAAGTAAAAGAAGAACCAAAAGAAGTAGTTGCTGAAACTACAGAAATTGAAGCAGAAGTAGATAATCAAATAAAAATAGTTAACTAATATGATTTTAGCCGCTGGAACAACCGGAACCATTTTAGCTACTGTTGTAGCATTTTTAGTAACCTCGTTACTATTAATTAGTGTACTCCTTTTTGTAAAACAAAAATTATCACCATCAGGACCTGTAAAGATTCTTATCAATGGTGAACGCGAAATTGAAGTTGCATCAGGAGATACATTGTTGTCTACTCTTGGAGGTAATAAAATATTTTTACCATCTGCTTGTGGTGGTGGTGGAACCTGTATTCAATGTGAGTGCCACGTACTCTCTGGTGGAGGTGAAGCCTTACCAACAGAAACACCACATTTTTCAAGAAAAGAATTAAAGCATGGGGCGCGTTTATCGTGTCAAGTGAAGGTAAAACAAGACATGGAAATCACCATTCCAGAGGAAGTCTTTGGAATAAAAAAATGGGAAGCTACTGTAGTTCGTAACTATAACGTTGCTTCTTTTATTAAAGAATTTGTAGTAGAAATCCCTGAAGATATGGGGTATAAAGCAGGTGGGTACATTCAGATTGAAATACCAGAATGTGAAATCGAGTTTAAGGATATTGACATCACAGCGCATCCTGAAGAACACGAAACTCCAGACAAATTTCAAGCGGAATGGGACAAGTTTGGTCTTTGGCCACTTACAATGAAAAATAGTGAAACTGTAGAACGTGCTTACTCAATGGCATCCTACCCTGCAGAAGGGCGTGAAATCATGTTAAACGTACGTATAGCTACGCCACCATGGGACCGTGCGAATAACGGTTGGATGGACGTGAATCCAGGGATTGCATCCTCTTACATATTTGCTCAAAAGCCAGGGGATAAAGTCACTATCTCGGGACCTTACGGCGAATTCTTTATCAATGAAAGTGAATCAGAAATGTTATACGTTGGTGGAGGAGCAGGAATGGCGCCCATGCGTTCGCATCTATACCACCTATTCAGAACCCTGAAAACAGGTCGTAAAGTCACGTATTGGTATGGTGGACGTTCTAAACGTGAATTATTCTATTTAGACCACTTTGAACAACTCGAAAAAGAATTTTCAAATTTCAAATTTTATTTAGCCTTATCCGAACCTATGGAAGAAGATAACTGGAAAGTAAAAGATGGAATCGAAGGCGAAGGAGACGGTTTTGTTGGGTTTATTCACAACTGTGTAATCGATAATTATTTAAGTCATCACGAGTCACCAGAAGATATCGAGCTTTATTTCTGTGGACCACCATTGATGAATCAAGCGGTTCAAAAAATGGGAGAAGATTACGGAATCCCAGATGAGCACATTCGATTTGATGACTTTGGAGGGTAGTCTTTAAGAGATTAACATCACAAATGTTTAAAAGCCAATACGAAAGTATTGGCTTTTTCGTTTATATAGTATGAGAAAAATAATCCCAATTCTATTTATTTCTGGTTTAATTGTGGTTTTGGTACTTCAGTTTAAACCAGTAAGACAAATTGTCAATGCGCTAGTAATTGAAACAAATCTAATTAATAAAGATAGCTTAACAATTAAAACTCGTGTAACACCCCCCCAAAGGGTTTTCTAGAGTTCCTTATCCAAAAGGGTCTTTCGAAAATTATTTACGAAATTACAAGCTAAAGGTTTATGGTAGTAAAATTATTAATTACGATCAGACATCCTATTTTTGGCAACAAGGCCACATTGGAATCCTCGAAATCCCAGTACCTAAAAATGGCTTACAACAATGCGCAGATGCGTTAATTAGAGTGCGAAGTGAGTACCTATGGGAACAGAATAGAAAAGAGAAAATAGGTTTTAATTTCACATCTGGACACTACTGCTCTTGGACAAAATATGCTGAGGGTTATCGTCCAAAAGTGAACGGTAACAAAGTAAATTTTCTTAAAACAGCGAAGGTAAATTATTCTAAAAATAATTTTTATAATTACTTAAATTTAATTTACACTTACTCAGGTACATTATCCCTTTTCAGTGAACTAAAATCGATAGATGATTCAAATTTAAAACTTGGAGACATGCTCATTAAAGGGGGCTCCCCTGGACATATTGTTATGATTTGTGATGAGGTCATAAATGAAAAAGGAGAAAAACTATTTCTGCTCTTTCAAGGTAATACACCTGCCCAGAGTGTTCATTTGGTTAAAAATTTAGAGAATTCAGATCTTTCCCCATGGTATCAACTCAAAAACGATGAGGTTATATCCGTTTCTAATTACACTTTCGGAAGCTCTAAGTTTGTTCGTTTTAAATAAACCACAACAAACTATACTTGGTATGAAAACTATTTTTCTTTACAAATGCTTTATTGTATTTTTGTAACATGAGTCAACCACTTTCAAAACAAGAGATGCACAATTTGGCTATGAACCATGTCGGGAAGGATTTAGAATCCCGTGGTTTTGAATTTGTAGCCATCAACAGTAAACTCAAAAAACACCCACAGTTTGTGTGTATTGACAAAAACAGTCAATACTTTTTTGTGGTAGTTCGCGTAGTAAAATTACCCGACAACCCTAACAACTACGATGTGGTTTGGATGGAAACCTTTAAAACGCATGCACAAGATAAAGATGCCAAAGTATTATATGCCGGCGTCGGAATAGGGAATCCAAAAGGCGATGAATTGCCAGTATATCTTAATGAAGAATACCTTATTGAATACAATGGTATTCAAGTCATAGAAACGAACCTTAATTAGATGACACATAAGCGTCTCCCCTTACTTTTACTAATTATGTTTATTTCTGTTTCTTGTAAACAGGAATTAACAAACACCAAATTGAATGGTCCAATTTTCGGAACATTTTACGACGTTACTTATGCTTCTAACAACAATGAAAATTACCAAAAATCATTAGACAGTATCTTTGCAGTTATCAATCAATCGATGTCTAATTACCAATCGGACTCTGATATAGCTAAAGTTAATAGACACGAATTAGACCGTGTTGATGCTCATTTTGTAGAAGTATTCAAGACCGCCAAAATAATATATAACGAAACGAATGGAGTGTTTGACCCCACCATTGGAAAGCTTGTAAATGCGTGGAATTTTGGATCAGAACTCAATAAAACAAAATTAGACAGTCTTAAAATTGACAGTTTAATGCAATTTGTAGGATTTGAAAAAATAGTATTAAAAGATAACACTCTTTATAAAACAGACCCAAAACCCTATATTGATTTTAACGCCATTGCAAAAGGCTATGCGGTTGATGTTGTCGCAGCATTTTTAGACTCTAAAAACAGCACCGATTACTTGGTGAATATTGGAGGTGAACTCCGAACAAAAGGCATTAATATTAACAAGCAAAGCGAATGGACTGTAGGAATTGAAAACCCCAATTTTGATGGGTCACAGAGCTATGATAAAGTGTTTGAGTTAAAAGATAAATCAATGGCGACTTCAGGTACCTACCGCAAGTTTAAACTGGATGCCAATGGCAACCGGTACGCACATATCATCAACACTAAAACAGGTTATCCAAGCAAGACAAATATTTTAAGTGTGTCCGTTATTGCTGATGAATGTATGTTAGCAGATGGCTATGCCACCGCTTTTCAGGCGATGGGTGTTGAAAGTGTTCAGGAATTTTTAACACAGCATCCAGAGTTACAAGCATACCTTATTTTTGAAAATGAGGACAAGAATTTTGAATCCTTGGCTCTTAACAACTTTCCTGTTAAATAGGTTTATAAGCCACAGGAATAATTTCGCCTTTAGCCAATCTGTATTTGTAAATTTCTTGATCGGATAAGGTCGCTGTATAATCTATTTCATCCACCTTAAAACCTATTGTTCTTAGTTTTTCAAAGTAATCACGTCCATAAATACGCACGTGGTCATACTGTCCAAAAATTTTAGTGCGTTCTTTCTTATCTATAATGCTATGGTCTTCAAAAGTAGTATCGCGATTCAAATCTTGAGGAATTTGAAACACACCCATTCCCGCTGGTTTCATTACTCGAAAGAGTTCTTTCATCGCTTTGGTATCATCTAAAATATGTTCTAGAACATGATTACACAAAACAACATCAAAACTATTGGATTCAAAGGGAAGGTTACAAATATCGGCTTTGACCATTGCAATAGGCGAATTCAAATCCGTAGTCACATAGTCGAAATGTTTTATTTTTTTGAATTGTTTATAAAACGCTTGCTCGGGAGCAAAATGCAATACCTTTTTTGGCGTCTTAAAAAAGTCAGTTTTGTTTTTGAGATACAACCACAATAATCTATGGCGTTCGAGCGAAAGGGTAGAGGGGGAAAGTACATTTTCACGTTGTTTACCATATCCATAAGGTAAAAATTTCCGAAAGCTTTTGCCGTCAATCGGATCTGTGTAGGTGGTTCCTTTCAGGAATAAAACGAGAAGGGGCTGCGCAACATAACTCAGTTTAATGAGCAATGGCCGTGGTATTAAATTTAAAATAAACTTAAAAAGTGTTTTCAAAATTTAAGTGGTTTGCACTTCTTTTATATTTAGTTGTACGATAGCTTCGGTGATGTGATCCCACAATTTAAGACGGAATTTCAAGGCGTCTTTTGCAGTTTCCAAAACTTCTTCCCATTTAGTGGTGTCTTCACCACAGAGTTCAGCCACCATTTTCAGTGAAATAGGACCGTGTTCATCTCCATCTAATTCTATATGACGGTTCAAATAGTACAGTAATTTACCATACGTTTTGTCATTATCTTGAGTTTGCGACTGGCTCACAATTTCTAAAAACATATCTGGAATCACATCTTCTCTTCCAAATGTAAATGCCGAAGCAATACAGTGAGGTTTGTTAGAGTTTATTACCTCCATAGTAAATTGTATAAACTCTAAAACAGGAGTTTCCAAATTGATTTCTTTGGCAGCCGTTTCAATGGAATCTCCGTTTTCAATCGCGTTTACAAACAAGCCTATGGGGCTTGTATTTGCATTCACTTGATTCATTGCATCCAAATACATTTCGTAGTGGCTCATTGGGACTCCAAGTTCATTGACATCACTTTCTTCAGCCATTACTATTTCATTAATAAAACGTGCTGTAGCCCCATGTCCTTTAGGAGTCCATGGAACATTTACATTGGTTAAATGATTTTGAAGTGATTTTAATAAAGACATAAAATCCCATACGGCAAACACATGTTTCTCCATAAACACAGCCACATCGTCCATGTTGGAAAGTGTGCTGTATAAAGCATGTGATTTTAGTTGATCACGAAGGGGTTCTAGCTGTAATTCAATTGCTTTTAAGCGACTCATGTATTGGTTAATTATAGTGTTAAAGGATTGACTCTTAATTCGTCTTCTTCATTACTTTTAATTCCTAGAGCTTCATAAACATAAGCAAAGGTTGATAGTAATTCTGGTTGCCCATCTACAAGTGCGACATTGTGTTCAAAATGGGCACTTGGTTTGTTATCTTTTGTGGTAATCGTCCATCCATCATTGTGATGTTTGATTTTATGCGTTCCCATATTAATCATCGGTTCAATTGCAACAACCATTCCTTCTTGAAATTTTTTCCCACGCCCTCGTTTTCCATAGTTTGGCATTTCTGGTTCCTCATGCATGATCCGGCCAATTCCATGTCCGATCAGTTCTCTCACCACTCCATACCCGTGAGATTCACAGTAATTTTGAATTGCATACCCAACATCCCCTACACGATTATTGTGTTTAAAAGCGCGAATGCCTTCATAAAGCGAAGCCTTAGAAACATCTAATAATTTTTGAGTATCGGCATCAATTTCACCTACTGAAAAGGTGTAAGCATGGTCGCCATAAAATTCATTTTTCAACGCACCACAATCAATCGATATGATATCGCCTTCCACAAGGGGGGTATCGTTTGGAATGCCATGAACCACTTGGTCATTTGGACTCATACAAAGGGTGTTTGGAAATCCGTACATCCCCAAAAACCCAGGAATGGCTCCGTGGTCTCTGATAAATGTTTCTGCGAGTGCGTCCAAATGCAAGGTCGTCACTCCGGGTTTCACTTCGCTCGCAAGCATTCCTAATGTTTTGGAAACAATGAGTGCGCTTTCGCGAATGAGTTCTATTTCTTCTTTTGATTTAAGCGTGAGCATAGTAAAAAAATTATGCACAAAGATACTTAATTTAAGCCTTTTTTAGTTGGTTTTATAACCTTGATTTTGTTAGAGCAGTCTTAAAGTTTTAAGACTTAAAAAGACCAAAAAATCTTTTTTTCTTTGGAAGCGATAAAGGGTTGTCACTCTCAGAAAGGAATTGATAAATTTCGCCCCAACCATAAAAGCCCCCAACGTTTCTATCATCAATAAAAAGATCAGCATTTATTTTTCTGCTTTTTTTGGGGTCATACACCTCGTTTGGGAAACTACAATTAACAGCATAAAATTCAAGACCATTTGCTTTGCAAAAATTGACAGCCTCTTGCAATGCTTCTCCATACCGATAGGTCCAGAGAATCAATCGATGGCCATCTTGTTGTAGTTTTTTCAAGCTTTCAAAAGCAAATATTTTTGGCTTCCCAATTTTTGGATACGCATCTTCTACAATGGTGCCGTCAAAGTCAATTGCTAGGGTAAAGGTTTTGGTTAAGTCCATTAATATTAATTTAGATTAAACTACTCTGGGTCATAACTTCGGGTTTTTCAACTCCTATTAGTTTTAAGATTGTCGGAGCAATATCTCCAAGAACGCCATCCTTTATGGAAGTGAGCTCTTTGTCAATTAAAATGATGGGTACCGGATTGGTAGTGTGTGCTGTATTGGGTGATCCATCGGGATTGATCATTGTTTCACAATTGCCATGATCGGCAATAAGTAAGGTTGTATAATTGTGTTCCAAAGCAGTTGTGATTACGGCTTCCACACAAGTATCTACCGCTTCACAGGCTTTAATGGCAGCGTCCATTACTCCTGTATGTCCAACCATATCGCCATTAGCAAAGTTTAAACATACAAAATCAAGGGTCTCTTTTTTGAGTTCTTCTACAAGTGCATCTTTAAGTTCAAAAGCACTCATTTCTGGCTGAAGATCATAAGTGGCTACCTTAGGGGAGTTTTTCAAAATACGCTCTTCCCCTTCAAAATGCGTTTCGCGTCCTCCAGAAAAGAAAAAAGTGACATGAGGATACTTCTCTGTTTCAGCTATTCTTAGCTGTGTTTTTCCATGGGTTTCAAGCACTTCTCCAAGCGTGTTGGTGACATTATCTTTATTGAAAATGACCTGAACATTTTTGAAATTATCATCGTAATTTGTCATGGTCACATAATGCAAATTGAGTTTATGCATATTATACTCATGCTTGTCATTTTGACTGAGTACTTCTGTTAATTCTCTACCTCGGTCGGTTCTGAAATTAAAGAATAAAACCACATCATCTTCTTCAATTTTGGCAATTGGATCATTGTTTTTATCAGTCATGATGATGGGTTTTAAGAACTCATCTGTCAGTCCATCTTCATAATTGGATTCAATAGTTCCAGTTGCATTACTAGAGTGCGTACCTTCGCTATTTACCAAGGCATCGTACGCAATTTTTACACGTTCCCAGCGGTTATCACGATCCATGGCATAATAACGTCCAGTTATGGTTGCTATTTTAGTTGAAGAAGATTCCAAGCGAGTTTCCAATTCGGAAATAAACCCAAACCCAGATTTAGGATCCACATCACGACCATCCGTAAACGCATGGATAAATGATTTTTCTATGCCATGCTGGTCTATAACATCCAATAATCCATATAAGTGATTCAAGTGAGAATGTACGCCACCATCACTAACCAATCCTAAAAGGTGAACCGCTTTTTGATTTTTTTTCGCATATTCTAAAGCATTCTTTAGAACGGTTTCATCTTTGATAGTATCATTAGTTACTGCCAAGTTAATTTTAGCAAGATCTTGATAGACAATGCGTCCAGCTCCTAAGTTCATGTGCCCAACTTCGCTGTTCCCCATTTGACCTTCTGGAAGTCCTACATGCAGCCCATCTGTGCGAAGGCTCGCATGGCCATATTTTGTATATAAAGAATCAATAAACTGTGTGTTTGCATTATCAATTGCCGATACTTTGGGATCAGGAGATTTCCCCCACCCATCTAAAATCATTAAAATAACTTTCTTGTTCATAATCTCGCTGTTAAAACGACTCCAAAGATAAGAAGATTTAAATAATATTCAGATGTGATGTTAGATTTAGATGCTAAAAAATAGTTGTATTTTTGAAGTGTTAAATCCTTTTAAATGCAATTTCAATTCAAAATTATCTCTGCAGAGTCCATTGACATCGTTGTTCCATTAGTTAAAAAAATGTCTAAACCCTCAATTACAGAGGCGCTCCTTTTAGAAAGATTTAGGGAAATGGTATCTCAGAATTACGAATGTATTGGGGTTTATAATGCGGACAACCTTATAGGAGTTTCTGGATTGTGGTTTTGTACTCGACATTATTCGGGTCGCAGTGTAGAATTAGATCATGTGTTTATTGACGATACTTATAGAAATAAAGGCTTAGGAACACAGTTTATCAATTGGATTCAGGACTACGTCAAATCAAAAGGGTATGAGGCAATAGAACTCAATGCCTATATTGATAATGAACCTTCTCAAAAGTTCTACGAAAGAGATGGGTTTCAAAAATTAGGCTACCATTTTGTAAAAGTGATTGGTTAATTTAAACCCGAGACATCCGTTTCTGGACTTAATTCATAAGGCGTTTTATTTTTTTCAAATATGCGAGCGTTTAAAGGTCCTTTAAGTGTGATTTTTGAGCCTAACACTTCCAAATAACTACCTTCTCTCAATCCAATAACGGGTTGTGAGTTAAAGTGATGAAACTCTTGAATTCTGGTTTCACGAGTTTCACCCATATGTGTGCTGCTTGGATCAGGATCCAAATAGTGGGGGTTGATGTTAAACGGAACAACACCCAAAGTTTGAAAACTTTTTGGATAAGCAATTGGCATATCATTTGATGTACCAATTGTAAGCCCACAAATGTTACTTCCTGCACTAGTGCCTACATAGGGTGTGCCGGATTCAATAACAGATTTTAAGGCATCAAAGATATTTGCTTTATAGAGTTGGTCGACCAATACAAAAGTATTTCCTCCACCCGTAAAAATGCCTTTTGCATTTTTGATGGCTTCTATTGGATTTTCAAATTCATGCAGCCCTTTGACAGTCTTGTCTATTTTAGAAAAAGCCAATTGTACAACAGCTGTATACTCTTTATGAGACATTCCACCGGGACGCGCATAAGGCACAAAAAGAATGGTATCTACATTTTTAAAATGTATTTTTAAGGCATCTAATAAGTAGTCTAAATACCCGCTACCATGCACTGTAGAGGTGCTTGCAATTAAGATTTGTTTCATGTGTCTATATTTATGTTTTTAAAAGGTCACATGCTGTTCGCTATTAGTCATTCCCATGGGTGATAATAATTTTAATACGCTCGTTTCATCTTTTAATTTTTGTAAATTTACCAAATATTATAATTTCTAATCAATTTGAGGTCTCCTTTTTTTTCAATACAACACATCCTATGTCTTATAGTCGTTAGTGGAATGACACTAGTTGCGACCCACGCTCAAAAGGTAGAACTTTCGGGAAAAATTATTTCCAATGGCGAATTGGAAGGGATTCATGTGATTAATAAGACGTCCTATAGATATACAACAACCGATCAAAACGGATTGTTTATCATAGAAGGGAAAGTATCGGATTCGATCTATTTTTCATCCATCCAATACCTCCCAAAAACCATCGTTTTATCTACTCAACAAGTTAATAGTAAATCCATTACAGTCAGCCTTTCGGAATCTATTAATGCCTTAGATGAGGTGATGGTTGGAACCGTATTAACAGGCGATTTAAATTCTGATATTACCAATTCTGAGGCCGAACGTCCGATCGATTTTTACGACTTAGGCATTCCTGGATATACAGGCCCACGATTAAATTTAGCAGAAAGACGCCTTTTTGAAGCCGATGCAGGTCCCCTTGTTATAGGTTTAGGTTTAAATTTCTCCAAACTTCTTAACATGATTTCTGGTCGTACCAAAATGCTTAAAGAACATGTGAAGCTCGACAATGACAAGCAAACCATCCAGCGAATTAAAGATGTAGTAGGGCCGCTTTTTTTTACAACGAATGCTTTGGAAGAAGACAAGCGTATGGAATTTTATTATTTCTGTGCCGATGCACCTGATTTTCAACAACGTTGTCAAGGACGGAGCGATGTAGAGATTTTACAATTCTTAGACAGTAAATTAAAAGCCTTTAAGATTGCAAGTTTGTCTAAGAATTAATTAAGTGGATCAAAGAAATCTAGTTATATTTGTATCATGATACACACGCACTTTCTATTTATTAGTGGCACTGAAATCACATTTATCTTGTTTATCGTGATATTGGTCTTTGGAGCTGATAAAATTCCAGGTATCGCAAAAGGGCTTGGTAAAGGCATGCGAACACTTAAGGATGCGACGAATGATATCAAAGGTGAAATTCAAAAAAGCGCCGATAAAAATGGCATCGATACTTCTATTACTAAAGATGTGAAAAAAGAACTCGATAAAGTAAAAGAAGAGGTCAATGACCTTACCGGATCAGTCCGTCGAAATTTCTAAGTTTATTTTTTTATACTGACTGTAAGGCCATCTCTAATAGGGAGTAATACGGTTTCTAGGCGCGGATCTTCTTTTAATAAAGCATTGTATTCTAAAACAATTTTAGTTGAAACATCCGATGGGTCAAGAGTTTCAATTACTTTCCCACTCCATAAAACATTGTCTGAAAGAATTACTCCTCCAGGGTTGAGCTTGTCAATAATTTGATGAAAATATTTAATATAATTCGGTTTGTCAGCATCCATAAAAACCAAGTCAAACGTCGTTTCTAAGGTAGGAATGATATCCAATGCCGGCCCTAAATGCTGTATAATTTGAGTTCCATAATCCGATTTGTCAAAATATTTTTTTTGAAAATCAACCAATTCTTCATTGATGTCAATCGTATGTAAAATGCCATTTTTGTCTAATCCTTCTGCCAAACACAAGGCCGAATACCCTGTAAACGTCCCTAACTCTAAAATAGTTTTAGGTCGAATGAGTTTGGATAACACACTCAATACACGCCCTTGATAATGCCCACTAAGCATCCTTGGTTGCAAAATTTTCTGATAGGTCTCTCTAGTGAGTGCTTTTAAAAGCGTGGGCTCATCTTCGGAATGTCTCACGACATAATCGTCCAATTTCTCTGAAATAAAATGCATTTAAGAAAGTATTTTTTGAATCAATTTTTCGGCCTGTACTTTGTCATCCCCGTAAAGCCACCTTAGAACATTGTCCTCCCAAATTTCATCATACTGAGTTTGGGATATTAATTTACGATCAATAGCTAGGTCTAGCAGTTTTCCTGGATAAGAAGATTGTGCTTCGCTTTCCATCTCTCCTAAAGGATAGGGGTCATCTAAGCCCATAATAATTTGATTACTTCCCTGACGCTTCAACATTAAGTCTAAGGAATCTGTATCGTGAACAAGAGTGTCAAAATAAATATTGGGGTGCCCAACTGCTTTTCGTGGATGGGTTTTGCCTTCAAATAAATCAGGACGACCATCGAATCCTTGAATTCGTCTTCCAAGGTTCATTTGTGCCATTTGACCTCCATGTGCAAAACACGTTCGAATGTTTGGATAGCGTTCTTGCATGCCATTTAAAGTATAAAAATGATAGGCATCTCCGCATTGTGCGAGCATCCAAATTAAATGAAAACGCCATGAAGTGTTTTCGAGTTTAATCATTTTTTCACCATCATATGGATGAACTTCAATAGCTAGATTATATTCATTTGCCAATTCAAAAATTGGATCATTTTCTTTGTCAAACACACTTCGCCATTGCCCAATACTATCCATAAAGTGGGTGGGTAAGCATAACACTCTTAGATCTAATTCTTTGACGCAGCGTTCAATTTCCCAAAGAGCTCCTTGCATAAAACCAGGGTGCACTACAAATCCACAAGTAAATTTTGACGCATTATCTTGTTGTACTTTGGCATTATAGTCGTTTTGAAAGCGCAATGCTTTTTTCATTTCTTCCAAACGCAAACCATTCCCATAGAGTTGAGATAAATTTAAAACAACTGCATGGTCAATTTTATTTTCATCCATCCACTCCAGTTTTTCATCTAAGAAAAAACTTGAATGAGTCACGGGGCGACTCCACCCTTTTTGAAGCATATGCTTACGTTCATCGTCCACCCAAAAAATTTCTTTTTCTTTCATGAATTCAGGAATTTCCTCTGGATAAGGTAGTAAATGGGAATGTCCGTTGATGCGAAGTTTACGTTTCATTTGTTTTAAATTTTGTTTGGTGCTTCCATTTTAGTGCCACACTTCGAGCATGTACATTTTTCTTCACTTGAGTAATAGCGGTCAAAAATTGCAGGCATATCCGTTTCAATATTGTCAAGAACAAAAGGCGCTCTGAACAGTTGATGGTTACAATTTTCGCAATACCATTCTAAAGCATCTTCAACCCCACTTGGTCGTGGATACTCAATAACAATCCCAACTGTATTTGCACCTCGTTGTGGGGAATGGGGAACTTTTGCTGGTAACAAATAAATATCACCTTCTTTGATATGGACATCTTTAGCGATGCCATTATCAATTATTTTTAAAATGATATCGCCCTCCAATTGATAGAAAAATTCTGGAGTTTCGTTATAATGATAATCTTTTCTATTGTTGGGTCCACCAACGACCATCACAATAAATTCACCATCGTTCCATACACATTTGTTTCCAACAGGGGGTTTTAATAACGCTCTATTTTCTTCAATCCACGCTTTGATATTTAAGGGAGATACTAGCTTGCTCATGGGTTATTGTATTAGGATTAATTTGTTCAAGTTACAAAGATTTTGTGCGACCTCCATCCACAGGGATGTTTACACCGTTTATATAGCTGGCTGCTGAACTTGCTAAAAACACAATCGCATTGGCCGTTTCTTCTGGTTTTGCAAAGCGTTTTGCGGGCGTATAGTTTTTCATGATGGCAGTCATTTCCTCAAGACTCGTCTTTGCTTGTTCCGCTTTAATTTTAATGATCTCATTCAAACGCTCCGTTTCTGTAAAGCCTGGTAATACATTGTTAACTGTAATCCCAAAACTTCCCAATTCAAAAGACAGTGTTTTACTCCAGTTTCCCACTGCATTTCTGATGGTGTTACTAACTCCTAAACCTTCAATAGGTTCTTTTACCGAGGTTGAAATTATATTTATAATCCTTCCATATGATTCTTCTTTCATAAAAGGAACTGTAAGCTGTGCCAATACATGGTTACATTTTAGGTGTTGTGTAAATGCATTTTCAAAGGCCTCTAAACTTGCATCTATAATTGCACCACTTCTTGGACCTCCAGTATTGTTGACAAGAATATGAAACCCATGATTGTTTTGTATATAAGTTTCCACTTTAGATTTTAAATTCAAAGGATTCATAAAATCTGCAATGATATAATCGTGTTTTTCTGCGTTAGGAAGTGACGCAATAACGTCCTTTAACTTGGCTTCATTTCTTGAGACCAAGGTGAGAATAGCCCCTTCGGAAGCCAATGCGAAAGCGGCTGCTTTTCCAATACCTTGTGTGCTTCCGCAAACAAGAGCGTTTTTATGTTCTAAGTTTAATTCCATCTGTTTATTATTCGTAATTGATACATATATTTTTTGTTTCGGTGAAAAATCGAAGCACCTCAAATCCACCTTCACGACCAACACCAGAAGATTTTACGCCTCCAAATGGGGTGCGCAAATCGCGTTGCATCCAAGTATTCACCCAAACAATTCCCGTTTCTAGTTGTTCTGAAAATCTCAGACTTCGTTTTAAATTATTGGTCCATACCGTAGCCGATAAACCATATTTTACATCGTTAGCCATTGCTAAAGCTTCGGCATCTGAATCAAAAGACATTAGTGTAACCACTGGTCCAAAGATTTCTTCTTGATTTAATTTACACGTATTGGAATCGACTTCAATCACAGCCGGGGAAAGGTAGTAGCCATTTTCAAAACCTTCCACATGGACGGGTTCACCTCCACACAACAATCGACTTTCTTTGTTATCAACCTCCTTAATATAAGACTGTACTTTTTCAAAATGGGTTTTAGAGACCAAGGCTCCCACTTGTGTCGATTCTTCTGAGGGTGATCCCACAATAAGTTGCTGCACACGCTCTATAAAATCGACCTTAAATTTTTCGTAAATAGAGGCTTCTACAAAAATTCGACTTCCGCATAAGCATATCTGTCCTTGGTTAGAAAATGAAGATCTCAGCGTGGTGCTTAGCATTTTTTCGTAATCACAATCTGCAAAAATGATATTCGGATTTTTCCCGCCCAATTCGAGTGATAATTTTTTAAACATAGGCGCCGCAGTTTTGGCAATAAACTTACCTGTTTCTGTACCACCCGTAAATGAAATCGCTTTGATTTGAGGGTGTTCTACAATGGCTTTTCCAGTGCTCGTTCCCAGTCCGTGTACAATATTCAAAACCCCTTTAGGAAGTCCTGCTTCGTTACAAATTTCTCCTAATAAAAATGCGGTATAAGGCGTTACTTCACTAGGTTTGGCAACCACACAATTTCCAGCAGCCAGTGCAGGTGCAATTTTCCAAGACAGTAAATATAAAGGTAGATTCCAAGGAGAGATACATCCCACAACCCCTATAGGATGCCGTAAGGTATAGTTGATTGTTTTTTCACTTTTAGTTTCGTGACTTTCACTGAAAAACTGAGTGATCGCATGTCCAAAAAACCGAAAGTTGCTCGCGGCTCTTGGAATATCAACCGCCTTTGCGACAGAAATAGGTTTTCCATTATCTTTACTTTCGGCGGCGGCAAAACGGTCTAAATTGACTTCAATTAAATTGGCTATCTTAAGTAAAATAGCACTTCTTTTTTCAATGGAGGTTTCAGACCAAGGAATGAATGCTTTTTGAGCAGCTTCGTATGCGGCTTGCACATCTTTTGAACTCGAGTTTGGAATTTTACCATATACTAAACCATTAGCAGGACATATATTGTCTATCCATTCATTTTGAATGGGATTTGAAAATACGCCGTCGATATAGTTTTGTATTTGGATCATGCTTGTTTTTTGTAAGCCATTACTTTAATTTCAACAACCAAGTCGGGATGGGGGAGTTGATGTACCGCAACCGTGGTGCGTGCAGGACCTGTTTCTGGACTGAAAAACTCTGCATAGATTTTATTATAGCCAGCAAAATCATTCATATTCACCAAAAAGGTAGTGACGTCTACCACATCATCTAAGCTCGCGCCTTCGTTGATTAAATTGGTGTTAATGTTTTGAAGGACTTCACGAGTTTGAGTTTCAATATTTAGGTGTTTTGTGCCCATTTCATCAATGATGTCCACGCCAGCAATGCTGTTGTCTGCGCGTCGCGAACTTGTGCCCGATACAAAAATAAAATCTCCAACGCGTTTGGTATGCGGATAGGCGCCTCTTGGTTTGACCTTAGTGCTCATAGTGCTTATTTTTATTAGTGCTTTAATGTTTTTGCAATCGTATCTTCCGAAAGGATACTATTTGTTTCTTCTTGTACTTTTTTTAGTTGATCTGTTAAACTATCTTTTGGGTCTATTTTTTGATGAGCTAATAGACTCAGAATCGCTTTATCTTGTGCGCGTCCGACAGTCATGGCTTCGTTATAACCAATCGTTTCTTTGAAAGTTACCAAAGAATATTTTGAATGATATGTTTCTGGAAACTCGGCTTCTAAAGCCATTTCAATTTTTCGTTTTTCTTGAAATATTGGGTTGGCAATATGATCTTTCATCTCGTGAAAATTATCAATTGCTAAATCGGCAATCGCATCGGTATCCACTTTTCTGTGAGTTTGAAAGGCTTTGAATGTAGTTTCCCAATTCCCGTCATGAGCATCTAAAAATGCATCAAATTCAACCACATCCTCAAATGAAGCGTTCATACCTTGTCCGTAAAAGGGAACGATGGCGTGCGCAGAATCGCCCAGAAGGAGGCTATGCCCTTTATAGTTCCATGGAAAACACTTAACTGTTCCTAAAGGCGCTGTTGGGTTTTCAAAAAACTCTTCTACTAAATTAGGCATTAAATCGAGTGCATCTGGAAATTCCTTCTTAAAAAATTCAGTAACAATTTCTGAGGTTGTTAAATTATTGAAATTATAGTCGCCCGTTTCATAACTTAAAAAGAGGGTAACCGTAAAACTGCCATCTAAATTTGGCAATGCAATGATCATAAAATCGCCTCTTGGCCAAATATGAAGGGCATTTTTATAAGCCTTAAAGTCGCCACCTTTTGTAGGTTGAATGGTGAGTTCTTTATAGCCGTGTGTCAAATAGTTCTGAGAGAAACTAAACAAAAATTTCCGTTCTTGGTAATAACTTTTTCTTAGGGAAGAACCCGCGCCATCCGTTCCAAAAATGAGGTCTGCAGACACTTCAAAAGTTTCACCAGAAATAGTGTCTTCAAAAAATCCTACTTTGGATTCGAAATCTACTTTTGTACTGCGTTTATTGAACTCAATAGTCACATTGTCCAAGGCTTCCGCTTCGTCTAATAGGAGGGCGGTCAGTAATTCTCTAGAAATGGAATTTATAGATTCATTTTCACGGCCACTATAATTTGAAAGAAAAGTATTTCCTTGATTGTCGTGTATCATTCTACCGTGCATTGGAATACATAAGGATTCAACTTTTGATTCCAATCCAACCATTTTAATCGCTTTCAATCCACGATTTGAAAATGCCAAATTGATAGAGCGTCCCGCACTGATGTCTACTTTTCTTAAATCTTGACGCATTTCAATAACGCGCACGTTAAATCCGCGTTGACCCAATCGTAAGGCGAGTAAAGATCCACACAGTCCTGCTCCAATAATTAATATGGATTCTTGTTTAGGCATTTAAAATTGTTTTTAAGATTTCTACCATTTTATAAACGTCTTCAAATGAATTGTAAAAAGGGGTAGGAGCACAACGAATCACATCTGGTGTTCTCCAGTCGGTAATTACGTATGCTGCTGTGAGTTTAGTATGTAAAGATTTGTTTGCATTTTTCACTTGTATGGACAGTTGGCATCCCCGTTGCTCAGGGTCTTTTGGAGTAATGATAGAAATATTTTCATTTTCTAACCCCATAACTAGGTATTCCATATAGCCTGTCAGTTGTATGGATTTTTCTCTTAAAGCATTCATTCCAACCTCTTTAAATAATTCTAAAGACGCTTTAATGGCTGCCATAGATAATATAGGTGGATTACTCAATTGCCATCCTTCTGCACCAGGTGTAATGTCCAAGGGTTGACGCATGTCAAAACGAGTGTCTTTATTTTGACTCCACCAGCCTGCAAATCGTTTTAATGTTGTGTCATAGGCATAACGTTCATGAACAAAAATACCACCAAGACTGCCCGGACCTGAATTCATGTATTTATAGGTACACCAAGCCGCAAAATCCACACCTGATTCATGAAGTTTTGGTTGGATATTTCCAGCCCCATGTGCTAAGTCAATTCCAACTTTACAACCTTGCTGGTGACCTAATTCTGCGATTTTTTTTAAATCTAAGTATTGTCCTGTGTAATAATTGACGCCGCCAATTAGTAATAAAACTATTTCATCTCCTTGAGTTTCTAAAATAGATTCTAAATCTTCTATATTTAGGAGTGTTTCGCCATCTCTAGGTGTCCACTCTACAAGTGACTCAGAGGGGTCAAACCCATGAAACCTTAACTGTGTTTCCACGGCATATCGATCGGATGGAAAAGCATCACTTTCAATAACTATTTTATATTTTTTTTTGGTTGGTTGATAAAAGGAAACCATCAATAAATGAAGATTTGTAGTCAGAGTATTCATAATGACCACTTCTATCGGTTTGGCTCCTACAATCTCAGCCATAGTTTCAGTGAGAAATTCGTGGTAAGGCATCCAAGGATTTTTGGCTTCAAAATGTCCTTCTACGCCCAAGTTTGCCCAGTCGTCCAACTCTTGTTGTATGTGGTTTTTTGTTTGTTTAGGTTGAAGTCCTAGGGAGTTTCCGGTGAAGTACAACCACTCCTGACCTTCTGTGTTTTTAGGAATGTGAAACTTTTCACGGTAGTGTGCTAAAGGATCTTTTTGATCTTGTGCTTTAGCATAATCAATTCCGGGCTTGTGACTTGTCAACATTTTATATGTTTGAATTCTCTCAAAAATAAACAATTTTGATTGAAAACAAAGTGGAATTGCAGCTTAAAAATTAATGGTTTGATTTAAGCAAGTGTGGGAATTTCTGTTGAAATTTTCTTAAACGCGGGATAGAAACATTCCGTATGTAGGAATTATTTGGATGAAGACGTTCATAATTTTGATGGTAATCTTCGCCTTTCCAGAATTTTTGAAATGGATATATTTCGGCAGCAATGTTTGCATTTGATGTTTTCGCAAGTGCTTCTTTCTTTTGAACTATAAGTGCTTTTTGTGCCGTATTTTGATAAAAAATGATAGAGCGGTATTGCGATCCTCTATCGGGTCCTTGTCCATTGACTTGCGTTGTGTTTTGAGATCCAAAATACACATCCAACAAGGTTGAGAAGTTCACCACTGTTGGGTCATAAATAACCTCTACAGCTTCTGCATGTCCAGTTCTACCGGTATTACTCGCTTGGTAGGTTGGATTGTCAGTGTAGCCCCCTGCATAGCCGTTGATAACCTCAGAAACGCCTTTGACACTTTCATACACCGCCTCAACACACCAAAAACAACCACTTGCAAAATAGGCACGCGCCATGCCGTCTTTTAGAGGTACTTCAATTGGAGAAGCATTTTCGACTTCAAGTTGCATTTTAGAGTTTTCTTTTTTTGTTTGACAACTTACAAAACTCAAGGTCAAGCAAAGTATAAGCGTGGTGATATTTTTCATGAGTGTATATTTATGATTTAAAATTACAACCCAAATTTTATATTAGTGTGAAAATTATATTAAATAAAAAAGCCTTCATTAAATTTAATGAAGGCTTTGAATGATGTAAAGTAAAAATTAAAGTTTAGAAATTAGTTTTTCCATTTTAATTTTTTGTTCTTCGGCTAAAACAGCATCGACTAAAATTCGACCACTGTGTTCATCCGTAATAATTTTTTTACGAGATGCTATTTCCATTTGTACTTGAGGTGGAATTGTAAAGTAAGATCCCCCTGAAGCACCTCTTTCAATAGGTACAATAGCTAAGCCATTTTTGACATTTGTACGTATTTTAGTGTAGGCTTTTACAAGGCGTTCCTCAATATTCTTTTTGTAATCGTCTGATTTTGCTAATAAAAGTTTTTCTTCTTTTTCAGTTTCAGCAAGGATTGCATCAAGGTCTGCTTTTTTATGCTTTAAATGTGTTTCGCGTTCTTCTAAACGTTCTTTAGTAGATGTGATTACCACATTTTTTTGTTCCATTTGAGCACTAAACTCTTTAATGTGTTTTTCAGCTAACTGGATTTCTAATTCTTGAAATTCAACTTCTTTAGTTAAAGAGTTAAATTCACGATTGTTACGAACATTTTTTTGTTGTTCGGTATATTTTTTAATCAATCCAGTCGCTTCCTCAATAAGAATCTTTTTAGATTTTATTTGATTTTCGATTTCAGTAAGATTTTCTTCAAATTTTTGAACTCTGTTTTTGAATCCTTCAACATCGTCTTCTAAATCTCTAACTTCTAAAGGAAGTTCACCTCTTACATTTCTAATTTCGTCAACTCTTGAGTCGATCAATTGTAAATCATAAAGAGCTCTTAATCGATCCTCTACAGTTAGTTCTTTCATTTTAGCCATGCTTATTTATACGTTACAGGGTTTGTATTTGTCTTTGATAAAAGGACTGCAAAATTAGTAATTTTTTTCTTAAGATGGGCTACTAAAATATTTTTTATATGTTGCTCACTTTCATAGTGTCCGACGTCAACTAATATAAGCTTGTTTTCGGCACTAAAAAAGTCATGATATTTTAAATCTGCCGTGATAAATGCATCAGCACCAGCAGACTTAGCGGCTTCAATTGCAAAGCTTCCAGACCCACCTAAAACAGCTACTTTTTGAATGGAAGTTTCTAACAATGCTGAATGCCGAATAGACGAACAATTTAAACGAGTTTTAATAAAGTTTAAAAAGGATGTTCCATCCATTGGCTGCTCGAGTTGGCCAATCATTCCCATCCCAATAAGTTGATTTTTGTTTTCTAATGTCATCACTTCGTAAGCTAATTCCTCGTAGGGATGGCTGCTAAAAAGTGTTTTCAAAATGTCATTTTCTAGATGTTTTGCAAAGCTAATCGTGATTTTTGTTTCTGTAACTTTTTGTAATATATGTTTTTCGCCGATAACAGGATTTGAATTTTTATTTCCTTTGAATGTGCCTGTACCCGGGCTGTTAAAACTGCAGTTGTCATAATTTCCAATACTTCCAGCTCCAGACTCAAATAAGGCTGTTCGTACGGCATCTGCATTTTTTTCTGGGACATATGTGGATAGTTGTTTGATTGTACCCGCTTGTGGAATTAGTACAGCTTTGTTTTTTAGACCTAAGAGGTCACAAAGACCTGCATTCGCACCTTCAAAAGCATTGTCGAGCGCCGTATGAATGGCATAAATAGCAATTTTATGTTCGATTGCTTTGATCAATACACGTTCTACATATGTTTTACCGGTAATTTTTTTAAGTCCTTTAAAAATAATTGGATGAAAACTCACAATTAAATTACATTGATTTTCAATGGCTTCGTCGACCACCGCTTCTAGGGTGTCAAGAGTGACTAAAACACCTGTTAATTCGGAGTTTTTATCACCAACTAAAAGGCCTACGTTATCAAATTCTTCAGCATACGTAAGTGGTGCTAAAGCTTCTAAATGCGTGATCACATCTTGAACTATCATAAGTTTTTGTTTAAGTTCAAAGATAAAATAATTACTTTCGTTGCAATGAAGCTTTTTAGAAAAATATTATTCCCCTTTGTACCTCTCTATTATGCGGTGGTATTTTTAAGAAATAAATTCTATGATTGGTCGATCTACAAGTCCAAAACCTATGAGTTTCCATTGCTCTGTGTGGGTAATCTATCAGTAGGAGGGACGGGAAAAACTCCCATGATCGAATATTTAATTACACTTCTAGATACTAAATATACGTTGGCAACTTTGAGCCGTGGTTATGGTCGAAAGTCCAAAGGATTTCTTATTGCTGAGCCCAATGTAACATCCAAAGATATTGGAGATGAACCGTTACAGATTTTCAATAAATTTAAAAACATTACAGTTGCGGTGGATGCCGATCGCCAACAAGGGTTGAAACTTCTAAAAGAATACAAGCCTTCGTTGGAAGTTATTTTGCTCGATGATGCCTATCAACATCGCAAAGTCACAGCAGGGTTTAATATTTTATTGACTGCCTATCACCAACTGTATTGTGATGGAATTGTTTTACCAAGTGGAGATTTGAGAGAGCCTAAATCGGGTTCTAAACGGGCACAAGTAATTGTAGTAACCAAATGTCCAGATCATTTGAATAGTACTCAAAAAGATAAAATCAAGAAACGCTTGAAACCAGCCTCCAATCAAACTGTTTTTTTTAGTAGTATTCAGTACAGTCAAAAACTTGTTTCATCAATATCAAGCCGTCCTTTAACAGATTTAAAAGGAATTCATTTTACACTGGTTACAGGGATTGCAAATCCGACTCCTTTGGTGTATTATCTCGCTGAAATGGGGCTTGATTTTGAACATTTGAAATTCAAAGATCATCATGAATTTTCTACATCTGAATTAGATCTTATTCATTCAAAATCACTTGTAGTCACTACCGAAAAGGATTTTTCTAGGTTAAATCCTGACACAAATGATCAGATATATTACTTGCCAATTCAATTGAAAATTGATAAAGCTTCAGAATTTGAAAACCTAGTGGAGACTTATGTTGAGGAGTTTTAGGGCATCAAATTAACAAATTTCATCAAAATTATAGATTCTGAACGATAGACATATAAAAGTTGATTTTAACCCTTATAAACACAATGATCAGAAAATACACAAAAAAGGACAAATCAGTCCTCATCGAATTATTACGCCAGAACACGCCTCAATATTTTGATCCCTCTGAAGAAAGCGAATTTGAATATTATCTTGACAGTGAATTAGAGGATTATTTTGTTTATGAAAATAACACTAAGATTATAGGTGCTGGAGGCATCAACTATTTTCTGGAAGATAAATCGGCACGAATTTCTTGGGATATGGTGGATTCAAAATCACAAGGAAGTGGCATTGGAAAAAAATTAACACAACACAGAATTAATTATTTGAAGGGAAATTCTCAGATAGAAATCATTAGAGTTAGAACAAGTCAACATGCCTATAAGTTCTATGAAAAAATGGGCTTCAAATTAGAAAAAATCAAAAGGAATTATTGGGCAAAAAACTTTGATATGTATATAATGCAAATGAAAAATGAATCAAATACCTAAACCTTCAATCGATAAATTAAATCTACAATACGGCTGGAGTAGCCTGTTTCATTATCATACCATCCAATAATTTTCACCATTGTACCAATGACAGAAGTCATTTGTGCATCAAAAACACAAGAATGGGTATTTCCAACAATATCAATTGAAACAATAGGGTCTTCGGTATATTCTAAAACTCCTTTAAAAGTCGTTTCAGCAGCGTCTTTAAACGCTTTGTTAATCGCTTCTACAGAGGTTTCTTTTTTGACATTAAACGTAATATCCGTCAGCGATCCATTAATAACTGGCACTCGAATTCCACAACCCCCAATACAGTCCGCTAGCTCTGGAAAAACTTTTGTCAATGCTTTTGCTGCTCCTGTTGTTGTAGGTACAATCGACTGTCCAGCAGCGCGAGCACGTCTTAAATCTTTATGCGGTTGATCGTGAAGACTTTGATCTGTGGTATAGGAATGTACGGTTGTAATGTATGCTTGATTAATCCCGCAAAGTTTATTGATAATAGAAAGCATTGGCGCGGCATTATTGGTGGTACATGAAGCATTTGAAATGATAGTATCATCTTGATCTAATAAATTGTCATTAACCCCTAAAACGACAGTTTTCATATCATCGTCGGTAGGAGGTACGCTTAAAATAACTTTAGAAGCTCCATTGTTTACATGGTGAATTAACTCCTTTTTGGTTTTAAATCTTCCCGTAGCTTCAATGATAATATCCACATTATAGGGTCTCCAGTTGAGGTCTTTTGGGTGGCTTTTGTTTAAGACAGGAATTGTTATTTCATCAATGTTGATGTGTGTATCGTCGCAAGAAATAGTTTTTTTTAAAGTGCCATGAATACTGTCGTACTTGAGTAGATGTGCCAAGGTTTTAGTGTCCGCCAAATCGTTGATAGCTACCACTTCAATCGTAGGATGGGATTGTAGGAGTCTAAATACCCGACGCCCAATGCGTCCAAAGCCGTTAATAGCGACCCGTACCATCGTTAGTTGATGTGTTTTTGAGCTTTATAAGAAGATCTTACCAAAGCACTACTTTCCACGTGGCGAAACCCTAAATCTAATCCAATAGTTTCGTATTCCTTGAATTGATCTGGAGTGATGAATTGCTTTACAGGTAAATGTTTTTTACTCGGTTGTAAGTATTGACCAATCGTAACTACATCTACATTGGCATTTTTTATATCGTGAAGTGTTTCAATAACTTCTTCGCGTGTTTCTCCAAGCCCAAGCATTAAGCCTGTTTTGGTACGGCGTTGTCCTTGGTCTTTCAGATATTTTAAAACACCCAAGCTTTTGTCATATTTTGCTTGAATACGGACTTCTCGTGTCAAACGTCTTACCGTTTCCATGTTATGGGAAACGACTTCAGGAGCGACTTCTACAATCCGATCGATGTGTTTTTCAATTCCTTGAAAATCTGGAATTAAAGTTTCCATCGTGATGTTTGGATTCATGCGTCTCACCGCTTTCACGGTTTCTGCCCACATGATACTTCCCATATCTTTCAAGTCGTCTCTATCAACACTTGTTAGAACTGCGTGTTTGATGTTCATTATTTTGATGGAACGTGCTACTTTTTCAGGTTCGTCCCAATCTACAGTTTCTGGTCGTCCTGTTTTGACGCCACAAAACCCACAAGATCTTGTACAGATGTTTCCTAAAATCATAAAAGTTGCTGTGCCTTCTCCCCAGCATTCACCCATATTAGGGCAGCTTCCAGAAGCACATATTGTGTTAAGGTTGTATTTATCAACAAGTCCTCTGAGTTCAGTGTATTTTTTGCCTGTTGGCAATTTGACACGAAGCCATTTCGGTTTAGGTTGTCTTACAATTGGATCTGAAAGTGTTTCTACAGCCATGCGTTCAATTTGAGTTACAAAGATACAAAGTATTCTTATAAATTAATCATAAAATTGTGAGATACCATATGCTAAAACCTATTAAAAAAAGTATTCCAAAACAGCTCATAATGTGGAGGGCTTTTGATGGCCGCCACTCCTTTGGGGTATGTTTGCTAGCAATTAAAATATAGTTGGTGAGTGCGTAAAAGGGGGCTGTTAGGAATGATAATACCGTAGCTACTTTTATGAGTCTTCCCATTTCTGATAGAAAGAAAAAATAAATACTAAGTGTCCCTAAAATCAGGAGAATACTCCATATTAAATAGCCGTTTTTGAACGGCTTTTCAAATATCAATTCAATTGTTTTATGCATTGAACGTGGTGAGGCGTCGAGGGTTGTTAGAGTGGTACTAAACATGGTAGTAAATGCAGTAATTCCAATAATGAGATAAGCCCAGTTTCCGAGGCTTTGAGTGTACATCTCAATCAATTGAATAGAAAATGTACCAGCGCTAGTACTGAAGCTGTTGCCTGTTGGATGCATCACAAGCGCTCCAAGGGCTACAAAACTAATTCCTAAAAGAATCGTTCCTAAATAACCAATATTAAAATCCAGTAAGGCTATTTTTGGATTGTGCTTTTCATTGCAGGTTTTTTGTTTTTCAGTGGTCCATAAAGAATGCCACACCGAAATATCCAAAGGCGCTGGCATCCATCCCATAAAGGCGATTAAAAATGTAATTTCGAGACTGCCTTGAGGAAGAAGTTGTGTAAATGAACCAATTTCATTCGAGTTGCGAATGGCCATTGCGGTGGCAATCAATGTTGTGAGAGTTAAAGTGATTATGATGACTTTCATCATTACATCCAAAAATCGATATTTTCCAATATTTAAAATGATAAAACAAACGCTTAAAATGACCACAGTCCAAAGCTTTACACTTATAAAATCACCAAATAAAGAAGTGGCAATGCCTGCGGTTACAATCGTTACTGCAGCTTGAATGGTAAACATGGTCAATGATGTAAGCAGACCATATAAAATCAACACACTTTTTCCTAATTTCCGATAGCCTTCCAATAAACTTTCGCCTGTTGCACTGGCATAGCGCGGTCCAAATTGAAAAAACGGATATTTTACCAAATGAATGAGTACTAAGGCCCAAAGGAGTCCAAATCCAAAATCGGCTCCTGCTCGTGTGGATTGAACGAGGTGAGAAACGCCAATAGCAGCGCCAGCAAAAAGAAGTCCAGGACCTAGTTTTTGTATAAAGCGTTTCATTTTTTTGTTAAAATAATTTCGGCTAACAGTTTTTTTGCTCTTAAAAGTTTAATTTTCACATTATTGATAGGCGCGTCAATCTCTTTAGAAATCTCGATATAGGACAACTCTTGAAAATACCGCAAATTAATAACCTGTTGGTAATGCGGTTTTAATTTTTTGATATCTTTTAACAACTCCGCTAGATTTTGTTCTGTGATGAGTTTGTCTTCGGGTGATGGTGCTTCATCCTGAATTCGGTACACACGTTCTTCATCTTCTTCAGAGGTGTGATTGCTGAATGATATTTTTTGTTTTCTTAAACTATCAGAGTGGGTGTTTTTTGCAATGGTAATCAGCCATGTTTTGAATTTGAAATTTTCATCAAAAGTTTTGATTTTCTCAAAAGCTTTGGAAAATGTTTCGATGGTAATATCTTCAGCATCATTTTCATTTCGTGTTCGTTTCATCAAAAACCCGTACACATCGTTCCAAAACGTATGCAATAACAAATTGAATGCAATTTGATCGTTTTCTTTAGCTTTTTGAATGGCGTCGTTTACTTCCAATGGCTTGGTATTGATTTAACAGCGTGATGAAATAATAAAGGTTTAAGAATGCTGAGGTTCCGAGCAGTTTTCGTATTCGTCAGGTGTTTTGCCACAAAATCCACAGCTTTCCCCTTCTGTATTAATCATTGGGTTTTGACTGGCACAGGTGCCTGCAAATTTACCGTCTTTTTTAGCCCATATTTTTATTGAAATTCCTCCAACAGCAATTCCTAATAGTGCTAATGTAATTAAAAATAGAGTCATCTTAAATTTTTTACAAAGATACACTTTTCATGAATTTGATTTCGGTATGTGACTTTTTTTAATTCCTGTGTCAAATAATAAAAATCTAACTTCTAAATATTATGAAAAAATTATTTGCAGAATTTTTTGGAACCTTTTGGCTCGTGTTTGGAGGTTGTGGTAGTGCGATTTTTGCTGCCAGTTATCAAGATTTAGGAATTGGGTTTTTTGGGGTAGCCTTAGCGTTTGGTTTAACAGTATTAACAATGGCTTTCGCTGTAGGTCCAATTTCTGGAGCCCATTTTAACCCAGCAGTCACACTTGGTTTTTGGGCCTGTGGAAAGTTTGCTGCCAAAGAGTTAGTTGGCTACGTTATTGTTCAAGTTCTTGGTGCGATTGTGGCAGCTGCGACATTGTTCTTGATTGTTTCAGGAAAATCTGATTTTGTTTCTGTTGGAAGTTTTGCTGCGAATGGATACGATGATCTTTCTCCAGGCGGTTACTCTATGATGTCTGTATTAATTACTGAATTTGTAACTACTGCTTTTTTTGTCATTATTATTTTAGGGAGTACGACTCACAAGGCTTCTAAAAAATTCGCTCCAATTGCAATTGGCTTAGCATTGACTTTGATTCATTTGATTACAATTCCCATCTCAAATACTTCTGTCAATCCAGCACGTTCTACTGGTCAGGTATTTTTTGCTGAAGGAGGCGATTATGTAGGACAGCTCTGGTTGTTTTGGTTGGCCCCCTTAGCCGGAGCCATTGTTGCGGGACTAGTTTGCAGATTAAGTAAAAAAGCTTAGGAACTTAAATTACTGTTTCTTTATAAAATATTGACTTCAGTTTCCAAATCAATATCAAAAATAAATTTCACTGCTTTTTGAATTTGTATAGATAGTTTTAAAATGTCTTTTCCTGAAGCACCTCCATAGTTTACTAAAACCAAAGCTTGTTTTGCATGCACACCATAATTTCCAAAAGTTTTTCCTTTAAAACCTGCTGTATCAATTAGCCAAGCTGCAGGTATTTTAATAGAATCCTCTGAGACTGTATAATGGGGAATTAGTGGAAATTGAGACTTTAAGATTTTAAACTTAGAAGACGAAATCACAGGGTTTTTAAAAAAGCTTCCACTATTTCCAATAAGTTTAGGATCTGGCAGTTTTGAATTTCTAATAGAAATAACCGCTTTTGAAATATCTTGAATTGTAGGGGTTTCTATTCCAATATTTTCGAGCTCTGCTTCAATAGCGCCATAGTTTGTTTTAAGAACATGTTGATGACTGCTCAATTCAAATACAACCGAAGTGATGATGTATTGTCCTTTTAATTCTTGCTTAAAAATGGAGTTCCTATACCCAAACTTACAATCTTCTTTAGTAAAAACTCTCAGTTCTTTAGTTTGAATATCAAGCGCTTCACAACTTATAAAAGAATCTTTTAACTCCACGCCATAAGCTCCTATATTCTGGATGGGTGCAGTTCCTACATTACCCGGGATTAAAGATAAATTCTCAAGCCCTCCAAAGTTTTCTTTGAGACACCAACAGACCAATTCATGCCAGTTTTCCCCTGCTGAAACCTTAACTTGAACACTATTTTCCGTTGATGAAATTACAGAAATGCCTTTAAGATTTATTTGTAAAACTAAGGCGTTTACATCTTTTGTTAGAAGCATATTGCTACCGCCCCCAAGAATTAATAAATCCGATGGATTTGTGTTTAATACATCTTTGAGGTCTTGTATGGAATCGACAGATACAAATTCTGATGCATTCACGTCTATTCCAAAAGTGTTGAACGGTTTAAGAGTTATGTTGTTTTTAATGATCATTAAGCGTTGTACTGAGTGAGGGCTGCTTTTAGAATAGCAACCGATTTTCTAAGATCTTCTTTATTTAGGACATAAGCAATTCTCACTTGATTTTTCCCGAAACCTTCGGTAGAATAAAACCCAGCAGCTGGTGCTACCATAATAGTTTCATTGTGCAGTCTAAAGTCTTCTAGTAACCATTGCGCAAATACATCCGAATCTGTGACAGGTAACTCCACAATGCAGTAAAAAGCTCCTTTAGGTTTGGCGACTTTGACCCCTTTTATTTTTTCAAGTTCTTCTACCAAAACATTTCTTCGTTCTACATATTCAGAAATAACTTCTCTAAAATAACTGTCTGGAGTATCCAAAGCGGCTTCACTTGCTAGAAGCGCATAGGTTGGTGGAGATAATCGTGCTTGTGCGAATTTCAAAGCAGTATCAAGAACCATTTTATTTTTGGTTACAATACATCCAATTCGTGCACCACACATGCTGTACCTTTTTGACACAGAATCAATAATGATGGCATGCGATTCCAAGCCTTCCTCCTGCATAATAGAATAATGCTCGTGTCCATCATAGGTGAATTCACGATATACTTCATCAGAAATTAGAAATAAATCATGTTTTTTAACAAGTGCTGCGAGCTGTTTAATTTCAGTTTTACTGTACAAGTATCCTGTAGGGTTTCCCGGATTGCAAATTAAAATTGCTTTTGTTTTTGGGGTGATTAACGCTTCAAAATCAGCGATGGGAGGCAAAGCAAAATTGGATTCAATATTAGAAACAACGGGAACTACTTTTACACCCTGTGCCGTAGAAAACCCATTGTAATTTGCATAAAATGGCTCTGGAATAATCACTTCGTCCTCGGGATCCATAATGCTGCCAAAAGTAAAAAATAAAGCTTCGCTTCCTCCGGTGGTTATGATGATGTCATTTGGGCTAACAAGAATATCATTTTTCTTGTAATACGCTGCTAATTTTGTTCGGTATGTTTCTGATCCTTCCGAACGACTGTAGGCCAAAATGTCTAATGTGTTGTTTTTGACAGCATTTAATGCCACTTCGGGGGTTTTTATATCAGGCTGACCAATATTTAAATGGTATACATTTACTCCTTCTTTTTTAGCTTGTTCAGCGTAAGGCACCAATTTTCTAATCGGTGATTGTGGCATTTGTACCCCTTTTTGAGAAATTTTTGGCATAGCTGTAATATAAATATTGTCCACAAATTTATATTAAAGTTTGTATAAATTAACGCGCTTTAGCTATTATTTAAAAAATCTATCGTAAATTGTTTATCCCCATGACTACTTTTATGATCCTAAATATAAAATCGCTTTGTGTATTTCTTTTTATTAGCTTTAATTTGAGTGGATTCTCCCAAGGAAAATTTGAACTTCAAAATGGTAAAAGTGATAAAATACATTTTAGGTTTGTCAATAATCTAATAGTCATCCCTGTAACCATAAACGATGTTCCTTTATCTTTTTTGCTAGATACAGGAGTTTCTAAACCAATTATTTTTAATTTTTTTAATTTAAAAGAGGAATTATCTATCCATGAAACTGAATTAATTTTTATTCAAGGGTTGGGAAATGACAAACCAATTGAAGCCTTGCGGTCCTCAAACAATACAGTTATCATTGGAGAAGCCGTAAACCTAAACCAAGATTTATTTGCAATTATTGATGCCTCTATCAACTTTGCGCCTAGTTTAGGGATTCCTATTCACGGGATTATTGGGTATGATATTTTTAAAGATTTTGTAGTTGAAATTAATTACAGTCGAAAATTTATAAAACTGTATAATCCTCTTTTGTACAATTCAAAATTATCTAAGAAATGGAGAACGTTAGATCTCATTTTTTACAATAAAAAACCCATCATTGAAGCCTCTGTGACGGTAGATAATAAAAAAGTCCCCGTCAATCTTTTAATCGATACTGGGGGGAGTGATGCCTTATGGCTTTTTGAAGATTCAAATCCATCTCTTAAAATTCCATCTGCTACTTTTGAGGATTTTTTAGGTAAAGGGCTTAGTGGATCCATTTTCGGGAAACGGGCAGTGCTTGAATCTTTTCGCTTAAAAGACTTTGAATTAAATTCTGTTAATGTGGCTTTTCCAGATTCCTCGTCCATACAAAAAACCAAAATAAACGTGTTTAGAAATGGAAGTTTATTAGGAGATGTGTTGCACCGCTTTAATTGGGTGTTTAATTATAAATCAAAATGGGTTGCTTTTAGAAAAAACAATTTTTTTAATAAGTCTTTTGAGTATAATAAAAGTGGAATTGTGATGCAATATGCAGGAGTTAGATTGGTTAAGACCCGTGCCCTAATTCCTAAAAAATCAGTTGATTCTATTGCTGGTTATGCTATTAAAGGTTCAAATACAATTAATTTTACGTCTACTTATAAATTTGAGATTGTCCCAGAATTAGTTATTTCAGATTTAAGACTTAATTCTCCAGCGCAAGAGGCAGGGCTCAAAGTTGGTGATGTGGTGCTATCAATTAACAGACAAAATCTTAGTTCTTTAACACTTCAAACAGCGATTGATCAATTTCACGGAATACATGGTACACGCATTAGAATGACTATCGAACGCGATGGTATAATCATGAAATATCAGTTTAAACTCCGTGATTTATTGCATAAACAAAGCACCAACTAAGGTGCTTTGTTTATTTAAAAGTTGTAAAGCTTATTGCTCTAGAACACTTTTCTCTTTATCTCCAATGATACTCGCCTTGCTAGAGTCTATGACAGTTCCTTTGATTTTTAAAGCAACTGTAGGTCTAACTGCATTAGAAGTTACTGTAATAGTTTTTCTAATTGGGTTGACACGATTTGTATCATATTTTACTTCAATTTCCCCATTTTCACCAGGTAAAATAGGCGCTGTAGGTTTTTTTGGAACCGTGCAACCACAACTTGATTTTACAGCAGACACAATCAAAGGGGCATCGCCTGTGTTTTTAAATTTAAATACACGAATACCATCAGAACCTTTTTCTATGACTCCGTAATCAATCGTTTCAGATTCAAATACAATTTTCGCAACTTTCTCTTGTGCATAGACTCCTAAACTAAAGATGGAAATAAATAATAATGTAAAAAGATTTTTCATAATTCTGGGTTTGTTATGTAAATTTAGGTACTTTTTTTAAAACTACAAAAATGTACTCATATAAATTCAATTATTAATTCTAAAGAAAATAAAATATAAGTACTTTTGTAAATTAATATTCAAAAACTATTCCAAAGTATGTCTATTCCTTCAAAATATGATGCGTCAACTGTTGAAAACAAATGGTATGACTATTGGATGACTCATAAATATTTCCATTCAACTCCCGATTCTCGTGAGCCTTATACCATTGTGATTCCTCCACCCAACGTTACTGGAATTTTGCACATGGGACACATGCTGAACAATACCATTCAGGATGTTTTGGTTCGTCGTGCACGTTTACAGGGAAAGAATGCGTGTTGGGTTCCAGGTACTGACCACGCCTCAATTGCTACCGAAGCTAAAGTAGTGGCGAAACTAAAAGAGAAAGGAATTAATAAAAATGATCTTTCAAGAGCAGAGTTTATGGACCACGCTTGGGAATGGACTGAAGAATATGGCGGCGTTATTCTTGAACAACTTAAAAAACTAGGGTGCTCTTGTGATTGGGACCGTACAAAATTCACCATGGATGATGATATGAGTGAATCTGTAATCGAAGTATTTATTGATTTATTTAATAAAGGATTGATTTACAGAGGATTTAGAATGGTCAATTGGGATCCTCAAGCTCAAACTACTTTGTCTGATGAAGAAGTGATTTATGAAGAACGTCAAGGAAATTTATACTACCTAAATTATAAAATACAAGATAGTGATGAATTGATTACTATTGCTACGACACGTCCTGAAACTATTTTAGGGGACTCCGCAATTTGTATCAACCCCAATGACGAACGCTATTTGCATCTGAAAGGTAAAAAAGCTATTGTTCCTTTGTGTGGTCGTGTCATTCCTATTATTGAAGATGAATATGTCGATATTGAATTTGGAACAGGCTGTTTAAAAGTAACACCCGCACACGATATAAATGATAAGGCACTTGGTGAAAAACACAAGTTAGAAGTGATTGATATTTTTAATGCTGACGCAACACTGAATAGTTTTGGTCTTCACTATGAAGGCAAAGACCGCTTTGTAGTTCGTAAAGAAATTGTGAAAGAACTAGAAACGAAAGGCTTTCTAACTAAAACCGAACAACATTTACATAAGGTTGGTACTTCAGAACGTACAAAAGAAGTGATTGAACCTCGTCTTTCTGATCAGTGGTTTTTAAAAATGGAAACCCTTGCAAAACCGGCAATCAAAGCGGTTTTAGAAGATAAAACGATCAATCTGTTTCCAAAGAAATTTGAAAACACTTATCGCCATTGGATGGAAAACATCCGTGATTGGAACATTTCTAGACAATTATTCTGGGGACAACAAATTCCCGCTTATTTTTATGGAGATGGCAAAGACGATTTTGTTGTAGCTGCATCTATTGAAAAAGCATTAGAATTAGCGAAAAATAAATCTGGAAACATACAATTAAGTCTAAAAGATTTAAGACAAGACAGTGATGTTTTAGATACTTGGTTCTCTTCTTGGTTGTGGCCAATGTCTGTCTTTGATGGCATTCGAAATCCAGAAAATGAAGACATTAAATATTACTATCCAACTAACGATTTAGTAACAGGGCCAGATATTTTGTTTTTCTGGGTCGCCCGTATGATTGTTGCTGGACATGAATACAAAGATCAAAAGCCATTCAATAATGTATACTTCACAGGACTTGTGAGAGACAAACAACGTCGAAAAATGAGTAAGTCCCTGGGGAACTCTCCCGACGCTTTAAAACTCATTGAAAACTTTGGTGCTGATGGGGTTCGTGTAGGGTTATTATTGAGCTCAGCTGCTGGAAATGATTTAATGTTTGATGAAGCGCTTTGTCAACAAGGAAAAGCGTTTGGAAATAAAATCTGGAATGCCTTCCGACTTATTGAGGGCTGGGAAGTTGCCGAAATTGAACAACCAGTTTATGCCTCCATGGCGATTGATTGGTACCTTGCAAAATTTCAAAAAACACTTCTAGAAATTGAAGATCATTTTAGTAAGTATCGTTTAAGTGATGCTTTGATGACAACGTATAAATTAATCTGGGATGATTTCTGTTCTTGGTTATTAGAAATGATAAAACCCGCTTATGGGGCACCTATTGACAAAAAAACCTATAAAGCAGTCGTAGCGATTTTAGAATCAAATCTGAAAGTTTTACATCCGTTTATGCCATTCCTTACCGAAGAAATCTGGCAATATTTGAAAAAAAGAACACCAGAGCAAGCTTTAATTGTGGCTTCTTGGCCAGAACAAAAGCCTTATGATCAAGCTATGTTAGACGGCTTTGAATTTGCTTCAGACGTTGTATCAGGAATTCGTACAATTCGAAAAGAAAAAAATATTGCATTTAAAAATACCATTGAATTTTTGGTTCTGAATAATGAATCTCAAACTAAAGAATTTGATGCGATTATTTCCAAATTAGGAAATATTTCAAACTTGAATTACACGACTGAAACAGTTGAAAAGGCCTTGTCTTTTAGAGTAAAATCCAATGAATATTTTATTCCAGCTAATGACACCATTGATGTTGCTGCCGAAATATCAAAATTAGAAGACGAACTTAAGTACACAGAAGGATTTTTGAAATCGGTACAAAAGAAGCTATCTAACGAACGTTTTGTTTCAGGAGCTCCAGAACAAGTTGTGGCTAGTGAAAAGAAAAAAGAAGCAGATGCCGTTGCAAAAATTGAGACGCTTAAGGCAAGCTTGAAAAATTTAAAGTAAACTTATTTTCGGTAAATAAGGTAAGTATTAGCCAAATCGATATAGCGTTGTTTAGCTTCATCTTGGGTAATATCTTCGACCTGAAAAAGTGCATTTGTTTTAAAAGCATTTATAATAGCCTTACTGCTACTTGGTCGGCTATAATCGTTCGTCGCTTTTTTATAATAGGCATAGAGTTTTAATAGGATGTCCGCAGGAAACGGCTGTTCATGACTGTTGATGCTATTAACAGCTTCTCTAAATTCTATGTCTAAGTCCTCTGAGCTCATACTCTATACTTCCGCAATGATACACTCACCGCCTTTTACTTTTTGATTGAGTTTGACTTTAAGTTTGGTGTCTAAAGGTAAAAACAAATCAACTCTAGAACCAAATTTTATAAATCCTGCATCAGTACCTTGTGTAACCGTTTGTCCCTCTTTTGCATAATTGACAATTCGTCGCGCTAACGCACCTGCAATCTGTCTGTAAAGTACCTTTCCGTAGGTTTTGTTTTCAACAACAATCGTCGTGCGTTCGTTATCTGTACTCGCCTTTGGATGCCAAGCAACTAAATATTTACCTGGGTGGTATTTACTAAAAAGTACAGAGCCGCTTATAGGGTAGCGTGTCACATGTACATTAATAGGTGACATGAAAATACTGACTTGAAGCCGCTTTTCTTTGAAGTATTCTGTTTCTTCAACTTCTTCTATAACCACAACTTTTCCATCTACGGGAGCAATTACTTGCTGGTCGTTTTGATGGGTGTGACGTTTAGGGTTTCTGAAAAATTGCAGTATAAGTACAAGGACCACCAATAAAGTGAATTGAATGAGTTTAGATACCCAGGGCATCCCCAAATTATCGATTAATAGGGAGGTAGCCACTACAAAAACGAGTGCAATAAAAATTATTTTTTGACCTTCTTTATGAAACATAATTTAATATTCTTAAAAATAAATAGATAAATGGTGCTGCAAATATAGCACTATCTAAGCGATCTAATAGACCTCCATGTCCAGGCATTATTTTGCCACTGTCTTTAACTCCTGCTTGACGTTTGTATTTGGATTCTACCAAGTCGCCAAGAGTTCCAAAAACACTCACAATAACACTGATAATAAGCCAATTAGTAAAAAGTAAGGATTCCGTGTAATTGGCAATAACATAGCTTCCCAATGCTGCAAAAAATACACCACCCAAAAACCCTTCAACTGTTTTTTTAGGAGAAATACTTTCAAAAAGCTTTTGTTTTCCAAAATTCTTACCCACTATGTAAGCAAAACTGTCGTTGATCCAAATCAAAATAAAAATATACATAATAATTTCAGTACTGTAATTTTCAAAATTCAGTGCGATCAACAATAGAAATACTATTCCACTACTTACATAAAAAGTGGTGTTTATAAAATGATTTGAAAGTAAGGTAGGAAGACTTTTAGAAGAAAATAAATCTCGAATCAACAATAAGTTTACCAGTACAGAAATGACGAGTAATATTTGTGAAATGTCCGATAGGCTCTCTCCAGATTTGAAGAGTTCTTCCCAATATGCGACTGCCAGAAATAGTACTATAAAAATGATGTAGGAGGCTATGTTTTTTTGATGAATTAATTTATTGAATTCTGACAAGCAAATTAATCCAAACATAAAAAAAAGGGCAATACAAGCATTCTTTAGTTGGAGTGAACCAATTAAAATAATCGCAAATAATAGGCCTGATAAAGCTCTTGTAGTTAGTTCTTTCAATATTTATGTTATAAATCTTCTAAAAGCAGCAAATATAGGTTTTTTGTACTACTTCCATAACTTAGAAAATCGTTGGTGTCGTTGGCTTTAAAATGTTTGATGGTGGTGATGTTGGAGGGTATTTGAGTTTTACTCTGTGCTTTGATTCCTTGAAGTCCTTCACTAATAGTATTCACAAACTGACTCGTTGTTGCAAATACAATAAAGTTTTTAGGTAATTCAACAAGTTTTTTTTCAGCGATTTGATTGGAAGAAATGAGTAGAGATCCATCATTTGCAATTAAAGATTCACAAGTCGTAAATAGAAAATCTGCGTCTTTTGTTTTTTGAGTTGACTCTAACTTGAAATGTTTAAACTTTTCTTTTAGGCGCTTATTAAGAATGAGAGCCCTTTTTTTATTCCAATTGTTTTCTTCTATAATATCGTTGAGAAAATTTTGAACTTCGTCGTTATTTTCGCAATAAAGAAATTTACCTCCATTTTTATTAAAGTTGATGGTAAAGGCTTCATCTGCAGGTAAACTGCTTGACTCTAAAAACTTACTCTGATCTTTTTTATCAGACTTGTCTTTAGAAGCATCCGTATTTGAACCAAATATTTTACGAAATACACCCATTTTTCATCTTAAACATAAGCTTTGATCTTACGTTATTTCAAAGATAAAAAATAAAGGTTTAATAAAAAGCTATTTTAAACTTATTCTTCCTCTTCCTCTGTTTTGGGAGTGGAATTCACGGCCTCTTCTACTACAAAAGGACGTTTTCCAAAGATTGCTTCCAGATTGTCTTTAAAGATGACCTCTTTTTTCAGAAGTACTTCCGCTAGTTCTGTTAACTTATCTTTATTTTCTTCCAAGAGTTTTAATGCGCGTTCGTATTGCGTTTCAATAATGCTGGATATTTCTTTGTCAATAAGTTCAGCCGTGCGTTCACTGTATGGCTTTGAAAATCCATACTCATTTTCGCCTGAAGAATCATAATATGTTAAGTTGCCTACTTTATCACTCAACCCATAAACAGTCACCATAGCTCTTGCTTGCTTGGTTACTTTTTCTAAATCACTTAAAGCACCTGTAGATATTTTGTCAAAAATGACTTTCTCAGCAGCGCGACCTCCTAAGGCAGCACACATTTCATCCAACATTTGCTCAGGTCGTACAATAAGTCGTTCTTCTGGAAGGTACCATGCGGCACCTAAAGATCTTCCTCTTGGAACAATTGTTACTTTAACCAAAGGAGACGCATGCTCTAGCATCCAACTAATTGTTGCATGGCCAGCTTCATGAAAGGCAACGGCTCTTTTTTCACTAGGTGTAATTATTTTATTTTTCTTTTCAAGTCCACCTATAATACGATCGACTGCATCTAAAAAATCTTGTTTTTCAACTGATTTTTTATTATTACGGGCCGCAATAAGTGCCGCTTCATTACAAACATTCGCAATATCCGCACCCGAAAACCCAGGAGTTTGTTTGGATAAAAAGTCGGTATCTAAATCTTTGGATTTCTTCAAGGGCTTTAAATGCACTTCAAAAATTTCTTTACGTTCTCTAATGTCCGGCAAATCAACATAAATTTGACGGTCAAATCGTCCTGCTCGCATCAGCGCCTTGTCCAGTACATCTGCACGGTTGGTTGCTGCCAAAACAATCACGTTTGTATTGGTTCCAAATCCATCCATTTCAGTCAACAACTGATTGAGGGTGTTTTCTCTTTCGTCATTGGATCCAGAAAAATTGCTTTTCCCACGTGCACGTCCAATCGCATCAATTTCATCAATAAAAATGATAGAAGGCGATTTATCTTTAGCTTGTTTAAATAAATCTCTAACTCTTGAGGCTCCAACTCCAACAAACATTTCAACAAAATCAGATCCCGACAATGAGAAAAAAGGAGCTTTTGCTTCCCCTGCAACTGCTTTTGCTAATAAGGTTTTTCCTGTTCCGGGAGGGCCTACTAGTAAAGCACCTTTTGGAATTTTACCACCTAAAGCAGTATATTTTTCTGGGTGTTTGAGAAAATCTACAATTTCTTGAATTTCTTCTTTCGCACCTTCCAGACCAGCAACATCCTCAAAGGTCGTTTTAGTCTCTAGTTTTTCGTCAAATAACTTCGCTTTTGATTTTCCAATATTAAAAATTTGACCGCCACCACCACCTGGACCGCCACCGCCAGACATACGTCGCATGATAAATATCCAAACTCCAATGATTAAAATAAAAGGAATGAGTGATGATAAAATATCGCCCCAAGCATTTGTTTCAGTTCTAAAGTCAAGAACGGTATCCAATTGTTCTTCCTGAATGGCATCTTCCAATTGTTTTTGAAACAACTGAACATCTCCAAATTCAAATTGATAATTTGGACTTGAAGACCCTGTAGGAAAAAGTTTTTCCTTTTGGTTTTTTTTATGAACTTCTTTATTTGAAGCCTTTGTTGTTAGATATACTAAAGCCTCTCTTTTGTTGACTATTTCAACTTTTTTAACGTCACCATTTTTTAGAAATTTAAAAAACTGAGAAGGGGTTGTAGAGGCTTCTGGAGAGCCTCCTAATCCACCCGAAAACAGATTGAAACCCAAGAAAAGCACAATCGCAATTCCATAGATCCAATAGGCGTTAAATTTTGTATTTTTAGGTTTTTTCTCGTTAGACATGAGTCGTATTTTTTAGTAACTGGTTTCTATTTCGGTGATCTTAGCATCCCCCCAAAGGTTTTCGATATCGTAGTATTCACGAATGTGTTTTTGAAACACATGAACCACTACATGGACATAGTCCATCAGTACCCATTCGCCGTTTTCACTTCCTTCAACATGCCAAGGTTTGTCCTTAGTGTTTTTACTGACCTTTTTTTGTATTGAACTAACAATGGCATTGACTTGAGTATTGGATGTTCCATCACAAATGATGAAATAATCACAAACGGTATTTTCGATAGCTCTTAAGTCTAAAATAGTGATATTCTGACCTTTTACGTCTTCAATTCCATTAATTGTGAAAGTGATGAGTTCGTCTGCGCTAGGTATGTTTTTTGTCATGGATTAATTTTACTGTGCAAATTTATTACTTTTTTGGCTCTAAACGTGTTATATTGTCTTAATTATATTATAATTTAGAGCCACAATTTCAACTATGCAGATAATCAAACTTAATGCCACTGATTCTACTAACAATTATTTAAAACAATTGTTGATGGATACTGCGTTAGAAGATTTTTGTGTGGTCGTTACTAATCACCAGACCAAAGGCAAAGGGCAAATGGGGGCTGAGTGGGTTTCTGAAAAAGGTAAAAACCTTACATTTAGCGTTTTAAAGAAGGAGCCCTCCATTGTTTTGCCTCGCCGATTCCTTTTGAGTATTCTCGTTTCTTTATCCATTATCAAAACATTGGAAGCTTACAGTGTCCCTAAATTAGCCATCAAATGGCCTAACGACATTTTGTCAGACCATCATAAAATTTCAGGAATTTTAATTGAAAATATAATTAAATCTAATAAGATCGATTTTTCTGTGATTGGGATTGGACTTAATGTCAATCAAAAATTATTCAAAGGATTGCCTAAAGTAACCTCTTTAAAGTCTATTTTAGGAATGACACTTGATAAAGATGAATTACTTCATAAACTCATTGAGAATCTTCAAATCTATTTTAAGTTATATACCGAAAAAGGAGAGGGGATTATAAATGCCGAATATGAAACGTATCTGTTTAGAAAAGATAAACCCTCTACATTTGAATTGCCTGATAAAACCTTGATTACAGGCATCATTAGAGGTGTAACAGATGCAGGTAAATTATGCGTGCAAATGGAAGATGCCACAAAAGAGTTTGACTTAAAAGAGTTGAAATTATTGTACTAAATTTCCTTTGGGATATTCAGTGCTAAAGTTTCTATAAATTTTGATATAGGTGCTTTAATCATCATCGCCATCATGGCATTAAAATCTCCTTCAAATGTCAATTGAACTTCACTTTGATTTTCAGCAGGAGATTCAATCTTAGCTGTTAATGAGAAATCTAATTTTCCTCCAGCAGCACCCAACACAATTGTATGCGGGGACTCCATCGATTTTTTCTTTAAAACAATTTCTGGCATTCCACTCAAGGCAAATAAAAACGTATCGCTGTCAATGAGTTTAAACTTACTTGTGTTTTCGGGCATCAATTGTTCAAAATTTTCAACATTTGTTAAAAAATTAAACACTTCTTGAGCTGATTTTTCAAGGCTTACTTTTGTTGATTCTAATTTCATATCTAAATTTATTTACCAGTCCACTCCGCCGGATTTGAATTCCATTTTGATAACACATCGACTTCACTTCGGTTGATGAAGTTTGTGTCTAAAGCTTGTTCCAACAAACTTTCGTAATTACTAAGTGTAAAAAGATTTACATTGTTAGCTTCAAAATTTTCTTTCGAAATATCAAAGCCATAAGTGAAAATAGCAACCATTCCTTTAACATTTACTTCCGCAGCTTTCAATGCATCAACCGCTACTAGGCTGCTTTTTCCAGTACTGATCAAATCTTCTACGACCACCACATTTTGCCCTTTTTCAATAAACCCTTCAATTTGATTTTGACGCCCATGTTTTTTTGCTTCTGGACGTACATAAACAAAAGGAAGCCCAAGATATTCTGCAACCAAAGCCCCAATACCGATTGCACCTGTTGCAACACCTGCTATAACATCTGGTTTTCCAAACTCTAATTCTATGTTTTTAGCAATTTCTTCTTTTATGTAGTTTCTTACTACTGGAAACGACAAAACTAAACGGTTGTCACAATAGATTGGAGACTTCCATCCCGAAGCCCACGTAAAGGGGTTTTTTGGGTTTAATTTTATGGCGTTTATTTGAAGTAATACTTCTGCGGTTTTTTTGGCGGTACTTTTGTTGAAAATCATGTGTCAAAATTACTAAAAATAACTACTTTTACTTTCTATTAATTAGTTTTTAATTAACAATGTATAAAATATTTGTTGGTAATAAACCAATAGTACTCACAACCAAACTAGAAACTGAAACAGATTTCAAGAACATTCTGATTGATTCAGTGGATATTAACAAAGTACTTGCTAAACTTAGAAAAGATAAATATAATTCAGTACGCCTTGTTGGACCCGATAAAGATGTGCTTCTAAAAAAATTCCTTTCCCTATTACCAAATGTGATCGCAGGTGGTGGAAAAGTTTACAATCCAAAAAATGAAATATTGTTTATTTTTAGAAATGGAAAATGGGATTTACCCAAAGGTAAAGCCGAGGCAAAAGAAACGATTAATTTTACCGCTCTTCGTGAGGTCGAAGAAGAAACGGGCATCACAGGGTTAAGTATTACCAAGCCCTTGGAAATCACCTATCATATATTCAAAAGGAATGACCGTAATTATATTAAAGTAACGTACTGGTTTGAAATGTATTCTGAATATGATGGAAAACTAATTCCTCAAGAAAAGGAAGGGATTACTAAAGTTAAATGGATTCCTGAATCCAAACTTCAAAAGGTATTTAATAATTCCTATGCGAACATCAAACTACTCATTTAAAGGGGGTTAAGATGTTGTTGTTATAAAAATCTTTAATTAAACGTGCTTTACAGTTGTTATCATTTTCAATAAGTTTATTTTTGCCAGCAAAATTGACTGAAAATGATGGAGTTTATTAGAAAGCGTTCAAGTAATGTTAAAAATGATATTTTAAGCGGTCTTACCGTAGCATTGGCTTTAGTGCCAGAAGCCGTCGCGTTTGCTTTCGTAGCAGGTGTTGACCCTTTGGTAGGATTGTATGCAGCGTTCATGATTGGTTTGATTACCTCTATTTTTGGAGGGCGTCCCGGAATGATTAGTGGAGCTACAGGTGCTTTAGCAGTTGTGATGGTTACCCTTGTTGCACGTGGTAACGCTATGGGAGCCGAAGGCGACGAATTAGGGCTGTACTATCTTTTTATGACCGTTATTTTAATGGGAATCATCCAAGTTTTAGCAGGTGTTTTTAAGCTCGGAAAATTTGTCCGTTTGATTCCTCATCCTGTAATGATGGGTTTTGTAAATGGATTGGCTATTGTTATTTTTCTCTCCCAATTAAGTATGTTTATGACGTCTGAAAACGGTGAAATGGTATGGATGCAAGGCGCTTCTTTATGGACTATGATTGGTTTGGTTGCTTTGACAATAGGTATAATGTTTGGACTGCCTCAAATTACTAAAAAATTACCCGAAGCACTTGTTGCTATTTTGGTGGTTTCTGCAATTGTAATTTTTGGTAACTTAGATGTTGCAACCGTTGGAAGTTTTATTAGAGATGGTGGTGGAGAAGGCTTAAAAGGTGGGTTGCCACTTCCACAGTGGGCTATTTTTGAAAAGATCCCCCTTAATTTTGAAACCTTAAAGTTTATTGGGCCTTATGCATTGATTCTTGCAGCGATTGGATTGATTGAATCCTTAATGACATTGAACCTTATTGATGAACTTACTGAGACACGTGGAAATTCCAATAAAGAATGTATCGCTCAAGGGGGTGCAAACATCATTACTGGATTGTTTGGTGGTATGGGTGGATGTGCGATGATTGGACAGTCTATTATCAATATTAAAGGAGGTGGTAGAGGACGCCTTTCTGGAATCGTAGCTGCACTCGCGCTTTTAGCATTTATCTTATTTGCATCAGGGCTTATAGAACAAGTTCCTATCGCTGCATTGGTAGGAGTGATGTTTATGGTGGTCATTGGTACTTTTGCATGGTCTAGTTTTAGAATTATTAATAAAATCCCAAAAACCGATGTGTTTGTGTTGATATTAGTGTCTTCGATGACAGTCTTTTTCGACTTAGCAATCGCTGTAATTTCTGGGGTGATTGTAAGTGCACTTGTATTCTCTTGGGAAAATGCGAAACGTATTCGTGCTCGAAAACGGATCAAAGCTGATGGTACTAAAGTATATGAAATTTGGGGCCCTTTGTTCTTTGGAAGTATCAAAACTTTTAATGATAAGTTTGATGTAAAAAATGACCCTCAATCTGTAGAGATTGATTTTGTTGAATCAAGAGTGAGTGACCATTCTGCTATTGAAGCCATTTCAAATCTTGTCAACAAATATAAAGAAGAAGGTAAAACAATTCACCTCAAACACCTAAGTGAAGACTGTAAGGTTTTGTTATACAAATCAAGTCCACTTTTTAAAGATATTATAATTGAGGCAATAGATGACCCACGTTACCACTTAGCTGAAAATCCTGAAGCTTTTACAGAAGGACTTTCAGAATATAAACTCTAGGGTTTTTGAATACGTACGGTATCGGGAACAAGTTTTTTGTAATCGCCCTTAAAACGAATAATCTCTCTCACAATTGAAGAGGATATAAAGGAAGTTTGAGTAGAGGTCAATAAAAAGACGGTTTCTACCTTGGATAATTGTCGGTTGGTATGTGCAATGGCTTTTTCAAACTCAAAATCTGCTGGATTTCTCAAGCCTCTAAGGATAAAATCAACACCAATTTCTTTACAAAATTCTGTAGTTAACCCCTGATAGGAAACAACTTTTACTTTTGGGTTGTCTTTAAACGCATCCACAATAAACCTTTTGCGTTCTTCCAATGAAAACATATAGTCTTTAGAAGAATTTTCGCCAATGGCAATAATCACTTCGTCAAATAAGGTTACTCCTCTATTAACAATGTCTAAGTGCCCTAAAGTAATAGGGTCAAAGGATCCTGGGAAAATTGCTTTCTTCATGCGGTAAAGTTAAGAATTTTTCTGAAGTGCTTGTTGAATTGCGTTCTCAAACAATTCGGGCAATGAAATTCCTGCCTGAGCTGCTTGTTGAGGTAATATGCTTTCCTTAGTAAGTCCTGGAATTGTATTGACTTCTAAGAAATGAGGCTTATTGTCTTTAAAAATAAATTCGCTTCGAGAAAACCCATCTAATTTCAAAACTTCGTAAATATGTTTTGCAGCCTTTCTAACATCTTCTTCTTGCGTTGTGCTCAAACGTGCAGGAGTAATTTCTTGTGATTTCCCTAAGTATTTTGCTTCATAATCAAAAAAGTCATTTTCAGTTACAATCTCGGTAATAGGAAGAACTTTGACTTTCCCTTTATAACGAATTACTCCGACAGAGACTTCAGTGCCGTCTAAAAACGATTCAATAATAAGTTCGTCATCCTCTTTAAAGGCAGTTTCTATAGCATCTGGCAATTCGGTTTTTGAATAGACTTTGGTAATTCCAAAACTACTTCCGGCTTTATTAGCTTTTACAAAACAAGGAAATCCAACAGCCTTTTCAATGGCTGAAGCGTCAATTGCATCCCCAACATTCAAAAAATAGGAATCCGCTGTGAGAACACCATAGGGTTTTAAGGCACTCAAACAATCACGTTTATTGAATGTGAGTGCCGCTTGATACATACCACAACTGGTATGTGGAATGGATAATAACTCAAAATACGATTGAATAATTCCATCTTCTCCGGGACTGCCATGAATGGCATTAAATACACAGTCAAAATTAATTTTTGAACCTCCAATAACGATAGAAAAATCAGCTTTATTAATGGGGTGTTCTGTGGAGTCTTCTGTGACATACACCCATTTATCTTTAAAAATATGGATGCAATACGCATTGTAGCTTGCTTTAGGTAAACTGTCGTAAACCATCTTTCCGCTTTTTAAAGAGATTAAATATTCGCTAGAATATCCACCCATTATAATGGCAATATTTTTTTTCATTTCTACGTTTATACAGTAAAAATATTACTTTTATATTAAATCAAAATCATTTTCAACTAAATATATTAACTTCAAACTAAACAAGCTAAAGATTTTAAGGACACAATTATTTGTTTAGCTTTGTTACATTATAAAAAAAGCTATGAATTTTATTAAATTCTTGTTCAGTAAATCGTTTATAAAGCAATTAATCCTTGCGTTTATAGTTTCAGTCGTTTTTGGGTTTTTAGCTCTTAAGTGGCTCAAATCTTATACCAATCATGGGGCATTTGTGACGGTTCCAGCACTTACAGGAAAAACTTTTGACGCTGCTCAGCTTCTTATTAAAGAGTATGAACTCCGAAGTGAAGTTCAAGATTCCTCAAACTATAATCCTAACTACCCCAAAGGGGCCGTGATCGAACAAGATCCTTTGGAGGGAAGTCAAGTGAAAGAAGGTCGAAAAATATATTTAATTCTCAATCCTTCTGCCTACAGAACAGTAGCAGTTCCAGATGTCATTCGTCGTACGTTCCGACAAGCTAAACCTTCGCTCGAAGCAGTGGGGTTCCAAATTGGTGCCAAGATTTATAGGAATGATTTAGGGAAAAATGAAGTTTTACAATTACGCCACAATGGCCAAATCATCGAAGCAGGTACGATGCTTCCAAAGACCTCGAAAATCGACCTGGTTTTAGGGAACGGAGTTCGAAAGTAATAATTAACCATGGAAGAATCAAATGAATTATTAGTGAATGAAAATGAATTGCATGAGCATTATACATTCACGGTCGAAAAAGGGCAGCAGCCTTTAAGAATCGATAAGTATCTTATGAATTTTGTTGAAAATGCAACTCGAAATAAAATTCAAGCCGCTGCTAAGGATGGAAGTATTTTAGTGAATGAGATTGCAGTAAAATCAAATTATAAAGTGAAACCATTGGATAAAATTCGCGTTTTATTTGAGCATCCCCCTTATGAAAATCTATTAGTTCCAGAAGACCTTCCAATCGATGTTGTCTATGAAGATGAAGATTTATTGGTAGTTAACAAAGCTCCAGGTATGGTTGTCCATCCAGGTCATGGAAATTATTCGGGCACCTTGATTAATGCCTTGTTGTTTCATTTTGACAATTTACCCAATAATAGCAGCAACCGCCCGGGACTGGTACATCGAATTGATAAAGACACAAGTGGGTTGTTGGTAGTTGCTAAAACCGAAATTGCAATGGCTCATTTATCGGCACAGTTTAAAGCCAAAACAAGTGAGCGCGAGTATGTTGCTTTGGTATGGGGGAATGTTGAATTAGACGAAGGTACAATTGAAGGCAATATTGGACGTCACCCAAAAAACAGATTGCAAAATACGGTCTATTTTGGAGACGAAGCTGACAATGGCAAACCGGCTGTGACTCATTATAAAATTCTTCAACGTTTGGGCTATGTAACCCTGTTAAGCTGTCGTTTGGAGACAGGTCGTACGCACCAAATACGGGTACATATGAAATACATTGGACATACGCTTTTTAATGATGAACGGTATGGAGGCGAGCGGATTCTGAAAGGAACAACCTTTACCAAATACAAGCAGTTTGTGGATAATTGTTTTAAAACCCTTCCGCGTCAAGCTTTGCACGCCAAAACCTTAGGGTTTATTCATCCAACTACTGGAAAAAAAATGTCTTTCACAACCAAAATTCCTCAGGATATGCAAAACTGTATAGAAAAATGGGAAAGCTATTCGAATCATCTGGAATAAGACAAAAATTTAGAAGCATCAATTTTGAGTATTGATATATAGAAATTATAAATATAATTTTTTTTAGAGTTCAACCTTAGTGTTTTAACTTTGAATCACAAATATATTTTATAAAACGAGCATGTTAAAAACAGTATCATCCAATATGATGATTAATCGCGAAAACATGTGACCGTTAAAAAGTATTAAAAATAGACACATGAAATTAGTTATCTCACCTGCGAAATCATTAAATTATGAAAGTGCATTGCCGACCACTTCAAGCACCGACAGTTGTTTTTTGAGTGAAGCACAACAGCTGAACACACTTCTTAAAAAGAAATCAGCGAAAGCCCTAACGGAATTGATGCATATTTCATCTAATTTGGGGCAACTAAATTATGAGCGCAATCAAGATTGGGCAGTGCCTTTTACGGCTCAAAATGCCCGACCTGCAATTTATGCGTTTAGCGGGGATGTATATCGTGGATTAGACTCCTACACTATTGAAGAATCAAAAATAGAGACTTTACAAGACTCTGTTCGCATTATTTCAGGATTATACGGACTTTTGAAACCGTTGGATTTAGTGCAGCCATATCGCTTGGAAATGGGAACAAAATTCCCAGTTGGTAAATCTAAAAATCTCTATGAGTTTTGGCGTCAAAAAGTAACCACGGCTTTGAATAATGAGCTCAAAGAAGGAGAGTTATTTGTCAACTTAGCAAGTCAAGAATATTTTAAAGCGATAGATGTCAAAGTTCTTAAAGTCCCTGTGATTCATGTTGATTTTAAAGAATTTAAAAATGGACACTATAAAACCATTGCTATTTTTGCCAAACTAGCCCGTGGCTATATGACGCGTTACATCATTGAGAACGCTGTGGAAACTGCCGAAGATTTAAAAACGTTTACAACAGATGGCTACGCGTTTGATGCGAATTTGTCAACGGATACTAAATTGGTGTTCACACGCTAATTATTTAAAATAAGACGTACCTTTGTGGCACCGTTCGGAATGACCTATCGTATTGCATACTGTCATTTTCAAAACATAACATATGACATTTCAATCTTTAGGCCTCATCGAAGCCTTACTAAAAGCAGTTCGTTTACAGGGCTACGAAACTCCATCTCCTATTCAACAAAAAGCAATCCCTCCAATTCTTGAGGGTCTTGATGTATTAGCATCAGCTCAAACAGGAACAGGAAAAACAGCAGGGTTTACACTGCCAATGCTACAAATTTTATCCAAAAACCCTGTACCACACCGCCGTCCCGTACGTGCGTTGGTTTTGACGCCAACTCGAGAATTAGCGGATCAGGTTTATACAAATGTGAAGCATTACAGCAAATTTTTGGACTTACGTGCCGCTGTTATTTTTGGTGGTGTAAATCAAAACCCGCAAATTAAACAACTCCGCAATGGAGTAGATGTTTTAGTAGCGACTCCAGGACGCTTGATTGATTTGGAAAACCAAGGTCATTTATCGTTATCTAAAGTAGAGATTTTTGTACTCGATGAAGCCGACCGTATGTTGGACATGGGTTTTAAACGTGACATAGATAAAATCAGATCATTGATTCCTTCTAGACGTCAAAATTTAATGTTTTCAGCGACATTTTCAAGAGAAATAAAAAGTTTAGCACAAACTATTTTACAACGTCCTACTCTTGTAGAAGCAACGCCAGAAAACACGACCGTTGAAGCGATAGCTCAACAGATTTATAGAGTTGCAAAAGAGAAAAAAACAAGCCTTCTTATCAAATTAATTCAAGATGGGCAGTGGCAACAAGTGTTGGTGTTTACACGTACTAAACATGGTGCTAATAACCTTTGTAAAAAGCTAGAAAGTGCGCGTATTTCTGCGATGGCAATTCATGGAAATAAGAGTCAGGGAGCACGAACACGTGCCTTGGCAGGTTTTAAAAATCATGACATTCGTGTGTTGGTAGCAACTGATATTGCTGCACGTGGCTTGGACATTCCTTTATTGCCTCATGTAGTTAATTATGAGCTCCCTAACATTCCAGAAGATTATGTACACCGTATTGGTCGTACAGGTCGTGCGGGTGCTAATGGAGTGGCTTTATCGTTAGTGTGTGCAGAAGAAACTTCTTATCTCTCATCTATTGAGAAATTGACCAAACAACGTTTTAATAAAGAAATTGTTGAAGGGTTTGAGCCTGATCCAAATGCCTCTACGGTGCCACCAAAACAAGGGGGTGGTCGTCAAAAACGTGGTGGTGGTCGTCCAAGCAACAACCGTCAGGGGTCTGCACGAGGAGGGAACCGATCGAACAACAACCGACGCCGTTAATTTTATGGAATCCCAACCAAACAATCCCTTACATGGTGTAAAACTGGAACAAATCCTTATTGATCTTGAAGCTCATTATGGCTGGGAAGCAATGGGCGAGAAAATTAATATCCGTTGTTTTACAGATGATCCCACACTAAAATCCAGCTTAAAATTTCTCAGACGTACCCCATGGGCGCGTACCAAAGTGGAGAATCTTTATTTGAAGTTTTTAAAGACGAAGTAGGGTGGTGGTGTTTTAGGTTTTTAAACTTACTCTTTCTAGGATCTTAGGTTTATCTATCAAGTGCAAAAAAAACAATTAATCTCTGTATTTTTTCACATCGTACAAACTGCCAAAACTATGAAAGCTAAAAAGATGACTCCGTTAAGTATGGTTCTTACCAAATGCAGTGTTCCCCATTTTTTGATGTCGTTTGCTGTTTGATCTGATGTTGGATCAACATCTGGGTCCATAAGCCGTCTATTTAGTGGCATCATATAAACGATGGTGTAGGGTCCATTTAAATGCATAAGCATTGAGGTTCCAAACCACCACCAATTCTCCGTTAATATAGAATATGCCAATGCTAAAAGGGTTACAATGATTGATAGTATTAAAACCCATATATGTGTTTTGTCAAAAAAGGGTTTAAAAACTTCAATAGCAGTTGTTTTTTTTGCCATGAGCAAAATTGGATGCACAATGACTGTGGCTGTTAATGCAATTCCAAACTGCGCACCCATTAGCAATAGGATCGATACGATTAAAAGTTCATTCATAGATTAGGTTTTAATTTACTTAAATAGCATCCTTCAAAATAAGATGCATCAAAAACAGGCGCCTGTACAAGCGTCTTACTTACAGTAAAAAATAGTTACTCTTGGTTTTATTGGTTTTGAAGAATCAGATTTGAGGTCTAAGTCTGCCATAAACCTACAATAAAAAATACATTCAACCAAAATGCTTCTATTTTTGTTGCTTTTGGTTGTGAAATAAATGTTAAACTATTTAAAGTTAATAGTATTACTATTATATTTGCCAACTATAATTATGGATAAGCTTCAGTTACATATCACCATTAGTCCAGATCTTTACACAAAAGATCCAGAATCTTCTGTACTGGGACAAAAAATTGTTTCCAAAAGCATTGAAATGATCGATCGCTTAGGTTTTGAAGATTTTACATTCAAAAAGCTGGGTCTCGAAATAGGTTCCAATGAAAGTTCGGTTTATCGTTATTTTGATAGTAAACACGCTCTTTTGGTCTATTTGATTAATTGGTACTGGAGTTGGATCGAATACAGGTTGGTGTTTGCCACACTAAATGTACCTTCCGTTCAAGCACGGCTTACCGAAGCTATTTCTATACTGACCGCTGAAGTAACGGAAGACAATGCCTTTTCATATATCAACGAAGTTCTGCTAAACAAAATTATTATAACGGAGTCTTCTAAGGCCTATCATACAAAAGCGATTGACAGTGAGAATCAAAAAGGGTATTACAAAACTTACAAACGTGTGGTGCAACGCGTCAGTGATTTTGTAACTGAAATCAATCCGAGATATGAGTTTCCACACATGTTAATTTCAACAGTCATTGAAGGTGCTCACCACCAGCGTTATTTTTCAAAACATTTACCCTCTTTAACTGATTTTGAAGAAGGTAAAAATAATATTGTTCGCTTTTACACCGATTTGGTTTTTAATACCCTTTCAAACAAATGAAGCAGTTTTCTATCCTCATAGCACTTGGGTTTAGAGTACTAATGTTTGCATTGGTATTTGGATCTATCATTTTGCAGCCTGTAGTAGAATCGATGCGTGTCTCAGATCCACAAGCTTTTTCATGGCTCGATATAGAAGCTGAAAATGATTCTAGCGAAAAAGAAAAGCAAGAGACAGAAGATGAAAAAAACAAAAAAGTGGAGCTTCGATTTATATATGAAGAACCAACTTCATCGGATGTTATTAAAAAAGCTTCTATTTTTGGAATGCATTTTTTAAAAATGGACATCACCATTGACACCCATGATCCACCACCAGAAATAGCCTAGTCTTTTCACCATTTAGAGGCTCTGCTAGAAGTGGACGCCTTCTTTAAATCATCTCAATTACATTAAAATTATTAAAATCAAACCAGAGTAATACTTCTACGTATTGCTCAAATATCATATACTATATCATAATGAACAGTTCGAACCCATTCAAAAATTTAAAATCAGACCTACCTTCTAGTATTGTTGTATTCTTTGTGGCGTTACCGCTATGTTTAGGAATAGCTTTGGCTAGTGGAGCTCCACTTTTTTCAGGACTTATAGCAGGAATCGTCGGCGGTGTTGTTGTAGGGGCTATCAGTAAATCATCTGTAGGCGTTAGTGGTCCCGCAGCAGGTTTGGCAGCTATTGTCTTAACCGCAATTGGAACTCTTGGGAGTTTCGAAAACTTTTTACTCGCCGTTGTATTAGGGGGTGCAATTCAGTTTCTGTTTGGTATCCTTAGAGCGGGAGTAATAGGTTACTATTTTCCTTCTTCAGTTATCAAGGGAATGCTTACAGGAATCGGAATTATTATCGTTTTAAAGCAAATCCCACATTTCTTTGGATATAACTCCGATCCAGAAGGGAATTTTGCATTTTTTAAAGTGGATGGCGAAAATACATTTTCGGAAATATTAAACGCCATAAACTTCATTAGTCCAGGAGCTACAGTTATAGCGCTTTTAGCGTTGGCCATATTGCTACTATGGAGTGAGGTGTTAAATGATAAAGGGAAATTCTTTAAATTGATTCAAGGGCCCTTGGTCGCTGTTGCTGCGGGGATTATTTATTTTATAAGTACCAAGGGGAGCTCGCAATGGGGAATTTCTCCAGATTTATTGGTGAGCGTTCCTGTTCCAGAAGATGCAGCCTCTTTCTTTGCGCAATTCAGTTTTCCAAACTTTGGAGCTATCAGCAACCCTGAAATATGGATTGTTGCGTTTACCATTGCCTTAGTCGCAAGTTTAGAAACGCTATTATGTGTAGAAGCAACCGATAAAATAGATCCGTTAAAACGTGTGACGCCTACAAATAGAGAGTTGTTAGCTCAGGGTATTGGAAATATACTTTCAGGGATGACAGGTGGGTTACCAGTAACACAAGTGATTGTTCGTAGCTCAGCTAATATCCAGTCGGGTGGAAAAACAAAAATGTCAGCTATTATTCACGGATTTCTATTATTAATATCGGTAATTTTAATTCCAAATTTGTTAAATAAAATTCCACTTTCTGTGTTGGCAGCAGTCTTGTTTATTGTTGGCTACAAATTAGCGAAACCTGCATTGTTTATTGAAATGTATCGATTGGGATGGAAACAGTTTACCCCCTTCATTGTGACGATTTTAGGAATTATATTTACAGACCTTTTAGTTGGAATCGCATTGGGTCTAGCCGTTGGAATTGTTGTGATTTTGATAAAGAGTTTTCAGAACTCACATTTCTTGCATATTGAAGACAAGAGTAATGGTGTGCAAAAAATTAAAATGACCCTGGCAGAAGAAGTTACTTTTTTTAATAAAGGAGCAATTCTTAAAGAGTTAGATAATTTAGCAAGAGAAAGTTATTTAGAACTAGATGTCACTAAAACGCGTTATCTTGACAACGATATCATTGAAATTTTGGAAGATTTTTCTGAAAAAGCACGTCAAAGACACATTGATATCAAATTAATATCTGTCAGAGGAGTTGTGGAAAATCCTGATAGTTTTATACAGTTTTTTCAATTACGTCCACAAATAGTTTAAATAAATAAATAAAAATATTAAAAGTTATGAAAGCACACACTAAAGAAAGCCAAGCGGCAATGACCCCAGAAACGTCCTTACAAGCCTTAAAAGATGGTAACGAACGTTTTATAACTGCAACCCAAGTTGTGAGAGATTTAAACGCACAAGTAGAAGCGACGAGTACTGGGCAATATCCTTTTGCTACTGTTTTACATTGTATTGATTCCCGCGTATCTGCCGAGCATATTTTTGATCAGGGTATTGGTGATTTGTTCAGTATTCGTATTGCTGGAAATTTTGTCAACGAAGATATTTTAGGAAGTATGGAGTTTGCATGTAAACTTGCAGGAACCAAAGTATTGGTAGTATTAGGACATACCGCTTGTGGGGCTGTCAAAGGCGCTTGCGACCACGCACGTATGGGGAATTTAACAGCCCTTATCAATAAAATTGAGCCTGCAGTTGAAGCGGTTGCTCTTCCTGAAGATGAAGCGTCGAGAACATCAGGTAACATCAATTTTGTAAACACTGTAGCGGCAAAAAATGTTGAAATGACCCTAAATGATATTCGTAGCAAAAGTGCTATTCTTAAGGAAATGGAAGCTAATGGCGAATTAATGATTATTGGTGGGATGTATGACATCGCCAATGGAAAAGTGACGTTTTATGCTTAAAAAATCAAATCTCTTTATGGCAGCATTCACCTGTGTGTTAATGCTGCCTTATATTGCAGCCGCCCAGAGCAGTGATTTTGGAAATTGGTTGATTTATATTGGTAACAAAAAAGTGAATAGTAAATGGAATATTCACAACGAAGTTCAATACCGAAATTATGATGCTATTGGCGATTTAGAACAGTTGCTCCTTCGGACAGGAGTGGGCTACAATTTGTCTGAAAACAATCACAATTTATTGTTGGGCTATGGTTATATAATATCACAAAACTATATTGCAAATACTCAAGAAAAAATTGATATTAATGAGCATCGTATTTTTCAGCAATTCACATCAAAACAAAATATTGGGAGTATTTCTTTAAGTCATCGTTACCGATTTGAACAACGCTTCGTTGAGGCAGATTTTAAAATGCGACTGCGTTATTTTTTGGGGCTTAAAATCCCATTGATTAAAAATGAGGACTTACCTTCAAAGCTATATGTATCGGCGTATAACGAAGTGTTTATGAACACCGAAAGTGAGGTATTTGACCGTAACCGTGTGTATTTAGGGTTGGGGTATCAACTTCACAAAAATGCTCGTATAGAAGCAGGGTATATGAATCAGCTTTTTGAAAATTCGAGTCGAGATCAGTTCAATCTGATTACGTTTATTAGTTTTTAAAGTTGATACTTTCGTTAATTCTTTTTTGTTCTTTTTGCCTGTTAATGACATCGCTAAGTGCTTCTTTGCTTATTGGTTTTGAAAGAAAATCATTGAATCCTGCGGCAAATACGCGCTCTTTATCTTCAGTTGATGAAAAGGCTGTTTGCGCAACAATTGGTAATTCTGGGCGAAATTGTTTTATCAATTTTATAGCCTCAAAACCATCCATAACAGGCATTTTTAAGTCCATTAACACAAAATCAATCTCTCTGTTTTTTTGACAAATTTCAACGGCTTCTACTCCGTTTTTTGCATGAATAATATTACAATTTAAATCAATTTGTTTTTTTAATAATATTTCTAGAAACATAAAATTTATTTCTTCATCTTCAGCAATTAAAATGTTGCATTTGTGGTCTTCCTCCTGTTGTTCTTCTAGTTGTTCTTCTTCTTTTAAAATAGGAGTAGATGTTTTTATATCTGAGTTGCCTAGTGTTGGTGTGTATGGAAGTGTCACAAAAAAAGTACTTCCTTTATGTTTTTTGGATTTAAGTGTAATTTTTCCTTCAAGTAAATTTGTATTTTCTCTAGCGATCCATAATCCCAAACCTAATCCACCAATGTTTTTTGTGGATTCTTCTTCTTCTTTTGAAAAACGTTCAAAAACAGACTTTTGACGTTTAGGCTTAATACCATCTCCAGTGTCTTTAACATAAATCTCTAACTTAGAATCTACTAGATTGTAGCCAAATTCTATAAACCCTTCTTTTGTGAATTTAAGGGCATTTTCAAGTAAATTGCCTAGAACATTATTTAATTTACTTTCATCAATTAAAATGGTACTTTGTTTGTCATTTAGCCCTTTTCTCAAATATAAAGGTATTTTATTTTCTCTTGCCTTCACATCAAAAACAGTAAATAATTCCAATAAAAAATCATTCAAGCAAACTTCTTTTTCGATAGCTTTCACTTGTTTTGTTCCTAATTTCGAAAATTCTAAAAGATCATCCATCGTACGCATCAACTGATTTCCGCTGCTCTGAATGATATTTACATAATGTTTTCGTTTAATATCTGATAAATTTGGGTCGTTCAGAAATTTTGTAAATCCTAAAATCCCATTCATTGGGGTTCGGATTTCGTGTGATAGATTGCTTATAAAATCGTTCTTAATTCGATCGCTTTTTTCTGCCCTCTCTTTATCTGCTATAATTTTTAATTTTTCGTTTTCCGTTCTGTATTGTCTGCAAAAATTACAGCGATTAAATTTTTTTCTATTTCCCAAGCAAATATTTCATAATATTTACCATTGTTTGTTTTTTTGTTCTTGTAATTTATCGATGTGCCATTATTTGCTATTTCATTGTAAATTTCCAACCAGTACGTGTCAACAGAACTAAATAGTTCTTTGAAGCGTTTGCCAATCAGCTGTGATTTTGTTTTTCCAACTAATTTCATGAAGCTTGAATTTACATCTCGATAATAATAATCTTCGGCATCTTCGTTATCTTTTTTAATGAGTTCAATGATCTTCATACTTTTAGGGACTGAATCAAAAAACTGCCGAAGCTGTAACTCATCTTGTCTTAGACTTTCAATAGTTGTTTATTGTGCTTTAATTTTAAGGGCTAATTCTTCATACGTAGGCTTACTCATAATCATTATTTGAATTATATTTCTATTTTTCTAAATCTAAATCTAAATCTAAATATATGAATTGTTTAAGTAATATTGCAATTTACTTAACATTATCTACTCACAATTAATTTATAATCAATTATTTGTAGGCTGTATGTTATAGTTTTATTTCAAAAAAACACACCTCTGCATGTCGATAATGTGAGGGTAGATTCGAAGTGTTTTTTAATTTTTTCATTCCCAAATAATCAAACCCACAATTTGTGTAATGGCTGATTAGTTTTTTGTTTTCTCCGCAAGTATCCATTCTAATAAACCGTTTATTTTGCTTTACTGCATAATCTTTAGCCCAATCCACAATGGTTTGTACATAGTTATTACCTCTAAATTTTGGGTTTGTTGCAATGCGGTGTATATAAATTGACAGGTAGTTTTCGCGAGCTTCCCATATTTGCTCATCCGTAAAAGTTACAGCCCAAACACACGCAATTGTATTGTCAATAATTAATTTAAATTGTCTGTCCTCAATGATTTCTGTGCTGATGAGCTTTTGGTCAAACAAAGGCCATTGGTTTTGAGGGAATTTTAGTTTTTGTAAATCCGTTGCCAATTTGTATAATCTGAATATTTCAGAAAGATCCTCTAAACTACTGTTGCTTATAACCATTGTGTGATTTATATAAATGCTATGTTTAGGTGTTTAAACATTTTATCTATAAATCTAACAAAATTTATTTAATGTACAACTGAAGATTAATGATGGTTTTTGACGAAGTGTGTTCTTAGGGTTGCTTAAATAAACCTAGCGAATGTATAAACAAGCTAGAATACACTCCTCCATTAAAGGTAAAATTTTCACACTATTTATTTCTATTGAAATATTGATTGATTCCAGCGGAATCAAATTTAAAAGCGGTATTATTTTCAGATTTATCTAATTTATTGTGAACCGTCAATCCCCATAAAATCAGTTCCATGCAAAAAGCTTGATCTTCCTCACTTAGTTCATGAGTATGTGCTTCAACAATAGCGACTAAGGGTTTTATAGATTTAAGACTGCTAAAAAATTCCTCATCCGTGTCCGTATAGTTCAATTCAATAAAATTAGTATCGAACCATTGAATCAAATCTGTATAAGGCGTTTTAACCCCCTCTTTTTCTAGTTTTGAAATGCGGGGAAATAGCTGACCAAATTGAATCATGACAGCATTGTCTATAAGAATTTTAGCAACCTCGTCGGCTCCTTCTTGCTCCCCTTCATATACCAACTCAATTTTTCCCGTAATGGATGGGATGATCGACATAAAATCAACCAAACGAATGGTTGTTTTTGAAGCCTCCGTTTCAATTAATCTTAATTTTGCGGCAGCCATTAGATTCTCCATAGCACTGATTGTGAGACGCGCACTCACACCGCTTTTGGCATCTACATATTCACTTTTACGAGCCGTAAAGGCCACTTGTTCTAGCAGGTTTTTGGCCAAGTCAGGAACAATGATACTTTCTTTATCTTGTTTGGATACTCTTGCTTCTTGTGCTGTAATTTCCCGAGCCAGTGCAATTGATTTTGGATAGTGCGTAAAAATCTGCGAACCGATTCGATCTTTTAAGGGCGTCACAATACTGCCTCTATTGGTGTAATCTTCTGGGTTGGCTGTAAACACAAATTGAATGTCTAGGGGCATTCTTAGCTGAAACCCTCGTATTTGAATGTCACCTTCCTGTAGAATATTAAATAAAGACACTTGAATACGTGCTTGTAAATCGGGCAGTTCGTTTAACACGAATATACACCTATTGGCACGTGGGATCATCCCGTAATGTAAGACGCGCTCATCGGAATATAGGAGTTTTAAAGTCGCTGCTTTAATCGGGTCAATATCTCCAATCAAATCAGATACGTTTACATCAGGAGTTGCTAATTTTTCAAAGAATCGATTGGACCGATGTACCCAAGTAATAGGGGTTTTGTCACCCATTTCGGCGATCAAATCTCGTGCATATTTTGAGATTGGTTCAAAGGGACTGTCATTGATTTCAGAGCCTTTTACAATTGGCATATATTCATCGAGTAAGTCCACCATGCTTCTAGCAATTTTGGTTTTCGCTTGTCCACGCAATCCCAATAAATTGATATGATGACCAGCAATAATCGCCTTTTTTAATTGCGGTACAACCGTATCTTCATACCCATAAAGCCCTTCAAAAACGGGCTTTTTTGCTTTGATACGCGCAATTAAATTTGCCTGAATTTCTTGGTTAATTGTTTGATTTTTATAGTCCGAATTTTTTAATTCTTTAAAGGTGATTTCTTTACTCATATTCTTTTAATTCTATTTTTTTCGTAATCTTCAAATATCATTTCTCCCAAACCAGATAGCCCCGTTAAAAAGGCTTTCCCCTGATTTTGAGCCGTGAACAACTCTACAAACTGACGCAGGTAAGGGTCTTGGGCAATCATAAACGTGGTAATTGGAATTTTTAATTTCCGTGCTTGTGCGGCCTTGTTTAGGCATTTTGATACGATCATATCGTCCAAGCCGTTACTGTTTTTATAAAACTCTCCAGAAGGCAGCTGAATACAGCTCGGCTTGCCGTCCGTAATCATAAAAATTTGTTTGTTTGTATTCCGTTTTCGACGTAAAATATCCATAGCCAATTCCAGTCCAGCAACTGTATTTGTGTGGTACGGGCCTACTTTTAAATAGGGGAGGTCTTTCACCTTAATGGGCCAGGCTTCATTTCCAAATACAATAATATCAATGGAATCTTTTGGATACTTCCGATGGATCAACTCCACCAAAGCCATCGCTACTTTTTTGGCGGGTGTGATGCGGTCTTCACCATACAAAATCATAGAGTGACTGATGTCTATCATTAGCACTGTACTCATTTGTGCTTTGTGTTTCGTTTCCTCAACAATTAAATCATTTTCTGTTAAGCGTATGTCTGAAATACCATTATTGATTTGTGCATTTTTCAAACTCTCGGTCATGTTGACTCTCGACAAATCATCTCCAAATTGAAACGCTCTATTTTCACCATCACGCTCATCACCAACCCCAATTTTTTTTGTGTTATGATTTCCGAGACCACTCTTTTTAAGTTTTCCAAAAATCTGGTTGAGGGCATAATCTCGCAACGCAGATTCAAGTTTGGCAGTCAACCTGTTTTTTCCTTTCCCAGTTCCGTTTCCTGATTTAGCAGCATCCGGATCAATATCTTCTTTGATATAGCCCCGCTTTTTAAGGTCTTCTTCAAAATCTTCTAATGAGTAGTTTTCGTTAAAGATATTATACTCATTGTCAAGCGTATTGAGCCATTCAAAGGCTTCTTCAATATCACCTGAAGTATGCGTCAAAAGTTCTTTAAACACCCCAAACACCCGATCAAAATCGGATACCTCTTTGGCGATGTGTTTACTGAACGTAACCCCTTTTCCGTAATTGAAATCTATTCCTGCCATCCTTACAAAGAACGGGACTTAGAATTCGTAAACGCGTTAAGAAGTTATTAATCTTTTGGTTGTTCTGACAATAAACATTTAGGTTTTGTTAGGGTTTAAAGTTTGGTAAGACTTTTTAGTATTGATGCACGGACTTGGTTTAAAACTCTAAACTTTGGATTAAGCATTAAAACTCTTATTGTTTTTATACTTAGTTGTGCAACGTTTTATTCCGTAATTTTAAAGTTATTTAGTCCGATTTGTTGAATCATATAGGGCCATATTTCAGTTCCTCGCGCTCCGGAATATGTTCCAACGTTTGAAGTTGTTTTAAATTCCCCATTTTCCTCTGTTTGTATATCGGAATTGTATTCAAATGTATTTTCAGTCCGATTTTTCATTAGTAATAAGACTTTCATGTTTTTTTCTTTTTCCTCGTCCGTTTTTCCGCTTGTTCCTAAACAAAAATAGAATTCAATTGTTCCATTTTTTTCGTCAGAATCTTTAAACAGCGAGTCATTTTCGTAAGTGTCAACAATTTTTTGAAATGGCTCAAACTCAATTATAGAATAATCAAAACTCGTTGAATCAGTTGGGTGCATTTTTATAGTAAATTTTGTAACCAACGGAAATGCAAATCCATTTGCTGGTTCTGTTGGTAAATCTTGAGAATACGTTACAGAACTAATTATCAAAGTCAAAATCAGGATTATTTTTTTCACTCTCGATGTTTTTTTTAATGTTGCATAACTAGTGCATATAAACCATTAGTGGTTTATATTTTGCTTATATTTTTGTTTTGAGTGGTTCAATACATCCAAATACAGCATGTATTGTGTCACTAGTTTCCCCAAGGATCACTTATCATTCAAACAAAATATGTATCTAGCTTCGGTTAAGCTACTTATGAAGATTTAGACTTGGGGTCAAAATCAGTTATAAATATATAAAAAAATCACGCTCCTCCTAAGACATACGTGATTTTAATAAGTGAAGTATCTTTATTAACCGTTCAGTAAAGGTTCTGTAAACGCTCCCAAATCATTCACTCCATGCGCCGTTACGTGCTTTATAAACGCACTGCCAATAATCGCCCCTTTGGCATACTGCGTGGCTTGACTAAAGGTTTCATGATCTGAAATACCAAACCCAATAATATGTGGGTTGGTAAGCTTAAGGTCGGCAATACGCTTAAAGTAATCCGTTTGTTCGTTTCCAAATCCACTTTGACTTCCTGTGGTGCTGGCACTACTCACCATATATATAAATCCATCGGAAATGCTGTCCATATAACGGATGCGTGCTTCGCTTGTTTGTGGCGTAATCAAAAAGACATTGAGCAATCCATACCGTTCAAAAATGGCTTTATATTCCTCGTGATAGACTTCTACCGGCAAGTCAGGAATGATCAATCCATCAATCCCGACCTCTTGGCATTTTTTACAAAAAGCTTCAACTCCATATTGCAGCATTGGATTAAAATACCCCATCAAAATCAAAGGGATAGACACAGTTTGTCGAATGTCTTTTAGTTGATCAAACAAGACCGTTGAAGTCATGCCATTGTGTAAGGCTTGAGTAGAACTCGCTTGAATGGTAGGGCCATCGGCCAACGGATCGCTAAACGGCAATCCAATTTCAATCATATCAACGCCATTTTTCTCTAAATTTTGAATCGTTGTAACGGTGTCATTTAAATTAGGGTATCCCGCCGTAAAATAAATGGATAATAGTTTTTTATCTTCTTGTAATTTTGCTTGTATTCTATTCACAATCTTAAAGTTTAAAATAATCAATATAGGTATTCAAATCTTTGTCGCCACGTCCCGATAAACTAATGACCACTACATCTTCAGGTTTGAATTTTTTATCTTCAAAAATAGCCAAAGCATGAGAGGTTTCAATTGCTGGAATGATGCCTTCTAACTGGGATAATTCCAATCCAGCAGTCATGGCTTCATCATCCGTTACCGAAATGAATTCAGCACGTTTTGTTTCATACAAATGTGCATGCATAGGTCCAACTCCAGGATAATCTAAGCCTGCTGAAATAGAGTAGGGCTCCGTGATTTGACCGTCTGTGGTTTGCATAAGAAGTGTTTTACTGCCGTGAATTACCCCTTCTTTTCCAAGGACCGAAGTTGCAGCACTTTCGCCCGTATAAATCCCTTTGCCTGCGGCTTCCACTGCAATCAGTTTGACGTCGGGTTCATTCAAATAGTGGTAATAGGCACCAGCGGCATTACTACCTCCACCCACACAAGCTACCACGTAGTCAGGGTTCTCGCGTCCTTCAACTTCTTTTAATTGCCATTTTGTTTCTTCGGAAACAATCGATTGAAAACGGGCCACCATATCAGGATAGGGATGAGGACCGACAGCACTTCCAATAATATAATGCGTATCCACAGGGTTGTTAATCCAATCGCGAATGGCTTCATTGGTTGCGTCTTTTAAAGTGCGACTTCCAGACAATGCTGGGCGTACTTCAGCACCTAGCATCTTCATACGTGCCACATTGGGTGCTTGACGTGCGATGTCAATTTCGCCCATATACACAATGCATTCCAAACCTGCCAAGGCACAAACGGTCGCTGTGGCCACCCCATGTTGACCTGCACCTGTTTCAGCAATGATGCGCTTTTTTTTCAGTCTTTTAGCCATCAAAATTTGACCTATGGTGTTGTTGATTTTATGGGCTCCTGTATGGCATAAATCTTCACGCTTCAGGTATATTTTGGTATTATACTTTGCAGACAATCGTGTAGCGAAATATAAGGGTGTAGGTCGTCCTACATAATCTTTCAAGAGTTGGTCGAACTCTTTTTTGAAATCAGGTTCTGCCATTACCTTCAAATAATTTTGACGTAATTCTTCAACATTAGGATACAACATTTCTGGAATAAATGCACCTCCAAATTGGCCGTAGTAGCCTTTTTCATTCACGTGATAACTCATAATAAATGTTTAAATTTTTCTAATAATTCTTTATTTTTTTTTGCGGGTGCAATTTCAAACTTGCTATTCACATCCACTGCATGACAGTAGGTTGCTGCCACACTTGTTTTAAATTCTTGTAATTGGTCTGCATTTTCTAATCCAATCCCGCCACTTAAAAAATAAGGTTTTGTGGAGGGATAAAGTTCTAAAACAGACCAGTCAAAACAGTATCCATTTCCGCCAGCTAAAGGACCTTTGGTGTCAAATAGATAATAATCACAAACCGTTTCATAGGGAGTTAATACATCAAAATTAAACTCATTTTTAATGGAGAATACTTTGATGATATCTACATTAAGTGCCCGCAAAGATTTACAAAATTCAGCCGTTTCTTCGCCATGCAATTGAACCGCTTGTAAATTGTGGGTATTTATTTTTTCGACAATACTGTCATAAGAAGCATTTACAAAAACACCAACTTTTTTTATGGTCAACGGAAGGGTAGGTGTTGATGCAGACACATGACGCGACGAACCTTCAAAAAAGATAAAGCCCATATAGTCAGGATGAATCGAAGCGATCAACTGAATATTGTCCTCATAGCGCATGCCACATACTTTTAGTTTCATCCGTTCAATTGTTTTATAAATGTTGCTGCACTTGCACCTGGATCATCTGTTTTCATAAAATTTTCACCAATCAAAAATCCTTTATAACCAAAAGGTTGTAAACTCTGGATATCTTCCACGGTACGAATTCCACTTTCTGAAATTTTTACAAATTCATTAGGAATCAGCGTACTGAGTGTTTGACTCGTTTCTAGGCTTACCTCAAATGTTTTAAGGTTTCGGTTATTTACCCCAATCATATTGAGCGACGGCATCACCGATTTATGCAATTCTTCTTCATTGTGAATTTCTAATAAGACTTCCATACCCAAACTTTGAGTTAAGGATGAAAAGTTTTGAATTTCTTCGCGTGTCAAAATTGCAGCGATCAGTAGAATCACATCCGCGCCAAACGCTTTAGCTTCTACAATTTGATAGGTGTCAATAATGAATTCTTTTCGAAGTAAGGGCATGTCACAACTGGCTCTGGCTGTTAATAGGTCTTCTAAACACCCGCCAAAATATTTCATATCGGTTAAGACTGACATTCCACATGCACCTGCGTTTTGATAACCCAGCGCGACGTCCTGCACATTCAAATTCTGATTGATACAGTCTTTTGATGGTGAACGGCGTTTATGCTCCGTAATCAAGCCTGAAGTGCTCTCAATTAGTCGCGTACTAAGTGACGGGCAGTGGCGTTCAAACAATACGGATTGTTCCAATTGTTTCAATGGAATCAATTGTTTTCGAAGGTTGACTTCGTTGTGTTTATCTGCTACAATACGATCTAAGATACTACTCATTATAGGGCGATTAATTTTGTGAGACATTCATTTGCTTTCCCAGAATACAGTGCTTCTTTGGCCAATTCGTAGCCATCTTTATGAGTGATTTTTTTAGCCGTAGCAATTGCAAGACCGGCATTGGTGCACACCACATTGTTTTGTGCTTCAGTCCCATTTCCACTAATAATGGTTTTAAATATTTTTGAAGCGTCTGCTACGGTATTTCCACCAAAAATGGCTTCTTGTGTATTGTTTTGTAACCCTAAATCTTCCGCAGAAAACAGGACTTCCGAATCATTAGAAACAATTTTCACGGAATTTGTTAAGGATATTTCGTCATACCCTCCAAGGTCATGAACTATGCTGTAATTTTTGTCTGTTTCTTGATAGAGATAATTGTATAAACGGAGTAATTCCAGACTAAAGACCCCCACCATTTGATTTTTTGGAAACGATGGATTCACCATGGGACCTAACATATTAAAAAAAGTTTTTACTCCTAATTCGCGTCGGATGGGTGCTACATTTTTCATAGCTGGATGGAACAGGGGTGCGTGTAATACACAAATTCCTGTAGTGGCAATGGCGCGTTCTAAAAAGTCTGTGTCGTTTGAAAACTTTACGCCTAAGGATTCTAAAACATTGGAAGATCCACAAGCAGAAGAGACTCCATAATTTCCGTGTTTTGCAACGGGAACACCTGCACCTGCGGTTACAAAAGAGGAGAGTGTAGAAATATTGAATGTGTCTTTACCATCCCCGCCAGTTCCGCATAAATCGATGGGGTTGTAAGCTGATAAGTCCACAGGAATACACAATTCTAAAAGTGCATCTCTGAAACCTTTTAATTCTTCTAGAGTGACCGTTCGCATCATGAAAACAGTGAGGAATGCTGCAATTTGACTTTGGTTGTAAGCATCTTTAGAGATGTTAATCAAAATTTGTTTTGCCTCTTCAGCAGAAATCGTCTCGTGGTTAATAAGTCTGTTTAAAACGTGTTTCATTGGTGTTTGTTATGAATTAATCCAGTTTTCTAAGAGTTGTTTTCCGTTGGGTGTGAGCACCGATTCTGGGTGAAACTGAACCCCTTTTACATCAAATATTCTATGTCTTAAGGACATGATTTGTCCATTTTCATCTACTGATGTAGCTTCTAAAACTTCTGGTAAATTAGAATCAACCACCCAAGAATGATAGCGACCGACTTCAATAGTCTTGCCCATATTGTTAAATAAAACTTCGTCTTCTACACAAACAGTAATGTCCGTATGGACGCCGTGATATACTTCTTCTAAATTTACAATTTGCCCGCCAAAGACTTCGCCAATTGCTTGTTGACCCAAACACACGCCAAGAATACTTTTAGTGGGCGCATATCGCTTAATCACCGCTTTTAATAAACCCGCTCCTTCCGGAATTCCAGGGCCAGGCGACAGCACTATTTTATCGAAGTCTTGGATGGCTTCAAGGTCAAATTTATCATTCCGAAGGACAGTAACTTCACAGTCTAGGTCTTCGAGGTAATGGACTAAATTAAATGTAAAACTATCGTAGTTGTCAATGACTAATATCTTCTTCATGTTCTAAATGGTTTCGGCGAGTTTAATCGCTTTGGTTAAGGCGCCTAATTTGTTATATACTTCTTGAAGTTCGTTTTCAGGACTTGATTTGGAAACAATTCCAGCACCCGCCTGCCAATGGAGTTGGTAATTTTTACTTAAAAAAGTTCGAATCATGATGGCATGGTTGTAATTCCCTTCAAAATCCATAAATCCTATGGCACCTCCATAGAACGCACGGCTTGTTTTTTCATAGGCTTCAATAAGTTCCATTGCTTTGTATTTTGGGGCGCCACTTAAGGTACCCGCTGGAAAGGTATCGGCTACAATTTGCATTGTTGGCGTATTTTTTCGCACTTTGCCCATCACTTTACTCACCAAATGAATGACATGTGAAAAGAATTGTACTTCTCTGTATTTTTTGACTTCTACTTCTGTGCAATGACGACTTAAGTCGTTTCTTGCCAAATCGACTAACATCACATGTTCGCTGTTTTCTTTTTTATCGGCAACGAGTTTTTTTGCCAATTCGGCATCTTTTAAGTCATCTCCAGTCCGTGCAAAAGTTCCTGCAATGGGATGGATTTCTGCATTTTTATCTTGGACGACAAGTTGGGCTTCTGGTGAACTTCCAAAGATTTTAAATTTCCCATAATCAAAATAAAAGAGATAAGGAGAGGGGTTAATACTTCGTAACGCTCTGTATACATTAAAGTCATCGCCTTTAAAATCTTGTTGAAACTTTTTAGACAATACCAGTTGGAATACATCGCCGCGAGCACAGTGTTTTTTAGCCAATTCAACATTAGACTTAAATTCTTCATCGCTCAAATTGGAGCTAATATCTCCTTTTGATTCAAAATCATAAGATGAAAAACTTTGTACTTTAATTAAGTGGTCAATGGCGTCGATATTGCTTTCAGATTCATAGCAATGTGCAAAAATATAAGCTTCATTTTTGAAGTGATTGATGGCGATGATATTTTGATATACCGCATAATACATTTCTGGAATTTCAATGGATTCGTTCTTTTTTGAGATGGTGATATCTTCAAAATATTTCACAGCATCGTAAGCCGTAAACCCAAACATTCCATTATTTATAAACTTAAAAGAGGTGTCTTTTTGGGTTTTAAACTGTTTTGTAAATGCATCGATTTCCATGGTCACCTTATTTGCAGGGACTGTTGTTTTTTCAATGCTTTGATCGGGATAGGTTTTAGTCAGAATAGAGTCTTCTACTTTGATGGATGCAATGGGATTGCAGCAGATGTATGAGAAGCTGTTGTCATTGCCGTGGTAGTCACTACTTTCCAGAAGAATGCTATTCGGAAACTTATCTCGAATTTTAAGATATACACTCACAGGCGATATGGTGTCTGCGAGTATCTTTTTGTAATGTGTTTTTAGTTCAAATTTTTTCATAAAAAAAGACTTGTCGTGATGACAAGCCTAGTTATTTTGATTTAAACATACAAGGGTGTATCACGAATTTTGTTTTCGAGAGTACCACCACCAAGTATTATTTAAAGTAAGGTTCATAATTTTGTTTCAATAATCAAATGTAATAACGTTTTTTTTGATTGCAAAATTAATTTAATAGTTTTTTAAAATTTTAAGGAAACCTTTAAATCGAACTCATTATAGATCGCTTTGTCTTTTAAACCATCAAAAAAGCTTGCAGATCCGTATTTGATTCCAAATTTTGTACGGTCTATTTGAAAAGTTGTTGTTGCTGTATTTTCTGAAACTGCTAATTCAAAAGAAACTTTGTTTGTAATTCCTTTTATTGTGAGGTCTCCAACAACAGAATAATTTGTTTCGTTCTTGGTAACTGATTTAAAAACAAGAGTCGCTTTTTTATGTTTTTCAACGCCAAAAAAGTCATCGGCTTTTAGGTGTCCGTCTAATTTCTTTTTGTAATCTCCTTGGATGTCAGTTGTGTTTATAGATGTCATGTCCATTACAAAGTTCCCTCCAGTAAGTTGACCTTTATTAAATTCAAGACTGCCTTGTTGGAGTGTAATAGTTCCTTCGTGTTGTCCTGTTACTTTGTATCCAACCCAGTTGATAATACTTTGGTCAGTATCCACTTGTTTTTTTTCTACACTTGTAAATGCTGTAAGCATTAGAGCAAATAAAAGCACTGTTGATTTTAATATTGTATTTTTCATATCTTGAGTTAATTAAATTTAAATGCAAATTACACATTTTTTCAATTGCATAATACTTTTATGGCTGGTAATTTTATGTTAAAACTTCCGAGCACTTAAAGCTGTTTTTGCTAACTTTGTAAAATGAAATATTTATTTGTCTTTGTGATTCTTTTGAATTTGTCTTGTAAGTCAGATAAAAAAGCTCCTGTAATTTTAGAAGTTCATGATTTTAAAGGGGTTGCACCCTATCTAGAACTCAAAGGGTCAAAAACGTATGTTGTGAATTTTTGGGCTACTTGGTGTGCACCTTGTGTAAAAGAGTTGCCACATTTTGAAATGCTTCAAGCCAAGTATAAAGATTCTGTTGAGGTCATATTGGTGAGTTTGGATTTTCCACATCAGTATGAAACGAAACTGAAACCGTTTATTCAAAAGCATGACTTAAAATCGAAGGTTGTTGTCTTGGACGATCCAGACATGAACTCTTGGATTCCGAAAGTTAATGCTCAGTGGGACGGTGCGATTCCAGTCACACTTATCTATAATACCTCAAAGCGTTTGTTTTATAGTCGTACCTTTACCTATCAAGAATTAGAGACAGAACTTAAAACATTTTTTTAATAACCCATAAACCCAAATTGTTATGAAAACTATTTTCACTTTACTCGTGTTGCTTACAACACTTACTTTTGCTCAAAATACTGAAATTCAAGGATATGATATTGGCGATATTGCCACCGATTTTAAACTTAAAAACATTGATGGAAACTCTGTGTCCTTATCAAATTTTAAAGACGCTAAAGGATTCATTGTTGTTTTTACGTGTAACACTTGCCCGTACGCTGTAGCCTACGAAGATCGTATTGAAGCGCTAAATAAAAAATATGCTCCAAAAGGATATCCTGTGATTGCAATTATGCCTAATAATGTCAAAACAAAACCTGGGGATTCTATGAAAGCAATGAAAATCCGTGCGGAAGAAAAAGGGTTTACGTTTCCGTATTTGATGGATGCCGATCAGTCTATTTACCCTCAATATGGTGCTACAAAAACGCCACATATTTATATTTTAGAATCTTCGGATCGCGGCCCTGTTGTACAATATATAGGCGCGATTGATGACAATTATAAAGATGCTTCTTTGGTGAAAACCAAATATGTTGAGAATGCTGTTGAAGCCCTATTAAATGGCGATTCTTTTGAAGTGCATAAAACCAAAGCTATTGGGTGTTCTATAAAGCTTTAAGATTGAAATTAAAGAAATAAAAAATAGTATAAATTAATTTATTAAAATAAATAGTATGTCAGATTTGTCACAAAATGAATGGGCTTCACAATTAGAGTCGGATTCAAAATCAATAATTTTAGATGTTCGTACAGATGCAGAAGTAGAAGAGGGGATGATCCCAGAAGCTATTCACTTGGATATTCACCAAGGGCAAGCTTTTATTTCAGCACTCGAAAAACTAGATAAAACCAACCATTACTACGTCTATTGCAGGTCGGGTGCAAGAAGTGGTCAGGCGTGTTCAATTATGCAGCAATTGGGCTTTACGGCTTCCTACAATCTTTTGGGAGGCTTTAATGACTGGAATGGTGCAACAATAATTCCAGAATAGATGCGGTTTTTGAAATTTGGATGTGCGTTGCTAGGTATGCTCACATTATTTAATTGTAAGAAAAATCAGTCTGAGGCAATTGAACTTATTACGCCTGCAGAAATGAAAGAAATTTCAGAAATTGAAGGGATTCAATTGGTCGATGTGCGTACGCCATCAGAGTACAAAAGGGGGCATCTTCCTAAAGCGTTAAACATTGATTTTTTTGATCCAAATTTTGAAGTAAATATTCAGCAATTAGACAAAACAAAACCTGTTATTGTGTACTGTCAGCGGGGAAGCCGTAGTGCTAAATGTGCCTCACAATTAATCGCCAATGGATTTGTGAAAATTTATGATTTAGACCGTGGTTTTTCCAAATGGAAATCAAGCGGTTTTGAGGTTGAAAATTAAAAATCTAACTCCATAAGGGAGTCGGGTAGGCGCCAGCTTCTGTAAGTTCAGCTAAGGTTCTTACGGCTTCTTTTTTGTCGTCGTAATAGGTGACTCCAAACCATGTGCTTTGTGCTTCAATAACTTCGACAGTAATGTGTCCATTTTCCATCATTTCTTGAGTGACAAATGGCAAATAGATTTCATTTTTTTCGAGGTTATCAGGGTTTTCTAGAAACTTTGTAAAATAGGTTTCTATGTATCTAAAAATCGATTCATTACAAATCCAAAAATTCATAGAAACTGCTGTATCCGCTTCAAGAACAACTCCTGAATCTTCATCGATGATTTGAGAGTCTTTTTCTGAAATCTTAGTCCGTTCTATGATGGACGTCAATTGGTGGTTGTTTACTTCACAAACGCCTCTTGAAACAGATCCAAATTTTGAAAGTGTATTTTTAAGGTTGTAAGCTACCAAGGCAAACTTATCAGGCGTGTCGTTATTTTTGATGAATTTAGCAGCACCGTCAAACGCATTTTGCCCATAATAGTCATCGGCATTTATAATGACAAAACTTCCTTTTATAACATTTCGAGCAGTCCAAACAGCATGGGCTGTTCCCCAAGGTTTTTCACGGTTGGTGTCAATAGAAACAGCCTCAGGAATGTCCTTAATTTCTTGAACTAAAACATCTAATTTCACCTCACTGGGAAGGCGTTCTGAAAGGTGCGATTCCAAGAATGATTTGTTCGCAGCTTTGGTAATGACTACAATGTGATTGAAGTTGTTTTTGAGGGCGTCAAAAATACTGAACTCCATGAGAAATTCTTCTGCTGGGCCTAAGTCGTCAAATTGTTTTAGTTTTCCGTAGCGGCTACCGCTTCCAGCGGCCATCAGTAGTAAGGTCATTATATATGTGTTTTGTTCCCTGCAAAAATATAATTTTTAAACCATAACTGAAATTTAATTTTGCAATTCAATTCTAATACAGGACAGATGCCAATTATTAATTGTAATTTTGAACAACATAAACCAATAGTTTAACTTTTTATTATATGAAGACAAAGGTATTAACTACGCTTTTTTGTTCGTTTTTGTTAGGTTTTTTTTCTGTGACAGCTCAGATTCCAGCCTATTATTCGAGTGTTGATTTTACGCAAGAAGGAAATGCACTTAAAGAAGATCTTTCTGATTTAATTATTAATACTCATACAACCTTAATTCCATATACTTCAAGTAGCACAGATACTTGGGATATCATTCATTCAAGTGATGCGGATGTTACTATTTCTAATAATGTCATTTTATTTTATGGCTATGATGATGATGACAATCAGTCTATTAACGACAGAACGCGCTCTATATCGTATCAAAGCAGTGGTTTTTGTATTGGGTATTGGAATCGTGAGCATGTGTTTGCCAAAAGTTTAGCAAACCCTAGTTTAGAAACGGATTACCCTGGCCCAGGTACAGATGTTCATAATTTGAGAGCCGCCGATTGTCAGATGAATTCTACAAGAAATAATAATTATTTCAGAGATGGAAGTGGGAATTCTTTTTTGGATGTTGATTTTTATCCTGGTGATGAATTTAAAGGGGATGTTGCTCGAATTATCATGTATATGTATTTGCGCTACCCAACGCAATGTGAACCTGTAAATATAGGAGTTGGAAGCCGGTCATATTCGAATGATGCGGACATGCCTAATATATTTTTAGATTGGAATGAACAAGATCCTGTTTCTGAATTTGAACTGAACAGAAACGAAGTTATTTATTCTTTTCAAGGCAATCGAAACCCGTTTATTGACAATCCTTATTTAGCAACTCTTATTTGGAATGGTCCAACCACAGTAGATTCTTGGGGCGTACTTTCTACTCCAGAATTAGATTTTCAAACTGTATTTATTCACCCAACTATTGCTCAAGACTCCGTCTTTGTTGAAGGTTTAGGGGGTTCTAAAGCTGCTTTAAAAATATATAACCAGTTAGGTCAAGCTTTAGAATTTGAATTAGACGGAAATAAAATTGACGTTTCTAGTTTTTCTAAGGGGATGTATTTAATCAGTATTCAAAATCAAGATCAATCAAAACTTTTTAAGTTTTTGGTGTATTAACACGTCCATAATATGAAGCAATTCATCATCGTATTTTCTTTTATAGTTGTGACGCAAACTGCGTATTCTCAAAAATTATTTTCCGTAAACTACCAAAACCAAGCAGATATAAAAGTCTTTGTGGTGGATTATGCAAATCAAGCGGATTTAAAAGTTTTTAAGGTCGATTACAGCAATCGAGCACAAGGGAATAAAGGACTTTGGTTTTTTACGGATTATTCGAATCAGTCAGATAAAACCTTATTTTTTGTGGACTATGCGAATCAAGCCGACCTAAAAATTTTCTTTGTCCAATACGAAAACCAAGCGGGTTGGCAGAATAATTCTAAAAAACAGTTATTGTATTGATGTTGGTTTGTGGTTATAAGTTGCAACAAATGTTTGTATTATAGCTCAATAAATTAAACAAAAAAATTACTGTTGTGTCGATTTTTTTACAATTTAATTTTAATTATACTTAATTATTTTAGGGCTTTTTACTCTTAAAATAACTCAAAAAACAGTTTTTTATTTACTAAAATAGTCCATTTAATAATTTTATTTTTGATGGCTATTAAATCCTTATATTTGTTCTCCAATTTAATTAATTAGTTAAACAAAATAATTATAGATATGAACTTAAGTAATTTAAGATATTTTTTATTTATTGTTTTTATAGCAGTTTTCACAAATTCGAACGCACAAAATCAGCAAGATAACTGCCCCTCTTCCACTTCAATTGTATTAGAACATTTTACTGTTGGTCCCTACATCCAAGGGGGTCGTGTAGCTGTGTTTTTTGATCCTCAAGGAATTTATGAATTAGATAATCAATTTGTTTTAGAACTATCAGATTCTTCCGGAGACTTTACTTCAGCCACAATATTATCTACAAAAGATGAATTTTTTATACCCATTCTGAATGGAGTTATTCCGTTAACGACTCCTGCAGGTTCGGCTTATAAACTAAAAATACGCTCTACAAATCCAGTTTCTGAAGTTGATACAGATTCCTTCGAAATAATTTCTGATTCTTCTGCAGATTTAACGGTAGGTACAATAGAATTTATAAACAATTCTGCTACAGATCTATCAGACTTTATTAAATGTGTTGACTTAGATGCAAATAATTATTTTTTAGGATATAAAAATAAAGGACAAAACAGCGTAACGCCACCAATAGAAGATCCAATTCGTCTGAAATCATCGGGAGGGTCTGCTTCAAGTAAAGACGTTAGAATTTTAGTTGCAGGTACTTGGGAATCAATTCCATTATCTGGCTTGGGTCAGTTTTCTATTCCTTCAGGCCTGCCAGTTGGTTATTATTTGATTGAAATTGATAGGACCATACAAGGAAGCAGTGTTGAATATCACCATACTTCAGGGTTTATTTTTCATTTTAACACTGGAAACACAGGTATTGCAAACACAAGTGAAGAAGATGTTTGTGTGAACGAAATAGTTGGTTTTGAAGTGGCATCACCCGTGATGTCAACCAATTATCCAGGATCATTGTACTCTATCTTTTATGGAGACGAGGATCAAAATATTGCTGCTAACACGGAGTACTACACGCATTCCAGACTGCAAGAGTGTAATACTTTAGAACACGTCTACAACTTAGCAACCTGTTCTAGTGAATTCAAAGATAATAATGTTGACGAGCTTGGTTATTATTACAAATTAGATTTTAAGCTTCTTAGTAAAGGAATTTTTGATGGTGAAACCCCTGGGGAGTTTATTTGTGACGATTACACTCAAAATGGCAACGGTACTACTAAATGGGTGAATGTTAGTTTGAAGCCAGATGCAGATTTTGAAACAAACCCTGAGATTTGTGAAGGAACAATTCTAACAGCAACAGATATTTCTTTGGTCGGTACATATGGATATGGTCCTCAATGTGAAACAGAATACAGAAGATATTGGGAGGTATTATTTCCTGGCTCAACTGTATGGGATTCTGTTACTGAAGATTTGGGTTGGATTGATATTGATGGAAACCTTAATATCCCCGGCGATGTAACCTTAGGTCAACCAGGTTGCTGGGAAATTAAATTAAAAATCAGAAATCCTTTTGGCTGTGTTCAAACCGATATTATTACAAAAACGGTTGTTGTTGAGCCAGAACCAAATTCAAGCTTTACATATGACCCAACAAATCTTTTGTGTGCACCACAACTTATAGATTTTACAAACACTTCAAACACTGAAGGCTTTTCTGAAGCATGTGGTAGTCCAGATTATACATGGACGGTGACACCTGTTGGCACCCCTGCTACCGTTACAGGATTTAATTTTATTATCGATCCAAATTTAGCAGGCGACCCTGAAAATTATGTGAACCCCACAATTAATTTCACACAACCCGGTACTTACTCTGTTGTGTTAAATACATCAAACGTCTGTGGAGATGATGATTCTGAACCTGTTTTAATTGAAATTATAGGAGATCCAACAGTCAATTTTCCAGTTCCATCTTTAGCCGCATGTCAAGCTTTACCGGGACAAACTGTTGATGGCTTTATTTTAGATTTTTTAAACAACATAGCAATCAGTCCAATATACAGTCAAGCACCTTATGAGCCATCGTCTTACACTTGGACCATTACGGGACCTGGAGTCACTGCAGCAGATTATATATTTCTGAATGGAACAGATGCTTCTAGTGATTTTCCAATTATTAAGTTTTCAGCTTATAAAACCTATACCATTACAGTTTTAGTTGATGGGAATTGTGAAAATTCAAGTTCCGATACAATTATTTTTATATACGAGCAAACCCCAATTATTACAAATACAGATACAGAACAAGAGATTTGTTCTGGAGGCACAACACAGCTCATTCAGATTACTTCGGACATGGATCCGGAAACCATTTATTCTATATCCATTACAGCCGATCCTGCTATTTCGGGATATGACCCTGCTTTAAATTCTGGAGATACAATTCCAGCAATGGTTCTAACAAATTCATCTAACGTTCCAGCTAACCTTGTCTATTCAGTGAGTCCGGAAGTTGATAACTGTCAAGGAGCTACAGTAAATTTCACCATAACTGTAAATCCTACACCAGTAATTCCAACCCTAACCGATGAGATTTGCTCAGAACAAACATTTGTAGTCATTCCAGTGAATAACCCACCAACGTCAATTGTACCCGCCAACACCACCTATACTTGGATTGTTGTTGACAACACGAACGTTACAGGAGACACGAATGAAACAACCCCACAGATCTCTATAAGTCAAACCCTTACAAACGCCACAAATAGTGTTC
>Ga0209533_1000036_pt1 | contig 112098 bp, 104 predicted proteins | sample COG_04_FD_184748 | JGI IMG/M metagenome (GOLD analysis project Ga0209533, IMG submission 184748) | Pelagic Microbial community sample from North Sea - COGITO 998_met_04 (SPAdes) (version 2) | ecosystem: Environmental > Aquatic > Marine > Neritic zone/Coastal water | place: Helgoland, sampling...
TAATCTTTCGATGGTTTCAGAACATGGTTGTTCGGACTCTAAAACCCTTGAAGATATTGTATTTATAAATAATTATACCGCAGCAATAGATGCACCGCCCTCAAATATTTGTTTTGATGGAGCGTCTACTGTACTTCAAAACTTCACCTCAAGTATTACACCAGATTCGCTTGGATTGCCCTATGCAATTGTTTCCTACAACTGGCAGATAAGCTCATCCAACTCTACTGCAGCTATACAAGCTTCGGTAGATACTTTTGCTGTTTCGTATCAGTTTAACGAACCAGGAACGTATACGCTGGCTTATTCCGCTTTAATAGATGGGACCAATAGTGACTGTGAATATAGAGCTGATATAACTTTTAACGTAGGCGTAGATGCAAGTATAACTTACGACAACACAATTTGTGTAGGAGGCCTTTTCGGAGCTTCATCCGAAGTAGATCTTTGGTCTGCATCGCATAGTTATGAATGGTCGGGAACCTCTGATTTACTACTAGAATCTCCAAACTTATTTAGTACAGCATTTAGTACACAAACAGTGTTGGGTGCTGGCGTAACCACAAACTACGAGCTTAGTTTAACCGTAACTAACGATGTAGGTTGTTGGGAAATAGAAACAGAAACCATTGAGGTTTACGAAGTAGTAGCTGACTTTACAGCATCGGAATCCATTTTAAATTGCAGCCCCCAAGAAATCGTTTTAACAAGTTTAAATAATAGTTATGTAGATAACTGGGACTGGGCTGTGTTTATTGAAGATCCCACTGCTATTGAAAACAGTCCAATTACTTATTCTACCATTCAAACACCTTCGTTTCTTTTGGATTCAGTTGCAATTTACAATTTCTCTTTATTGATCTCCTCTGTACACGGCTGCTCAGATGTATTGTATGTAGACTCTGTTGTAATTCTGGATGGAATAGAACCAGATATACAAGATGTAGACGGTGTAATTTGTTTTAATGGAGACAGTGTTATAAACAAACACTTTGATATTGATTACAATTCTTTGTATAATAATCCAATAAATGCTATTAACTACAGCTGGGTTATAAGTCCTGAAGTATCCATAAGTTATCAGGACGAAAGTAATTTATACTTGGCTTTTAATGAAACCAATGAATATACAATTACCTATTCGTTTACTTTAGACAGTGGAAATGGAGAGTCTTGTTTCTATAGCATACAGAAATTGATATCTATCGGAGTTAATGCTACGCTTTTTGTGCCAGAAATAATCTGTGAAGGAGCGCCTTTTGACGCAGAAGCTCAAGTGTCTATTGGAATCGGAGCTGCATCTGTATATGAATGGAGTACAAGCTCGAGCATTGATTTTTCAAATCCCAATTCATTGCAATCAAACATTACAGCAAATGGTAATTTATCGGCCAATCAAGTTGTAGCTTATGAGCTTGGTTTTAAAGTAACAAACGACTTGGGTTGTTGGGAAGAACAACAAGAATTTGTTGAAGTGTACCATACAGTAGCAGATTTTTATGCTAGTGATTCTGCAGAGGTGTGTGCTCCTGCAATACTTAGTTTTAGTAGCCTTTACAACAATTTTGTGTCCTCTTACGAATGGAGCTACGAAGGAGAAAATTATGCTGGAGACTATTTGAGTAAAATATACACGCAAAATACTGACATAATTGGCGACTTTTTTGATGAAATGGCTATTTATGATTTTACGTTATCAATTAATTCTGAGCATGGCTGTACAGATACTATAACAAAAAGTTCTTATGTAGATATTAAAAGACCTTATCCCTATTTTACATTAGAAGCAGATTATGCGTGTGATGATGAGGTAATTAATGTGATTGATTCTTCTTATTATTCTTCAAATATTAGTCTGTATACTCAAAATGTCATTTTCGATTCTACTTTTTACAATTTAAATTCTTCCACATTTATAGCATACGATTTCCCTTATAATCAAACCACAGAACACTCCTATAATTTTCCAATCACGCTTAATGCTTACCTTGGACAATGTTCTCGTTCTCATTCGGATACGGTGACAATTTTTGTAAAGCCTGTGTTAAACTTTGAACTTTCAGATTCAATAGGGTGTGCGCCTTTTTTGGTTAATTTTATAGACAGCACTACTTTTGTTGTAGTTGAAGAAGCTTCCTATTTTTGGGATTTTGGTGATGGAAGTGTGGCTTCCACGCAAAATGCTACCCATATTTATACTATTCCTGGAGTGTACGAGGTATATCATAGTGTAACTTCAGCAGATGGATGCACCTCGGATACCATCCTTTCCAATACAATTAGAGTTTTTGAGTATCCAGAATCAGACTTTACTTTTGTTTCAGATTTGTTCTGTTATGGTGAAGCTGATGTAAGTTTTGAGAACACTTCTATTTATGTAACCGATTCAATATATTCTTTATGGAATGTTAATGATGGTACTCCTGGTACCTCAACTTTAGAAGATATTGTGGTACACTTCGACACTACGGGTGTGTACCAAGTAAATCTCCAAATAACAGATCTAAATGGATGTGTAGACAATAGTTCTCAAATAGTAGAAGTAAACATACTAGATACTTTGGTTAACGATGTGAGTATAGATTTCGTAACCATAAGTGATGATGGAATTACCGTTGTTTGGGAAGACAATCCCGATGATTTCTTCGAAAGTATAAATGTTTATACTCGTGCAGATTCTGGTAATTGGGTCACTATATATTCTTCTCAAAGTATTGTGCCAAACTCTTATCTTCATGAGAATGCTTTTACGAGCAGACTTAACGAATACGCTATAGCACAAATGGATAGCTGTGGCTACTTCTCAGATAGTTCAACCGTCCATGCACCAGTTTTATTAGAAGTGAACAGTGAAATATATCAAACCGTTCGTTTAAATTGGACCAATTATATTGGTTGGAGCGATGTAGAATATTACGAAGTGTTTAGATCAGAGGACGCCCAGAACTATGACCTAATTGCAAATCTATCTCCAGACACGCTGTTTTATACCGATAGCAATTTATGTAACATATTGTACTCATACTATATTGTTGCACATCATCCAAACGGAGAATTTATGTCAAGATCTAATAAGAAATTTATTGTGCCGATGTTTGTCGATTTTACGATTCCATTAGAATTGTCTTATACCAGTGTGTTTAATAATAATTATATTCTTACCGAATGGGATGTAATCTTTGAAAGTCCCATTACCTATTACAAATTAGATCGATGGGATGCTTATTTTGGATGGCTCGAAGAAGTTGCTTTAATCTCAGAACCTCCCTATTTAGATCAGGATGTAGGTGTGTTTAATCAAACCTACACGTATAGGGTTTCCTACGCCGATCAATGTGGAAATTTAGGGCCAGAAAGTAATTTAGGAACTAGTATTCTACTCAAAGGTGAACAATACGCTAGTCATTACTACTTAAGCTGGAACGCTTACGAAGGGTGGTTAGAAGGGGTAGAGAATTACGTTGTTCAGTATTTTAATAACAGCAGTCAAAACTACGAAAATATAGAGATCCTGCCCAATACCACTTTTGATTACACGGATGCAGACCTAGCAAAAGTAGGTATTGATTCTAGTTATTGTTATCGAGTTGTTGCCATCAGCTCAGAAAACAATAAAATCATGAGTATCTCAAATGATCGCTGTTTTATATCTGCACCAAATAACTATTTTCCAAATGCATTTTCGCCTAACAACGATGATTTAAATGATACGTTTAAATTTGAAGGACTCTTTGCAAAATCAATGACGATAAACATTTTTGATAGACAAGGAGGCTTAGTTTATTCCAGTGATGATGTAGCCTTTGAATGGGATGGAACGTTTAAGGAATCTGGAGTTGAATGTGCAAATGGTACTTATTCCTTACATTTTGAAATCGTAGGCTTTGATGGTACAAAAATTAGAAATGATTATCCGATTTTTCTAATCCGCTAACCGACTTTTTCGAAAAATAAAAACTACAAGGCTGTCTGAAAAGACAGCCTTTTCTATTCAACCATTTGGCTTACGTTTTTAAAAACTCCGATTCTTCAATTCCCATGAAGACAATCGTTTAGTTTTCATTTCTATATTAATAAAAATAGGACTTGATTAATTATATCTATATATTCGCATAATTAAGTAATTAGAATAACAGTTTAAACATATTGATATGAACCTTCAAAAAAACTCCAGAATTAGTCAATTTGGTAATTCAAAATTGTGCTTACTCTATTTGTTTTCCTTTTTATTTGTTGTTGGGCATGCTCAACAACTACAATCAACCTCTAAAGAGGTTGATAGTTCTAAAGAGACTCTAACTAACAATCAATCTACAAATGTTTTAGATGCTTTGGATCCTAACTCCAAGGTTGTAATTTATCCTACGATTATTTTGTCTTTAAGTAATGGGGGCCCTCAAATTAGCACAACATTAAAGTATCATTCCATCTGTACTTTAGGTTTAGATCCCGGGTATGATGCAGGTGCTTTTCAAGATGGTACACCTAGTTTTGCATTGAATACGCGCTTGGTTACGGATGGCCAAGGCACAGATTTCACTCTCCAATGTTTACCAAACTCTAATTATAGTTCTTATGCAATACAACTTTCTGTATATGCTTCAGCTGGATCAAATTTAACGTTTAGCAGTTCGTTTAGTGGTGATTTACCCGATGATTTACATTTTTATTTAGAAGATTTAGTTACCAACCAGATAACAGATTTAAAAGTAGAAGACTATGAATTAAACAACCAAACAGCCTTAAATGGTATCGGTCGGTTTTATTTGCATACCACAAACGATATTTCGACAATAGGCGACAACCTGGATTCGGAACCTTGCCAAGTAATAACCTTACCAGATGGTTGGTCATACTACTCGTCTTATATTGCTGAAGAAAATACGGATGTGGCATTAATTTTTGAACCTATAACTGATGACATTGTGATTGTTAAAGATTTTGATGGTGATGTGTACTTTCCCGAATGGGATTTTAATGGTTTAGGTGAAGTGTCAGTAGATCAGGCTTATATAGTTAAGGTACATCAGCAAACTACTTTTGAAACTTGCGGAACTCAAATAAGTCCAGAATTGATGCCAATCGATTTAGAATCAGGCTGGAATTTTATACCGTACTTAAGAGTAGAATCCGCTCCCGTTTCTTCTGTACTGGCCGATTTAAATGCAAACAATAATTTAGTTCTGGTTAAAGATTACCTAGGAAATGCATATTATCCATCAGAGTCTTTTAATGGTATAGGAGATATGCAGGCAGGGCAAGGTTATCTATTATATGTTATTAGTCCAGCAGTTTTACAATTCCTATCAAACGATCAGTCGTATTAATTATAAGTATTTTAGACGTACTATTTACTCGTTAAAATTTTAAAAGACGGTCTACTCAGGCCGTCTTTTTTAGTTGATCAGTTATTAATGGAACATTTGAATTTTTAATAAATTCATCACTTTTTAATATTAATATGTATAATCTAATTGTGTACGTAATTTAAATATAAAAGGATGAAAAATAATCTTATAACTCAAACTAATTTAAAGTCTAGTTTCAGAAGAAGTACCACAAAAATTAGTACTTATATTCCAAGCTGCTTGTTTCATTTCGCAACAAAACCCCTGTTTTTATTAGCTATATTGTTCTTAGTTTACACTTCAACATCCGCACAAGTTGCCGGTTGCACAGATCAAAATTCGTCAAACTACAATCCTATAGCTACTATTGATGATGGGTATTGTTACTACCCTAATAGCTGCGATTGTAATGACGAATTTACTGAAACTCTTTTTATAGCTGATGGTTCTGGTGTGTCTTCCAGCGCAGAACTAAATATCGATTGTTTTGAACCAGAGGCAGTTCTATCAGGTGTAAACGACATACTTAGCCTTTATGTAAATATGGAGCATTCTTATTCTGGAGACTTGGGTATGTATATTACAGCACCTAATGGCGTGCAAGTTCAATTATTTGCACAATCTGGTGGCAGTACTTGGTTTGGAGAAGCTACTGATTTTGATGCTACAGCTACCAACCCAGGTGAGGGGATGATTACGGTTGGTCTATGAATCCATCCTATAACGGAACCATGACATCTGCTATTTTAAATGGACATTCAACACCCATTACAGCTCCTAACGGACAAAATGGACAAACATTAAACCCCGATACATACTTGCCTCTAGAAAGTTTTAATGCACTTTTAGGAACTCCCCTAAACGGCGCCTGGATCTTAACTGTTGTAGATTATTTAATCATTGATAATGGTTGGATCTTCTATTGGGGTCTTTCACTCAACGCTGGTTTGTATTCAAATTGTTTATTGGGCTGCACAGTTCCGGGCGCAATAAACTTCAATCCTAACGCTACTGTAGACGATGGCTCTTGTTCCTACGATTCTTGTACTTTGCCTCAAAACTGGAACTATACAAACACAGGTGCAAACCATACCTTTATGATACCTTCCGAATTAACAAATAATGGAGATGTAATCCCAGATGGATCTGCTTTAGGGGTCTTTTTTACTAATGATATAGGCGAATTGCAATGTGCAGGATACACCCTTTTAAACGGTCAAATAAACGCGCTTGCAGTAATGGCAAGTGATACTACAAGTCCAGAAACTGATGGTTTACAAGAGGGTGCTGAATTGCAATGGATGCTTTGGGATAGTGAGATTTGTGAGGCGGAATTGGTAGATCTTACTTATTTAGAAGACGAAGTTGTATTTACTATAAACGGCATTTCGTTTATAGAAACGTTACAAAAATCTACTTGCCAAGAAATTGATTTGCCTGAAGGATGGTATATATATTCTTCATACATCCAAACGCAAACCATGGATATGGCAGAGGTATTCGAGACTGAAGTAGATGCTCTTAATATAATAAAAAACAGTGATGGAGAGACTTATCTTCCAGAATGGGATTTCAATGGTATTGGAGATTTGCAAGTGGACTAGGCCTATCTAATAAAAATCAACTACTCAATTTCATTCGAAGTTTGTGGAGCTCAATTACAGCCAGAGTTAGTTCCCATTAGTTTAGAAGCGGGTTGGAGTTTGGTTCCTTATTTAAGAACAACACCTGCAAATGCAATTACTGTTCTGGAAGGTATAAATGTGAACGGTAATTTAGTTATTGTGAAAGACTATGCAGGAGAAGCTTATTTACCACAGTGGGGATACAACGGTATTGGCAACATGCAGGCTGGACAAGGTTATCAATTAAAAGTAAACGAACCCGCAGTTTTACAATTTCTCCCAAACGAGCAGTCGGATTAATTAAAAGTAATTAGACGTATTATTTACTCCTTAGAATTTTAAAAGACGGTCTATCAGACCGTCTTTTTTTTTGGGGAATAAATCAACCTGATTTTTAGGCTCCTATAATCTAAAAAAGTGTTGTACTTTAGAAATTCTTAATAAACCCCTTATTGGTCATGAAAAACATACTCCTCTCCATCTTAAGTCTATTATTTGTGCTCAATTTAAGCGCACAATCTAGTTTAAACTTAAACTACTTATCAAATTTAAGTTATACAAATGAACTAAACGATATATGGGGTTACGCCAACGAAAGTGGCGAATATGCCTTGGTAGGTTTAACAACTGGAGTTTCAGTAGTAGACATAACAAACGCGACGCAACCAACAGAACTTGGTTTTTTTGAAGCTCCCAATTCTATTTGGAGAGATTTAAAAACTTACGGAAACTATTTGTATTGTGTAAATGAATCTAGTGGAGGATTACAAATTATAAATCTCGAGGAACTAATTGCTGGAAATTCTGATCTCAGTTCTATTCAAAACGATCAATTAGGTTTTACCTCAGCTCACAACATTTACGTAGATGAAAATGGAGTTTTATACGTATTTGGAGCTAACTTTGGCGGGGGTGGAGCAATGATGTTCGACTTAAGCCAAAACCCTGAAAGCCCAGAATACTTAGGTAATTACGACGGGAGCTATTTTCATGATGCCATGGTGAGAGGCGATACACTTTGGGGTGGAGCAATTTACAATGGAGAATTTTCTGTAGTTGATGTGAGTGATAAGGCAAATCCAGTACTACTTGCAAGCCAATCCACACCTAGTAATTTTACACACAATAGTTGGATTTCGGATGATGGAAATACAGTTTTCACAACCGATGAAATAAGTGGAGCTTTTGTTACCGCTTACGATGTTTCGGATTTAAACAACATCGAAGAATTAGACAGAATTCAAGCTTGGAGTAACGATACAGACGTGATACCCCACAATACTCATGTAGACGGCGATTTTTTAGTTACTTCGTATTACAGAGACGGCGTTTCGGTAGTAGATGCCAGTAACCCTAGTAACTTAATTGAAGTTGCATATTACGATTCTTCTCCAGACTACCAAGGAAATGGTTTTAACGGAGCATGGGGAACCTACCCGTATTTACCCTCCGGAAACATCCTTATTTCTGATGTAGAAAATGGGCTTTTTGTTGTGGAGCGAAAATTTACAAATGCTAGTTTTATTCAAGGAACCATAAGCGATAACTTTACAGAAGCACCCATTAGTAATGTAACTGTTCAAATACTGGGTTCGAATAATCCATCTATTTCTAGTTTAGGAGGTTTTTACGAAACCGGAATGGCTAATCCAGGCATCTATACTCTAGAAGTATCTGCATTAGGATATACCTCTCAACAGATTAGTATAGCCATAGAAACAGGAGCGATTACCGAATTAAACATTCAGCTAACAGCCACCGGATGCATGGATGCCAGCGCTTGTAATTACAACCCTTATGCGCAAACAGACGACGGTTCTTGTGCCGAGATAGATAGTTGTGGAGATTGCGGAGGAACCGGACCGAACATTGGTTACGACTGTGCTGGGAATTGTATTGCAGAATCCTTTACTTTGGAAATGACAGACACTTATGGCGACGGTTGGAATGGGAATTCTATTAACTTTAACAATATGGAATTTAGCCTTAGTTCTGGCTTTGAAGGAACTGAAGTTTTTTGTTACGACCCACTAAATGGATGTTTAGAAATTAGCTGCGATGGCGGTGATTGGCAAGAAGAAATTTCTTGGGTTATTTCTAATGATAATGGAGTGTTAATTTCTGGTGGAGCTCCTTTTCAAGAAGGATTGTGTAATTTTTCTGCTTCTTCACAAACCTGTCAAACAATTAATTTAGTTGCTGGCTGGTCTATTTTTTCCACTTATATTCAGTCTGCCGACATGAATATTCCGATCGTATTTAATGAGTTAATTGCTCAAAATAATTTAGTACTTATTAAAGATTTTGCAGGAGCTGCTTACTTGCCCGGATATGTTTTAAACGCAATAGGATTGTTAGAGAATGAACAAGGTTATTTAATTAAAACAACCAACGCTCAATCTATAGAGCTGTGCGGAGAATATGCTCTACCAGAACAAACACCAATAAGTTTAAACCAAGGCTGGGGCATGTTTAGTTATTTGCGAACCAATGCTGCCAACGCCGAAGCTGTGTTTGCCGATATTATAGCTGATGTTGTTATTGTTAAAGACAATGTAGGCTCTGCTTACCTAGTAGAATATGGCTTTAACGGCATAGGAGATCTGTTGCCTGGTAATGGCTATCAAATAAAAATGTCTAGCCCGAATACTTTAGTATACTTATCCAATACTATTGAGTATTGATTATACAAAACCGAACAAGCTATTTTATAGAAAAACGCCCAGTAAAATTAATTTCTGGGCGTTTTGTATAATAGTGGCATTGTACAACTAAATTAGATTTTAATTTTCAGGCTTAACATTTAACTATTTTATCAGCTTAACTTACATTTGTGTTAAATTAAAATTCGATGAAAGTCTTTAAATTTGGCGGCGCATCTGTAAAAGATGCCCAGGGAGTAAAAAACTTAGTGCAAATTCTTAAAAAGTACCAGAACGACATGCCACTGGTTGTAGTTTCTGCTATGGGTAAAACCACCAATGCTCTGGAGGAAGTTGCTAAAGCATTTTATTTAAAACAAGACGATACATTTAAATTATTAGAGAAAGTCAAAACTTTTCATCAAGGTATTTTAGAAGATTTATTTCCTAAAAATCATTCTGTATTCGATGACGTAACAAACTTATTTGTAGAGATAGAGTGGGCTTTAGAAGACGAACCTAGGCCAGAATACCCTTATGAATACGATCAAATTGTATCGATTGGTGAGCTGATTTCTACCACAATCATAAGTGCCTATTTAAAAGAGGTAGAAATAGCTAATTATTGGTTAGACGCCAGAGATGTACTAAAAACAGACAACAAACACCAATCGGCTAATATAGATTGGGTTTTAAGTGCTCAGCTAATACATAAGTATGTACCTAAAGATACATTAACAATAACACAGGGGTTTATTGCTTGTACCTCAGAAAATTTCACAACCACCTTAGGTAGAGAAGGGTCTGATTATACTGCGGCTATTTTTGCAACTGTTTTAAAAGCAAAAAAATTAGTTATATGGAAAGATGTCCCAGGTTTCTTAAATGCCGATCCTAGGTACTTTGAAAACCCACAAAAAATAGAAAAACTCCCTTTTCAAGAAGCTATAGAATTGGCTTTTTATGGTGCATCTGTAATTCACCCTAAAACACTTCAGCCATTAAAACGAGGTAATATTCCTTTAGAGATAAGGTCTTTTTTACATCCGGATGAAATTGGTACATGGATTTCGGACAGCCCTACAATAGCTCCTGAAACAGCCTTTTTCATATTAAAGAAAAATCAAACCTTACTTTCTGTTGCTGTAAACGAATTAGAGTTTATTGTTGAAAATCATTTAGCACATATTTTTTCCATACTAGCTAAGTACAATGCTAAAGTAAACTTGCTTCAAAACACAGCTGTTTCATGTTCCTTTGCACTAAATGTAGATGAGCTCCTATTTGATGCGCTTATTAATGAGCTTTCTTTAAAGTATAAGGTGAAATTCAATACGGGACTTGAGCTGTTAACCGTTCGTCATTATATAAATAGCGATATCCAAAATTTGTTAAATGGCAAAGAAGTTTTACTGAGTCAAAAAAACAGAACCACAATTCAGGTATTGCTTAAAAGTTAATAAGCACGCTACACTTAAGCAAATAATAGATAGATGGGAAGGACTAAAAATAATGCCGGCAGTAAATTGCTAACTTTAATTTTTAGCATACCTAAAATATTTAAGCTAATAGCTATAATAAGAACCCCACCAACTGCAGAAAGTTCTGTGATCATTTCTGGGCTTAAATAGTCCTCGAAATAAAGAGCACCCCAGGTTAAAACTGATTGAAAGATAAGCAGTGGAATTGCGGATATTAGCACTCCTGATCCTAAAGTAGAAGCAAGTAGAATAGAAGTTAGGCCGTCCATTATGCTTTTAGTATATAAGAGTGTACGGTCGTTGTTAACCCCTTCTTCAATTGTGCCTACAAAGGTCATAGAGCCAATGCAATACAATAAAAAGGCAGTTATTAAACCTTCAGAAAATAATTTATTTCTACTTCTAAACTTTTCTTTCAATAATCTACCAATTGATTCTAAGCCCCCTTCGATGTTAAGTGCTTCGCCCAGTAACACCCCAATTACTAAACTCGATAATAAGATTAAAAAGTACTGTGTATCTAAGGCCATTTTTATTCCCAATACTAAGGTAAACAAACCGATTACTTGGAATATACTGCTTCGAATTCTTTCGGGTATAAAGGATCCTATTCCGAGTCCAACTAGGCTTCCAACAATTACTGCAATTGCGTTTACAATACTACCAATGGGTATCAGCATAGTTTTAGTTTAATTAGTTTGGTGCAGGCTTTATCATCTAATGTCTGTTCTATTCTTCAGAAAATTCCACAAGTTTTCTTCGGTAATTATTAAACAACTTAGATTTAGATATAAAACCAATGTATTCTCCTTGGCAGGTAACAGCAAGGTTCCATGCACCCGTATCTTTAAATTTAGCCATAACTTTTTCCATAGGGTCGTATAATTTAATAATCCCTAAGGGTTCGTGCATTAAATCGGATACCGTAATTTGTGCATACAAACTATGGTCAAACATTACCTTACGAATATCATCCAAGTTTATAATTCCTAAGAATATATTTTTATCGTTTACCACCGGAAATATATTGCGCTTAGAGTTTGCAACAACCTTTACTAGCTTACCTAAATTCATTTCCGGATGTATTACGGAGAAGTTTTTTTCTACTAATTTCTCTAATTGCATTTGCATTAAAACAGCTTTGTCTTTATTATGCGTCATTAACTCTCCTTTTAAAGCTAACTGTAAATTAAATAGAGAATGTGGTATAAAGTATTTTGAGCTTACATAAGAAATGGCGGCTACGGTCATCAGGGGTAAAAATAGTTCGTATCCGCTGGTAATTTCTGCAATTAGAAAAATGGCAGTTAAAGGAGCGTGAAGTACTCCAGCAATTAATCCAGCCATAGATACTAAACTGAAATTGCTTACTGACAACTCTACCCAAAAAAAGAAGTTTAGAAACTTTGAAAATACAAAGCCTAAGGCAGCACCTAGAAAAAGAGCTGGTGCAAAAACACCTCCAATTCCACCTACGGCCACTGTAACAGAGGTTGCAATAATCTTAAAAAAGATCATGCAAAAAATGAGCAATACTAAAGTAGTTTCGCTAGTACATAAACTTTCTATGTAGCTTCCCGCTAGTACTTGTTCTCCTTTATCTGCTAAAAGCAGGTTTATTGTTTCAAAACCTTCTCCAAAGAGAGGCGGTACCAAAAAGAGCAAAACACCTAAAAATAAACCGCCCAAAACAGCTCGGTTAATTTTATGTTTTATTTTTTTTAATACGTTTGAAGTTTTGTAAAATACTTTAGTAAACAAAACAGAAAGTAAACCACACAATACCCCCAATAAAACGTAAAAAGGCAGATTGCTCACTTTAAACTGCGAGACTAAATCAAAGTGTAATAACAAAGCATCGCCAACAATTAAACGAGAGCTAATGGTTGCAGATACCGATGCAATTAGAAGAGGTATGATTGAAGCCATAGTAAGGTCTAGCATTAACACTTCCATCGCTAAAATTAGCGCAGCAATTGGTGCGTTAAATATACTGGCAATTGTACCGGCAGTTGCGCAACCAATTAATAGCATTCGATCCTTAAAGTTTAAATGAAGTACTCGTGCAAAGTTAGAACTTATGGAAGAGGCACTTGAGGCCGCTGGTGCCTCTAGTCCTATAGAGCCTCCAAAACCAGCGGTTAATATTGAAGAAATAACGGAAGAAAACATGTGGTGCTTTTTCATGATACCACTCCGTTTAGCAATGGCATATAAAATGGTTGGGAAGCCATTACTCTCGGGCTTTCTAACAATGTATTTACTCCACACTACTGATGCAACAATACCAATAAGTGGCAGTATTAATAAACTGTAATGATGCCAGCTAAAGGCTTCTGCAGCACCTCGTAAAAGATCGCCTAAGCTGTGCGCTGCATTTTTTATTAATGCAGCTAGTAATCCAGAACCTATTCCAACAAGAAGGCTCAGTAATAAGATAAATTGCTTTTGGGAGATATTTTTGAGTCTCCAAATTAAAAAGCGCTTTAAAGGTGTGTTCTTAGGCATTTATAAGCTACAGATTATTATCTATTAAAACACGTGTATCATCATTTGATGGTCTAGTTGCTCTAACATTTACAATAGCACCCTTCTTGTCAAAAAGCATGAAACGCGGAATTCCATTTATTTTATAGTCTTTAGTAATTTGACTCCAACCCGAAGCAAAAAGTTGCACGCCTCCCATTTCTTTTTCTTTTATCATGGTTTTCCAAGCATCGTAATCTTTGTCTTGGTCAACAGAAACCGATAAAAATACAATGTCTTTATCCTGATAGTCTTTTTCCAATTCGAGTAAAAAAGGAATTTCTCTTTTACATGGGCCGCACCAAGTTGCCCAAACATCTACGTACACCAAAGACCCTTTAAAATCGGACAAAGAAATACTGTCTCCATTTGCATCGGGATAAGTAAAGTTGAGTGCAGGATTTCCTTGGTTAAACACAGACATTTCCAAAGCTAAATCTCTTAATTCATTGTATTTTACTGTGTCAGACTGAAGTTTACTATAACCGTCCATTACTTTCTCCATTTTTACTAAACTTTCGTTTTTCAGATAGTCTTTTAATAGATCGTAGGCTATTTTATCTTTTGTAGATTGCTGCGTAAATTCTCTAGAGATAAAATCAAAATTTGAGAGTAATACATGGTCAAACTCTTCTGATACATTTGTAGAAACGTAGGTCTTAAGAAATTTATACGATGCTTTATTTTCTATAATAGTGGGGTCATTTACATCAAAATCTGCCATAAAATCGAAGTAATTTTCGCTAAGATGTACAGTGTCTTTTGTTACGTATTCGAAGTAGTTTTTGTAGTTGAGTTTTGAGGTAGCCCATTGCATCGAAATTTCATTCTCTTGTTGTGTTTTAAAATCACTTTCTGAAAGATTCATCAGAAGGTTTTTCATTTTAGATTCTTCTTGTGCTACTAAGTCTAAAAACTCAGTTTCGGCTAAAGCATACAAATCATTAAATTCCAATTGTTCTTCTAGTAAGTACTTCTTAGCTAAAAAGTTTGATGCATCTGATCCATCATAATTTATGGATTCGTCAAACTCACTAGGGTCGAGTTTTAAGCTAATTCTATCGCCAGGAACTACGTACATTGCAGTACTTTCTTGTCCGTGCTTAAAACTCATATACGATGGTTTTTCCAACTCAAATTCAATTTCGAATGTAGCATCACTGTTTAGCGAGTCCGTATACATATTAGTTAGATCTTCAGAAATTACTCCTGCAATTTCACTTACAGGCTCAGTAATATTTCCAGAAATGACAACGGTTTTTACTTCTTTCTTTTGGCAACTAAAAAGAATACAAACAGCTAATACAAGTGGTAAATTTTTCATAATAGATCGATTTTATGTTAATTCTACTCAATTTAAGAAAATATACACACCACTTATTTTTTTCGAAGTGATGTACTAATGGCAGTTGTATACTACAAACTTGAGATCTTCGCTTACAATATCTACTTTGTGAAAAAGCTTGTAAAGGTGTGTTTTTGAATTCAGGTGATGGCTGGTAACCATTTGAAAAGAGCCACCCTTTTTAAGACATCTTTTTACTTCTTTAAACAATTCTAAAGCTACCTCTATATTCGTTTCATGCTCAAAATGGAATGGAGGATTCGAAACGATTAAATCAAAGCTTTGATCTTCAAAATCTGCTAAACAGTCGTTGTAATGAAAATGTACGTTAGTTCCTTCAATATTCATTTTTGAAGATTCTAAGGCCAGGTGTGAATCCTCTAATACATGGATCTCAGAATTCGGTTTTTCTTTTTGTACAGCGTAAGCTAAAATTCCGTTTCCAGCTGCTAAATCTAAAATTTTAGTATGGTCCATTCTTACGTCCATATGGTCTATAAAGAACTGTGTTGCGTAGTCTATGTTTTTTGCAGAAAACACTCCATAGTGCTGTTTAAATGTCTTGTCACTCGAATAAGAAATTTCGTTGAGGAAGGTCTGTTTTTTAATCTTTCTTTTCTTTTTAAGAATAAGAATTCTCGATTTTTTCCAGGCCTTAGATTGAGTGCAATCTTCGAAAAATTCTGAAGCAATTGATAGGTACTGCTTAGAGAAGTATTTTGTCATAAATCCACAAACAACTTGTCCATTTTCTGTTAATGAACCGTGTATTTGAGATAATTGTAAACGGAATAAATCTAAAGATTTAGGAATCTTAAGGAGCGCCAATTTATAATTTGCTTTATTAGGATCAATGGAACTCTTTGTTGGAACATCAAAACTCAATTCGTTGGTTTTGAAATTCAGCTCAAAAGCCTTTTCTTGACTTTTAAAGTCGAGTACCACAGTCGGCATGTTTTGAGCTATAAAAGTGCTCAAAAAGCCAAACCTATCGTTGTAAACAACCGTTTTTTTAGTGGCTATTTTAGATTCCTCTAAAAAATTTAAAATATGCTCGTCTGCAGCACTCCAAGCTTTAAGAGATTTGTTTTCGGTTGTAGGATATCGTTCAATTGTAAACGTATTTCCTTGGTAGGTATAGTTCATCTATTTAAGCTCAAAAGTTGTTTTTACTTTGTTTACGAAGTCTAGTTTTTCCCAAGGGAAAGTTTCAATTTCTTTTACGATTTCTCTTCCACCTCCGACTTCAAATCTAACGGTTTTCTTTTCTGATTCCCTCCCCATATGTCCGTACGCTGCAGTTTCACTATAAATAGGATCTTTTAATTTAAATCTATCTACAATAGCAGCCGGACGCATATCGAACAAATCATTTACCTTCAGAGCAATAGTGCTGTCGCTCATTCTCACCTTTGATGTTCCGTACGTATCCACAAATATATTCATCGGTTTTGCTACACCAATTGCGTAGGCTACTTGAACAAGTATTTGATCGGAAACACCAGCTGCAACAAGATTTTTAGCTATGTGTCGTGTTGCATAGGCTGCAGAACGGTCTACTTTTGAAGGGTCTTTTCCAGAGAATGCTCCGCCGCCATGGGCGCCTTTACCTCCGTAGGTGTCCACTATAATTTTTCGTCCAGTAAGGCCTGTATCACCGTGTGGTCCTCCAATTACAAATTTACCTGTAGGATTGACATGGTAGGTGATTTTCTCATCAAACAATGCAACGATATGTTCAGGTAGTTTTTTCTTTATTCTTTCTACTAAAATAAATTTAACATCAGCTTTAATTTTAGCTAACATTAGTGCTTCTTCATCAAAATCATCGTGTTGTGTAGAAATAACTATGGTATCTATACGTTCTGGGATGTTTTTATCAGAATACTGAATGGTTACCTGAGATTTTGCATCTGGACGTAAGTAATGCATTTCTGAGTGGTTCTCTCTTCGTATTTCTGCTAATTCTTGAAGAAGTAAATGAGAAAGACTTAGTGCCAGTGGCATAAAGTTCTCGGTTTCGTTTGTTGCATAACCAAACATCATTCCTTGGTCTCCCGCACCTTGTTCTTCGTGTAAACCTTGTCCAACTTCAACTCCTTGATTTATGTCGGCTGATTGCTCGTGTACAGCAGATATAATTCCGCAGGATTCTGCATCAAACTTATATTCTGATTTAGTATAACCAATACGTTTTATTACATTTCGTGCTTGCTTCTGTAAATCTACCCATGCAGTAGATTTTACTTCGCCACTTATTACGGTTAAACCAGTAGTTACTAGCGTTTCACAGGCTACTTTAGATTCTGGGTCTTGTGCCAAAAAAGCATCTAAGATTGCATCAGATATTTGGTCTGCAATTTTGTCTGGGTGTCCTTCAGAAACAGATTCTGAGGTGAAAAAATAAGACATATTTATTTCTTTTAATAAGTATTGATAAATAGTCTGATATGGGCTGTAGCGGTAGAATTCTGCTTTAGCCTTTTTTTGAGTGGTAGCAATCAGTCAAATTCATCCACTTGTATGCTGCAAATATACTAATTCGTGTGAGTTAATTAGTTAGTCTATGGAAAACATCTTCTAATCGGTCTTCTTTCATATTCATTTGAAGAACGGAGTGTTCTTTAGCAACAGCATATTCAAATAAACGTTTTCTCAAATCGTGTTTTGAATCAGAAGTTATTTGGTACTGGTTTGTTCCAATTTCTTTAACTTCCAGGACGTGTTCAATTGCTTTTAGGTCTTCTAAAGTGGTTTTTTCGCTAAACTCTATGGTTATAATATTCCTATTGTCTTTGTTTTTATGAAGTTCATTTATTGTTTTATTGGCAACTATTTTTCCTTTATTTATTATAATTACTCTATCACAAATCGCTTCTACCTCTTGCATGATATGGGTAGAGAGCATAACTGTTTTCTCTGACCCAATTTCTTTAATCAGTCTTCGTATTTCTACCAACTGATTTGGGTCTAGTCCAGTTGTTGGCTCGTCTAAAATAAGTACTTCGGGATCGTGTAGCATTGCTTGTGCCAAACCAACCCTCTGTCTATACCCTTTAGAAAGAGCGCCAATTAGTTTGTGCTGTTCTTTTATAAGTCCAGTTTTTTTAATCATCAAGTCTATCCTGCTGTGTTTTACCCCAAAGATGTCAGCCACAAATCCTAAGTATTCCCGAACATACATGTCTAAGTATAAAGGGTTGTGCTCTGGTAAATAGCCTATTTTATGCTTTGCTTTCAAGCCGTTTTCTGCAACATCTAAATTGCAAATAGCAACGGCCCCTTCCGAATGAGGTATGTAGCCTGTTAGAATTTTCATCATCGTCGATTTACCAGCTCCATTGGGCCCTAGGAAACCAACAATTTCTCCTTTCCGAATTTCAAAAGATACTTCATGTAGTACTTTTTGAGTTCCGTAAAATTTACTTACTTTTTCTACTTTTATAGACATAGCCACGAAGATAGTTTATTTTAATATTTTCCAACAAACGAGGATAGTTCAATTTAAATAAACTCATTTTTTACCTCAAAAATTAGGTAGTACCACTCATATTTAGCCAAATAATCGTTTAGGTCTTTTTTTTTATAATATTTTATATATAGTTTTGCTACTGTAATCTTATATAACACAATTAAATATTGGTTAATGTAATTGTATTTCTCGAGGGGCGAGTTAATACAACTAAAGGACTCAAAATTTGAGTCCTTTTTTTTGTGAATATATTTCTCATCTTATTTTGTCCTAAATTCTTCTTTCTCAAAACTCAAACCTTATCTTTGTAAAATGCAAGGAATGGTTGTAAAATCTACAGGGAGTTGGTATAGTGTGCGCACCTCCGATGGTGAGTACTTAGATTGTCGTATTCGCGGTAAATTTAGAATTCAGGGCTTAAAGAGCACAAACCCTATTGCCGTCGGTGATATTGTTTTATTGTCTAAGGAGGGAGACGACTATTTAATTTATGAAATCCTAGAACGTAAGAATTACATCGTTCGTAAATCCGTAAACTTGTCAAAGCAAGTTCATATTATTGCCTCTAACATCGACCAAGCTTTTTTAATTGTAACCTTAGCATCTCCTTCCACCTCGGTTGGTTTTATAGATCGTTTTTTAGTAACCGCTGAGGCTTACCAGATACCTACAATTCTCGTTTTTAATAAGGTTGACTTGTACGATGAGTTTGACCGAGAGTACCACGATGAAATTGTAGAAATGTACTCCACAGCTGGCTATGAGTGTATCGAAACCTCTGCGCTAGAAGAACTCAATATTACAGCACTTACAGCTAAGATGAAAGATAAAGTCACGCTTTTATCAGGTCATTCAGGTGTTGGTAAATCTACTTTAGTTAATGTGATTGATTCAGAACTAGACTTAGCTATTCAACAAGTTTCCGATGCGCATCAAAAGGGTATGCATACAACTACTTTTGCAGAAATGTATGCATTAGACTTTGGTGGATTTATTATTGACACTCCTGGGATTAAAGGCTTTGGACTGGTTGATGTAGAAGAGTCTGAATTAGCAGACTATTTCCCTGAAATGAGAAGTATAAAGGGTTCCTGTAAGTTTCATAATTGCAAACACGTAAATGAACCCAAATGCGCGGTTAAAGATGCAGTAGAAAACAATGCAATTCATCCTGTTAGGTACGATAGTTATTTAGCTATATTAGAAGACGACGGAAATCAGTACCGCGAATTTAAATACCATAAGTGAGAGTTACACTACAAAGAGTTAGCGAAGCCTCGGTAGTGATAAACCATAAGCTTCATTCTGAGATTCAACAAGGTTTAGTTGTTTTCTTAGGAATCACAAATCTAGACAGCCCAGCTGACATTCAGTGGCTATGTAAAAAAATAAGTGCCCTTCGTATTTTTTCAGATTTGGCTGGTAAAATGAATAAATCTATTGTAGAGGTGAATGGAGAGGTTCTGTTAATTAGTCAATTCACTTTGTTTGCAAGCACAAAAAAAGGAAACAGACCTTCCTACTTAAAAGCAGCACAACCTGAAATAGCGATCCCTTTGTATCAAAACTTTATTAAATCTTTGGAGTTACAGCTCAATAAATCAATTCAAACAGGTGTTTTTGGAGCAGACATGCAAATAGCCTTAGTTAATGATGGTCCCGTTACAATTCAGTTAGACTCTAAAAGTAAAGAATAATGGAATTAAAAGAGCTTCAAAAAAAGGTGGATGATTGGATAAACACCTACGGTGTACGCTACTTTAATGAGCTAACTAATTTAGCTATGCTTACTGAAGAGGTAGGCGAAGTTGCTCGTATTATGTCACGTAGATATGGAGAGCAATCCGAGAAAGAATCTGACAAAGACAAAGATTTATCTGATGAGTTGGCAGATGTTTTATTTGTTTTAACTTGTATAGCAAACCAAACGGGAATAGATTTGGAGGCTGCCATGCAAAAGAATTTTGATAAAAAAACCCAGAGAGATGCTCAGCGCCATTCTTTAAACAAGAAATTAAAGTAAAATTATAAGCATAAAAAAAAGGCTAGTTCATTTGAATTAGCCTTTTTTTATTTTAGAGTACAACTTATTCAGCGAAGGGAACAACGCTTACATAAGATCTGTTATTTCTCTTTTTCTTAAATTGGATACTTCCATCACACAAGGCGAACAAAGTATGGTCTTTTCCCATACCTACGTTTTCTCCTGGATTGTGTTTTGTACCTCTTTGTCTTACGATGATGTTACCAGCAACAGCTAATTGACCACCGAAAATTTTGATTCCTAGTCGTTTTGATTCCGATTCACGACCGTTTTTGGAACTACCGACACCTTTCTTGTGAGCCATGGTTCAAAGTTTTTTAGGTTAATTAATTAGGCTTCTACTGATTCAGCTTTAGGAGCCGCTTTTTTAGCTGCTGCCTTTTTAGTGATTGTACCGATCGTTATCTGAGTAAGATACTGACGGTGACCATTCTTCACTGTATAGCCTTTTCTTCTTTTCTTTTTGAAGACAATAATTTTGTCTCCTTTCAGGTGGCTCTCAATTTTTGCTGAGACTTTTGCACCTTTTATAGCTGGGGCGCCAACTTCTACTTTACCACCATCCTCAATTAAAAGAACTCTATCGAAAGTAACTTTCGATCCTTCTTCTCCTTCAAGACGGTTGACAAAGATGCGTTGATCTTTTTCAACTTTATATTGATGCCCTGCTATCTCTACAATTGCGTACATCTGCTATGTTTGGTTAATTAAAATACTAATTTGGTCTGCAAAATTACATAATAAAATCGAATTGACAAAAACTCATCAACTTCTTTTGTTTACCAAATACACGCCTGCTAAAATTATAATAAATCCAACGATCTGGTGGCTTGTAATAGTCTCATGATCTATAAGCCCCCATAGCACAGCAACTACTGGTATTATGTAGGTACAAGAGGTGGCAAATAATGCGCCTTTCATTTTTATTAAAGCGTTAAAAGCAATTAAGGATAAAGCAGAGCCAATGATCGCTAAAATGGCTGTATAACCTAAGCTTGCCCATGCTTTTGGATGGCTTTGCATTACCTCAATAAAATCGCCATTAAACAAGTAAATTCCAGCCCAAGGACCCACAAATGTAAAGGCAATGGTTGTTATTTGTAGCGGGTTTAATTCTTGTAAATGAGTTTTGATTATGTTAGAACTCCAACCGTAACAAATGGTGGCAAGTATTACCAGAAGACTGTACAGCAATGTCTTTTCGTTTAATTCTTGTATGTCTGGATAAAGCAGATAAAAAGTTCCAATCATTCCTATTCCAACACCAAAGTAGTTAAGTGGTTTAACTTTTAAATTGTAAAAACATACCCCTATAAAAAGCGTGAATAAGGGTACAAGAACATTTAATATTCCTACGATTCCCGAGCCTAAGAATGTTTCTGATTTGGTGAATAAAAAGGCAGGGATACCATTACCAACCAGCCCTGTTAGAAATAAGTATTTTAGTTTCCCTTTGGGCAGTTTTATATAATATTTCCTTCCGATAATGGCGCTAAATATAAAGGCGCTAAATAATCTTAAGGCAGCAACTTGTTCAAAATTAAATGCGTCTAAACCACGCTTTATTAGGATGAATGAACTGCCCCAAATTAGCGATAGCATTAGTAGTAAAGTCCAATGTACTAAAGGGGTATCTATTTTTTTTAACATCAGTTAATTTGCGTTAATATGTGAGGTTTGTCCTGCAAAGGTATTTATTTACTCCATTTATCTATTCACATTTTGTATATTTGCTGATCTAACAATAAAACAAAACGTGATGAATAAATTAATGAAATTCGGTTTTGCTGCTCTGACGGTAGTGTTCTTAATTACTTCAAGTTCTCAAACTTTTGCTCAATCTAAAGAGCTTAGTAATACAGCCGTAAAAAGCGCAGATTTATCCATGGATATTAAGGGTATGACCTGTGCAATGGGCTGTGCTCGCGCTCTAGAAGTAGAGCTAAATAACTTAGATGGAGTTGAAACTGCTAAAGTAAACTTTGAAAATGCAAATGCAACCTTAGCCTACAATTCATCTTTAACCTCTGAAACTACTATAGTAGATTTTGTAAACAGTTATAGAAAAGGTGCTTTTACTGCAACAGCTAAATCTGCTAATAAGTTTGGTACAAACTTTACCAAACCTTGTTGTTCGGTAGCTAAAAAAGCTTGTTCTGCTGAGGAAAAAGCTAAATGCGCTTCTAGTAAAGTTGCTTGCGATAAATCTGCTGGTAAAGCATGTTGTGCTGCTAAGAAAGTTGAAAAAAGTTGTGATGCAACTTGCTCAAAGCCTTGTTGCGAAAAATAGAGAATTAAACTTCTCGTATATCCTCTTTTCGTTTTCGGAAAGAGGATTTTTTTTTGCTTATACTCTTGGAGTTTATCAGGTAATAATTGCTCGGAGCTTAGTATCTTTGTAAAGTTAATTAAATCTACCCTTATGTTTTTTGAACGTTTTGCAAAAATAACCTTACTAAGTATTTTTTTAATAGTTGTTGCTGGAGCTCTTGTTAGGATGACTGGCTCAGGAATGGGTTGTCCAGATTGGCCCAAATGTTTTGGCCTTTATATTCCTCCAACCAGTATCGATCAAGTAGAATGGGATGCTGGAAAGGAGTTCTCAAAGGGTCAAATGATTATCTATCAAGAAAAAATATGGTTTGCAAACATTGATTTTAAAAGCACTAATACCTATGATAATTCCAATTGGTCTTTATACACAAAGCACGAGTATGTTAAATTTAATCCACTACATACCTGGGTTGAATACATCAATAGATTAATTGGAGCGCTAGCCGGACTGTTTACTTTACTTATGCTCTTTAAATCTGTAAGTTTCTGGAAAACCAAAAGAAAAATGGTTTACTTGAGTGCTTTGGTGGTTTTTTTAATGGCTTTTCAAGGCTGGTTAGGAGCTGTAGTTGTATATTCTGTACTTCAGCCTGTACAAATTACCATTCACATGTTTATGGCCCTAGTAATTATAGCTCTTATGGTATATCTTATATCTGAAGTTCCAAATAAGCGCATAAACTCCTTAGCGGTTTATGATCGAAAGTTGAAAGTTATCTTAACTATTGCGCTATGCTTAAGTGTTCTTCAGATTGTTTTAGGTACTCAAGTAAGACAACTCATCGATGAAACTGCCAAAAGCTTAAATTATGGGCAACGCGATTTGTGGATTGGTTTGGCTGGAACTACTTTTAAAATTCATCGTTCCTTTGCCATACTCTTAGTTGTAGTAAACAGCCTTTTGTTTGTTAGGAACTATAAAGATAAACTCGGATTTGAATACCCAAAGTATATAATGGCTTTAATTTTTATAGAAGTATTCTCGGGGATTATCCTAACGTATTTTGAGATGATGCGCTTAATGCAGCCAATTCACCTTGTGGTAGCAACCCTGTTGTTTATAGTGCAAATAGCCTTCTATTTTGAATTAAGGAAGCTTAAAACCACTTAAGGCTTTCTATTAGCGTTTGTATATCTTCTTTAATATACATCTTAACGGGTTGTAAAGAATCAGCATTTGGCACAGTATTAAAGTACAAAGAGCCTCTTAAAAAATGTGCAGTACTGTCGGTTGCAAAAAACTGTAAATTAGAGGCGCTATTTCCGTGTATGTCGTACAATACGCCAAATACATTACTAGATTTGTTTTGGTAAACGGTTTCTATAATTCCATCAGATTTTACAGAATGATCGTAGGCTAATTTGTGCGTTTCTTCGATTATAGAAGCTAAGTTGCTTTCTACTTTTTTATAGGTAAGATAAACGGTGGCTTCATGCTCTGGGTAGTATAGGTTGTACCAGCATTCTGCCTTACCATTAACAAGTTCAGCCAGGTTGTTTTTTAGAAATTGATAAGAGCAATTACGGTCTATTTCAGTATAGTTTGTCTGTGCAATTTCAATTCGGAAATAGCCTAAAGGCTTAGGGCTGTAATCTTGATTACAGGAGCTAAACATAACGATGCAAATTACTAAGAGCTGCTTAATTTTCATTGTGTAAATTCTTCTCAACTTCAAAAGTAGCTTTTATTCTAGTTACCCTTCTTTTATTTACGCCTTCAATTGTAAATATAAAATTATTGAATGCTATTTTCGCCCCTTTTAGTGGGATTTTACCTGTAAGCTCTAAAATAAATCCAGCAAGACTATCTGATTCTCCCTTCGCTTCTTCAAAATCTAATCCTTCTATATTAACTATTCTGTAAAAGTCGTTGAGCGCAGTTTTACCTTCAAACACAAAGTTGTTTTCGTCAAGTTTAGAATACACCAAGTTATCATCATCAAACTCATCACTAATATCTCCTACAATCTCTTCAATAACATCTTCCAATGTTACAATTCCAGAAGTTCCTCCGTATTCATCTACCACCACTGCTAAATGGATCTTCTTTTCTTGAAATTCTTTTAATAGGTCGTCAATCTTTTTGTTTTCAGGTACAAAAAATACTTCTCGAAGCAATTTTGTCCATTTAAAATCATCGCCTTCTTTTAAGTGAGGGAGCAGGTCTTTAATGTACAAAACGCCTGTTATATTATCAAAAGATTCTTTGAAGATGGGTATGCGAGAGAATCCTGTTTCTTGTATGTTTTCCAGCACTTTATAATACGTAATAGCATCGCTTAAAGAGGTAACGTCAATACGAGAACGCATAATTTGTTTTACATCGGTATTGCCAAATTTAACAATGCCTTCGAGCATTTTTTGCTCGTCTCTATTTTCATTATCGTTTCGGGTAAGTTCCAATGCATTCGACAAATCATTAACCGATAAATCGTGCCCTTTGTTTTTTACTCTTTTATCAATTATACGAGTACTTGCAATTAGTAATGAGCTGGCTGGTTTGAGTGCTTTTTGTAAGTACAGCAATGGGAAAGTCATAAATCTGGCAAAAGAAATAGGGTTGTTATTTGCATAAACTTTAGGTAGAACTTCGCCGAAAAGTAATAATAAAAAAGTAATGATTACAACCTGAACAATAAACTGTAACCAAGCTATACCTTGAAAATCAAATAAGTTTAAAGAGATGTAAGTAGACAATACGATAACACCAACGTTTACAAAATTATTGGCAATAAGGATGGAAGCTAGTAGTTGTTTTGGTTTTTTTAGAAAACCTTCTATAAGTAAAGATTTTCTAGATTTACGTGACTTTAGATCTTCTAAATCTTGAGGTTTAAGGGCGAAAAAAGCTACTTCAGCACCAGAAATTAAGGCTGAAGTAGCTAGTAATAAAACTAAAACGATTAAAGAAAATACGGTATTTAATTCTAATGGTTTTAAAAACGATAAAGTTGCAATGGGTTCAGGGTCCAAAATTTTGGATTTAAATTAAACTTAAAAAGGAAGATTCTCTTCCTCATTCGATGGCGATTCTTGCACAAATGAATCTAAGCCTGGCTCACTAGCTGTATTCGAGCTTTCAGAATTTTCAGATTTCTTGTTACTACCCATCATTTGCATTTTGTCGGCTAAAATCTCTGTGGAATATCGTGTTTGACCACTTTCTTTGTCTTCCCAAGACCGTGTTCGGATTCTACCTTCAATGAGCACCTTGTCTCCTTTGTGAAGGTATTTGTCGGCCACTTCGGCCAAGCCTCTCCAGACTGTTATGTTATGCCATTCTGTATGACTTGTGCGCTCTCCACTTTTACGATCTTTATACGTTTCAGTGGTTGCAATAGAAAACCGACTCATTACTGCGCCGCTTTCTAGTGTTCTAGTTTCTGGGTCTTTACCCAGGTTTCCCATTAAAATTACTTTGTTTAATGAAGCTGCCATAATTCTTAAATTAAGTTATTAAATATATTGAATAAAATGCATTTTGCATAAATCAAATTTACTAAAATTAACCTTAAATATCAAATGTTGTTTGTTTTTAGTATTTCCATCAAAAAATCTTCGATAGGTTTAGGTACCGGTAGTTTTAGAATCTCGTTTTTGGTGCGTAAGTTTTGATTTAAACGCACTCCGTTCTCAATTTTTATGTATTGAACTTTAATGTTTAAGAGTTGATGACTTAATTTATGCTTATAAAAACGTGTTTTTTCAATGGCACACTCATTTTTACCCACTAAACTAATTAGGTGTTTACTACGATGTTCTTTTGTAAGATCTTCTTCAGATTTGTATTCGTCGTAAGGAAAGTCGTACAAGTTTTGCCAAATGTCTTTTTTTACACGTTTGTTCATTATAATCTGATGGTTTTGCTCCAAGCAGTAGTAATTTATATAACGATTTCTAACCTTTAGTTTTTTCTCCTTTACGGGTAAATCTGAAACAACACCCTTACTAAGGGCAAGACAAATGGTTTGAAGCGGGCAGACGCTGCAATCTGTTTTTTTTGGTGTGCATACCGTTGCGCCAATTTCCATAAGCCCTTGATTGTAATCTCCAGGATCTTTTTCGCTTATTAATGAGTCTGCCAATTCTTGAAACTCCTTTATTCCCTTTGTGCTATTTATAGGAGTTTTTATGTTAAATACTCTTGCCAATACTCTATAAACATTACCATCTACTACGGCTCTTTTTTCATTGTAACAAATGGAGCTAATGGCTGCAGCAGTATAAGGGCCAACTCCTTTTAATTTAAGCAGGTCTTTGTAGTTGTCTGGAAAGTGTCCTTTTAACTCGCTATTTATGAGCTTAGCGGTAAAGTGAATGTTTCGAGCTCTAGAGTAGTATCCAAGGCCTTGCCAAAGTTTTAAAACATCTACCTCCTTAGCTAATGCTAAGTCCTTTATGTTTGGGAATGTACTTATAAAATTAGTGTAGTAGCTTAAGCCTTGAGCAACACGAGTTTGTTGTAATATTATTTCAGAAATCCATATTTTATAAGCTTCTTTGGAGCTTCTCCAAGGGAGGTTTCGTTGGTTTATGGAATACCAATGTAGTATGCGACTTGAGAATTTCACGCTTAAGATTATGTTAATGAGAATATTAGGTGACTAAAATAAAGTTTGATATCCTTTTAAATTGAATTGAAAAAAACTATATTTGCCACCCCAAATTTAAGGGGAAAACATTTAATAAATAGCTTTATAAAGACAAAAGAAAATGACTAAAGCAGATATCGTTGCTGAGATTGCCGAAAAAACAGGTTTAGAAAAAGTAGATATTCAAACTACTGTAGAAGCCTTTATGGAAGAAGTGAAAACATCTTTGGAAACGGGTAATAATGTTTACTTAAGAGGTTTTGGATCTTTCGTTATCAAACAAAGAGCTGAGAAAACGGGTAGAAATATTTCAAAAAACACAACCATTATCATTCCAGCTCATAACATTCCGTCATTTAAACCTGCAAAAGTTTTTATGGAAGGTGTTAAGACTAAGGTGAAAATTAGTAAATAAGAATATAAATGAAAAGAAGCCCTCTTTTAGCTCTCGGTATGGGAATTGTTTTAGCTTTGTATATCTATACAAGTTCGGTAAGACCCATTCCTAAAATGAAAAACACAGTAGTTTCATTAGAGGAGCAAGTAAAAGAAGCTTTGTCAGATATTCAAAATGGCGAAAGCCCAGAAGACCAAATGAAAGGGATTCTAAAAATGAGAGCACTAGCAGAAGGAAATCCTGAAAACGCAGATTTACAGTGGAATATGGGTTTGTTTTCGATGCAAACTGGACAGTATGAAAAAGCTGTAGCTCGCTTTGAAAAGGTAATAAGTTTGGACGACGCAAGGGTAGATGCATACATGCAGTTAGCCCTAAGTTATTCGGCATTACAAGATACAGCCCAGGCAAAATCTGTACTGTTAACCTTGATTGAAAAATCTGAGGGAGACCTGCAAGAGAATGCTAAGCTGATGTTAGAGAAATTTAATTAGTATTAACGATAAACTACGACACTATGCCAAGTGGAAAGAAAAGAAAAAGACATAAGATGGCTACGCACAAGCGTAAGAAACGTCTAAGAAAAAACCGTCACAAGAAGAAGAAGTAATTTTTCTTAATTGAGCATACAGCAAGCACCCTTTTTTAGGGGTGCTTTTCGTGCTGTGTGTATTTAACCTAAGCATTAAAACATTTTTTATTGAGTGAATGAGTTAATTATTAAGTCTTCCGATACTGGGGTAGTGATAGCACTACTCAAAGAAGGGAAGCTAATAGAACTCCACGATGAGAAGAGTGATAATAGTTTTGCAGTAGGTGATATCTATTTGGGTAAAGCTCGAAAAGTGGTTCCCGGACTCAATGCATCCTTTGTGGATGTAGGGTACGAGAAAGATGGATTTTTGCATTACCACGATTTAGGACCCCAAATCCGTTCTTTAAACAAATATGTCAGACAAACCATCTCTGGTCGTCAAAACAAGTGGTCTCTGACAGATTTTACATTAGAAAAAGATATCCCTAAAGGTGGAATCATAGATTCGGTGCTAACCAGTAAACAAAACATACTGGTACAAGTTACCAAAGAACCGATTTCTACCAAAGGACCGAGAATAAGCTCGGAACTATCAATAGCGGGAAGATATTTAGTATTGGTGCCTTTTTCAGACCGTGTATCTGTATCTCAAAAGATTAAAGATCCGGCAGAAAAAGAAAGATTAAAGCGTTTAATTCAGAGTATTAAACCCAAAGGTTTCGGTGTGATTATTCGCACCGTTGCTCAGGACAAAAAAGTTGCTGAATTAGATTCCGATCTTACCAATATGCTCACGAAGTGGAAAACTATTTACAAGAAACTTCAAAAAGCTAAAGCCCCAGAAAAAATATTAGGAGAACTCGGTAGAGTTTCTGCCATTCTTCGTGATATTCTTAATGATAGCTTTAACAGCATTGTAGTCGATAGCCAAGTGCTATACGATGAAGTGTCTCGTTATCTGCAAACAATCGCTCCCGACAAGGAGGGTATATTAAAGTTGTACAAAGGTACAGACACTATTTTTGAACATCACAATATCGAACGTCAGATCAAATCTTCTTTTGGCCGTTCGGTATCGATGAAAAAAGGTGCCTACCTTATTATTGAACATACTGAGGCTTTACACGTAATAGATGTAAACTCCGGTAACAGGACTAATAATTCTGATAGTCAAGAAGCAAATGCCCTTGAAGTAAATTTAGCCTCTGCACAAGAAGTTGCCAGACAGTTAAGATTGCGTGATATGGGTGGAATTATTGTAGTCGATTTTATCGATCTACATACTGCCGAAAACAGAAAAAAACTGTTCGAAGCTTTAAAAGACTTTATGAAGGATGACCGTGCTAAGCACAAAATCCTTCCCCCTAGTCGCTTCGGACTTATTGAGATTACGCGCCAACGTGTGCGTCCTGAAATGAATATTAAAACGGTAGAGAGCTGCCCTGCTTGTAATGGTAAGGGCGAAGTAGAAGCTACCGTATTAATAGTTGATGAAATTGAAGATAAATTGAACCATGCACTCACAGTTGACAATCAATCGAAAGTCACCATTTGTGTACATCCATTCATAGCTTCTTATTTAAGAAGTGGTTTGGTTTCTAGACGAATGAAATGGTTTACTAAATACAAGAAATGGGTTAAAATTAGACCTATTTATGCGTACCACCTTTTACAGTACGCCTTGTTCGATAAAAATGATGATGAAATATCATTATAACAAAAAAAAGCCACTCGCTCGAGTGGCTTTTTTTTGTTTTAATTTATAACTTCCCAAGCTCAATAAGCTCCTCATAGTGAAAGTTTACGATTTACAAATAGCAAAAGAAAAGATACAGGCCTACTGTGCTTATCAGGAACGATGCCATCAGGATGTGATCAAAAAATTAAAATCTTGGGGTTTAATTCCAGATGCCGTAGATATGCTTTTGGGAGAATTAATGCAGCATAATTTTCTAAACGAAGAACGTTTCTCTAGAAGCTTCGCTAGGGGAAAGTTTCGAATCAAAAAGTGGGGACGAATTAAAATACGGATGGAGCTCAAAAAGAAAGGAGTGTACACCAAATGCATCGATATAGCGCTGCTAGAAATTGATGCAAACGCCTATTATCTTACGCTTAAAGAATTGTTGCAGAAAAAAAGCGTACTCGAAAAAGAAACACATCTTTTTAAAAGAAAAGCCAAATTAACCCGCTACTTAGTTTCCAGAGGTTTCGAGTATGATTTGATTCGTATGGCTCTAGTAGATGCTGAAAACACAATTGAATAACATTTGTGCTTAGTTAATGGGTTCAATACATAAATAAAAAGTCTTTAAAACGAACAACAAGCTACCAAATACTATATTTGTTGCATGATAAATGCCGATCAAATAAAAGCGTACCAAAACAGGTTGCAAGCGCTCTATAGCTATTTGGATATAGAGAAAAAGAAAATGCTAATTGCAGACGAACGAGACCTAACCCACGATCCTGATTTTTGGAACGATCCGAAACAAGCAGAACTTGTTTTAAAGAACATTCGCTCAAAAAAAATATGGGTAGATGCTTACGAATTTGTGGAAAACTCAATCGCCGATTTAGATGTAATTTTTGAATTTCATAAAGAAGGCGAGGCTACTATTTTGGAAGTTGATACTTTAGATAAATTAGCTATAAAAGCCTTAGACGAACTAGAGTTTAAAAACATGTTGTCCAAAGAAGAGGATAATATGTCAGCCATTCTTTCTATTAATTCTGGAGCTGGCGGAACCGAGAGTCAGGATTGGGCTTATATGCTTATGCGAATGTACATTATGTGGGGCGAAAAGAACGGATTTAAAGTTCGCGAACTCGACATGCATCAGGCAGAAACAGCAGGGATTAAATCCTGTACACTTCAGTTTGAAGGAGATTTTGCATTCGGAAACCTAAAAGGGGAAAATGGGGTACATCGTTTGGTTCGATTGTCTCCTTTCGATTCTGCCAATAAACGCCATACTTCTTTTGCCTCTGTTTTTACATACCCTTTGGTAGACGATGGTATAGAAATAGAAATTGCGAGTTCTGACATAACCTGGGAAACCATGCGAGCAGGCGGAGCAGGCGGGCAAGGAGTAAATAAGCTGGAAACAGCTGTCCGTTTACGTCACCACGAAACAGGTATTATGATCGAGAATTCGGAAACCCGATCTCAATTAGAAAATAAAGCCAAAGCGATGCAATTGTTGAAATCCCAGCTATACGATTTAGAGTTGCGAAAACGTCAGGCCGAGAAAGATAAACTTGAGGGTTCTAAAAAAGCAATCGAGTTTGGTTCTCAAATAAGGAACTACGTGATGCATCCCTACAAATTGGTTAAAGATTTAAGAACAAACTTTGAGAGCTCCAATGTACAAGCAGTTATGGATGGCGACTTAAACGCGTTTATAAAAGCCTACTTAATGCAAGAAGGACAGAAGGACTCCTAAACTAGAAGCAACATGAAATTATACCACAATCCTCGATGCGCAAAGAGCCGTCAAACCTTAGCTTTATTAAAAGAAAAAGGAATTGATCCGGTAATTGTACTCTACTTAGTAGACCTTTTGACGTATAGTGAATTATCCAATTTAATTGGTTTATTAAATATACCGCCAGTACAATTAGTACGTAAAAGCGAAGCCATTTGGAAAGACAATTTTAAAGGTAAAGCACTTACAGAACAACAAATTATTGAGGCAATGATAGCGCATCCAAAATTGATAGAGCGCCCAATTGTAGTAAAAGAAACTCGAGCTGTTCTAGGTCGTCCTCCAGAAAATGTATTGCAACTTTTGTAAAAAATAAATGTACTCCATCAAATAGCTTTTTATGAATTGGCATTTACACGTTCCTATTCCCAAGTATTCATTTGACCTAACTCATAGAGATAAAATTATTTCTGTAGGATCTTGTTTTGCACATCATATGGCAAGTCAATTACTCCATTATAAGTTTACCTGTTCAACCAATCCTTACGGCACACTATTTCATCCAATTGCAGTATTAAATAACCTAACCAACGCTTTACAACAAGCTGCAATCGACGAGAGTCTCTTTATAGAAAATGCAGAATATTTTTTTCATTATTCATATCATTCCAGCATATTTGGAGCTTCTAAATCAGCTTTAAAAAGTAAACTCCAACAAATACAACAGTCTGTAAAAGAAGATTTAAAAGAATCAAAACTTTTAATATTAACCTTTGGTTCGGCTTACTTATACCAATTAGCTGAGTCAGAAAAGACGGTTGCAAATTGTCATAAACAAAGTAAAAAGGCTTTTACAAAAAGGCTTTCTAAACCAAATGAAATTACCGAGGCTTTCGAAGCGTTTTATACGGAACTGAAAAAACAAAACCCAAGTATTCAAATTCTGTTAACGGTAAGTCCTGTGCGCCATATACGCGAAGGAATTCATGAAAATAATTTATCCAAATCTACTTTGCTTTTAGCGTGCGAGACTTTACAGAGTTTAAATGAAGATGTACACTATTTTCCATCTTACGAGCTTTTAATTGATGAATTGAGAGATTATAGGTTTTATGAAAAAGACAGGGTTCATCCAAACCAGGAAGCAAGAGACTATATTTGGTCTAAATTTTCATCTGGCCTACTAAGTAATAACTCGCAAATTATCAATAACGATATGGATAAATTATTCAACTCCATCTCCCATAGAGCCTTTAGAGAGGAGTCTAAAGCTCATCAATCGTTCTTGAAAAAAACGTTAGAAACTGCAGTTTCACTAAATAGTAAAGTAAACTTAGAAGAAGAAATCAAGTTGTTAAAAAGCCGTATCCAATAGAATCGATTCTTATCTTTGTAAGCTAAAAATTAGGCATTAAGCAAACACTATATATTATGGAATTTCGAATTGAGAAAGACACAATGGGCGATGTAAAAGTTCCCGCAGAAAAATATTGGGGCGCTCAAACAGAACGCTCAAGAAATAATTTTAAGATTGGTGCAGCTTCTAGTATGCCTTTAGAGCTGGTTTACGGCTTTGCTACGCTTAAAAAAGCAGCAGCTCATGCCAATTGTCAATTAGGCGTTTTAGCCGAAAATAAACGAGATTTAATTTCTAAAGTTTGCGATGAAATTTTATCGGGAATGCACGATGCAGAGTTTCCTTTGGTAATTTGGCAAACAGGCTCGGGTACTCAATCGAATATGAACACAAACGAAGTTATCGCCAACAGAGCTCATGTTATAAACGGCGGTTCCTTACTAGATGTCAATAAGTCCATTCATCCAAACGATGATGTAAATAAATCGCAATCATCTAACGATACATTTCCAACAGGTATGCATATTGCGGCATACAAAATGGTGGTAGATTGTACCATACCAGGCATCGAAAGATTACGCGATGTATTGCAGTCAAAATCCGAAGATTTTAAAGATGTAGTAAAAATAGGGAGAACGCATTTAATGGACGCTACCCCTTTAACTTTGGGTCAGGAATTTTCTGGTTATGTGTCTCAGCTAAACCATGGTTTAAAATCTTTGCGTTTTACATTAGACCATTTATCGGAATTAGCCTTAGGTGGAACGGCAGTAGGAACTGGAATTAATACTCCTGCTGGTTACGATGTATTGGTAGCCGAAAAAATTGCCGAATTTACGGGACTTCCTTTTATTACAGCAGAAAATAAATTTGAAGCACTAGCTGCTCACGATGCTATAGTAGAAACACACGGAGCATTAAAGTTATTGGCTGTTTCTTTAAATAAAATTGGAAACGACATTCGCTTATTGGCCTCTGGACCTCGTTCTGGAATAGGGGAGCTTATTATACCCGCTAACGAGCCTGGATCTTCCATAATGCCTGGTAAAGTAAATCCAACTCAATGCGAAGCGCTTACTATGGTTTGTGCTCAAGTTATGGGTAACGATGTAGCTATAACGGTAGGAGGTGCGCAAGGACATTACGAACTGAATGTTTTTAAACCTGTAATGGCTGCCAATTTCTTACAATCGGCACGTTTAATTGGAGATTCATGTATTTCGTTTACAGAAAACTGCGCCATAGGTATTGAGCCTAATTATGCGAATTTGAAAAAGAATTTAGACAATTCTTTGATGTTGGTTACCGCATTAAACACAAAAATTGGTTACGAAAAATCGGCTAAAATTGCCAAAGCTGCTCATCAGAATGGTACAACTCTCAAAGAGGAGTCTGTTAAGCTTGGTTACCTATCTGCAGAAGAGTTTGATGCTTGGGTAAGACCAGAAGAAATGTGTGGTAGCTTAACAAATTAAGTATGCGAAAAAGTCCAAACAGTTTCGTTTTCTTGCCAAAACACTCATCATCTTTTTCGTGTAAAGAAAATTAAACCAATTTATTGGTATTTTAGAATGAAAAAACTTGCTATACTTATTTTAGTATCATTTTTGGCTTGCCAAAATGCAGAAGATCCCTCCTTAAGGCAACTTCTCAAAACCAGTGCGCCCAAAAATTTATCTGGAAAGCAATTGTATACAAAACATTGTGCAGCATGCCATCAAGAAAATGCTCTGGGTATAAAAGGAGTTTTTCCTCCTTTAAAAAACGCTGACTATTTTCTTGCAGATCCAAAAAGAGCAATTCATAACATCATTTATGGCCAATCGGAACAAATAGTAGTAAATGGCATAAGTTATAAAGGTTTAATGCCTCCAGTAAAAATGACCGATGTAGAGGTCGTTAAAGTAGTTAACTACTTATTAAATGATGTAAATTTGGTAAAAGAAACCATTAATATTGAAGACGTACTATGGGTAAAACAAAATCCTTAACTTATCTAATCTCAGTATTTTTTGTTGCAGTGTTTTGTTGCTGTAACTCTAAGAGTAAGTATGCAGTTACACCTCAAGAATTTTTTCGTCTTGTAGAAACCGAAAACTATTTAGTTGTAGATGTTAGGGCAGGCGAAGCCTATTTATCAGGACATATTGAAGGAGCAGCGACTATTGATTTTTACAGTCCAGCATTTGAGCACAAATTCAGATTTTTAAATGCGAGTAAACCCATGGCACTTTATTGCAAATCTGGTAAAGTAAGTGTTAAAGCTATACGTATTCTTGAAAGTGAATTGGGTTTTACAAACATGGTTTACTTAAAAGGCGGCTTAGACGCATGGAAAGCAGCGCCTTATACCATTGTAAAGCCCTAAGATGTAGGTTGTATAGTAAGGAGCTTGTAACTCTATAGAGTTCGGATATATTTACCGTGCAATTATTAAATTAATTTTTAGTATAAATAGTATATACAAGGTGTTTATGGCAGATTTTAGAGAAATAGTTTCGAGTAAAAAACCAGTTTTGATTGACTTTTTTGCAGAGTGGTGTGGTCCGTGTAAAACACTTGCACCAATATTAAAAGAGTTGGCAACTGAGCTAGGAGACGATGTTGTTATTATAAAAATTGATATTGACAAAAATAAAACTTTAGCGCAAAAGCTAAACGTTAGAAGTGTACCAACCCTTATGATTTATAAAGAAGAGAGTCTTTTATGGAGACAGTCTGGTGTCGTTCCAAAATTTCAACTTATGAAAGCCCTTAAGGAGTTTAAATAATACAAGAGTACTCTTTAAAACGGGCTTATTATTCTTGAGAAATAGTTCCTGAACCGGCAATACTCTTTTCTATATTTTTAGGGTTTCCTTTGTAAGAAATATCTCCAGATCCGGCTATAAAAGCGTCTATTTGCTCGGTCACAAATAGTTTTACATCGCCTGAGCCCGCAATTGAAACCTTCGCGTTTTCACTTTTAAACTCATAGGCAGAAACATCACCACTACCTTCTATTGCTATCGTAACGTTTTCTGTATTACCATACAGTTTTATATCTCCAGAGCCGGCTATTTCTGCTTTTAAAGTTTCAGTCTCAACATGTAGGCTTACGTCTCCAGAGCCAGAAACGCTCACAGAAAAATCATCAGATTTTATTGTAGATGTGCTCTTAATATCTCCAGAGCCAGATATTTCTACTTTGTTTAAATGTTTAAAAGGTACTGTAATGACAATTCCTTTTCGGTCAGAAGGTCGTAAATAGTGGTTTTTTTTTGTTTTAATAATAAGCTCATTACCTACAACCTTAGTTGTAATATATTCCATTAGATTTCCTTCAGCTTCTATTTCAATAAAACCCTCTTCACCTTCAATAAGTTCTACATCCAAACTTCCGTATACATGCACAGAGTTGTAGTCTTCCGTATTTCTTGTAATGGTTTTAACAGCGCCATTACCTTTTACTTTTTTATTTGTCCAATTTTGAGCCTGAACAGTTAAGCTAGCCCAAAATAAAAGGTTTAAGAATAGATTTAGTTTTTTCATACCATTAAAAGACTATGTCAAATTTTATATAGATTAAAAAATTAAATCTACATAATTAATTTTCTATTTACGTACAATTTACTATTGAATAATTTTAAAAGTATAGCCTTCATTGGAAAGTTCTTCTAGAACTATTGGAAGTGCCGTTTTTAAACGTTCAGCTGCTTTTTTACTATCGTGAAAAACGATGATTGATCCATTTTCAGAATTGTTTAGTACAGCTTTTGCACATTCTTCTCCTGTCAAAGAAACATCAAAATCTCCACTTAAAACATCCCACATAATCACCTTGTAGTTTTTGCACACGGCAGTACTTTGTTTTTGACTCATACGCCCGTAAGGTGGTCTAAATAAATGAGACTTGAAAACCTCTTCACATTTTCGGACATCCCTTAGGTAGCTTAGTAAGCTCTTGTTTAAACCATTTAAATGGCTAAAAGTGTGGTTTCCTACTGCATGACCTTTGTTTACGATTAAATCGAATTCTTCTTTACACTCCACCACGTTTTTGCCAAGACAAAAGAACGTTGCCTTTGCTTCGTATTTTTCTAGCATTTCTAAAATCCACTCTGTGTATTCTTTGGTAGGACCATCATCGAAAGTTAGGTAAACACATTTTTCCTGACTCGTAATATCCCATATCAAATTAGGATAATACCACTTGAGTAATTTTGGAGTTTTGTAGAGATATTTCATTAAAAAAAGCGCTGTTTCCAGCGCTTTGTATTTATCTAAAATTAGCAGCTTTCATTTTTTCTTGAAAGTCCGCTGCAATTGTATCAGCATATGCTTCCGTATCATTTGCATAAGTAACCCTCACAATACTATTGTACAAAGACAGTGTTCTTTGCAGTTCATTTTTTACAGCAGCCTTGTTATTGTCGTCAAATTGAGCATAATAGTTTAGTTTTTCTTCAAACATGTTCTTCATCGTAGCAATAACTAATCTTGCTTTCTCTGTTTCTTTACATGCGTAATAGCTCTCGGCAATAGGGAGCATAAAGAAATTGTATTCTACTTTTTCGTGGGGCATCAAATCAATACACTTGTCTAACACTTTTAATGCTCTATCAGTTTCCCCTTTACTAATTAGCTTATCAGCCAATCGCGAGAAGTTGTTTCGAATATTCATCACCAATCTTAGGTTTGTTTCGTCCATATAAACATCTTCTCCGTTCATATTTCCGTATTCAAACTCCTCCATTAATTTTGAGTATAAAATATCGCTATCTACACGTCCAATTTTACCCGCCTCAGCTTTTGTTTTAATGGGTACAAATCGGTAAGCTAATCCATCTAGCTGAAAGTAATCCCATAAATAAGCAAATGAATTGGCACTGTTTCCTATCGTGATAGAGAAATAAATAGGTCTTTCCCAGTCGTTTGTGTCTATCAGGTCGATAATCATCATGTGTTTCTTTTCCATCTGATTCACATTCAGATTCCAATCAATAGAGGGCAGAATTAGGTCTGCATTTTCAGCAGAAACAGTTCCATTGGCAAGTACTTTTTCTTTGTTTACTGGTATGCTTAATTTTTTTGTAGGGAAATAAACAAATTTTCTCGCCCCCAATTTAACCTTAGTTCTAGGCAAGTCACTTTGTATCCATTGGTTCATTTTAGACACTTCCCAACGTTGATCAGAGATGCCTGCATCTTGGTATAGAGCTGCATCTCTAGTACCTTGCCTGTAAAGTTCGTTTGCCATTGTAAAGGGTACTCCCTTTCCTTGGTAAGCATCTCGCTTCATTTGGTTTATGTACCAGTCTGTGTTTAGTAAACTTAAATTTACAATTCTAACATCTGTTCTGTATCCTTCTACTTCTTGAACATACCAGAGTGGAAACGTATCGTTGTCTCCCATGGTAAACAATATAGCGTCTGGTTCACAGGAGTCTAAATAAGCTTTGGCAAAATCTCTGGCTGTATAACGGTCAGATCGGTTATGATCGTCCCATCCTTCGGAGGCCATAATACCTGGAACTGCAAAAAGACATACGGCTGTTGTAGCAAGAGCTACTATATTTTCTGGTGCAAATTTTCTCAGCTTTTCAATTAGGGCAAGTACTCCTAAACCAATCCAAATAGCAAAGGCGTAAAAAGAGCCTACGTAAGCATAATCTCTTTCTCTTGGTTGGTAAGGGTATTGATTTAAATAAATGACAATAGCTAGACCTGTGAATACAAAAAGCAAGTTCACAATCCACGCATCTTTCTTGTTCTTCTTATAATGATAGAACAATCCGATTAAACCCAGTATAAAAGGCAGCATGTAGAAATGGTTTCTACCTGGATTGTTTGCTTGCCTGGTAGGAAGGTTTTCTTGAGGGCCTAAACGCCACTCATCAAAAAAAGTAATTCCACTAAGCCATTGGCCTTCTGTTATCGAACCATGACTTTGCATGTCGTTTTGCTTTCCTGCAAAATTCCACATAAAGTATCTAAAATACATATGGTTTATTTGGAAGTTGAAAAAGTAACTTAGATTTTCAAATACACTAGGTTTCTTTCCTTTTCTTCCTGTTATATTTCCCCAGTCTTTATAGGCTTTTACATGCCTTCCCTCACGACTCCACATTCTGGGGAATAAACCAGAGTGTTTTTTGTCAAAATTTGGGCTGTGATTTTTTCTTGGGTCAGATACTACGTATTTACCAGCCTCTTCGTCTTTTACATAAACGGGTGTGCCATCACTGTACGGGTTATTTTTGTCATAACCCGCAGTGTAATACTGTCCGTATACTAAAGGAGTAGAGCCGTATTGTTCTCTGTTTAAGTAAGCCAATAGTCCTACAGCCTCTTCAGGGTTGTTCTCATCTATAGGTGTGTTTGCATTCGATCGAATGATGAGAACCGCAAAAGAGGAATAACCAATTAAAATAAAAGTAATTCCTAGTATGGCAGTATGTACCAGGTTTCTGCCACTTTCTTTAGCCTTCTTTAATCCGTAGTAAATTACAGCAACTAATAAACCTATAAAGAAAATAGTACCACTATTAAATGGCAGCCCAATGCTGTTTACAAAAGTTCGCTCTACAATACCAAGCCATTTTACTATTTGCGGAATTAGGCCAAAAAAGATAAACCCCAAAACCAAGATGGATACAATACCCGTAATTACAAATCCTTTTTTAGTGGTTTCGTACTTTTTAAAGTAATACATATATACTACTGCAGGTATGGCCAAAAGATTTAGCATGTGCACTCCAATAGACAAACCAACAAGATAGGTGATGAGTACCAACCATCGGTTGGCAGAATCTCCAATAAGATCATATTCTTCATCCCACTTTAAGGCAGCCCAAAAAACTACTGCGGTAAAAAAAGAAGACATTCCATAAACCTCACCTTCGATTGCAGAAAACCAAAATGAATCTGAAAAAGTATATGCTAAAGCGCCTACTAAACCCGCTCCCATAATAGAATACACCTGTCCTTTAGATTCCGTTTTACCTAATATTCGTTTTGCAAAGGCTGTTATGGTCCAAAATAAAAATAAAATAGTGAAGGCAGAACATACGGCTGACATCAAATTAATCATGTAGGCTACTTTGGTAACATCACCAAAAGCAAAGTTTGAGAAAAAATTACCCAAAAGCAAAAAAGTTGGCGCACCAGGTGGATGCCCTACTTGAAGTTTAAATGCGGTTGCAATATATTCTCCACAATCCCAAAAGCTTGTCGTTGGTTCAAGTGTTAGAACGTAGGTGCTTAAGGCGATTGCAAATGCAAACCAACCCACTATATTATTAATCTTTTTGTACTCCATTTTTTCTAGTTTATTCAATTGTAGCGAAACTTATGCGAATGTATTAAAAATATATTGTGTTCTTTTTCTTAATCTACTTTATTGAGTTAAAATCTATTAATAAGGGAATGTTAGTATTTAAAGTAATTTTTTATTCTTTTGTTGTGGTAATTAAAAAAAGAGCTTAAATTTGCACCGAATTTGTCCTATGGTGTAACTGGCAACACGTCTGTTTTTGGTACAGAAGAGTCTAGGTTCGAGCCCTAGTGGGACAACAAAAAGATCGCTTAATTTTAAGCGGTCTTTTTTTTGCAAACAATTTTACTACAGAAAAAAACTCGAGCGCCTAAAATAGCTTAATAAGTATTTAGTACTAATGAGCTTGTAGGAATCTTTTTTATGGTAAGGTTTTTGGCTGGAGGGGCTTAAACTAATTGTTTTTGTATATTTACACGCATTAAACGAGAAACCATGAAAAAAATTTACTTTTTAGCAGCCTTTGCAGCAATCCTATTTACCCCAGCTAAGGCTCAAGAACCCCTTACGGCGCCTAACTTTGTTGTAACCGATATTCTTGGTGTAACACATGATTTGTACGAATATTTAGGGCAAGGAAAATATGTTGTTGTCGACTTTTTTGGAACCTGGTGTGTTCCTTGTCAAGGTGTAGCCCCAGATGTTGGGCAAGGATATAAAGATTTTGGATGTAATTATGGTGATGTAATTTTCATTTCGATAGATACAGGTTCCGATACCCAAGATTGTATAGATTTTGAATTAGAATTTACCCCTGGAGTTCATGGACTTCCTATGGTTAGTGGGACGGATGGTAATGGTGAAGCTGCTCATAACGCCTATGGTATAACTGGAGTTCCAACAATCGTTACTATTAGTCCAATAGATACTACTTATACAGAAACGCATTTAGGATTTTACGGAGTTCTTGCTGCTGCAGGAATTCAACAAAAAGAACAGTGTATTGCTCCAATTAGTGTTGATTTATCTGTAAGTTCTGCTACCGGAATGGGTCAATCTACCGGAGAAGTAATTGCAACAATTGTTGGTGGCTTACAGCCCTTATCTGTTACCTGGTTAGACAGTGAAGGAAACGTTGTAGGCGAAGATTTAGAAATGACTGATGTTGCTCCTGGTGACTACCAATTAATTATAACAGACTCCAGTAATGAACCACAAGAATTTAGTACTGATTTTACGGTTGGCTTTATAGGTCAAGTATACACTTCAGACGATTTCGAATTGTATACTCCATTTAACGAGCTTGTCCCTCAGTCGGAAGATTGGGAAACCCTTTGTGAGCAAGAAAATTTAGCTCAGATATCTCAGTTGTATGCTCAAAGTGGCGATAATTCAATGTTCATTTACCACGGACCTTCTGATGTTTATAAATCTTTAGGTAATCAAACCTACGGAGCCTATGAATTTAGCTTCTCAATGTTTGTTCCAGAAGATGGTTCTGCATATTACAGACTTATGCATCAAATGTCTTGCGACAGTTCTGAAGTTATCCCTTCTATGGAGTTTTATGCCGAAAGCGATGGATCTGCTTACCTGAATACTGGAAGTGAAAACTCACAATCCTTTACCGTTCCTGTAGGCGAGTGGTTTGAGTTAACTCACTTAGTGGATATAGACAATGGAATAGCAACCCTAGCTTTAAATGGAACTCAAGCTCATATATGGCCATTTGTATACCAAGACAGATCCATTGAGGATGGAATGATGCAATTAGCTGGAATCCAATTTAAGTCGATGACACCCGAAGAGCAAACAAGACAATTTTACATAGACGATTTAACCATGCAGTATGTGCAAGGTCAAGAAGAAATTGCAGGATGTACCGATGACGATGCTTTAAATTATAATATGGAAGCAACCATAGATAACGGACTTTGTGAAGCAAATATTAGTTGTGTTCCTGTTGGTTTACCATTCTTTGAAGACTTTGAGGAATCTAGTTTTTTAACAGATTGTTGGAAAAACATGGACAGAGATGACGATGGAAACATCTGGTCTCATTTAGACTCTGAAGATGCTGCATACAACAGTACTAGAGCTGTAGGCTCATCTTCTTTTATAGACAATGTTAGTTCTTTAGATCCAGATAATTTACTTAGACTTCCAAAACTACTTATTGAAGAAAACACAACACTCTCTTACTTTGTTAAAGCAAAAGATGCAGATTATTTAGACAATTATGCGGTACTTGTTTACGAAGCACATGAAGACTCACTAATTGATGAAGGTGCATTTGTTGTATTCGAAGAAGCCGTTCCTGGTGATGATTATACTCAAAGACTTATTGACTTAAGTGCTTTTGCCGGACAGGAAGTTTACATCGCTTTTAGACACCATAACTCCGAAGGAAATTACTGGATGTACCTAGATGATATTTATGTTTATGCAGCACCGTTAAGCGTGTTTGATAATGAAATTCAATCTTCATTATCCCTATTCCCAAACCCTACAAACTCTTCTTGTTACGTAACTTTTTCTACACCGGTAAAAGAAAATGTTAGCATTCAATTCTTTAATATACAAGGGCAGCAAGTTTACAGTAGAGAAGTAACTGCAATAGGAAATCAGGTAGAACACTTTGGTTTGTCTAGCTTGTCTCCAGGCGTATATTTAGTTAAAGTAAGTTCTGAAAGTAACCAAGGGTATAAAAGACTTGTTATACGTTAAGAACTAGAAAAAATATGTATATTTGCACTGTATTTATGGTGAAAGATAAGAGGGGACGTAGAGTCCCCTCTTTTTATACTTAGGATATTGAAAGAAAAAGTAGAAGAATTAATAGCAGACGGTATTGCTGGAACAGACATCTTTGTAGTGAAGTTGAAAGTAACAGCAAACAACGACATCAATGTTCTTTTGGACAGTGATTCCGGATTAACTTTAGCAGATTGCAGGACAGTAAGTCGTGCTATTGAGTTTAATTTGGATAGAGAAGAAGAAGATTTTTCTCTAACAGTAGCATCTTCTGGCATTGGAGAGCCCTTAGTTTTACGCCAGTACACTAAAAATGTAGGTCGTAAAGTAAGTGTTACCCTAAACGATGAAGAGGTTATTGAGGCAAAAATGATTTCGGCAACCGACGATGCAATCGTCTTAGAATGGAAGTCGAGAGAGCCAAAGCCAACAGGGAAAGGTAAGATTACGGTTGTAAATAAAAGAACAATCGAATACCGAGATATAAATAAAACAGTAGTGTTAATCACATTTTAAGTAAGGTGAAATGGAGAATATAGCTCTTATAGATTCATTTGCAGAATTTAAGGACGATAAAAACATCGACCGTGCAACTTTAATGGGAATCATCGAAGATGTATTCAGAAACATGATCATAAAAAAATATGGTTCTGATGAAAACTTTGATATTATCGTAAACCCTGATAAAGGAGATTTAGAAATTTGGAGAAACCGAATTGTCGTAAAAGACGGAGAGGTAGAAGACGATAATGCCGAAATCGAATACTCGACTGCGGTTAAAATTGAGCCAGATTTTGAGGTTTCTGAAGAGGTTTCCGAGGAAGTGCATTTAATTGATTTTGGACGTCGTGCCATTTTATCAATGCGTCAAAATTTAATTGGACGTATACAAGAACACGACAATACCGATCTTTACAACAAGTATAAAGAATTGGTTGGCGAAATTATTTCTGGAGAAGTACATCATATTCGTAACCGAGAGGTTATTATTATAGATGATATGGACAACGAAGTTATCTTGCCAAAAGACCAACAAATTCGTTCCGATTTCTTTCGCAAAGGCGATACAGTTCGCGGAGTTGTAAAAGAAGTGCAATTAAAAGGTACCAAACCTAGAATTGTACTTTCTAGAACCTCTCCTAAATTCTTAGAACGTTTGTTTGAACAAGAGATTCCGGAAGTTGCAGACGGTTTGATTGTAGTTAAAAAAATTGAACGAATACCTGGAGAAAAAGCCAAAGTAGCTGTAGAATCTTACGACGAACGCATAGACCCGGTAGGAGCTTGTGTTGGTATGAAAGGTTCTCGTATACATGGAATCGTTAGAGAGTTAGGAAACGAAAACATAGATGTAATTAATTACACAAGCAATACATCTCTTTTTATTACTCGAGCATTAAGTCCAGCAAAAGTTTCGTCTATTACAGTAGATGAAGATAACAATAGAGCAGAGGTTTTCTTAAAGCCAGATCAAGTTTCTTTAGCCATTGGTAGAGGCGGTACAAACATTCGTTTGGCTGGTTCTATTACAGGATATGAGATTGATGTTTATAGAGACATAGATGATTCTGAAGATGTTGCATTAACCGAATTTGTTGATGAAATAGACGATTGGATCATTAAGGAATTAAAAAATATTGGTTGTGATACAGCAAAATCTGTATTAGAACTTTCTGCTGCCGAATTGGTTAAGCGTACAGATTTAGAAGAAGAAACAGTTGTTGAAATTCAATCTATTTTGAAATCTGAATTTGAAGATTAAAAACTAGTGCGAGTTCATTACAACAAAACGCTACAATATAAATAGCAAGCATGAGATTAAGTAAGGTTGCAAAAGAATTAAACGTAGGTATTGCGAATGTTATCGATCATTTAGCCTCCAAGGGGATTGAAATCGATGGGCGTCCGAATACCAAAATCACTCCTGAGTCCTACGACATATTAAAGCAAGAGTTTAGTGCTGACGTTGAGCAGCATAAACGTTCTGCCGAGATAGCACAAGCACGTAGAGAAGAGAAAGAAGCGATTAAATCCGCTGCTGTGAAAAAATCTTCTGAAAAAGAAGTTATAAAAGCAAAGGCAGATTTTGTTGGGCCTAAAACAGTTGGTAAAATTAATATTGAGCCAAAAGTAAAGCCAAAAGCAGAACCGAAAGTTGAGCCGAAAGTTGAAGCGAAAGTAAAGGACGAAACTCCGAAAGAAGTTGTTAAAGTTGCAACCAAAACAACTCCAGCTAAACCTGAAGCTACGGTGAAATTAGATAATAACGACTCTAAAAAGACGGAATCTAAGCCAATACCAACAGCCAAGTCTAGTGCAAAAGAAGTTTTAGAGAATTCGAAACCTCAAAAGACCGACCCTATAGTTGCGACAAAAAAACCTCCTGTAACTAAGGATGTAATTAAAGCAAAGGGTTCTCTTTCTGGTCCGAAGCAAATTGGTAAAATTGACGTTAATAAGCCTGTAAAGTCTGAAAACGTAAAAGAAATTAAGGTTGAAAAGTTTAACAAACCTACTAAGACCGAAGAGGTTCCAGTTAAATCAGTTGAAACTGAGGTTTTAAGAGCTAAATCTAAAATACTTACCGGACCTAAATTAACAGGTCAAGTAATTGATTTAAGCAAATTTGCAAAACCAAAGAAGAAAAAAGTTGCCTCCTCAAGTAATCCTTCTGGAGACAAAGACAATAAGAAGAAAAGAAAACGTATAAACTCTACTCCTAGCGGAACAGGCAGACCCGTTCGTCCGAACCAGAAAGCGGGAAGTAGAGGTCCAAGTAGAGGTAAAAAACCTAAGGTTGTAAAGGCAGAACCAACAGCCGAAGAAATACAAAAGAAAATTGCAGAAACCTTAGATAAACTTACTGGTAAAGGTAAGTCCAAAGGTTCTAAGCACAGAAAATCTAAGCGTGAGGTTCGTAGAGAGCAAGACGTAATGGATCAGGAACGTGCAGATGAAGAAAGCAAAACAATTAAGGTAACAGAATTCGTTACTGTAAATGAAATTGCGACCATGATGGACGTTCAGGTTACTCAAATTATCTCATCCTGTATGATGTTGGGTATTATGGTAACCATGAATCAGCGTTTAGATGCTGAGACACTATCTATTGTAGCAGATGAATTTGGCTTTGATGTAGAATTCGTTAGCGCCGAGGTTCAAGAATCTATTGAAGAAGTTGAAGATAAGCCAGAAGATTTACAAGACAGATCCCCAATAGTAACAGTGATGGGTCACGTTGATCACGGTAAAACATCTTTATTGGATTACGTTCGTCGTGAAAATGTAATAGCTGGAGAAGCCGGAGGAATTACACAACACATCGGTGCATACGAAGTAGCTCTTAAAACTGGAAAACGAATAACTTTCATTGATACCCCGGGTCACGAAGCCTTTACAGCTATGCGTGCACGTGGTGCTCAAGTAACAGATATTGCCATTATTGTTATTGCTGCAGATGATGACATCATGCCACAAACAAAAGAAGCAATCTCTCATGCACAGGCTGCCGAAGTACCTATTGTATTTGCAATAAACAAGGTAGATAAACCCAACGCTAATCCAGAGAAAATTAAAGAGCAGTTGGCCGCTATGGATTTATTAGTTGAAGATTGGGGTGGAAAATTCCAGTCGCACGACGTATCAGCTAAACATGGTCAAGGAGTAGAGGCTTTACTTGAAAAAGTATTGCTCGAGGCCGAGATGTTAGAGTTAAAAGCTAATCCGGATAAAGCAGCTAAAGGTTCTATTATTGAGGCATCTTTGGATAAAGGAAAAGGATTTGTAACAACAATGTTAGTACAAGCTGGAACCCTTTCAGTTGGAGACTTCCTATTAGCAGGTCAATTTACAGGTAAGGTAAAAGCCATGTTTAATGAACGTGGAAACAATGTAGACATTGCCGGACCTTCTGCGCCAGTTAGTATTATTGGTTTAAGTGGTGCGCCCCAAGCAGGAGATAAGTTTAATGTGATGTCTGATGAGCGAGAAGCGAAATCTATTGCATTAAAACGAACACAACTACAAAGAGAGCAAAGTATACGTACACAGAAACATCTTACGCTCGACGAAATTGGTAGACGTTTAGCTCTAGGTGATTTCCAAGAGTTGAATATTATTCTGAAAGGTGATGTTGATGGTTCTATTGAAGCACTTTCCGATTCTTTACAGAAATTATCTACAGATTCTATACAAGTAAATATTATACACAAGGCTGTTGGTCAGATCTCAGAATCTGATATATTATTAGCAACAGCTTCTGATGCAATTATAATAGGATTCCAAGTTCGTCCTTCTTCATCAGCTCGTAAATTAGCAGAAAAAGAAGAAATTGATGTACGCCTATATTCTATTATATACGACGCAATAAACGAGGTGAAAGAAGCAATGGAAGGAATGCTTTCTCCAGTAACCAAAGAAGAAATTGTATGTAATATTGAAGTTCGTGAGACCTTTAAAGTTACAAAAGTTGGTACTATTGCAGGTTGTTATGTATTGGATGGTAAGATTACTCGTAACACAAACGTTCGACTTATTCGAGATGGAGTAGTTGTATACACGGGTGGTTTAGGATCTCTTAAACGCTTTAAAGACGATGTTAAAGAAGTAACCAAAGGTTATGAATGTGGCTTAAATATCGAAAAATTCAACGATATTAAAGTAGGAGATATCATAGAAGGATATGAGGAAACTGAAGTGAAAAGAAAACTTTAAACCTTAAATTATATAAAAAAAAAGAGCCGCAAATTGCGGCTCTTTTTTTTTAAGATAAAACGGAATTACAACTTATCTAAAGTTACTTTCTCTTCAAATATAAAAGCAGAGCCAAAAGACTTTTGAAAAATTAATAAGGCTCTTTCTGCTTCTAGTCTTGTTCTATAAGCACCTACTTTAGTTTTAAAGTAAGGCTGCTCATAACTGGTCTCTACTAAAATGCCCGGAAAGTCTTTTTTAAACTTCGTCTGACTTACAGTCGATCCAGATCTACTCCCAGAAAAGAGTTGAATTCTAAACGATTTAAAAAGGTTCTTGCTGCGATCGATTCTTCGCTTCTTGTCCAATAAATCATCAATTTTTTCAGTATTCATGAACGCTACATTTTTTTGTGTAACCGTATCTTTATCTTCATTATAATCCCAGTTTTGACTATATGAATTTAGAGATATAAATAAAGTACTCAGTAGGATTGTCTTAATTTTCATCTTATTTTGTTTGTAGCAAATGTACACATTTCCTTGTAAGTTAATATCCGTTAATTTAGAACCAATATAAACTGTTTATTTTCTGCTATTGTAGTTTTTCCTCAAAAAGGAATATGTTATTTTTGCATTTAGAAAAACTGAGCTACGTAAAGTTAGAAAGCGCATAGAATTATGACAAGTAAAAACGGTATGCTATTAAGCTGCAAGGTGCTATCCTTGTTTGCATTGCTATTGATCACATCTATTAATATCTCGTTTGCACAAAGTGCAGATCTTGGAGAGAGTTTATTTTCAAGCAATTGTGCTTCTTGCCACTACTTAGGCGATGAGGATAAAAAGCTGATTGGACCTGGCTTAGCGGGACATATTAATGATAAGTATACAACAGAATGGTTGTATTCTTGGATTAAAAACTCTTCTGATCTTATAGCAAGTGGCGATGAGCAAGCAATAGAAGTTTACGAAAAGTACAACAAGTCCCAAATGACTGCCTTTCCGCAGTTTTCAAATGAGGATATTGACAACATCTTAGCTTATATTGAACAAGGGCCTAAAGTGTCGGTCTCTGAATCTGGTTCAGAAACTGTTGAAGCAAACAACAGTGGGACTTCAACAGAGTCTAAAACACTCATGGCAGTAGCATTTGCAATCATCTTATTGTCTTTATTCGTTTTAGTTAAGGTTAAAAACGTATTAAAAGATGCAAAGGGCGATAAAAAAACAAGTCTTATAGCAGGAGCCTTTTCTTGGTTAAAATCACATCCAGTTTTTATTGTCTTCTTTATCATATTTATGATTCTGTTTGGTGGTAAAGTTATTTGGGACGGTTTGTCTACTGTAGGAGTACAGCAAGGTTATAAACCAGAGCAACCAATCGCCTTTTCCCATAAAATACACGCTGGAGAAAACGGCGTAGATTGTAATTATTGCCACTCTGGAGCACGACATAGTAAATCAGCTGGTGTACCCTCTGCAAATGTGTGTATGAATTGTCATACCTACATCAATAGCGGAACAGAAACAGGTACTACTGAGATTGCAAAAATATACGACGCTATTGGTTTCGACGTAGAAACAAGAACCTATATTGAAGGTTACGAGCAAAAACCAATTCAGTGGGTTCGAATCCATAATTTACCAGATTTAGCGTATTACAACCACTCTCAACACGTAAATGTTGCGGGTATAGAATGCCAAACTTGCCATGGCCCAGTAGAAGAAATGGAGGTTGTAGAACAATACTCTCCTCTTACAATGGGCTGGTGTATAAATTGTCATAGGGAAACCAAAGTAGATACCGACAACCCTTATTACCACGACCTAAACGAAAATTGGGTTGATAAATATCACGGTGAAGATATCACGGTAGATAAAATAGGTGGTTTGGAATGTGGTAAATGTCACTACTAATACAGAAAAGGAACTAATTAAGATGGCTACAAAGAAAACATATTTCCAAGGCTTAGGCGAATTGGCGAATAATCCAGAATTGGAGAAGTTCCAAGAAAAAGAATTCGCCGAAAAGTTGCCCACAGAGGCTTTTTTAAGCGACAATGATAAATTATCTGAGTCTTCAACTTCTCGTCGAGATTTTTTAAAGTTCTTAGGCTTTAGTACTGCTGCAGCTTCCTTAGCTGCTTGTGAAGCACCTATTCAGAAAGTAATTCCATATGTGGTTAAACCGGAAGAAACGGTTGCTGGAGTTGCAAACTGGTACGCTTCCAGTTTCTACGACGGGAACGATTTCGCAAGTTTATTAATCAAAAATCGCGAGGGCCGTCCTATTTTCCTTAAAACAAATGACCTTTGTGATAAAGGAGGGATTAACGCTCGTATCCAGGCTTCAGTTTTAAACTTATACGACTCAGCTCGTTTAAAAAACCCCTTAGCCAATGGCGAAGAAGCTAGCTGGAGTTCTGTAGATCAATCCATTATTTCAGGATTAGAAGCTGCTAAAACTTCTGGTAAACAAGTAGTGTTACTAAGTTCTTCAATTATTTCGCCTGCTACAAAGGCAGTAATAGATCGGTTTGCAACCAAGCATAACGCAAAGCATGTAACTTACGATGCACTTTCTGTATCTGCTATGTTAGAGGCAAACTCCGATAGTTTCGGAGTACGAACACTTCCTACCTATCATTTTAATAAGGCTGATGTAGTGGTTTCTTTTGCCGCAGATTTCTTAGGCGATTGGCTAGATGCTGGTCATGGTAAAGATTATGCAAGCAAACGCAATCCAAGCGTTGCAACAATGTCCCGTCACTATCAATTCGAATCGAATTTATCTATTACAGGAGCAAATGCTGACTATAGAACGCCCGTTAAGGCTTCAGAAATCGGTGTAGGTCTTGTAAATTTATATAATTTCTTAGCTCAAAAAGCTGGAGTATCTTCCGTTAAAGTTGCCAAGTCTGGTTTTAGTACACAACTACAAAAAGCGGCAAACGATTTATGGAAAGCCAAAGGTAAATCTCTAGTTGTTGCAGGTGGAAATAACAAAGACATACATATAGTTGTTAATGCAATTAATGACTTATTAAGCAACCATGGTGCAACCATAGATTTTTCTATTCAATCGAAGCTCAAAACTGGTAACGATTCTGATGTTACGGAATTAATTAACGATATGAATTCTGGTAAAGTTGGAGCAGTAATAGCTTACAACGTAAATCCAGTTTACAATTTAGCTCGAGGTGCAGAATTTGCTTCTGCTTTGAAAAAAGTTGAACTATCGGTTTCCTTTTCAGATAAAAATGATGAGACCGCATCTGTGATGAACTTTGTTTGTCCAGACCATAACTACCTAGAAAGTTGGAGCGATGCACACCCTTATACTGGGGTTTACGCTTTAGTTCAGCCAACAATCAATCCTTTATTTAATACACGTCAAGCTCAAGCGTCTTTAATGTCTTGGACAGGTTTAGGAGCGGATTTCTATACCTACCTAAAGAGTTACTGGACTAAAAATATTTTGGGTTCCACTTCTTGGAGTTCAGCACTACACGATGGAGTATTTAAAACAAACACTACTGAAAAAACTCCTGCATACCAAGGATCTATAGATTCTGCTGTAAGCGCATTAAGTAGCTTATCTGGAGATTCTATTGATTTAATACTGTATACCAAAACAGGTATCGGCTCCGGAGAATTTGCAAATAACCCTTGGTTACAAGAATTGCCCGATCCGATTACTAAAAATACTTGGGACAACTATTTAACCGTATCTCCTCGTTTTGCAAAAGAGTTAGGCTTAACAAATGAAAATGTTTCAAATGGCGCCTTAGATGGCGACGTAGTTGATTTAACTGTTAATGGGCTTACGTTAAGAGTTCCAGTATTGGTTCAACCCGGACAGGCATACAAAACGCTTGGTTTAGCAGTAGGTTACGGTCGTATTGGCTCAGGTAAAGCTGGTGACGGAGTAGGTGTTAATGCTTTTGTTTTTGCAGACAATTTCAGCACCAACTTATCTGGCGCTACGCTTACAAAGGTAGAGGGTGAAGTTCACGGTTTTGCATCTACTCAACTACATCATACTATGATGGGTAGAGATAGAATTGTAAAAGAAACAACACTCGATGCTTTCAAAAAAGACCCGACTTCTGGAAACGAACAAATGTTGTTGGCTACTCATAAAGGCCCTCAAGCCCCAGAAAAAGTTACCCTTTGGGAAGAACACGATCGCGACGTTCATTGGTGGAACCTTTCCATTGACCTGAATAGTTGTACCGGATGTGGTTCTTGTGTAATAGCTTGCCATGCAGAAAATAATGTTCCTGTTGTTGGTAAAGAAGAAATTAGACGATCTCGTGATATGCACTGGTTGCGTATCGACAGATATTACTCTAGTGACATGACACAAGAAAAAGCGGATGCCGAAGGTGTGTCTGCCATCGATAAATTCTTGGAAATGGAAGTTGCATCACAAGCAGAGACTTTAGAGGTAGTATTTCAACCTGTAATGTGTCAGCACTGTAATCACGCTCCCTGCGAAACTGTTTGTCCTGTTGCAGCTACTACTCACTCCAGAGAAGGTTTAAACCACATGGCTTACAACCGTTGCGTTGGTACTCGTTACTGTGCAAATAACTGTCCTTACAAAGTGCGTCGATTTAACTGGTTTAACTACTCAGATAATGAGCAGTTCGACTTCTATATGAACGATGACTTAGGTAAAATGGTTCTTAATCCAGACGTAACAGTTCGTTCTCGTGGGGTTATGGAAAAATGTTCTATGTGTATTCAAATGCTTCAAAAAGTAAAGCTAGACGCAAAGAAAGATGGTAGAAAAGTTCGCACAGGAGAGGCTCAAACAGCTTGTTCTATTGCTTGTGATACAGGTGCCTTAACTTTTGGTGATGTATTAGACGAAAAGTCTGATGTATTTACGGAGTCTAAAAGCCCTAGAGCATACCACCTATTAGAAGAGCTAAATACAGCCCCTTCAGTATGGTATCAAACAAAAGTACGTAACAAAGAAATTTAATTCTATAAACAATGCATTACGAATCTCCAATTAGAGAGCCGCTTATCCTAGAGGATAAGACTTTACACGACATCACTGAGGATGTGGCTCGTCCTATAGAAGGTAAGGCTAACAAGTATTGGTGGGCTTTATTCATTGCTGCACTACTCGCATTTATGTGGGGCGCTGGTTGTTTGGCTTATACAGCGGGTACAGGTATCGGTGTGTGGGGTCTTAATAAAACAGTTGGTTGGGCATGGGATATTACCAACTTTGTTTGGTGGGTAGGTATCGGTCACGCAGGTACACTAATCTCGGCAGTACTCTTACTGTTCCGTCAAAAATGGCGTTTGTCAATCAACCGTTCAGCAGAAGCAATGACTATTTTTGCCGTAATTCAGGCTGGTTTATTCCCGATTTTTCACATGGGTAGACCTTGGTTAGCTTACTGGGTTTTACCATTGCCAAATAACTTTGGTTCGTTATGGGTAAACTTTAATTCTCCATTGTTGTGGGATGTATTTGCAATTTCTACTTACTTAACTGTTTCTTTAGTGTTTTGGTACATGGGTTTAATCCCAGATTTCGCAATGATTCGCGACAGAGCAGTAAAACCAACGGTAAAGAAAATTTACGCCATTTTATCCTTCGGATGGTCTGGTAAAGCAAAGCATTGGCAACGTTTCGAAGAGCTTTCATTAGTTCTTGCAGGTTTAGCTACACCCTTAGTACTCTCGGTACACACCATTGTATCTATGGATTTTGCTACTTCTATAATACCAGGTTGGCATACAACTATATTTCCTCCTTACTTTGTTGCAGGCGCAATTTTCTCAGGATTTGCCATGGTTCAAACCTTACTTTTAGTAATGCGTAAAGTGGTTAATATGGAAGCATACATCACTATCAAGCACATAGAATACATGAACATTGTAATCATGGTTACAGGTTCTATTGTTGGTGTAGCTTATATTACAGAATTGTTCATTGCTTGGTATTCGGGTGTAGAGTTCGAGCAATACGCATTCCTTAACAGAGCAACCGGTCCTTACTGGTGGGCGTATTGGTCTATGATGACTTGTAATGTATTCTCGCCACAGTTTATGTGGTTTAAGAAATTAAGAACAAGCATTGCCTTTACCTTCTTTATTTCAATAATTGTAAATATCGGTATGTGGTTCGAGCGTTTTGTAATTATCGTTACTTCGCTTCACAGAGATTATTTACCTTCTTCTTGGTCTATGTTCTCTCCAACTTTTGTAGACATAGGTATTTTTATAGGTACCATAGGTTTCTTCTTCGTGTTGTTCCTATTGTATGCTAGAACATTCCCTGTTATTGCTCAAGCTGAGTTGAAAACTATTGTGAAATCATCTGGTTCTCAGAATAAAAAATAAACGTAATGAGTAAAAAAGTAATTTACGGAGTTTACGATGATGACGATGTAATCCTGAAAGCGGTAAAAGATATCCGTGCCAAAGGAATTCATGTAGATGAGGTGTATTCTCCATTTCCAATTCACGGACTAGACCATGCTTTAGGATTAAAACCATCGCGTTTAGCTATTGCATCCTTTTTATACGGTTGTACAGGCTTGTCTTTAGGTCTGCTAATGATGTGGTACATGATGATTCAGGATTGGCCGCAAATTATTGGTGGGAAACCAAACTTTAGTCTCTTAGACAACATACCTGCATTCGTTCCAATTGCATTTGAATTAACTGTTTTCTTTGCTGCTCACCTTATGGTATTAACGTATTTAATGCGTTGCAAATTATATCCAGGATCTTCAGAAACAAGTCCAGATCCTCGTACTACAGATGATAAGTTTTTGATGGAAATAGAGGCTCATGGAAATGAAGCCGATCTTATAGCCATTATGAAAGAAACTGGAGCTACAGAAGTCAAAGAAGAAAAAATCGCCTAATAAAGATCTATACAATGAAAAAGGTTACAAAGATCGCATCTCTTACATTCGCAACTATAGCTGCTTCATTTATGTTGCAGTCTTGCGGTGCAGAAGGAGATCACCCTGGCTACGAATATATGCCAAACATGTACCGTTCTGCTTCTTACGATACGTATTCAGAAAACCCTGTTTTCGATAATGGTATCACATCTCAATACAATGTAAAAGGAACTATTCCTAGAGGCTTTGCCCCATTTGAATATTCCAATACATTAGAAGATTATTTAAGATCTGGTAAAGAATTGAAGAACCCATTAAGTACAAACACAAAGTTAGTAACTGAGGGAAAAGAACTTTACGAAATGTTTTGTGCACACTGTCACGGAGATAAAGGAATGGGTAAAGGAAGTGTAAATCATCCAGTTTATAGCGCAGTTCCGTCTTATTCAGATGCTGTTTCTCCACGTAGATCGGGTGCTACAATGAGCGAACTAAGCGATGGCGAAATTTTCCATACCATTACTTATGGCATAAATGCTATGGGGCCTCATGCGAGTCAATTAACGCAAGAGGAGCGTTGGAAAATTGTGCTTTACGTACACGAATTACAAAAAGGATCTAACTAATAACCTAACGGAAAGCGAACAATGTATACGGTTACTAAAAATACGAAGCTCATTTCTTTAGCACTAATGCTTATTGGTGTTGTTGCTCTTGGTTACGGCTTTATGCAAGGAGCAGGTCATCACACAGACGAAGAAATAGCACATCAAGTAAATGCTTTTGCTCAAGATTTGCATTTGGATTCTCACCAAGTTAATGATGCGCAAGATGCTCATAGTCATGATGACACCCATTCTCATGCTGGTCATGCTGTTGGAACGGAAAGTCACTACGCACCATTATTCCATAAAATTGAAGCTGAATTTCACCTTCATTTTTCTGCTAACGAAATTGCTGAATCTCATGATTTAGAACACGTGATTCACGCTACAACTCATGCTTTACATGCTAAAGGACAAAGACCTTGGTCTAGTTTATTGGTAGCGGCTATATTTTTCTTAGGAGTTTCTTTAGTTTCAATATTCTTCCTAGCACTACAATATGTTGCAGAAGTTGGTTGGACCGTAGTTCTTAAGAGAGTACTCATGGCTATTGGTTCTTTTTTACCTTACGTCGGTGCTGTTTTGTTAATCATCTTTATTACCGGTGGTTTACACTTGTTTGGTAACCACACATACCACTGGATGGCTCCTGGTATTATGGACCCTGAGAGTTCCAATTACGATGCAATTATTGCAGGAAAAGAAGCGTACCTAAACTTAGGATTCTTTCTTTTAAGAGCTGTAATATATCTTGCTGGTTGGTACTTTGGTTTAAAAAAATTAATCAGCCTTTCTTTACTAGAAGATAAACATGGTGGATTAGATTATTACAACAAGAGCGTAAAAGTATCGGCTATTTTTATTGTCTTTTTTGCTATAACCTCCTCTATGATGGCTTGGGATTGGATCATGTCTATTGACACACACTGGTTCTCTACCTTATTTGGTTGGTATGTATTTGCCGGAATGATGGTTACCGTATTTGTCGTATTGTCGATGGTGATAGTTCATTTAAAAAGTAAAGGACAATTAGAGCATGTAAATGAAAACCACATGCATGATGTTGCAAAGTTTATGTTCGCTTTTAGTATTTTCTGGACTTACCTTTGGTTTTCTCAATTTATGCTTATTTGGTATGCAAATATTCCGGAAGAAGTAACGTATTATAATGCTCGTTTCGATGAGTACAGCGTTCCATTTATGACTGCTGTAGTGCTTAACTTTGTTGTTCCTATTTTAATGCTAATCTCTAGAGATGCTAAACGTGTTTCTGGTTTTGTTATCGTAATAGGCTCTATTATTCTTGTAGGACATTATTTAGATTTCTTTGTAATGATTATGCCAGGAACTGTTGGAGGTCATTGGCAATTAGGATTTGTAGAAATCGGTACTTTCCTTGGACTAGGAGGCCTATTTATTAGAGTAGTAACAAAAAAACTAGCAAGTATGGAACTTACTCCAAAGAACCACCCTATGTTAGAAGAAAGTAAGCACTTTCATATTTAATTAAAAAGCACTCACATTAAAATACACCCATGACAGAATTATTAATCTTAGTAGCGATAGTTGTTGCAGTTATAGCAATAGGGCAAGTGGTTAGGATTTTTGAACTTGCAAACAAGATCAAAGGTATAAAGGAATCTGATATTACGGATAAGGACAACGATACTCAAGGAAAACTTTTACTAACCTTCGGTATACTATTTATGGCCTCATTTTTTATAATGACAGCCAAGTGGAATCATCTATTATTACCTGTTTCTGCTTCCGAACACGGTGTAGATATAGATTTCTTGATGAGTATCTCAATGGGATTAATCATTGTAGTTTTCCTTATTACCCAACCCGTATTGTTTTATCTATCTTATAGATACAGAGGTCGTAAAGATCGTACTGCAAGCTTTATCTCTCATAACGACAAAGTTGAAATCATTTGGACAGCTGTACCAGCCATCGTATTAACTGTACTAATTGTTTATGGACTTCAAACTTGGTCTAATATTATGGACCGATCAGACCTTAAAGATGCAGTTGTAATTGAAGTTTACGGACAACAATTTAATTGGACTGTTCGCTATGCTGGTGAAGACAACAACCTAGGTGCTTCAAATGTTCGTTTTGTTGGAGGCATAAACACCGTAGGTGTTGTATCCGAATCTGCTTACACAAAACAAACTGCAGATATCGAAAAAAACATCGCAAACACTAAAATACAAATTGCTGAAGAGCTTAATGCAAACAAACGAGTTAAAAAAGAAGCGCGTTTAGCAAAGATGGAAGCAAAGAAAAACACACTATCTTCTTTAATTTCAAGAACTCCTAAGGATTTAATAGCTGCTGCCGAAGATGACATTGTTGTTAAAGAATTGCACCTTCCAGTAAATAAATCTATTCAGCTTAAATTCCGTTCTCAAGATGTTATTCACTCTGCATATATGCCCCACTTTCGTGTGCAAATGAATTGTGTTCCTGGTATGAATACTGATTTTGTTTTCAAGCCAACCATCACAACAGAAGAAATGAGAATTGAAACCGGAAACGAAGCGTTTGAATACGTTTTACTTTGCAATAAAATTTGTGGTGCAGCGCACTACAATATGCAACTTAAAGTTATTGTAGAATCTGAAGAAGATTACAACAATTGGCTTTCGGAACAAACTGTATTTGCTGCTTCAAATAATTAAGAGAAAGAACCACTAACACTATAACTTTAGAACTATGTCAGAACACGGCCACCACGAAGAGAATTTCTTTTCAAAGTACGTTTTCAGTACCGATCATAAAATGATTGCCAAACAATTCCTTCTAACAGGAATGACCATGGGTGTTATTGCAATGATTATGTCAGTTTTATTTAGAATACAACTTGCAAACCCTGGAGAACCCAATGCTCTGTTTGAATTCCTTTTAGGAGATTGGGCAGAAGGTGGTGTAATGGATCCAAATATGTATTTAGCCTTGGTTACCATTCATGGTACCTTAATGGTATTCTTTGTTCTTACAGCAGGATTAAGTGGTACGTTTAGTAACCTATTAATTCCACTTCAAATTGGAGCTGTAGACATGGCTTCAGGCTTTCTTAACGCTTTGTCGTATTGGTTCTTCTTTATCTCATCGGTTATCATGCTGATTTCTTTAGGTATAGAGACGGGTCCTGCTTCTGGTGGTTGGACTATTTACCCGCCTTTAAGCGCCCTGCCACAAGCAATGCCTGGTTCTGGTTTAGGAATGACTCTTTGGCTAATCTCTATGACTCTATTTGTAACCTCCTCATTATTGGGCGGTTTAAATTATGTAGTTACCATTCTTAATTTAAGAACAGAAGGTTTATCAATGACGCGTTTACCACTTACGATGTGGGCGTTTTTCATAACAGCTATTCTTGGTATACTATCTTTTCCAGTATTAGTTTCTGCCGTGTTATTACTTATTTTTGATCGTAGCTTTGGTACAAGTTTTTACTTGTCTGATATAATGATACAGGGAGAAGTTTTAAGTAATGTAGGTGGTTCGCCAATACTTTACGAACACTTATTTTGGTTTCTTGGGCATCCTGAGGTTTACATTGTAATTTTACCTGCATTAGGAATTACCTCCGAAATAATTTCTACCAACTCACGTAAGCCTATATTTGGTTATAGAGCCATGGTTGGTTCTATTATGGGTATCGCTTTTTTATCCTTTATCGTATGGGCACACCATATGTTTATTACAGGAATGAGCCCTTTCTTAGGATCTGTATTTACTTTTACAACCTTATTAATCGCAATACCATCTGCCGTAAAAGCATTTAATTACATTACTACCTTATGGAAGGGGAATCTGCAGTTTACTCCTGCCATGTTATTTTCTATCGGTTTGGTTTCTACATTTATCACAGGAGGTTTAACAGGTATAATTTTAGGTGATTCTGCCTTAGATATAAACGTTCACGATACTTACTTTGTAGTGGGTCACTTCCACATAGTAATGGGGCTTTCTGCCATATTCGGTATGCTAGCCGGTGTTTACCACTGGTTTCCTAAAATGTATGGTAGAATGATGAACAAGAAATTGGGCTATGCTCACTTTTGGTTAACCATTGTATCTGCTTACGGAACTTTCTTTCCTATGCATTATTTAGGCTTAGCTGGTTTGCCACGTCGCTACTACAGTAATTCAGCATTCCCAATGTTCGATGGTTTACAAGATATTAATCAAATTGTAACTGTTTGTGCTATTCTTGGAGCTGCTGCTCAGTTTATCTTCCTTTACAATTTCTTCTACAGTATTTTTAGAGGCGAAGAGTCTGTTCAAAACCCATGGAAATCCAATACTCTTGAGTGGACTACACCTGTAGCTCGTATACACGGTAACTGGCCAGGAGAGATTCCTTCGGTATACAGATGGCCTTACGACTATTCTAAGCCAGGAGCCGATCAGGATTTTATTCCTCAAAACGTTCCACTTAAAGACGGTGAAGAAGAACATTAGAATTTTATAAAACGCCTCCAATCGGAGGCGTTTTATTTGGCATTAATAATGGAACCTAAATTTTTGAGCACTCCGAATGTTAATTAAGTACTAGTGGTTCTGTATATTTAGCTTAAATTCGCTACATGAATGAAAATTTAGATTCGTCCTCAGAAGAACCCAACGAAGAGGAAAATACATTTGAAATTAAGCTCCGACCAGCCGCCTTTGATGACTTTTCTGGTCAAAAAAAAGTGGTAGACAATTTAGAGGTTTTTGTAACAGCTTCTAATCAAAGAGGCGATGCCTTGGATCATGTTCTTTTACACGGACCTCCTGGTTTGGGTAAAACAACCTTGGCTGGAATTATTGCCAACGAATTGGGTGTAAATGTTAAGATTACTTCTGGTCCAGTTTTAGACAAGCCTGGAGATTTAGCTGGCTTACTCACGAATCTTGGCGAAAGAGATGTTCTTTTTATTGACGAAATTCACCGACTTTCTCCCGTTGTAGAAGAGTATTTGTATTCTGCAATGGAAGATTTTAAAATTGACATACTTATTGAATCTGGACCGAATGCTCGTTCTGTTCAAATAACATTAAACCCATTTACACTCATTGGTGCAACAACCCGATCTGGCTTACTCACAGCACCTCTAAGAGCTCGTTTTGGCATCAACAGTCGATTAGAGTACTACGATGCTAAACTCCTGTCTAAAATTGTAGATCGATCTGCAGGGATATTAAATGTTCCTATAGAGTTTGAAGCTGCTTCAGAAATTGCGGGAAGAAGCAGAGGAACTCCTAGGATCGCAAATGCCCTGTTACGAAGGGTAAGAGATTTTGCTCAAATTAAAGGCTCTGGTAAAATTGACATGCCTATTACCAACATTGCTCTAAACGCTCTTAAAGTAGATAAAAAAGGCTTTGATGAGATGGATATTTTGATTCTTGAAACAATTATAGATAAGTTTAAAGGCGGGCCCGTAGGAGTAGGAACTATTGCCACCGCTGTAAGTGAAAAGGCAGCGACTTTAGAGGAAGTTTATGAGCCATATTTAATTCAAGAAGGGTATTTAATAAGAACACAAAGAGGTAGAATGGCTACCGAGGCTGCTTACAAACACCTTGGTAAAGTTTACCACAGTAACGATTACAATTTGTTTTAATTTTATTGCTTCAGGTTTAAACAAATGGGACTAAAATAGTAGCTCAAACATTAAGCTTTACTTCTACAAAATTGCTTCGAAGGCCTGTTGAATTATTGCACCGTATCGGTTGCCGTAGGTTTCCATACACCATTGTCTTAAACTCTCTGCTTCCGATTGGTTAATCCATTGTATCGATTTGGTCAATTCCTTTTGAAACAAATGGTGGTCAAAACTTACCTTGTGTAAAACACTTTTACAAAACTCAAGCATAAAATGTTGTTTTAAAATATCCTAAATATAACGCATCTTTAACGAGTTATTGTTAAAAAAATAAAATAGATATCAACACTTAGCTTTGCCATCTTTCTGTATCTTGCTCAATACCAATAGAATCAATAACTCTATCGATTACTGTAGCGGCTAATTCCTCAAATGTTTTGGGTATAGAATAGAACGAAGGAGTAGCTGGTAAAATAAGCGCACCAACTTCAGTTAAGGTTTTCATATTGTTGATATGAATCAAGCTCAAAGGAGTCTCTCGCGTTACTAAAATGAGTTGTCTTCTCTCTTTCAAAATTACATCAGCTGCACGACAAACTAAATCGTTGGAGGTTCCTGCTGCAATCCTTGCCAAAGAACCCATCGAGCAGGGAGCTACTATCATGGTTTTAAATTGTGCAGACCCAGATGCAAACGGAGCCATGAAATCATCCTTTTCATATCTTTTAAAAGGGTAGTCTTCATAGGACTTTGTACCTAGTTCAAATTCCCAAACATCCATTGCATTTTTGGACATGACCACTGCAACAGTATCAATTTGTTCTTTGTATAACAACAATTTATCCAACAATACTTTTGCGTATATAGATCCACTTGCTCCAGTTATCGCAACTATAATTTTATGCTTCATTACCTACTTATTTGATACATTAATGCAAATGTAACTAAAGATGAACTCCAATCTTTATTTCTTTCATGCTCTGTTACCTCAGATTCTTTTCGAATTGGAATTATTGAGTTTCCGTATCTTAAATTAAATTTCAAATGTTTGAAAACTTGGTATTGCAATCCCAATATAAAGTCTACAGCAAGAGTATTAGGGATTTCACCATCCAAAGGGCCGTTAGCATCTTCTTCTGTGTATTTAAGAAGTACGCCTAAGCCTAATCCAGACTCTATAACTAATCCATTTGTAAGTGCGTAATTAATGGTAAAAGGCAATTCTAAGTAATGCAAGTCCATTTTATAGTTAGAAATGCTATTCTTTTCACTCGGCATTCTGCTTCCTTTTTGAAGGTATTGCATGCCTACTTCAAAATTCATTTTTTTCTTTCGGAGCGGATAAGTAATGTAGGCTCCTAATCGAGCCCCTGCTTTGTCAAATCCGGCTAATCCGTCTCCAGTTATCTGACTAGTTGTAAATCCACCAACCAAACCTGCTTCAAATTTTTGAGCCATCAGGTTTAAACTTGTTATAATGGCCAGAGTAAGTAATAAGTTCTTCATTTTATTCTATTAGGTGAATTTCTTCAGCTTGCAAAACTTCGTAGGTTTCTGGGTTGCTAATAAAAGCTACCACAGACATGTGAGCTATATCCCAATCGTCTTGTTTTTCTATACTGTATCGGTTCGTAAACAGCTCGTTTATAGCGTAATTATTCTGCCCTAAGCTTTCTCCCCAAGCTCCATTTAAACTTTTTCTTAGCATATGGTTTTGCTCGTAATCTTCTACATAACCACTTGGTGCATTGTAATCTGTTTGTTTAGATATGATGCCACTTTCTGTTAGAACAACTGTGAGGTTAAGATTGTTAGCTACAGCATCTAAAATTTTGGTCTCTACATCTATACAAATTAAGTTGTACGTGCTGTTGAAGCTAGACTTTATTTGAAGTCCAACTAAGGGTTCGCTCTGTATTTGAGCTGTAATTTTTTCTTCCCATTGAGTAAATTGAAATATGTTAGGTTGTGGCGATCCAACTCTATCAATCAAACCATTAGGGTTTCCAGCATTACTGTTTCCAAAGAGCGCATCCCAGGCATCTCCAGCTTCTGTGGTAAAATCTGCTGGGTAAGAATTTGTTGTATTCGAAAAAAAGCCTGAGTGTACAGCCATTACAACCAGTTGCTCACCAAAAACATCTTGCAGTTCTGTTGCTTTTTCAGCTGCTCTAGGGCAGTTACCGCAAGTATGACCTGTATAGTCCTCTAGCAATACTTTTTTTGTATAACTCTCTACGGGTAAAAAGATAAAGGCTTCGCAAGAGTCGCTTACTTCTTCTTTTAAAACGTTAAATGGCTCCTCTACTACATCGCATGAACTAAAAGAGAAGCCAATGGCTAAAATTAGAAGTCCGAGTTTTTTTAATTTTTTCATATGCTTAGAAACTACTGGTTATATTTAAACTTAATCCGTTAGACGCTGGTACGTTTCTGCAAACACCACCTACACAAAATATTCCTGCTCGTTGTTTGCCATAACTTAAAGCAAACCGCGAGGTGCCTTTGTTGTAACCGGCTGATAGGGTAGGGTACGTCAATTTTTCTAATTTATTACCGTAATTATACAGGGTTTGCACGGCAAAAAAGTAATGCGGAGAAATGGTATACTCAACCAATCCCATAACCCAATTACCTTCGTGTTGTTTTGTTTTTAAGTGTTGCAGCTCAGTGCGTATGGAGTGTTTTGCTTTGATTTTGTATTGTGCTTCCAATACAACAATTTCAGAATAAATCATTCCATTCCATTTGTAGCCAACTATAACCGAACTATTGTATTCGGTGTTTATGTAAGTTCCAATTAACTTTAGTTTCTTGTTTATTTTTCTAGAAATCTCTAAACTAAATTCTTGAAAGTATTTTTCTTCTCCCACTTTAAAAAATTCAGAAGTATAACCTAAGGTGCCGCTTTCATCTATTTGGGTGGAGTCGTTAAGTTGTTGCTTATCTATAGCATATACATTAGAAAAATTGGCTAAAATACCTGTGCCATACTTGCCACCAAGTTTTGATCCTTTTTTAATCTTGTAATTTAATTCTGCTTGCAATCCCATTTCTCCAGTGGTTATTGTTCCGTAAGGGTAAATGGTTGCCAAAGCATAGGCGTGTTGTTTGGTTAAAGAGGGTAGGTAGTTTATCATCAAGTTCTGTAAGTTTTGATCTCTCTCAGAGCGGTAGTCCATATTGTCTATTCGCTTGGCGTCTAAAGAAAAGCCAAAACCTCTTTTTGAGTAACTTCCGCTCATTAATAAAGCATTTCCTGTTTTAAAGATGTAGTTGTTTACCGCAGATGGATCGTTGTATTTATGAACGTATTCTGAATTTAAACTCCATCTTCCTCGGTTTAAATTCATTCTGCTTGCCCAGGAACCTACATTTTCTGGTAAGTTGTAGGAAGGGTTTAAATCGCTTTGAAATTTACTTACAAAACTAGCACCTAAAATAATTTGAGTTTTAGCTTGGCTAAGCCCAGCCAAAGCTTCATTTAATGAGATTTCGCCATCAACAGCTCTAACAATACCAGTTCCTTTGTCAAAAAACAAGCGTTGTCTTCCCACAACCGATTTTAAATAAATTCCTTTACTCGGGCTGTACTTTAAACGAATTCCATCAAAAGCATTGTCGTAACCTAGGTTACGCTCCTCGTATGCTCTAAGAATCATACCACTACCAAACTGTTCGTAAAAATTACCAACGGTAACGTCTAAGCCATAGTTAGAAAATTGAGCATATCTATAAGTAATCCCTTCTCCTTGATAACCAGAAGGATAGCCTAGCAGTCCGTTTTGGTAGGACTCATACCTCATCCCTGCAGAGAAATTAGTGCTGTTGTACATGATGTTTGCAAAACCATTGGAAAGAAAGCGTTCATTTGGAAATCCAGAACCTGGATTCTCTAAATTAAAGCCTAGTGCTTCATCTTCTAAATAAAGTTGAAAGTCACTCTGGAAATTACCACTCAAATTACCATTTTGTGCATATACAAAACTAGAACAGAGTATTAAAAAGCTAAAAATCTTATTCATATAATTTTTATTATAGTTTTTTAATTTCTTCAAACAATTCTTCCTCATCCCCATCAAAATATGAGGTGTGTTGCCAAACAATTTCCTTTTTGGCATTTAATAAAAAGGTATGTGGTATTGCGTTTACATTCAAGGCTCTTTTTAAATCGCTGTTAGCATCTAAGTAAATGTCGAATGGCCAATCTTTACCATTTGCATAAGGGGCAACTTTAGCCGAGTTTCGAGCATCGTCTATGGAAATTGCAATTACTTTTACTCCTGTTTCGTCTTGCCAATCGTCGTATATTTCGCTAATAGCGTCGAGTTCTTTTGCGCAAGGTTTACACCAAGTAGCCCAAAAACTGATAACTATCGGATTTCCGTCATTCTCAAATGTACTTGAGTTTATTGTTTTACCCTCAACAGTTTTTAGGTTTACCGATGGAAATGTATTCATTTTATCTTGAGCCATAGTGCATAATGAGCTTGTAACGACAGCGATAAATAAGATAATTTTTTTCATAGTTTTAGGTTTTTTCATTCTTCAAATATAAGAATAATGCTTGTCATAAATTATGCCATCTATTCGCAATATAAATGCAACATATTTTTATCTTTAAACCTCATTAACCACGCAAAAATAAGGTGCTGTTAAATTAGGAATGATAATGAATTACAACCTAGATCATTTACGTGAATTAGAGTCTGATGTAATATATGTACTTCGAGAAAATGCAGCTCAATTTGACTGTCCAGTTATACTTTTTTCAGCAGGCAAGTATTCCAATTTTTTACTCACTTAGCATGTAAAGCATTGTAACCTGCTAAATTTCCTTTTTTCTTAGTTCATATAAATACAGAACTTAATTTTTGGACTCTCTAGTATTTAGAGCCAAATTAGTTGAATGTTTAGGAGTAAGTTTAACTGTCTGTTCTATTCAAACATCAATAGATGTTGGCGATGTGAAGGAGGAAAAAGAAAGAAATTTCAGAATCCATAAATAAGAGGCTAAATTATATGAAAAACACAAATGAATAGTGCACTAGAACTCAACATACATTTGCTTTTAGATACAGCTAAAAAAGCAGCTCTACTTGCAGGTCAGCAAATTATTGAAGTTTACAATAGCGATGATTTTGGAGTTGAAACAAAAAGTGATGAGAGTCCTTTAACCAAAGCAGATCAAGCAGCTCATACTATAATTGTAGCATTGTTAGCAACTACTAACTTGCCCATATTAAGCGAGGAGGGTAATCCTATACCCTATCAAGAGCGAAAAAGTTGGGATTGTTTTTGGATGGTTGACCCTTTGGATGGTACCAAAGAATTTATTAAACGAAATGGAGAGTTTACTGTAAACATTGCTTTAATTAAAAATGGAGTACCTATTCTGGGAGTTGTTTATACCCCTGTTACAAACGAATTGTTTTACGCTCATAAAAGCATAGGAGCCTTTAAAGAAATAGGGTTAGAGGTGAGGAAGCTTTCTCCTTTAAACCCATTAAATTTAGAGAATTTACGAGTTGTAGTGTCCAGATTTCATTTAAACGATCAAACAAAAAAGTTTATTAATAAACTGATTGAACCAACAATTGTATCAATGGGTTCCTCCTTAAAGTTTTTAGCACTTGCAGATAATAAGGCTGATGTTTACCCACGTTTTGCCCCCACAATGGAGTGGGATTCTGCAGCAGCACATGCGATATGTAGTGTTTTAGGAATTGAAGTTTTAGATGTAATAACTCAAAAACCTCTTACTTATAATAAACAAAATTTACTCAATCCATTTTTTATAGTTGCACCGAATTTTTTATTAAACAAGCTAAGCTTAAAGTAAAGCTAGTAAGTTTTTTTTTAAAACTGACTTATTTAGTATTTTTGAAAAAAATAAAAGAAATGAACATACCTCAAGAATTAAAATACACCAAGGATCATGAATGGGTTCGAATAGAAGGATCTAATGTTGTGATTGGAGTTACCGATTTTGCACAACAAGAATTGGGAGATATTGTATATGTAGATGTCGACACCGAAGGAGATACAGTAGCTATAGAAGAGGTTTTTGGTTCTGTAGAAGCCGTAAAAACAGTTTCCGACTTGTTTATGCCAGTTACAGGAGAGGTGCTTGCTTTTAACGAAGATTTAGAAGATACACCCGAATTGGTTAATAATGATCCTTATGGAGCAGGATGGATGATAAAAGTAGCTGTTTCAGATCCCTCGCAACTAGAGGATTTACTTACTGCTCAAGAGTATAAAGAATTAGTGGGTGCTTAATAAAACAATCTGGATTTCATTTGTTCCAGCCATAATCTGGTTTGTAATTATTGTAGTAGGAAGCTTTATTTCCTCTTCAAAAGTGCCTAGTATTGGTCTGTCTGACAAAGGAATTCATTTTTTATTTTACACTATTTTTGCTTTTCTTTTGGCCTTACCTTTACGAATAAATACGAAAAGAGCATATTCTTGCGTTACTACAAGTGTTATTGTACTTTTTACAGGTTTTAGCCTTGGCGTACTTATAGAGATAGTTCAGCATTTTCATGTGGTTGGAAGATTTGGAGAGTATTTGGATGTGTTAGCAAATACAATCGGTTTAGTAGTTGGTTTAATACTGTGTGAAATTTTAAAAAGAAAATCAGTTTTGTAATACCTGCGAATTGATTAGATTTGAACTTTAAATAAAAACATATGCAAACGAAAAAGAATCCAAAAGCGAATTTAGAAACCAAAAGAGGCTTGTTTATCCAAATTGGTTTAGTTTTCGCTATTTCGGCATCTTTACTGGCTTTCGAATGGAAAAGTTACGAAAATTCAGCTTCAGATCTTGGATCAATGGAGTTGTCTTTAGAGGATGAAGAAATTATTCCGGTAACCCAAAGAGAAATTAAGCCACCACCACCACCACCACCGCCGCCAGAAGTAATTCAAATTGTGGAAGATGACGTGGAGATAGAAGTAGAATTAGATATAGAAGAGACTGATACCGACGAAGACGAAATCATTGAGATAGAAGAAGAGGAAGAAGAAGATGAGATTTTTAACTTTGCGGTTGTAGAGGACAAACCTATTTTTCCTGGATGTGAAGATGTTTCCAAAGACGAACGTTACGTTTGTTTCCAAAAAGGAATCATGAATCATATTAGAAAGAACTTTAAATATCCAGCTATTCCAAAAGAAATGGGTATTTCAGAAAAGATTTTTGTACAGTTTGTAATTGATAAAAGCGGAAAGATTACCAAAGCAATTGTTGTAAGGGGCGAAGATAAGCACCTGAAAGGCGAGGCACTAAGATTGGTTAATTCCATACCAAAATTGCAAGCCGCTAAGCAAAGAGGAAAAGCGGTTCCGTGTAGTTTTACAGTACCAATTAATTTTAAATTACAATAAAAAAAGCGACTCGAAAGAGTCGCTTTTTTTATTGAGTAATTAAAAATTTTTGCCATTTCCATGCATCGCGCATGGCGTCTTCTAAAGAGTACTTTGCTCGCCAGTTTAGGGTATGTTCTGCCAAGCTGCTGTCCGCATAAATTTCGTCTATATCTCCGGCTCTTCTTGGTCCAAAATCGTACTTTAATTCTAGTTTAGTCACCTTCTCAAAGGCTTTTATAACTTCTAAAACAGTACTGCCTTTCCCAGTACCAATGTTTAGTATAAAAGACTCTGAGTTTAGCTCCATTTTTGCAAGAGATTTTACATGAGCCTCTGCTAAATCCATTACATGAATATAATCTCTAACGCAGGTTCCATCTGTAGTCTTATAGTCTTTTCCAAAAATGGTTAACGAAGGTCTAATTCCTGCAGCAGTTTGTGTAATATAGGGCGCTAAATTGTTTGGCTTTCCAATAGGGAGCTCTCCTATTAATCCAGAAGGATGAGCGCCTACTGGATTGAAATATCGTAAAATAGTTGCGTTTATTAATTTCTTAGATTTTAAACAGTCTATAATTATTTGCTCACACATTTGTTTAGAATAACCATAGGGAGATTCTACTTTTTTTATTGGGTGGCTTTCCTTTATGGGAAGTTCTTCTGCTTGCCCATAAACTGTACAGCTTGATGAAAACACGAGGTTTGGAACATTATACTTACTCATTAAATCAATAATGTTAACTAAAGATTCAATATTGTTTTTGTAATATTTTAAAGGTTCGTTTACCGAATCTCCAACAGATTTTAAAGCTGCAAAGTGAATGACTCCAGCCAAATGTTCGTTCTTAAATACAGTTTCTAAATCACTATAATTTGAGCAATCAATTTCGTAGCTCTTTATTTTTTGCTCAGTTAAAAGTTCTAATTGATGCAAAATCCAGGGCTCAGAATTACAGAAGTTGTCAACAATAATTGGCTCGTAACTAGCTTCTAATAAAGATATTAAGCTGTGAGAACCTAGGTAGCCTGCTCCTCCTGTAATTAAAATTTTATTTTTCAAATTCTTTGGGTATTTAGGTTGTAAATTATTTAATTCTATGTGAAAATTACAGTACTTTTGCTTATTGATTTGATTAGGTAAAAATAGTAGTTGTTTCTTGAAATCAAAGAATTAAGGACAGAAAATTTAGAGCATAATAATGAAAAAAGTATTTCAATTTGTATTTATAGCATTGTTCATGTCTTCTTGTATTACCATGAAAGAACGTGTTTACATTCAGGATGTTGAAGATTCTGAAACGATTAATTACACACTTCAAAGTAAGGAATACAAAATCTCATCACAAGATATTTTGTACGTTACTGTCGGTACTTTAGATGAGATGTCTCTAGCAAAACCAAGCACTGGATTGTCTAGTGCTGGAGAGCTTTTTTTTTATTTAAAAGGCTACTCGGTAAACATCAATGGTGAACTAATTTTGCCTGAAGTTGGACGTATTTATGTGGTCGGTAAAACGATTAACCAAATAGAAAAAGCAATACAGTTAAGAGTAGATCTATTGTATAAAGATGCTATTGTAAATGTAAAAACTGCAGGAGTTAAAATTAATATTTTAGGAGAAGTTAACTTTCCGGGCAAGTATACATTCTATCAGAACCAGGTTAACATATTTGACATTCTTTCTTCTGCCGGAGACTTAACCGATTTAGCAAACCGAAAACAAGTAAAAATACTTCGTCATCACAACAATACTCTGTCTTTACACGAAATTGATTTAACAAGTAGTGATTTACTCTTGTCAGAGTTTTATTTTCTTCAGCCAAACGACGTTGTTTATATTGAGCCTTTAAGAGCGAAAACTTGGGGGCTTGGTCAAACCGGTTGGCAAACTTTTCAAGTCTTGTTAACCACCTTGTCTTCTACCTTTTTAATCATCAATTATTTCAATAACTAATGAGTATGCAAAATACGGATCAAAGAGAAGAATTTCTTATAAATGACGATGAGAACATTGACATCAAGGAATTGTTCTATAAGATAGTTTCACATTGGAGACTATTTGCACTTACGATTCCTGTAGCTATAATTGGTGCTTACTTTATTAATAGGTATTCAGATCTTATTTACAGTATGAATACAACAGTGCTTATTTCGGTTGGTAATTCTGGAACATCGGAATTAGATGGATTAATGGGAGGTTTTGGGATGTCAAAATCTAGATTAGCTCATTATAATGAACTAGAAATGATGAAATCTAAAGGTTTAACAGAAAGTGTTGTTATAGATTTAGGCTTTGAATTAAGCTATTTTAACGTTGGCCGAGTTCGATTAATTGAAGTGTATAATGAAGCTCCTTTTTATGTTGAGTATGATGTTAATCATAATCAAATAAGCGGTAACTTTTTTAATGTAGAATGGAAACAAAGCAATACATTTAATATCGATATTGATTTTGGTGAGGGATCTAGTACTTATAATTTTTCTAATAAAGCATTTGAATCTTTTGTTCCACAAGAAAATTTAAACATACAATCTAAATTAGGAGAATGGATTACAAGCCCTAATTATAAATTTAGATTAATTAAAAGAGAAGGCATTGACTTTACGAAAAATGTAAACTCCTCGTTCTTTAAATTTAAATTTAACAGCTATGAGTCTCTAATTAAAAAATACAATTCCGCTGTAATTTATACTCCAGTAGAAGAAGCTTCCGTTTTAAAACTGTCTATGCTAGGTACTCATAAAGGGAAACTAATAGATTATCTAAACTCCTTAACTTATAATTTTATAGCAGCTAGTTTAGACGATAAAAATTTGATTGCCGATAAAACCATAAACTTTATTGAAGAACAATTGATTTTAATAGGAGATACACTTCAAATCTCCGAAAGAGAATTAGAAAATTTCCGATCAGAAATTGGCATCATGGACATCCGTTTTGAATCTATCCAAGCTTCCGAAAGGTTTGTCTTATTAGACAATCAAAGATCTAAAACAAGGTTGCAATTAAAGTATTACAATGATATACTTAACTATATTCAAGACAACGAAATTAATTCTATTGTTGCTCCCTCTGTAGTTGGAATTCAAGATCCCGTTTTGTTGGATTTGGTCTCTAATCTACAAACCTTAAACATGGATCGTTCCAGGTTAAATTATTCAATGGAGTCTGAAAATCCATTTTTAACTCAAATACAAATTGAAATTGATCAAACTCGTGGCTCCTTAGTAGCAAACGTAAAGAATTTAATTTCGGCAACTGAGTTAAAAAGTGCTGATTTAGATTCGAGAATCTTGGTTATGGAAAAAAGGTTTGCTACCCTTCCAGCTACTGAAAGACAGATGTTAACGATCAAGAGAGAGTATGGGATTCATGATGGAATGTATACCTTTTTACTCCAAAAAAGAGCAGAAGCTGGAATAACAAAAGCAGCAAATAAAGCAGATCATAAAGTGATTAATCCTGCACGTGATTTTGGAAATGGACCTGTAAGCCCAGATAAGACTTTGAAATATATTGTTGCTTTACTTATTTCTATTCTACTACCTCTAGCATACATCCTTCTACGAGAATTTTTCAAAACTAGTATATCTACAGTCGAAGACCTCGAAAAATTAACTCGAATTCCATTTCTAGGAACTGTATCTCACAATACTTATGATGTTGGGGTTCCTGTTGTCAAAAAGCCTAAATCAAACATAGCAGAATCTTTAAGAGCTATTAGAACCAATCTTAATTTCATGGTTCTCAATAAAAAGAAAACACACATAATTGCGCTTACTTCATCTGTATCTGGTGAGGGTAAAACATTTATAGCTAGTAATTTATCTGCCATGTTCGCGATGTCGGGTAAAAAAACAATTTTGATAGGTTGCGATCTTAGGAAACCTAAAATATCCACTGATGACCTTGGTTTAAAACACGAAAAAGGTGTAGTAAATTACTTAGTTGGACATTCTTCTTTAGACGATGTTATTCAAACATCGAAAATAAAATACTTAGATGTTATTTTGTCAGGACCTGTGCCTCCTAATCCAGCAGAATTAATAGAGTCTGAAGAGTTTTCTTCGTTAATCTCTATTTTAAGCGAAACGTACGATCGCATTATAATTGATACTGCTCCAATTGGTATGGTTGCAGATGCTCAGTTAATTATCCCCTACATCGATAATTTAATATATGTTACTAGACAGGGTATTACTAACAAGAGCATGTTAAAATTAATTAATGATAAGTACGCAAGTGGAAAAATTAAGAATGTAAGCCTCATCTTAAATGGTTTTAAGATTGAAGACGCTTATGGTTATGGTTATGGCTACGGCTACGGCTATGGCTATGGCTATGGTTACGGTTATGGTGATCAAGATGAATAGTGATCCTGTCTGGTATGTACTCTATACCAAGCCCAGAAATGAAAAGAAAGTACTTCAGTTACTTACTTTAAAAGGCTTTAATTGTTATTGTCCATGTCAAAGAGTTCTTAAGCAATGGTCCGATAGAAAAAAATGGGTGGAAGAACCTGTTTTTAAATCGTACATATTCGTTCAAATAGCAGAGTTTAGTTCAAAGAAAATACCGATACTCCAAACCCCTGGTGTTGTTCGTTTTTTGTTTTGGCTAGGCAATCCAGCTCAAGTCAAGCAATTAGAGATAGAAGCCATACAAAGCTTTTTAAAGGATCACAACACTGATCGGATGAACATTCTTACTGTGGGTTCTCATGTGAGAATAAACGAAGGGTTACTTAAAGGCATTGATGGAGAAGTTGACTACCAAACAGAAAGTGATGTGGTTCTTAAAATCGAAAAACTAGGAATGTCTTTAATTGCTAGAGTTCCCAAAGAATACGTTTCAAGTAAGACTTAAAGCATTTCTCTTATCGCTACCAGTTGAGCTCTTATCTCTTGTAGTGTGCTTACGATTTCTACATTATTTACTGTGTCGGTTTTATTTTCTCTCAGCTTTTTTTTTGCACCATCTAAAGTATAACCACGTTCTTTTACCAAATGAAAGATAATCTTAAAGTTTTCAATATCTTTTTCTGTAAAATAGCGATTCCCTTTTCTGTTCTTTTTTGGTTTTATAATTGAAAATTCCTTTTCCCAAAACCTAATTAGTGAGTTGTTTACTCCAAAAATCTTTGAAACTTCTCCAATGGAGTAGTACAATTTGGTGATTTTTTTACTTTCTGTAGTCATAATAAATTAATCAAACGACTGGTTTTCCTGAGAAGACAATTCAAGCATTTTGTCGTATTCTTCAGCAGTTAAGTCATTAAAATAGTAATTTACAGGGTTAACCTTTCTCTTGTTTTTAATTACCTCATAATGAAGGTGCGGCGCGGTAGATGTTCCTGTGCTCCCTACATAACCAATTAAATCTCCTCGTTTAACATTTTGCCCCTTTTTTACAATGTATTTATTTAAATGAGCATAAAATGTTTTGTAGCCATAAGTGTGGTTAATTCGTACTTGGTTTCCGTAGCCTCGTTTAGAGCGCTTTACTTTTTCTACCACACCATCTCCAGTAGCATATACTTCGGTTCCTTTTGGAGCAGAAAAATCCATTCCCCAGTGCATCTTTTTTGTCTTGTATACTGGGTGAATTCTATTTCCGAAACCAGAGGCCATCCTTTTTAAGTTTTTGTTAGCAACCGGTTGTATAGCCGGAATATGAGCCAACATTTCCTCTTTGTTTTGTGCCAGTTTTAAAACAGCATCGTAAGATTTGGATTGAACATAAATTGCTTTAGAAACTTGGTCTACTTTTTTGTGTAACTCTGCTACGAGATCTGAATGTTTGAATCCATCGTATTTTTTGTATCTATTAACCCCACCAAAACCTGCTTTTCTTATACTAGCATCTATTGGCTCAGCTTCAAAGATTACTCGATAAATATTGTCGTCACGCTCTTGCAACTCATCCAAAATAAGAGAAGAATTTGAGATTTTCCTTTCCAACAACTCATATTGGACAAGTAAGTTCTCGATTTCTCTATTGAGTTCTTTTTCTTTTGGAGAGTCAAAAACAGAAAAGAATAGAAATACCAAACCTATGGCTATTGTAGTAGAACTCGCACAAAAAAATAAAACACGCCTAAGCATTTGAACTTTTGAACGCTCAATTTTTCTATAAGCTAAAGTTTTAGTGTCGTAATAATATTTGACCTTGTTCATTTACTGAAAATTTGGCTAAATTTGTAGCTCCTTTTTATAGCTTAAATTAAATTGCAATTTAGGAAATTCTAATTTGTATTGTTTAAGAGCCGTTAGAGGTCTTAAATTTAAATTTACCTTTATAGATTCTTTATGAAATCTCAAGAAATACGTCAAAAATTTTTACAATTTTATAAGAACAAAGAACATGCTATAGTAAGTTCTGCACCTATAGTTATTAAAGACGACCCTACCTTAATGTTCACAAATGCAGGAATGAATCAATTTAAAGATTTATTCTTGGGCATCAGTGAGGTTAAAAATCCAAGAGTAGTAAACAGTCAAAAATGCTTGCGCGTTTCTGGAAAACACAACGACTTAGATGAAGTTGGACACGATACCTACCACCATACCATGTTTGAGATGTTAGGAAACTGGTCTTTTGGAGATTATTTTAAAAAACAAGCGATTGATTGGGCTTGGGAGCTTTTAACAGAGGTTTACGGAATAGAAAAAGAACGCTTGTATGTGACCGTATTTGAAGGGGCTAAAGAAGACAACCTAGAAAAAGATTTTGAAGCTTTTAATAACTGGAAAAATCACATTGCAGAAGATCGAATATTAAACGGAAATAAAAAAGATAATTTTTGGGAAATGGGAGCTGTTGGTCCTTGTGGTCCTTGCTCAGAAATCCATATAGATCTTCGCTCTGATGCTGAAAGATTAAAAGTGGATGCTCGTAGCCTGGTTAACTTTGATCATCCTCAGGTAATAGAGGTTTGGAACTTAGTCTTTATGCAATACAATCGAAAGTCAGACGGTAGCTTAGAGAATCTTCCGAATACACATGTAGATACAGGAATGGGTTTTGAGCGTTTAGCCATGGCACTCCAAGGAAAACAATCCAATTACGACACCGATGTATTTACCCCACTTATTTCTAAACTCTCTTTAATTACTGGATTTGAGTATGGGCAAGACGAAAAAGTAGACATTGCTTTGCGTGTAATTTCAGACCATGTAAGAGCAATTGCCTTTGCTGTAGCAGATGGCCAACTGCCATCGAATAATGGAGCCGGTTATGTAATTAGAAGAATTCTTAGACGCGCGGTTCGCTATGGTTTTACATTTCTAAACGTAAAAGAGCCATTTATGCACTCATTAGTACCTGTGCTAGTAGAGCAGATGGGTGAATTTTTTCCTGAAATACGCAAACAACAATCGCTTGCAGAAAATGTAATTAAAGAAGAAGAACTTTCTTTTTTAAGAACGCTAGAAAAAGGTTTGAAACGTATTGATACTATTATTAAAACTACTGATAGTAAGGTTATAGACGGTGCAAAGGCATTTGAATTGTACGACACTTTTGGGTTTCCTATAGACTTAACAGCACTTATACTCTCGGAGAATGATAAATCTGTAGACATGCTTGGCTTTGATGCCGAAATGAAGAAGCAAAAAGACCGTGCAAGAGCTGCTTCTTTAATCGAAACAGAAGACTGGACTCTATTGTTTGAAACTGAAACAGAATTTATTGGTTACGATACACTTGAAGCTGAAATTAACATTAGTAAATACAGAAAAGTAAAACAAAAGGGAAAAGAATTTTATCAACTAGTATTTGATAAAACTCCTTTTTATGCAGAGGGCGGAGGCCAAGTCGGAGATACAGGCGTCTTGAGTTCGAACGGTACTAAATGGGCTATTTTTGACACAAAAAAGGAGAACAATCAAATTATTCATTTTTGTACCGAATTACCCAAAAACCCAGACAGCCCTTTTGCAGCAATTGTAAATAAGCACAAAAGATTGCTAATAGAAAACAACCACTCTTCCACACATCTCTTGCACAAGGCGCTTAGAGATGTGTTAGGAACGCACGTAGAACAAAAAGGATCCTTAGTAAACGATAAATACTTACGCTTCGATTTCGCTCACTTCTCTAAAATGACTGAACAAGAAGTTGCCGAAGTAGAAGAAAAAGTAAACGAAAAAATTAGAAGTAATATTCTGTTAAATGAAGAGCGTTCTATTGCGCTCGCTGAAGCAAAAAATAGAGGCGCAACGGCTCTATTTGGAGAGAAATATGGAGCAAAAGTCCGACTCATTTCGTTTGAGGATTCGATAGAATTATGTGGAGGGTGCCATGTATCCTCAACGGGTCAGATTGGTGTGTTTAAAATTACTTCAGAAGCTGGTGTTGCTGCAGGTATTAGACGCATTGAAGCAATTACTTCTGAGAAAGCTTTTAACTATTACAAAAAACAAGAAGCAACCCTAGAACAATTAAAGCATCTCGTTAAAAATGCGAACGATCCTGTAAAAGGTGTAGAAACTTTACTAAAAGATAAAGCTGGTTTAGAAAAAAAATTAGCTCTTTTAGAAGCTGAAAAAACTCTAGGATTAAAAGCGGAACTTTTAAATACAGCAGTTGAAATTAATGGAGTTAAATTTATTAGTGCAATTGTAGCTTTAAATGCTTCTGCCATGAAGGACCTTTCTTTTGAGTGCAAAAAAGAATTCGATAATCTGATGATTGTTTTAGGAGCAGAAAATAGTGGTAAAGCAAACATCAGTGTTGCACTTTCCGATAACCTAATTGCCGATAAAAATTTAAATGCGTCCAACATCATCAGACTAATTTCTAAGGAAATTCTTGGTGGTGGTGGTGGTCAACCTACTTTTGCAACTGCTGGAGGAAAAAATCCTGGAGGAATACAAAAAGCCCTAGATTTAGCGAAATCATTACTTGTTTAAGGATAATAATCTACAAAAAAGCCATTTCTCTCTTAGAAATGGCTTTTTTTTATGCACTACAAATTCAGTTTAAATGTAATAAAACACAGTTCTAGATTGTCTAAATTGTGAGAATGTCTGAAATACGTAAACCAACTTCTGAAATAAAGCTAATTGCCGCTCTTAATAGAGGCGAAGAGCGTGCTTATATAGAAGTGTTAAATTTACACAAACAACAAATTACTAAAACTGTAATTGGCATGTTAGGTGCTGTTGTTGAGGCGCAAGATGTAAGCCAAGAAGTGTTTGTTCGGTTTTTTAAAAATGTACATAATTTTAAAGGAGAAGCCAAAATCTCAACCTACCTAACAAGAATAGCTATTAACTTATCTTTAAATGAATTAGAAAAGAGAAAACGAAAATGGAAAGTGTTTTCTTCTGGAGATTTTACTGAAGATAAATTGAAAAATGCCTTTACAGATGATCACACTGAGCTAGATGAGCAACTAGTTTTATTACGTAGAGCAATTTTAATGCTCGACAATAAGTACAAAGAAGTTGTTGTGTTAAGAGCTGTACAAGGTTTTAGTTTTAAAGAGATTGCAGAAGTTCTTGCGCTACCTATTGGTACTGTGTTAACTCGTTTTTCGAGAGCTCAAAGAAAACTTACAGAACTATTAATTATAAAAAAATGAAAACAGAAAATCAACATCATATTGATTGGCTTGCCTCAAACGAGGGTTTGCTTAATACGCAAGATAAAATAGCATTGGATAGCTTTGTTCTAAGCAAACCAAAAATTCAGGCAAAATGGATTTTCGAAAACGAACTAATCTGTACTCTTTCAAGATTTGAGCCTTCTATTTCTGATGACTTTAATTCTCGCGTGCTTAAAGCTGTTACCAATACGTATTCTGCAGGGTCTGATATTTCATATAGTTACATAACTGTACTAGGATTAACGGCAGCTGTGTTATTGATGCTAAACTTATTTATAGCTCAAAACTCATGGAGTTTTGATGCGATAATTGGGCTAGCTGATTTGGATTCAGGGTCCTTAAATATACTTTTAAATGAATTCCAAATTAAATACATAGATTATGCAAATTAAACCAATTCTTAAACCACTATTGATTCTGTTTATCGGAGTTGTAATTGGAGTTTTAGCTTCGGGCATTATTACCATGCGTCACCTTCGCCTTGCTCACCAAATACGAACCGAGCGAGGTTTTCTAGAGCAAGCTTCTCGTTTGGATATAACATCTTCTCAACAAGACTCAATAGAACCCATTTTAAAGGCTTTTGCCAAGGCAAATCAACTTAGACATGATAGTTTAAGAGTGCGGGAAAAAAGAGCTTTAGATGAGTTTAGGAATCACTTAAAACCCTTCTTGTCGGAAAAAGAATTAAAGAGTCTTAAACAAATTTTAAGGCTTAAGGGCCCAAAGAAAAAGCGTGCAAAAAATAAATAGAAGGAAAATTAAAAACCCTTTGTTTTTCGATTCAAAATATCCGTTTCACAAACTAATGTAACTGAGTTGAATTTGAGCACACAAAGGATTGATCTCTGGTTTTAAAAACAAGACAATGCGAAACCGCTCTACAATGTCCTTATTGGTTTAAACGCTTATTTGGAATCTCTAGCAGCTTTTATAAGTTGTACTGCTTTATCAATATTTTCTTTAGCCACCAATACTTTTACAGAGTTTTCGGATCCTGGAGCCGCCCAGCCAGCCATTAAGCTGGTTTGAAACTCGTTGTTAACAACACACTCAACACCGGCTTCCTCTAACAATCCTGCAATGTACTGAGCGTTTACGACAGAACCAGAATAGATGATTTTTAAATAACTTTCGTTCATTTTGGTAGTGTATTAGTTTATAGTTTTTCTCTAATGTGGGTGCCTAGATTTAAATTTTATCTAAACCCTTGCAAATAGAATACCATTAACTCTAGTAAATAGAATCAATCAGATCGTCAGAAGCAAAGTTAGGAAGGGTTACTTTTAATAAGGGCTCCGCTTCCATAGCTCGCTTTATAGCGTAAACAGCCTCCTCATTTCTGGCCCAACTTCTTCTGGAAATCCCGTTGTTTACGTCCCAAAAAAGCATAGAACGCAAACGTCTATCGGCATCCTCTGATCCGTCGAGTAGTAATCCGAAACCACCATTAATAACTTCTCCCCAACCAACACCACCTCCGTTGTGAATGGAAACCCATGTTGCTCCTCTAAAACTATCTCCAATAACGTTTTGAATAGCCATGTCTGCAGTAAATTGAGAGCCATCATATATATTGGAAGTTTCTCTGTAAGGAGAGTCTGTTCCCGAAACATCATGATGATCTCTACCTAAAATAATAGGCCCTATAATTCCATCTTTTATTGCTTTGTTAAAAGCAGCGGCTATTTTCACACGTCCTTCTGCATCGGCGTAAAGAATTCGAGCTTGAGAACCTACAACCAATTTATTAGCTTGAGCGCCTTTAATCCATTGGATATTATCAGCCATTTGCTGCTGAATTTCTATTGGCGAAACTTTCATGATTTCTTCTAAAACCTCGCAAGCAATTCGGTCTGTCTGCAGTAAATCTCCTGGTTTTGCTGAAGCACAAACCCAACGGAATGGCCCAAATCCATAATCAAAACACATGGGACCCATTATATCTTGAACATAGGATGGATAGCGGAAATTTATACCGTCTTGCGCCATAACATCTGCACCTGCTCTGGAGGCCTCGAGTAAAAATGCATTTCCATAATCGAAAAAGTATGTTCCTTTTGCTGTATGCTTATTTATTGAAGCAGCATGTCGCCTTAGTGTTTCCTGTATTTTTACTTTAAAAAGAGCCGGGTCTTTTACCATCATTTCATTCGCTTCCTCAAAGTTTAGTCCAGTAGGGTAATAGCCGCCAGCCCATGGGTTATGAAGCGATGATTGGTCAGAGCCTAAGTCGATAAATACATTTTCTTTTTCAAATTTCTCCCATACATCTACAATGTTTCCTTGGTAAGCTATGGAAACAACTTCCTTGTTTTTTTTGGCTAAAACTACTCGCTCGCATAATTTATCTAAGTCTGAAATCACCAAATCAACCCAGCCTTGAGAATGCCTTGTTTTGGTTACTTTTGGATTAATTTCTGCTGTTACAGAAATACACCCAGCAATACTTGCAGCTTTTGGTTGAGCCCCACTCATGCCACCCAAACCAGCAGTAACAAATAATTTCCCAGAAAGACTTTCTCCGTTTTTAGCTATTTTTCTGCCGCCATTTAACAATGTTATAGTAGTTCCGTGTACAATACCTTGAGGTCCAATGTACATATAAGATCCTGCTGTCATTTGGCCGTATTGACTTACACCCAATGCATTAAATTTTTCTAGGTCATCAGGCTTAGAGTAGTTTGGTATAACCATTCCGTTGGTTACAATAACTCGAGGAGCATCTTTGTGAGATGGGTACAAACCCATAGGATGACCCGAATACATGGTTAAGGTCTGTTCCTCTGTCATCTCAGTTAAATAGTGCATACAAAGCCTGTATTGTGCCCAGTTTTGAAAAACAGCACCATTACCTCCATAGGTAATAAGTTCTTCTGGATGTTGAGCTACAGCATGATCCAAATTGTTTTGGATCATCAGCATAATTGCTTTTGCCTGTAAACATTTACCAGGGTAATCGTCTATTTTTCTTGCAAACATTTCATGCTTTGGCTTAAAACGTAGCATATAAATTCTACCATATTTTTTCATTTCCTCAGCAAATTCTGGAGCTAAAACGCTGTGGTGTTTTTGAGGGAAGTAACGCAAGGCATTTTTAAGTGCCAATTTTTTCTCCTCTGTACTTAATATTTCTTTACGCTTGGGAGCGTGATTTATGTTGACATCATAAATTTGTGTTTCAGGTAATAAACTTGGTATACCTTCCATTAACTCATTTCTAAATGCTTCCAAAGTCATCATGCTCCTTTGTTTATTTTAGTAATTTTAGTGCTTTTTTTGAAATCGTAAGGACAGTGTTTGCAACCATTTTGGCAACAATACCCTCTTTTTAAATGGTGCTTTTCTGTATATACAATGTAACCCTGCTCAGAAAGATAATAGTCTTCCGGGTCTAAATTTCTGAACTGTGAAAAGCCTTCTAATTTCATTTGTGCAAATTTACAATATTCCAGTGTATCTTTGCGCTATGATTTTACCAATTATTCCTACTGTACAAGAAATATCTGATTCTTTAATTTCTGACAAAAACATTCGTGTTTTTGTAGTTCGCGAAGATTTGATACATCCTTACATTTCTGGAAATAAATGGCGAAAATTGTATTACAATATTCAAGCTGCAAATCAACAAAAATGCACTACATTAATTACTTTTGGTGGTGCCTATTCTAATCATATAGTAGCAACTGCGGCAGTTGGTAAACAGTTTGGATTTAAAACGATAGGTTTTATTAGGGGCGAAGAACATTTCCCCTTAAATCCTTCTATTAGTTATGCGCGCTCTTGTGGTATGGAAATTCGATATTTAGAGCGTAGTTCTTATAAGCTTAAAGATGAAGCTGTTTTTTTAAATTCTTTATTAGCTAAAGAAAAAGAATATTATTTACTTCCGGAAGGCGGCACAAACCATCTGGCTGTTAAGGGCTGCGAAGAAATTGTGTCGAAACTAAAATTTGATTTTGACATTGTATGTTGTTCTTGCGGAACAGGAGGAACCCTCTCGGGAATTATTAATTCTCTTAAGCCGCATCAGAGAGCGCTTGGTTTTCCGGCCCTTAAAGGAGCTCATTTTTTGAGCGAAGAGATTGGGAAATATACAAGCAGCTCACAATGGGAATTTAACTTAGACTACCATTTTGGAGGTTATGCAAAAGTAAATGCAAGTCTTATTGATTTTATGAACTTATTTAAGCAAAACCATAACATTCCTTTAGACCCTGTTTATACAGGAAAGCTTTTTTTTGGAGTTTGGGACTTAATCAAAAAAGACTATTTTCGTAGAGGTTCCTCCATAGTTTTAATTCATACAGGAGGACTGCAAGGAATTGAAGGAATGAACCAACGAATTAAAAATAAAGGACTACAAATTACATGAAATTATTTTTTTCTCTACTAGGCCTGCTTGTTTCGTTTTACGCATCTGCTCAAGATTCTAACTCCGAACAATACATTCGGAATTTTCATAAAATGGCTATTTCAGAAATGCATACTTATAGCATTCCGGCAAGCATTACCTTAGCTCAAGGTATTCTAGAATCGGGTAATGGAAAATCTGAACTAGCCGTAAAGTCCAAAAATCATTTTGGAATTAAGTGCCACAAAGGCTGGAATGGAAGAAAGGTTTACCATGACGATGACAAGGAGCAAGAGTGTTTTCGGAAGTATAAAAAAGTATCTGATTCCTATCGAGATCATTCAGAATTTTTGAAAAACCGAGACCGCTACGCTTTTCTTTTTAAGTATAAAATGACAGATTACAAGTCTTGGGCTAAAGGTTTAAAAAAAGCAGGTTATGCAACACATCCAAAATATGCAGAAAAATTAATTAGTTTAATAGAACGTTTCGATTTAGCGCAATACGACACCGCCTCAAAATCTGGTAAACGAAAGGTGAAAAAGCCAAAACGAAAACATCGAAAGAAAGTTTTTAAAACTGAAAACGGACTTAAATTTGTACTTGCTGATGCTGGTGATAATTTCGATATTATTGCTACAGAACATAGTTTATGGTTGTGGCAATTATTAGAATTTAACGATTTAGTAGCTGATAAAATCTTAGATGTAAACGATAGAGTTTATCTAGAGTTTAAGAAAAACAGATCTCGTACGGAGTTCCATTTAGTAGAAGAGGGCGAAACCTTATACAGCATTGCTCAATTACACGGCTTACGTTTGGCAAAATTATACCATAAAAATCGACTTGAAATTGGGGCTCAGTTAAAAGTGGGTCAGAGCGTGTTTTTACGAAAAAGAAAGCCTAGAAATTATTCTGTGGAATAATTGTAAAGCAAACCAGACTCCCCACCAATAATTAGATTTAACTTTTCATCTAAGTCCAAATCTCTTAAAATCCCTACTGTTTTACCGTATACAGGAAAGCCTTCAAGGAGCTCGTTTGGACTTATAAACACGTAAGCTTCTTCGTTTTTTAAATCTGTAACACTGAGGTATAAAGCATTTTTGAACCTAGAAATGAGTGGTTTCGAAACTTGTTTGTGTCCAAAAGAATAGAGTAAATTCATCTGTGCTCCATTTACCTTTAGGTTTTCAGATTCTATCATAATATGATGATCTAGATCGAAATTATAGTAAATCTCTTCATCAAATTCAAATTGAATGCTATTGTCTATGGTGCCATCAAAAAGTATGTTTTGTTGCACGCCATTTTTATCTATGGTTACGATTCGAGAATCGGCAATTGTATTGCCTTTAATAACATGGAGTTTGTTGGCAGAAAAATCAATTTTCCCTTTCACTTTGATTCTTTGCTCACCTTTCCTATTTAAAATATTTAAGGTCCCATTTTCCTCTGGAAGTAAGATGTAATCTTTAGAAGCAACTACAAAGTGTTGTGCAGTTTGTATAGCTTTGCTTTTTGTTTTGCCAAGTTTCCATCCCTTTATCTCGCGCCCATTTTTATCATACATATACTGGTATCGACCACAAGAAACTAGCGTCCTGTAATTTCTTTGATTTTGATAATCAAAAAGAGCTAAAGGAAGCTCTGTTGTATGTTTCAGTTCTATTGGGTAATTGCCAACATTTCTTCCTTTCCGATCGATCAAATGTATTTTAGTAGCGGTGTTAAACAGTAATTGCAACTTTTTATTTTTGAAAACATCAATTTGGTTTAGCTTTCCAATTATAGCCTCATCTAATTTCTTTGTCCATAAAACTTCTCCTTTGGTAGAGATTAAGTAAAGGTTGTAGTTTTCGTCTTGAACAGCTATTTCCCATTGTTGATTGTAATGATTTTTTACTAAGCTGATTTCTGATAAAATAGGTGCTTCTAATTGTGTGGTCCAAACAGCTCGTGTTTGGTTTGTTTCTGTTTTGCTAAAATGTAGGTAAGCATTGTTGTAGCACGTTGGTCCAGTAGCGTTAAATTGTATGGCAAATGCCTTAAATGGTTTAAGAGCCTGGGAGTATTTACCAACAAAGGCTGCTAATTTCGTTTGTAAATATTTTGGAGCAAGCTCTAGTGCCGATGGGTTTTGTAGAAAGATGAATAAGTTAGAGTTTGTGTTTAGCTTATTCATACAGCTGGTGTAGCTGTCTGTTTTGGCTATGCTTAATCCAGATTTAAAATCGTTAAGTATGTTTTTTAATAAAGATAAATCGCTACTTAAAATAAGTTGTTCTTCTAGTACAATTGCATATTGCGGCTCTTTGTTAAGTTCTGTGAAACAAATTGTAGAAAGGTATTTTAAATCGTTCCAATCGTAAATGTTTTCATCTCTATAAACTACAATCGTATCGGCTCTTTCTGCTATAAAGTTTTCTACACCAACTTCATCTGTAATATGTACAACCAAACCCTCGCTCATAGTACTGCTGTTTTCTGCTGTAAACCAGGTAATTTCAGTGTCAATCCAGGAGTTAAAAGTTTGTTGTAAATCACTTTTTAGGCCCGCCAGTTTTTTAGCGTATTTATTTTGTTGTACGCTATTTGAGTTGATTTGTTTCCGTTTAAATTGTTGGAAATTTTCAAATGATTTTGTGATAAATAGGGCTGTGTTTCTTGGGAGAACACCAGGTGCTATGGTAGCGTGTGCATCGTTGCTCTGGTAAAAACTTAATTCTTGAGCCAGCGAGTCATGGCTTAAGCTAATTCCGCTAAAAAGAATTCCTTTATCAGAAAGCTCTATGTCCCATTGCATCCATTCTGCTTGGCGTACTATGGATGTACTACTCTTGAAAAAGGCCTTACTTATTCTGTCGAAATTTTTAGTATTTAGATAAAGGTTAAAGTTCTCTTTTTTATTTGCAGAGTTGTAAATAGTATTAAACTCCAGTTTTTTAGTAAAATTATTAGGTGTTTTTAACTGTCTAATCGCATCTTCAATCAGTATTTTCTCCTCACTAACCATTAATAAACCTCTATGTTTGGCGTAATAAATAGTTGTTTCTTCTAGTAATACTTCCGTTATTACCGCATCAATATAAGTATGGTTTTTGGTTTTAGTAAAGCTGGCTAATCCAATTTCTAAAAGTTGTATTTTTTGCTCTTGATTTTTTGTGGCACTAATAATTAACCAGTCGAAAGATTTTGCACCTGTTAGATGCAGTGATAAAAAAACAGGATTCATACTTGTTAAGCCAGATGCATAGCTTGCCAAATTCGAATCTAAAGTAAAAATACTGTTGTGTGCTTCACTTATTGAGGTTTCACTACTCAGGGTTTCCCAGAAGGAACTTTCGGAAAGTTTTTGTATGCTTTTTGATACATTGTTACTCTCTATAATTATAGCAGCATCTAATGGAATTGCATGTATCGAGTCGCTTGTTTTATAATCCTCTTGTTTGCAAGAGAATAGACTACAGAATATTAGGAAGAGTATGACGAGTTTTTGCATGGTTTAAATGTACTCTTTAAAAATAGAATCTTGTATTTAAATTAAAGTCAAGTTTCAGCATTTGGTTAAGGATCTCCCAAAAGAGTTACTTTAAGTTTAGGCTTAATTGCTCGGGCAGAAGCCTAAAGCTCATCCGATGATTTATGTTTACGCCAAACACCTTAATTGCTTCTCTATGAGCTTTTGTAGGATATCCTTTGTTTTGTCTCCATAAATAATCAGGAAACTCAGCATCCAATTCTTTCATAATTTGATCTCTATACGTCTTAGCTAAAATAGAAGCCGCTGCTATGTTTAAGTATTTCCCATCTCCCTTGATAATGCAATGATGATTTACTTCGCGGTATTTTTTAAATCTATTTCCATCTACCAGTATGTGTTTAAACGGTTTTTTGATTTGATCTAAAGCTCTGTGCATGGCCAAAAAGGAGGCATTTAAAATATTGATTTCATCAATTTCTGTATGACTTACAATTCCTACAGCAAAAGCAACTGCATGCTCCTCAATAATTGATTTTAGGAGCTCTCTTTTTTTTTCGTTTACTTGTTTTGAGTCGTTTAGTAGTGGATGTTTAAAATTCTTGGGTAAGATTACAGCTGCGGCAACTACTGGCCCAGCCAAACAACCTCTACCTGCTTCGTCGCAACCAATTTCTATGTCTTCTTTATGTAAATAAGCTTCTAACATTCGTTAAGCACTTTTGCGATGCTATTCCACAAAGCTTTTGCAGTAGAGTCCCAGCTAAAGTTTTGAGAATGTATCAGTCCCTTTTCCGACAGTTCTGCTCTTAAATTATTGTCGTTTTCAATTTTAATCATTGCATTTGCAATTTCACTAATCTTAAATGGGTTTACCAGCAAGGTTGCATCTCCAGACACCTCGGGCATGGCAGTACAGTTAGCTGTAATTACAGGGCAACCACACTTCATAGCTTCAATAATAGGTATTCCAAAACCCTCGAAATAAGGAACAAAACAAAGTGCTTGAGCAGCTGCATAGAGTAATTGTAATTCTTCGGACGATTTTCTGCCCGTAAAAATGACCTCATTTTTATGTTCTAAGTTCTCAAAAGTATTCTTTAACTCTTTGTTCCACCACATTTTTGCCCCAACAATAAGTAGCTTGTTAGTTGAGTTTGTTTCATTCTTAAAAAGATCAAAGGCAAGCAAGAGTCGTTTTATATTTTTTCGAGGATGAAGTGCGCCCACAAAAAGGAAAAAGTCATTTCCGTTGCTGTATTGTTTTCGAACATTTATTTGATCTGTTGTTCCAATTGGATGAAAAAAAGGATTTACTCCATTTAGGCTTACATCAATTTTGCTTTTGTCTACAGCATAAATATTTGAAATATCATTTTTAGAATATTCCGAAACAGTTACTATTCTAGTTGCTTTTTGAGCGTATTTCTTAAAAAAATATCTGTAAAATAGACCGTGACTTTTTTTTAAATCTTTGGGGTAATGTTCGAAGTTGATGTCGTGAATTACTGCAATAGATGGAATTTTACTGGCAAGCGCTAAAAATCCGTCAGGCGATAAAAATAAATCTATTTGAAGTTTGGTAAGTAATTTTGGTAGACTCAACTCAAACCAAATATACCATAAGATGGGATGCCTTGCTGGCGGCGAAATTACTATTGGGTGTACATTTGATGCAAAAATGAATTCTTCTGCATACGGTCGATCAAAAATGAAATAAAACTCATGCTCTGGATGTGCCTTTACAATTCTAGATAAGGTCTCGAATGTATACCATCCAATACCTTCTAATTTACCTTTTAGCAAGAGTCGTGTGTTTACCGCAATTCTCATAGCGTACAAAAATAGAGTTTTTAGTTGCACATTAAGTACGAATGTCTTTTTTTTGGCGTTGACTAAAAATAACTTTGATTTCAAAATGCAAAAAAAGTTTATCACTAATTTAGTTTTCTTACTTGTACTTAATTTTTTAATTAAGCCATTCTATATATTGGGTATAGATGCTGAAATTATTAATCGAGTAGGGCCAGAAACTTATGGGGTTTATTTTACGTTATTTAACTTCTCTTTTCTTTTTAATATTTTTTTAGATTTAGGAATAAATAATTACAACACGACTAATTTAGCACGCAACGAACACCTGCTCTCTAAATATTTTTCAAGACTTATTGCATTAAAACTCCTCTTAGTAGGTCTATACATATTATTTACTGTAATTATAGGAATGGTTTGGGGTTACTCCGATTATGCATTAAAACTCCTTTTACTTTTAACTTTAAATCAGAGTATTGTGGCAGTTGTCATGTATTTAAGGTCAAATTTAAGCGGCTTACAATTGTTTGTTAAAGACAGTATCGTTTCTGTTTTAGATCGATTTTTGATGATTCTTATTTGTTCTGTTTTATTGTGGGGAAACTTAACCGACCAGCCTTTTAAGATAGAGTGGTTTATATACGCACAAACGGTATCTTACGGTATTACGCTATTGTTGGCTTTATATTGGGTTTGGAAACAATCTGCTTTTGTTAAAATAAAATTTGACAATTTATTTTCTTTAGCAATTATAAAGCAAAGTTTACCCTATGCATTACTGGTGTTGTTTATGTCTTTTTATTACAGAAGCGATTCTGTAATGCTTCAAAAGATGCTTGAGGATGGTAGCAAACAAGCGGGTTATTATGCACAGGCTTATCGTTTTTTTGAAGCAGGAAATATGGTTGCGTATTTATTTGCCGTATTATTACTACCCATTTTCTCTAAAATGATAAAAGCCAATCAAAGTTTGGTCGGTATTGTCGACATATCTTTTAAAATAATATTTTCTGGTGCAATTATTCTTAGTATCATGTGTTTTCAGTTTGGCGATGAGATCTTAAATTGGCGTTATGATTCTATCGGAACTCAATCTGTAGCCCTTTTCTCAGTTCTTATGTTTTGTTTTGTATGTATAGCTACCACCTATGTATTTGGCACGCTTTTAACAGCCAATGGCGAGCTGAAAACGCTTAACATTTTGGCTGGATCTGCCGTAGTGGTAAACATTTGTTTAAACCTCTTGTTTATACCTAGGTGGCAAGCTCTTGGAGCCGCTGTAGCTAGTTTAATTACTCAAATTATTGTTTCCATCGTCCAAATTATTATTTCAAAAAGAAGATTTAACTTCAAAAGTTCTTTTAGGAGCATTGCACAATTTTCTCTATTTGTTTTAGGTGTATTTGTAATTGCCTTCTACACGCATTTGTATATTCTTAACTGGACGGTAGCTTTAGTGTTTTTTGTTATTCTTTCATTCATATTTGCACTCAGCATTCGAATGATTCCTTTACGTAGAATGTTAAGTATAATCAGAAATGAATAAAAACAACTAGACCATTCTAGGCATTTATAGCTGTGTAAAACTGTTGAATAGTTTGTATATTTGCCTAGTTTATTAATAAAATCTAACCATGAGCAAACCATCCTTGTCAAATTCTGGAAATCTAATTGTTGATTTATTCAAGTGGAGAAACCCCCTGGTATTATTTACGCTAGTTTCTATCGTCCTTGCGGCCGTATTTTCTTCATCACTTATAATAACACCGAAGTTTAAGTCAACTTCTATTATATATCCCACTACTACAAATTCCATTTCTCAAGCTTTGTTTACCGAGCACAATCCTTACAGAAAAGATGTTTTGGAGTTTGGAGAAGAGCTTGAAGCAGAGCGCTTACTACAAATTCTGAATTCTAATGAAATGCGGGCCTTTATTATAGAGGAATTTGATTTGTATACACATTACGAGATTAATCCGAACGATGTGCATTCTAAAACATGGATGAACTTAGCTTTTATGGAACATTTTAATTTTAAAAGAACAGAATTAATGTCTATTAAATTAGATGTTTTAGACAAGGATCCACAGCTTGCTGCAGCGATGTGCAATAGGGTAGTAGACCATATTGATGTAGTAATTAAAAGAGTAAAACAAGAAAGAGCACAACAAGCTTTGATTATTCTAGAAAGTAGAGACGAAAGCTTGTCTAAACGATTTTTTTCTATTCACGATTCCCTTGAGCGGCTGAGAGCCCATGGGATTTTAGATGTTTCTTTGCAAGCAGAAAGATTAACAGAATATTATGCTCAAGCTTTATCTAAAGGAAATACCTCGGGAGCAAAAGCAATTAAAAATGAATTCAATACTTTGATTCAATATGGAGGTGATTATTTTAGATTATTTGAAGAACTAGAATTGGTACAAGAACAATTAAGTCTCATAAGATTAGAAAAAGAAAACATAAGCATCGAATTAGATTCAGATTTAACAAATAGATTTGTAATAAACAAAGCTTTTCCCGCCGATAAGAAATCTTACCCTATAAGATGGCTAATCGTTTTGTTTTCTGGTTTGAGTACTTTTATCTTAACATTGATCTCACTTTACATTCGTCAGACCATTTTAACAGCGAACATTGACTAAAAAAAACAGCCAAGTTTTAGTTGTATTTTTCGTTTCACTTTTTGTAGTTTCGAATACCTACCTAATTTCTGAAGAAAAGTACTGGGGAATACTCTTACCATTATTAGTTGGGGTTATTTCTATGGCAATACTAAGAGTCGATTTATTGCTAACTTTGGTTGCATTTTTAACTCCTATGTCTACGAGTTTAAAAGAGCTGGGAATTAACAATCCTATTGGTGTAGAAATGGCTCTTCCAACAGAGCCCTTATTGTTTGGCTTAATGATTATTGCTTGGCTTAAAATGTTTAGCGACAAAAAACTCTTTAAAGGTTTGTACAGCCATCCAATCTCCATTGCAATTATTGTTTACTTAGCTTGGCTCTTTATTACTTCCTTAAGTAGCTCACTCCCCTCTGTTTCTATTAAGTTGCTCATTACTCGTTTATGGTTTATTAGTAGTTTTTATGTTTTAGGATTTGCTTGGTTTCAAGAAAAAAAGAACATACATAAATTTGTAAAAGCTTATTTGTTAGGACTTTTTCTTGTTGCTATTTATACTATTTTAACCCATGCAACTAGGGGCTTTGAGCACGAAGCAGCACACTGGGTGATGACGCCATTTTTTAAAGATCATACTTCGTATGGAATGGCTTTAGCATTATTGCTTCCCTTTGCATTTTACATGAGTAAATGGTGCTATAAAGATAAGAGGAGTATTTTTTTTACAATTGTATTGATGGTTTTAATTGTGGCTACAATTCTCTCTTATACTAGAGCTGCTTGGTTAAGTTTACTAGTTGCTTTAGTAGTTTATGCACTAATTAAATTCAGAATAAAATTTTCACTACTACTCACAGTTTTCACTTTTTTAGCCGGTTTTATTTTCCTCTTTCAAACCGATATTTTAATGGCGCTCGAAAAAAATAGTCAAGATTCTTCTGACAGTTTTACTGAGCACATTTCTTCTATGTCAAATGTAAGTACAGATGCTTCCAACTTAGAACGAATAAATAGATGGAAATCAGCAATTCGTTTATACGAAGAAAGACCAATTTTAGGTTGGGGAGCAGGTACCTATCAGTTTAACTATGCACCATACCAGAACTATTACGAAAAAACCATTATTAGTACCAATTCTGGTAATATGGGCAATGCACACAGTGAGTACCTTAGCATGCTTGCCGAAACAGGCTGGCCAGGTTTAGTAATCTTTTTAGCTATGATAGCTGTGGTATTTACCAAGGCGATTAAATTGTACCCTAATCTTGAAGATGCACAAGAGAAATGGATTCTTATGGCATGTATTTTAGGTTTAACGACTTATTTTACACACGCTCTTTTAAATAATTTTTTAGAAATGGATAAGGCATCAGTTCCAATTTGGGCTTTTATAGCTATAATTGTTGTATTAGATGATAAACACAAAAACACTGTATTAAACTAAAAAAAGAACGCCTTAGCGCCCTTTTTTAGTTTAATAAATGTATTAAGATTTAACCCTTTCTTGGTAGGCACCTTTTACGGTGTCAATTTTAATTTTGTCTCCTTCGTTAATAAACAAAGGAACGTTTACTTCTGCACCTGTTTCTACTGTTGCTGGTTTATGAGCATTAGTAGCTGTATTTCCTTTCTCTCCAGGTTCTGTATAAGTAACCTCTAGAACAACGGAAGAAGGCACATCACATGTAAGTGGGTTTTCTTCATCTGCATCAAATACAACTTCAACTATTTCTCCCTCTTTCATAAATCGATAACCTCCAACAATTGTTTTCTCTAAGAAAATTTGTTCGAATGTTTCGGTATGCATAAAATGAAATCCTGTATCTTCTGGGTAAAGGTATTGGTATTTTCTAGTTTCAACTCGCACAGCTTCAATTTTGGAGCCTGAAGGGAAGGTGTTGTCCAGTACTTTTCCTGTGGTTAAACTTCTAAGTTTAGTCCTCACAAAAGCAGGTCCTTTTCCTGGTTTTACATGAAGAAATTCTATAATCTTAAATAGATCGTGGTTGTGTTTAATGCACAGTCCGTTTTTTATGTCTGATGTACTTGCCATAGTGGAAATTTAAGTGTCCAAGGTATTAATTTAATTTGATGCTTTCCATGTTTTAAAGTCTTCAATGTTAAGACTGTGTTCACAAAAAAAGTATTCGTCTTCTATGTTGTTAGAGCAAACAATTATTAATTTGTCTTTTCCGTATTCTTTTGCTAGAGATTTGTACCATTCTACTCCCTTTTTATCTAGGTTAGAAGTGGGTTCATCTAAAAGTATAATACTCGATTGGCTTAGCCAGGCCAACGCCAATCGAAGTCTTTGTTTCATTCCCGAAGAAAAATTCTTCAGTTGCTTGTTTTTTGACTCTGCTAAATAAGCAATTTGCAGTAAATCTTCTTTAGAGGTGTTGGTTCTTAAAGGTTTGAATTTTGTGTAAAAGTCTATAAATTCATCTAAGAACATGTCTTCTAATAATTCAAAATAGGGTGCAGCATACGTAATGTGCTCTGGCCATGCTTCACTCTCTATTAGGTCTGCTTTAATTTTAAGTTCTACGAGTCCTTCTGTTGGAGTTAAGAAACCAGAAACGAGTTTTAGTAATGTGGATTTTCCCGAGCCATTAGATCCCTTTATCACGTAAGTTCCGGGTGTTTCAAATTCAAAATTAACGTTTCTAAAAACCCAATCTTTCTTAAATTTCTTACCAATATTTGTGAGTTTTAAACTCACTTATTTAGAAGAATAACCTTTCATAATTCCCCTTTGAGAGGAGCGTATAAAAGAAGTAATCTCATCGCGTTCTTTACTTGCCGGAAAATCAGTGTCAATAACTTCTAGTGCCTGAGTTATGTTGTTTTCAGACTGAAATAGTTGACGGTATATATTTTGAATTTCTCCAATTTTCTCAGAAGTAAAGCCTCTTCTTCTTAAGCCAATAGAATTTATTCCTACAAACGAGACAGGCTCTTTAGCAGCTTTTACGTAAGGAGGAATATCTTTTCGAACTAAGGATCCACCTGATATCATTGCATGAGCTCCAATAGTTACAAATTGATGCACGGCAGATAAACCACCTAAAATAGCGTAATCGCCAAGGGTTACATGCCCTCCAATAGCTACATTATTTACTATAATACAATGGTTTCCTATAATGCAATCGTGTGCAACATGTGCATAGGCCATTAGCAAGCAGTGGTCTCCAACAACTGTTTTACCAGAGGCATCTGTACCTCTATTAATCGTTACGCACTCGCGAATAGTTGTGTTGTTTCCTATGATAACAAGGCTGTCTTCTCCACCAAACTTTAAATCTTGAGGGATTGCTGAAATTACGGCTCCAGGAAAGATTCTACAATTTTTTCCAATACGAGCCCCTTCCATTATCGTTACGTTAGAGCCAATCCAAGATCCTTCTCCAATTTCAACGTTTTTATTGATCGTAGTAAACGGTTCTATTACTACATTTTGGGCTATTTTTGCCTCTGGGTGGATGTATGCTAAGGGTTGATTCATATTAGTTTTTTTTAGCTATTTGAGCCATTAATTCGCCTTCCATTACAATTTTGCTCCCAACAAATGCACGGCCATACATGTGGCATATACCTCTTCTTATTGGACTTACTAACTCTAACTCAAATATTAAAGTGTCACCAGGTAAAACTTTATGTTTAAACTTAACCTTGTCAATCTTCATGAAATAGGTAAGGTAGTTTTCTGGATCTGGTACTGTATTTAAAATGAGAATACCACCTACTTGTGCCATGGCTTCAATCTGTAATACTCCTGGCATTACTGGTGCGCCAGGGAAATGACCGTTGAAAAAGTCTTCGTTCATGGTCACATTCTTAAGACCAACAACACGACTTCCTCCTAATTCTAAAATTTTATCGACCAACAAAAAAGGCGGCCTATGTGGCAGCGTATCCATAATTTGGTGGATGTCCATCACTGGTTTCGCGTTTTGATCATAATGGGGTGGCAAATTCTTCTGTTTCTTAATTACTTCTTTCATAATCTTAGCAAATGAAGTGTTTGGTCCATGTCCTGGTTTGTGAGCAATAATACGTCCTTTTATAGGTGTTCCAATAAGAGTTAAGTCGCCAACTACATCTAGTAATTTATGTCGTGCTGCCTCGTCTTCGTATCTTAGAGAAAGGTTGTTTAAATAGCCGTCTTTACAAACACCTATGGATTCCTTATTGAAAACTGAGGCCAATCTTTCGAGTTCGCTTTCTTCTACTTTATTCTCAACATAAACAATTGCGTTACTTAAGTCTCCTCCCTTTATGAGTCCGTGTTTAAGTAATAATTCAAGTTCGTGAAGAAAACAAAATGTTCGTGCATCTGCATATTCTTTTTCGAAATCATCAAGCGATTTTAAGGTTGTTTCTTGAAAACCTAATACTTTAGAATCGTAATCTATACTAACAGTTATACTGTAATCATCTGCCGGAAAAGCTTGAATTTTAATGCCTGTTTCTGGATCTTCGTAACAAATTTCCTCTCGAACTATAAAGTATTTCCGCATTGCATTTTGTGCAATAGGAATGGCCTCTTTTAATGCCTTTGTAAACTGAATTGAACTGCCGTCTAAAATAGGAGGCTCTTCTGCGTTTAATTCTATCAGTAGGTTGTCAATTTTTAAACCTGTACAAGCTGCAAGAACGTGTTCTATGGTTTGTAATTTTGCGCCTTTTTTATCGAGCGTAGTTCCACGTTCTGTTTCGGTAACATACTTTACATCTGCTTCAATCAAAGGTTGTCCTTCAAGGTCTATTCTTTTAAAGCATATGCCATGATTTACAGGTGCAGGCATAAAAGTGAGGGTTACTTCTTTTCCTGTATGAAGCCCGATACCACTAATGCTAACCTTGTGTTTTATGCTGTGTTGCTGATCCATCTATTACTTCTTAAGCTGTTTTTCTAAGTTTTCTATTCGATTAACTAATTTAGGCAGTTTTTTAAAGTATATGTAAGATCTTTGAAAGTCTTTTATGTCAAATGCTAGGGGTCCTTGAAGTATTTTACCTTCAATTTTCACATCTGACGCAATGCCAGTTTTTCCTGCAACTTTTACATGATTTGCTACATTGAGATGTCCTGCAATGGCTACCTGACCTCCTATCATGCAATTACTTCCTACTTTACTGGATCCAGCAATTGCTGTTTGCGATGCAATGACTGTGTTTTCTCCAATCTCTACGTTATGTGCAATTTGAATTAGGTTGTCTAACTTTACTCCTTTGTGTATAATAGTGGATCCCATGGTAGCTCTATCGATACAAGTATTTGCACCAATTTCTACACCTTCTTTTATTTGTACATTACCTATTTGAGGTATTTTGTCATAGGATTGTCCTGTGTTAGGAGCAAAACCAAATCCATCAGAACCAATTACAGCGCCTGCATGTATTGTAGTGTTTTTAGAAATTTCGCAGTTTTCGTATATGTTTACACCAGCATAAATAGTGCAATTGTCTCCAATTTCTACATGATCGCCTATGTAACAATTAGGATAAATTTTCACCTTGTCACCAAGCTTTACATTCTTTCCTATATAGGCAAATGCGCCTATATAATTATCTTTTCCTATCGGTGAGCTGTGGTGAATGTAACTAGGGATTTCGATTCCAATTTTTTCCTTTTGTAAACTATCCGCAATACGCATTAATTTTGCAAATGAAGCATAGGCATCATCAACTCTAATTAAGGTTGTTGCAAAAGTTTTTTCGGCAACAAAAGTGTTGTTAACTATAACTACTGATGATTTTGTAGTGTATAAGTAGTCGATGTATTTTGAATTTGCCAAAAAAGAAAGAGAGTTTGCTACACCTTCTTCAATTTTTGTAAGTTGATTCAAAATCACATTAGCATCGCCTTCAACAACACCGTTAAGCATTTCTGCTATTTGTTTTGCAGTAAATTTCATACGGCGCTAAAATACAAATTTTCTAGAGGACAGACTCTTTTGGGTAACACAGAAAATACTTAGTAACTGTTTTTGCTAAAACAGATATATTCAGTTGGTCTGCAGCCTCGGCTATATCAACAATATCTCCGTTTTTATAAAGTAAATTGATTTTGTCTTTTTTTGGATTGTAGGCTTTGTTGTCAATTTTATTCGTAAACACTAAATGCTTGCTCTCACTCGGATTTAAGCCTAATTTTTCTTCTGTTTTTTTTTGAATCGCCAAGACGTAGGCTTCTTCAAAAGCATGGTCTTGAAGTTCTATTTTTAATAACTTTCTTTTTATAATTTTCTGACTCAACAAAGAGAGTACTGGGTCCTTGCTGTGCATCCATTCTTTAACAGATGTCATGATGTCAAAATCATCTAACTGACAAAATGTGTCGAGTAAGAACGGATTAGAACTGAAATCGTCCAGAGAATGATTTTTTAGTAAGAACTCTTTTAATGCAGATGTACTGAAGAGGTCTTCTCCTTTTTGAACTAAATATTTAGCTCTTTTTAAAATTTCTACTAAAGTAAATTCGGCAGATAAAACGGCTTTATGTAAATACACTTGCCAGTACATAAGCCTTCGAGCTATAATAAACTTCTCTACAGAATAAATTGCTTTAGCATCAACAACCAATTCGCCTTTGCTTATGTTAAACATGCTAATTAATCGATCTGAGTTGATAACTCCTTCAGAAACGCCTGAGTAAAAGCTATCTCTTTTCAAGTAATCAAGTCTATCTACGTCTAGTTGGCTAGAAATTAGTTGGTGTAAGAATAGCTTTGGATGTTTATTTTTAAAAATTTGAATTGCTAACGACAATTTACCATCAAATTCATCGTTTAGCTTATCCATAATCATTAAGGAAATGTGCTCATGATTTACTCCACTAACGATGCTATGCTCTAATGCATGAGAAAAAGGTCCGTGTCCTATGTCATGAAGTAATATAGCAACCAGGACTGCAGTTTCTTCCTCCGGGCAAATTTCATGACCTTTAGATTGCAATGTTTTTATGGCTTTTTGCATTAAATGCATAGCTCCTAGTGCATGATGAAACCGAGTATGGTAGGCCCCAGGGTAAACCAAATAGGTGAGTCCCAATTGAGTTATTCTTCGAAGTCTTTGGTAATAAGGGTGTTCTATAAGATCGAAAATAAGATCGTTAGGTATCGTAGTAAACCCATAAATTGGGTCGTTAAGAATTTTGTGTTTATTCGTGGTTATGGGCTCCAATTTTATTAATTTTAATCACGTTTTTAAAAAAACTAAAGTACTAAATATCTATGGAAAAAGTAAGAATCCTTTGGGTGGATGATGAGATTGATCTTTTACGACCTCATGTATTGTTTTTAGAAAGTAAAGGTTACGATTTAACTACTGCTAACAATGGAGAAGATGCTCTGGAAATGATTGCAAAATCTGATTTTGATATTATTTTTCTCGATGAAAATATGCCCGGGATCTCCGGTTTAGAAACTCTCAATAGAATTCACGATCAATATTCTATTCCTGTTGTGATGATAACCAAAAGTGAAGAAGAGTACATTATGGAGGAAGCCTTGGGCTCTAAGATCTCAGATTACCTTATAAAGCCCGTAAATCCAAATCAAATACTACTGTCTCTAAAAAAGAATCTAGACTCTAAACGTCTTGTAAATCAATTTATTACGTCAAAATATCAAAAAGAGTTTAGGGAAATTAGCCTTGCCTTAATGGATGTTAGAAGTTTGAAAGATTGGGAAGAGATTTATTTGAAATTAGTACATTGGGAGGTTGAGTTAGATAAAATTGATGCCTCTGGTATGGTAGAAATACTGGAAATGCAAAAGAGCGAGGCCAATTCTTTATTTTTTAAATACGTAAAAAATAATTACGAATCTTGGTTGAAAGAGAGTGATGACAAGCCTGTTTTGTCTCATACCCTTCTAAAAGAAAAAGTATTTCCCCATTTAAAGCAAAGCAAGCCCAGTTTTTTTATTTTAATAGATAATTTGCGGTACGACCAATGGAAGGTACTACAACCTGTAATTGAAGAGTGGTTTAAGGTGGAGGAAGAGTCTAGTTTTTGCAGCATTTTACCAACCGCAACACAGTATTCTAGAAATGCTATATTTTCTGGTTTAACGCCTTTAGCCATCTCTAAACGCTTTCCTCATTTATGGAAAAATGACCATGAAGAAGGTGGTAAGAATTTACACGAAGCCGAATTTTTAGAAGACCAACTGCAAAGACTTGGTTTAGGAGATAAAAAACACACCTACCATAAAGTAGTTCAAAGACAGTATGGCGAGCGTTTGGTAAATCAATTTAGTAATCTGTTAAAAAATGATTTAAATGTGATTGTTTATAATTTTGTAGATATGCTTTCGCATGCCAAAACAGAAATGGACATGATTCGAGAATTAGCTGGTACAGATAAATCATACAGAGCACTAACCAAAACCTGGTTCGAAAACTCCTCTTTATTAGAAATGCTAAAGAAAATTTCTGAGTCTGGATCAGATTTATTTCTTACTACAGACCATGGTACTATAAATGTTGGTTCGCCCTCTAAGGTAATTGGCGATAGAGAAACCTCATCCAATTTGAGGTATAAAACGGGTAAAAGACTTCAGTACCAAGAAAAAGATGTGATGGTTGTAGAAAATCCAGAACACTATTTTTTACCTGCTGCAAACCTATCCTCAAGTTATATATTCGCAAAAGAAAATCTATTTTTAACCTACCCGAATAATTACAATCATTTTGTAAAATACTTTAAAGATACCTATCAGCATGGAGGGATTTCTTTGGAAGAAATGATTTGTCCTTTTGTTCGATTGTCCTCAAAATAAATGAAAATAACTGCAAATTCTTTAGAAGATTTACCTGAAATAGCCGCTCGAATAGTAAAAGAGTATTCCTGTAAAACGATTGCTTTTTACGGAAAAATGGGTGTAGGAAAAACTACTTTTATAAAAGCTTTATGTGAGTGTTTAGGGGTAAATTCAAGAGAGATAAGCAGCCCAACGTATTCTATTGTTAACCAATATGAAGCAAAGAACAAACAATGTGTTTATCACTTTGATTTTTATAGAATAAACAAAGAGCAGGAAGCTTATGATATGGGCTATGAAGAGTATTTTTATTCCGAAGCTTATAATTTTATTGAATGGCCAGAAAAGATTGAAAATCTCTTGCCTGGTCACCTCTTAAAAATTCATATCGAGACCGATTCTAATAAACGTATATTTACCATTGAAGAATCTAATTTCGTACTATGAGCAAGCCTGAAATATTAAGTTTTTTACACGAAGAGTTTTTAATGCCTCAGCCAGAAATGCTTGAGCTGGAAACTAAAAATCAAGCTTTGTTTATTGGAATACCAAATGAAAGTGCTTTTCAGGAGCATAGGATTCCTTTAGTGCCAGGAGCTGTAAACCTCTTGGTAAGTAACGGACATAAGGTTTATATTGAAACAAATGCAGGGCTCTCGAGTTCTTTTACCGACAAAGAGTACAGCGACTCTGGTGCAAAAATTTGTTACGACGTAAAAGAGGTGTATCAGGCTGATATTATTCTCAAGGTTGAACCACCTACACTTGCAGAACTAGATTACTTTAAGCACAATCAGTGTTTAATCTCAGCACTTCAACTAAAAACTCAAACAGCGGCCTATTTTAAGAAACTAATGGAAAAGAAGGTTACAGCTGTAGCCTTCGATTATATACAAGACGAAACAGGTTCGTTTCCAATTGTGCGCTCCATGAGCGAGATTGCAGGAACCTCATCTATACTAATAGCTGCGGAATTATTGAGCACTTCTGCCGGAGGCAAAGGCATGTTAATGGGTGGGATAGCTGGCGTAAGTCCAACGCAAATTGTTATTATTGGAGCCGGAACGGTAGCAGAATATGCTGCGCGTTCTGCAATGGCCTTGGGTGCTTCGGTAAAAGTATTCGACAATTCTATAGCCCGTTTAAGAAGAATTCAAAACGAATTGAATTTAAGAGTTGCTACCTCAATTTTACAACCAAAAGTATTAGAAAAAGCATTAAAAAGAGCCGATGTTGCCATTGGTGCTTTAGGTGCAGAGAATGGGAGAACTCCCTGTGTAATTAGCGAAGAAATGGTTCAACTTATGAAACCAAAATCTGTAATCGTAGATGTTAGTATTGATCAGGGAGGATGTTTTGAAACCTCTGAAATTACCAACCACGAAAACCCAACATTCCTCAAACACGATGTTATTCATTATTGCGTTCCCAATATTGCTTCTCGTTCTTCAAAAACGGCATCTTTTTCTTTAAGTAATGTACTGGCACCTATTTTATTAAAAGTTGGAGATGGGGGAGGAATCCAAGGAATGCTCTTGAGATCGAACAATATTAGAGGAGGCGTATATGTTTACAACGGAATAATTACAAACAAAGGTATTGGTAGCTGGTTTGAATTGCCTTACAAAGAAATAAGACTACTTTTGGGTCTTTAAATTTAAGAGCATGTTAAGAAGAATTTTATTGTACCTGGTTGGAGTAGGCTTTGGGATTGTAGCCTCCATGTTTTTTTTTGGCGATAGAGACCTAGACTTTTCTTATCTCCCAAATGCCAGAACTGTAAAGCATTTACGCAACCAAAATTTTAGTATTTCGGAAAAAGCAATGTGTCAGCTAAACTGCTTAGGTTTAAATGCGAGCTCCTTCGAAAAAGTTTTTAAAGACGGCGATTTAGATGTTGATTTTACTGCCAGTGATGTAGATGGAATGTGTAGAACCTATCGTATCGAAGTAGATCAGCAATCTTATAGAAGCTTTACGTTAGATGATTGCGACAGTTTATCAAACGTATTAAGTATAGAATCTAGCTCCTGTATTTGTGATTAACTCGTGTTGCCGTTGACCTAAGTTATTTACTTGCTTTCTTTTCTTCGTTTAATTTCTAGTGCAATCAAATTTAACTCTCTACCCGTTTGTCCCGCTATCGAAGTGTTTTCTTCTGCTCTACGAATTAAGTAGGGCAACACATCTTTTACCGGCCCGTAGGGTACATACTTTACTGTATTGTATGCATCGTTTGCTAAATTATAGCTTATATGATCGCTCATACCTAGTAATTGAGCAAAATAAATTTTAGCATCGCTTTTAGCTATTTTATGAAGCTTAATCAAATCCATTAAATACTTAGAGCTTTCTTCATTATGGGTTCCAGCACAAATTGAAATTCCATGAATATTCTCGCAGGCATATTCTAAGGCCAAATCGTAATCTTTGTCGCACAAAGCTTTAGTTGCTTGTATTGGACTAGGGTAGCCTTTCTCAATTGCTCGGAGGTTTTCTTTTTCCATATAAGCTCCCCTCACTATTTTCATACCTAGGTAATATCCATTGTTTTTAGAATCCTCATGTACGCTTTTAAAATAGTCTAAACGATCGTGACGGTACATTTGAAGCGTGTTAAATACAATGGCAGTTTCTTTATTATAGGCAGTCATCATGTGCGTTACAATTCCATCAATTGCATCCTGTATCCAGCTTTCTTCAGCATCAACCATAACAGGGATTTTATATTGAGCTGCCTTTTTGCATATTTTATTAATGCGGTGAAAAGCTCTGTCGTATTCTTGTTGTTCTGTTTCGCTTAATTCCTTGCCAAAATTTATTTTTTCCAAGAGTTCAAATCGAGCAAGTCCAGTTATTTTAAAAACGGCAAAAGGAATGTTTTTGTTTTTAGAAGCAAAATCTAAGGACGCTAAAGTTTGCTTCATAGTTCGGTTAAAATCTTTCTCAGAATTCTTTCCCTCCACCGAATAATCTAATATTGTCTTAATATTGGAGTCGGACAGTTCTTTAATTTTAACAGCACATTGCTCAATGCTTTCTCCACCGCAAAATTGCTCAAAAACAGTGTTTCTTATAATTCCGCCAATAGGCAGATGCAAAGCGAAAGCAATTTTAGATAATTTACCTCCGATAGATGCCAAAGCAGGCTTAGCCATTACTTTAAATAAAAAGTAGGCTTTTTTAAGTTTGATGTTCGATTTTGATCGAAAGGCAATTTCTGTATTGTTAAACGATACCATATTTTCACTTTAGTTTTGCAAATATAAATAAAATAGCAAGCTATTTGAGTCGATAGAAATAGCTTTTATATCTTTGTTTTTTACTAATTAACTTTAGAGTTGTGGAAATAAAATCTGATAATTACTCGGTTTATATTGGCAAGGATGTTTTGCAAGAATTTAATTCTATCCTAGAAGACTTCGAGGGTCAATATTCCAACCTATTTATTTTTTGCGACGAAAACTCTTCACGCTATTGTTTGCCTCACCTTATAGAGCATGTACCTATGCTAATTGGGTCCGAATTGATAGAAATAGAATCTGGAGAACAGAATAAAACCATAGCAATTTGTAATGAAGTTTGGCAAACAATTGGAGAATCTAAAGCAGATCGGAAATCGATAATTGTAAATTTAGGAGGCGGTGTTGTTTGCGATATGGGCGGTATGATTGCGTCTCTTTACAAAAGAGGAATTAAGTTTTTTCATATTCCAACCACACTTTTAGCCCAAGTAGATGCTTCAATAGGAGGAAAACTAGCTGTAGATTTAGGGGCGCATAAAAATCAAATCGGCCTTTTTAACAACCCAGATATTGTTTTAGTAGATACCGAATTCTTAAAAACTTTACCCGAAAGACATTGGCTAAGTGGTTTGGCAGAGGTTTTTAAACACGCCTTAATTGCCGATGCACAGTACTGGGATTTTTTAGCTGGATTGGATTTGAAAAATGAAGAATTTTTGAATGCCTTAGTTCAGAAGTCCGTTGAACTTAAAAACAAAATTGTTTTGCAAGATTGGGAAGAAAAAGGGCTACGAAAAACACTTAATTTTGGACATACAATTGGCCATGCATTGGAGAGTGAAGCCTTAGAGGAAAAGCTAGATTTATTACACGGTGAAGCTGTAGCTATTGGTTTGGCTGTAGAGACGCTACTGTCTGAAATGATCAATGGTTTAAAAAAGGAAACATGTACCCAGATTTTAGAAAGATTAAAGAGCGTATTTGAATTAAGACCTATTTCAGAATCGAAATTTAACAATACCATCGAATGGATGCGTCATGATAAGAAAAATGAAGAAGCTCAAATTAACTTTACTTTATTGAGCAAAATTGGCCATGCAGATTACAATAAAACAGCTAGTGAGCTTGAAATAGAAGAGGCTATGCACCGGTACAATTCGTTTTTAAACGAATCCCTATAAGTTCCATTGAAGTCGCGTAAATGCAATTTGATTAATGTCTTCTAATTTGTCTAAGATCTTTAGGAAAGTCATTTGACTTCCCAGCATTAGATCTAATTCTTCGGATATAGAAATGCTTAGTTGTGGGTTTAGGAAAACAAAATCAAGCTCCGCATCGTGAATAAGTGCTCCACCTATCTGTACTAGCGGGTGAATGGGATACATAACTTGATACAAGAAATTGTATTGAAATGGCATCGGACTTTTTGCAGATACATCCAAACTATATAAGCTAAAGGGATTAAATTCTTCAACTTGATTTCTATACAAACATCCCGTACTTAGGTATATCCCATTTTTAAAACTATAATCAAAACTAAGGCTGCCCACCAAGGCATTTTCATCTTCTTCTGTAGCCATAAAATAGTTAAATTCGCCTTTAAAACCAGCATTTTTTATTTGTCCAGCCCAACCAAAACCAAGCGAATAGTCTTGGTAATACTTTGCTAAAATAATTTGAAAATCGTATTTGTATAAGTTAAACGTATACAAACCTGCCTGGATTTTTGAATTAAGAGCAATTTCAAAAGAATTGTTTCCATGGTAGTATTGAATTCGAATAGCATCGGCGCCAGGATTCTCGATATAATCGAAATTTAGGAAATTTATTTGATTGAAAAGATCATGAGAATTCCAATAGTTTTGAATTCCCCAATTTATTCTTTGTCTTCCTACTCTAATGTTCACCTTGCCTTTTTCCCACTCTCCATAGAGTCGGTCTATCTGGTGGTGAATGCCTAAGTTTTTTGTGTCAACAGAAGTTAGGTCTAAGAAATCAATGTCCAGTTGTTCTTTAAAATTATTGAGATTCTCTTGCCAGGTAAACCCTGCAAAAAGTCTGTTGCGTATACTTCCATGTAAACTTAGGTTCTTTCCATGATAGAGGTGTCCATTCCAACGAAAATGAATTTGTTGATCGTTCCAGGAATTAGAAATTTGAGTGAGCGCGGCGAGTTCGCTGTTTAGAAAGTTAAAGCTATTAAAATTACTTGCATAATAATCGTGCTCCAAGCTTGTTTGTGCCTGAAGCGATGATAGTATGCTAAAAAATAGAATAATTTTTCTAAGGTCTTTCATCACTTATAATTTTTCCATCTTCAATTGTAATAATTCTTTTGGCTCTATCTATTACTCTTTGGTCATGAGTTGAGAATAAAAACGTAACTTTTTCTTTCTCATTCATTTCCGCCATCATGTCTAAAAGATTTGCAGTAGAGCTGCTGTCTAAATTTGCAGTAGGTTCGTCTGCTAAAATAAAACTTGGCTTTGAGGCTAAAGCGCGAGCCACAGCTACTCTTTGTTGCTGACCACCCGATAGCTGATTGGGCCTAACATTAAGTTTGTCTGCTAAGCCTACATCTCTCAGTAACTCTTCACTTCTTTGTTTTCTTTCTTTTTCAGAGATACCTTGCAGTAGCATAATAAACTCTACATTTTCTTTTGCTGTTAATACCGGTATTAAGTTATAGGCTTGAAAAACAAAGCCAATATTTTGTAGCCTAAAGTCAATAAGCTGATTCTCTGTTAAGGTGCTAATGTCTGTTCCAGAAATCGCTACGCTTCCTTGCGTGATGTTGTCTAAACCACCAATCATATTGAGTAAGGTTGTTTTTCCTGATCCAGATGGGCCAACTATTGCCGTAAACTCACCTTCATTAATGCTCAAGTCCACGTTATTTACAGCTAAAACTTTCATGCCGTTATTGTTGTAAATCTTAGTAAGCTTATTTGTTTTTATTATTTCCATGTTAGATGGTTCTAATTGCTTCGGTTGGCTTTAGTTTTAATGCTTTACGCGAGGGATAAATTGCGGCTATTAAGGTAAACACAAATACCATTATTGTAATAAATAAGTAAAAGTGCGGCTGTATTTCTGGGTAGATAATAGCGCTAAGTCCTACAGACTCTAATCCTTGAGCAATAATACCTAGGTTAATTCCTGTTTGTGAGGTAATTTTTATGGTTAAAGCGCCTAAAAGTAATCCTGTTGGAGCTCCAATTATCGATAGAAATAAGGTTTCGGTAAGTACTAAAAAGAATATTTTCGAGCGATTCATTCCAATAGCCATTAGCATCCCCAGTTCTTTTCGTCGTTCAAAAACTGCCATTAACATGGTGTTTATTATTCCAAATATTAAAGCGAGCATTATAATAACCATAATTAGAAAAAGCCAAGATTCCATAATCTTGTCGGCATAGGCCAGCTCCGGCGAAATGCTTTTCCAATCTTTTACCTCGTAGTTCTTTAAGTTCGTTGTTAGCTTTTTATAAGTAGCGTCTACTTGTTCTATAGAATTACAAAGCAGCGCAACTTGATGAAACTCTTCAGACTTGAGAAGTCTTTGAATGTCTTTATTTTCAATAAAAACATTTCCTTGGTCGTACTTAGTATATTGTGTTTTAAATATTCCACAAACTCTAAAAGCACCCGAAACAATATTATTTTCAGTATCCTGAAAAGTGAGTACAACTTTTGATTGTAGCTTAATTTTCAACTTTTCGGCAAGCGCTTGACCAACAAGTATAGGATTTCTTCTTTTACTTTCAAAGTAGTTTCCTTTTACAAGACCTGCATAAATACTGGTGAGTTCCTTTTCTTGATTTTTATTGACCCCAATTATACGTACACCACTACTTTTAACAGGAGAACTTACCATTCCATTAAGTAACGAACGAAACGCGTAGGCTTTTATCGTACTGTCTTCATCTAGCGTTGTCTTTATGAGCTCGGGCTCTTTAAGATAAAATTTACTGTCGTAATCTTTTTGATATTCTGGATGGTGAATCTGAATATGAGAGATCGAGTTTTTGATACTGCTTTGCGTGCGTTGTTTGTTTAAGCCATAACTAAAAGCAACCACAAATATCCCTGCCCATATCCCCATTACTATTGAGCCAATTACAATTAAAGAGCGCATTGGGGTTCTCCATATATTTCTCCAGGCAATTTTTAGTATAGTTTTCATTAGGCTCGCATGGCTTTAATAGGTTGTAAACGAAGTATTTTCCATATTGGATATGAAGTACAAATGAGCACTATGAGCATTACAATGGAGGCATGATTTAAGGCGATGTCTATTTGTGTTGAGGCCTGAATAACTGGTTCAAAACCATACTCTTCAATAGATTCAGCCGCTTTACCGCCAAGTCTAATTGGGTATGCTTTAAAGTAGTAACGAACAGGAGTAACAACTATAATACCTAAGATACATGCAATTAAACCCATCATTAAACTTTCTAAAATCATGGTAAATATTAGCTTTCCCTTTCGCATACCTATAGAAATAAGAATGCCAAACTCATACATTCGTTCTGCAGTCATCATTAATAAGGTTCCAAGAATTCCGAAAGATATGATCATGTACAATATACCAAGTATGATGATTCCTCCTGCACTGTCTGCTTGAATTGTTTGCACCAATTCTGGAAGTAATGCTTTCCAATTTAATAATTCGTATTGATCTAAATCAAGTTTAGAAGCTACTTGTTTTTGCAGTTTGTTTAAATGAGATGGTTTGTCAATTTGAAGGACTAATGAGGTTAATCTATTTGGAGCTGCGTAAAGATCTTGCGCTGCTAAAATTGGCATCAACACCAATCGTTCATTTAATATGGGCATTGAGAATTTTAATATTCCATGAACCGGATAAATTCCGTTTGCACTTGCGCCATGATAGCCCTGCCCTAAAAAAATTAAACTATCGCCAACATCCATGTTGTAGTAACTTGCCAAACCCTCGCTTATTAAAATAGCGCTGCTTGTGTCTGATGGGAATTTGCCACTAGTTAACTTACTTGTCAAATCCATTAAACCATCTTCTTTTTTCAGGTTTACTCCCATAACAATGGCACCTTTAGAGAGATTTTTGCGTGCTGTTAAAGCAAAGCTTTCAAGTCGTTCGTTTGAATTACTTACGTATTTGTTGTTGTTAACTAAATCGAGTGTTTTTTGATCGGGAATAAAACTGTTGTCTATGCTCTGTTCTTCCCAGTAGCCATTTTGATGAATTTGAAGATAGCCGGTATACATACCCACCATACTACCTATCATTTTATTGTAAACACCAATTTGAAATGAACGGGCAAAAACAGCAAAGAATACTGCGCAAAAAATAGAAGAAATTGTAATAATACTCCTGCGCTTATTGCGCCAGATATTACGCCAGGCCATCTTAAAAATCATCTTCATTAGTGGAGTCTTTTCATGTTTTGTTTAGAAAAGAAGCTCTCTTGAATGTCGATGTTAAATTCAATGGATTTGTAGTGTATCGTTGTTTTTTTTCCTTCTTCTTCAATTGGAGTCATAACCATCGTGGCTGGAAGTATTTTAGTTCCAAAATATTTAACATCGGAAGCCTCCATTGTGGTTATTAGGTAGCCATCTTCATCGTAAAACTCCGAACCTAATTGTAAATAATTTTTTTTACCGATAAAGGTTTTTATTAAACCCCAAACAACAGCTGCCTCAGGTTTAGGTGTAAGTTCAATGGAATAACAGGCGCGTTCTTGTATAATAGTATCTCCAACAATTTGGTGCGTATAGTCATTTAATATAGAGGATTCTTTTACTAAATCATCGTTGGTTAAATCTGAACCCATCCAAGACTGCATCATCATAGAAGCTGGTAATTTAATGACTTTCTCTATTTTTGGTTGCCAATTCCATATTTCCTTGTCTCTTTTTAAGAAAACACTGCCCTTGTCTCTTGAGGGTGCTTGTATGAGGATAAATGAATACTCTGAACCTAAAGACCAGGCTTTTATTTCCATAGTTCTCGTCCATTTAGGTCTTTGAATTTCTATGGTCATTTCTGCTTTATTACTTACACCTCTTAGATGCTCGTCTGCCCGCTTAATTATTTCGTAGGCGCTTTGTGCCGAGCTGGTGCTAAAAACTATTAGGAGGGAGTAAAGGATTTTTTTCATGTTAGTATTTAATTCCAAGTTTGGTGTAGATAAAAGAGATGAGCCAAGCTGGACCAATTAATAAAAATTTCAAATCTTCGAAAAAAGAAGGTTTAGCACCCTCTAATTTATGTCCAACAAATTGAGCTATCCAAGCGATTACGAAAAGGCCTGCAGAAATTTGAAACTTGTAATCTGTTTCATTTAAAATAAATATTCCCTGGTAGCAGACATAGGTAAATAGTACAATTCCGAGTGCCATTGGAATAGAGAGTCGGATGTAAAACATAAGTGCTAGAAATATGAATACGCTTGCAAAATTTGAAAATTCTGCTGGGATCCATTCCGATAAAAATGGGATTTGGATTAAGGAGAAAAGAGCTAAAATGGAAAAGAAAATACTTGGAACACATACCCAGTGAATAAGCTTATTCGTTTTGTTTTTATGGCTTTCTCCGTACTGATTTAACCATGTTTCAAGATTTTTCATGCTCTAGTTTTTAAATCGTTTGAAAAATAAAATCCCATCATTAGGATGGGATTTTTATATTAAGATACTCTAAAATCGAATTTGAATTCGCTAAGATCTTCATTCGCTTTAATAATTTTTTCTTTTAAAGAGGCTTTGTATTCAATCACTTTTTTCATGACCTCTTCGTTGCCAGCACCAATTATTTGAGCTGCTAAAATTCCTGCATTAAGCGAGGCGTCTAAACCTACGGTGGCTACAGGAATACCCGGAGGCATTTGGAGTATGGATAAGATTGAGTCCCAACCATCAATAGAAATTGAAGATCTGCATGGAACTCCAATGATTGGTAGGGGTGTAAAAGCGGCCATAACTCCTGGTAAGTGGGCTGCACCACCTGCGCCTGCTATAATTACCTTAATACCATTCTGGTATGCTTTAGTAGCGTACGCTTCTACTTTTTCTGGTGTTCGATGAGCAGACAAAGCGTTTACTTCAAAAGGAATTTCCATGTCGTTAAGGAATTTTGCAGCCTTTTGCATTACAGGCCAGTCTGAAGTGCTGCCCATAATTATACTTACTAGTGGTTTCATAGAGAATTTTATTTTTTTACAAAATTAAGGTATTGTCTTCAGTTTTGAAAGTAGTTTGTACGCTCTTTTATCTAATTATTTATTCTTTTACAGCCCTATTCAAAAATGTATTAAAGCTCTGTTGTGTTTTAAATGAGTTTGTAATTTTGACTTTTAAATCTAGATCAAACCAAGTTTCGTTTTCTATTTTTTTACTCACTATAAAGTGTTTGTTTTTTAATAAGTCGATGTCTTTAAAATCTTTTGGGAATCCTTTTGGAGCCATTTTTAACTTTTCTCCTTCTAATATCGAAAAGTCTGCTTTCAAGGTTTTTTCAGCTAGTATCGCTTTGTATTCATCGGTGTTTTCGAGTATTTGAGTTCTTATATTCTTTAGTAATTCTGGACTTGGATCGTATATGCCACCTCCAATAAAAGAATTGTCAGGCTCCAAGTGAATATAGTAACCAGCAAAAGAGCTTTTGCGCCCTCCTTTACTTATGTGTGCTCCAAAACTGGTTTTGTAGGGTTCTTTGTTTTTGGTAAACCGTGCATCTCTATAAATTCTAAAAACACATTCTTTTGCAGATGTCACATCGATGCTCTGGTCCTGACTTTTTAGTAAAGGAATCAGTGTTTCAATAAATTCATCGAAGTCTTTTTTTACAGCTAAGTAGCGGTCTTTGTTCGCGTTAAACCAAGGTCGGTTGTTGTTAAATTTTAGATCAATTAAAAATTGAAATGTGTTTTGTAAATCCATATGAATGTTTTTTCTAGCACTAATATACGCAATAGATATCGGTAATTTTGTAGGCTATTATTTTAGTTTTTAATGGATACAAAGAGTACTATTGTACCATGAAAAAGTCTATTGCTATTATTGGTGGAGGGCCTGCTGCACTTATGTGTGCTGCTTTTATAAACACCGATAAGTTTGAGGTAACAATTTATGAAAAAAACAAATCGGTAGGTAGGAAGTTTTTAGTAGCAGGTAAGGGAGGTTTTAATCTCAGTCATTCTGAGTCTATCGATAAAATGGCTGCTCGTTATTTTCCAGAATCTTTTCTTGATGAGGTGCTTTTTAATTTTGATAACACAGATTTAAGAGCTTGGTTAACTGAACAAGAAATACCTACGTTTATTGGCTCAAGTAAACGAGTTTATCCCGAAAAGGGAATAAAACCCATTGAAGTACTCAATTCAATACTTGCGTGTATAAAAAAAAAGGACGTACACATTAAATGCCAACATAATTGGACGGGCTGGGATGCAGATAGTCTTGTTTTTAATGGAGCTGTAAAAGTAAATGCTGATATTACAATTTTTGCTTTAGGTGGTAAAAGTTGGAGCATTACCGGATCCGATGGGTCATGGCTCAATACATTTAAAAATGAAGGTGTGCTTACCAAACCTTTTCAGGTTTCTAACTGTGCTTTTGGCATTTCTTGGAACAAAGCGTTTATTGAGAAATACAACGGTAGTCCTTTAAAAAATATAGCTATTTCTTGTTCGGGAAAACGTCAGAAAGGAGAAGTAGTACTTAGTCGCTTTGGAATAGAAGGGAATGCTATTTATGCTTTAAGCCCACAAATAAGAGACTTATTGAATACTAAGGGGAAAGCAGAAGTGTTTGTAGATTTAAAACCTACGCTAAGTAAAGATGTTTTATTGAAAAAATTTGAGCAGTCTGTGCATCAAAAAACATCAGAAATCCTTAAGAAGGACTTGAATATGAGCTCTGTTCAAATTGCCTTAGTTAAAAGTTATGTAACTAAAAATGATTATATGGATACGAGTTTGTTGATAGGACACCTAAAAGGTTTGAAAATCGACTTAGTAGCTACGGCTCCTATCGATGATGCTATTTCTACGGTTGGAGGAGTAGATTTAAGTTCTCTAGAATCCGATTTTAAACTTAAAAACCAAAAACACTCTTATTGTATTGGCGAGATGTTGGATTGGGATGCTCCAACGGGTGGTTATTTGTTACAAGCTTGTTTTAGTATGGGTGTAGCTTTAGCTAAATCCTTGAATAATTCGCAATTTTAATTTAGGCTCTGTAACTAAGAACTTAATTCTCCTTGGAGGTTAGAGGTGATTAATTGAATACGTCTATCGGTGTCTTTTGAATACTCGAGTACAAACATCAATTTAGTTAAAGCTGCCTCAAAAGTCATATCGAAAGCAGAAAGTACGCCCATGTCTTTTAAAGCTTTACTGGTTTGGTAACGACCAAGTTCTACAGAGCCTCCTTGGCATTGAGATACGTTTAGGATTATAATTCCTTTTGTGGTGGCTTTCTTTATGGCTGCCAAAAACCACTTGAAGGTAGGAGCGTTTCCAGAACCAAAGGTCTCTAAAATGATAGCCTCAATTTTAGGTGCCGAAAGAACCGCGTTTACTGTTGATTCTGTAATTCCTGGAAATAGTTTTAAAACACCAATATTATCGTTAAATTCTTTGTGAACTATAAGCTTTTCTTCGCTTAAGTTTTGAGTGTAGCGTCGATTAAACTTTATGTGAACTCCTGCCTCGGCCAAGGCCGGGTAGTTTACCGATTCGAATGCTTCAAAATGCTCGGCATTTACCTTATGAGTTCGGTTACCGCGGTACAATTGGTATTCAAAATATAAAGCTACTTCGGGTACTTCTGGTTTGCCATCTCTAGTAGATGTAGCAATCTCGATGGCCGTAATTAAATTTTCTTTTGCATCTGTACGCGGCACTCCGGATGG
>Ga0209533_1000037_pt1 | contig 112069 bp, 103 predicted proteins | sample COG_04_FD_184748 | JGI IMG/M metagenome (GOLD analysis project Ga0209533, IMG submission 184748) | Pelagic Microbial community sample from North Sea - COGITO 998_met_04 (SPAdes) (version 2) | ecosystem: Environmental > Aquatic > Marine > Neritic zone/Coastal water | place: Helgoland, sampling...
ATGGGGCTCACCTCTTTCCATCCCGAACAGAGAAGTTAAGCCCATTAGCGCCGATGGTACTACACTTGTGGAAGAGTAGGTCACCGCCTTTTTTGAGAATCCCTAACAGAAATGTTAGGGATTTTTTTTGTTTTTAAAACAAGGTTGTAATTCCACCTACAGTCGATAAATACGAGCCTGCTCCAGACAGGCGCAGCGCGGTAATCTTATGATGTGAATCTTGAATTAAACAGATTGCGTCGTCATACTTCCTCGCAATTACGTGAGGTAAAACAGACTTCGCAAACACGTGATATTAAATATCTCCTACAAACTCTAAAAACACTTTTTTATGTAGTCCTAAATCCATTTTTGGAGACAGTGACACCCGCACAATATAATCTTTGTCACCTTCCTTGGTGGTGCCTTGTGTGGACGTTGCAGGAATGGTCCAATAAGAGCCTTGTAACTGCCCATAGCTCACACAAAACTTACTTTCGTTTGGAATTTTAGCGATCATTAAATTAATTAATTTAAGATTTAAGGCTCTCTTATAAGTTTCTCTTTCTAGGTCTGAAGTGCCTTTGGTAGGCAGATCTAATGAGAACACAGAAGGCGTAAAGCCTTGTGCTGCCAAAGCTTTGGATACAAAATTGAGTTTGGCAGTTGGTAAATTTTCCTTTATGAAGTTGACAAACTCTCGGGTATTTCCATAAGCGTCTTGAATGCGTTGATTCATGGAGGGCAATTGGGTGGCCAATATTTCGTATTGATGTGCTGTCGCTTCGTTATCACAAAGGAGTAGATGGCGTTCGATGTTATGCATCAAGGCTTCGGATTTTTTATTGCCAACAACGTAGCCCGCTGTACATTTTCCACCACTTGGAAATTTAGATCCACTGGCATAGGACAGGGTTCGAACAGAAGAAAGCAAGTTGTTTTCATCTAAAAAGAGAACGTTTGGACAAAAAGTTTGGTCTAAAATAAAGACAGGGTCTATTGCTATTTCACCTGTTTTGGTCTTACGGACAGCACTTAATGCGTTTTTCAATTCAACAAGATCAGGAACTTCCACTCTTGGGTTGGTTGGAATTTCTGCAATGATGTAAGGGATGGCATCCTCGGTAGCAATCTGGTCTAAAATGGTATCAATACTGTGCACCATATCGTTGTCGCCATCGACAGGTAAATCCACTACTTCCACATTATTAATACAGGCTGCCACACGTCGTGCCTGGTCATTGGTGCCACCATAACAATTGGGAGGCACAATAAATTTAATGGCTTTGTGGGGATGGTTTTCTTGAGCATCGTGAATGAGCCCCATCATAATTGCATATTGAACGGAAAGTCCACTAGAACCTACCAGGGGTTTTGTAGGGCTGTGGGTAATGGCTGAAATAGCCTCTAAAACCTGTCCTTTGTTGGTTTCTAAAGTGTTTTGTGTTTTCTCTGAAGATTTGTTTGTTAAAACTGATAAAGCTTTCAAACAATTGACAGGGGTCATGGCAATGGTTTCTCTTCGTCGCACATGCTGAATATCGGAGATATAGCTTTGGTTCCGGTTTCCATTTACGAGCAATACACTTCCAAGGTCTGCATTGGTTTGGATATAAAAATCGATGTTTGGCGATTGCTCAACCGTCCAAAGTTCTTTTTGTTGTGAGATATAAATTGTACTCCCGTCAAATTCGGTAATGGCTGCGACATTTTCAACCTGTTTTAATTCGAAGTTATAGCCATAGACATGCTTTAGGGTTTCAGCATCAAAAGCATTTGGCAACGCTCCGGTATAAACAATTCGAGTGTTTTTATCGGCTAATAAATTGGTTCTTAAAATAGCCAAAACAGGCACAGTTTGTGATGAAAAACTGATGGCATTATCTGGTTTTAGGTGATTCAGATTGGCGAGTGTCCATTCAAGCACACAGGACAAAGGATGTCCCAAGCGAATGTAGTCGTAAGCCGTAGGCAAGTTGTCCAGTGCCGATGTGTCCGAATTATGTGTTTTAAAAAGCGTTTCAAACTGTTCTAAAAATTGAGTTTTAGCAACACTTTCGTCATAAATATCCAGCCTATGGGTGGTTAGTTTTAACCAGTCTGTAGGCATGTTTTTTAAAACTTCTTTTACATAGTTCAGCATATTATTCTCTTCCATAATTTCACCTTAAAATAGAGTAGCAAGATACATCAATCCAATTTATTTTTGAAAGTGATCTCACGAAATTTCTAAAGACTAGATCCCTGTTTATGGAATACAAAAAACCCCAAAGCTGTAGAGGCAAAGAGGTTTTGTGATGTGCTTAAATAGGCTTCCATCTAAGCTAGGTTTATAGGTTGTTCAGGCTTATTTTTTAAGTTTCACATCAGCTCTGATATAGAGTTCATCGTAATTTTCACTGTCTGGTTGTTTAGTGCTACTTAGGGTAATAAAATATGGATAGGTGTATGAAACCCCATTTTTTTTAGTAATATCTTTAGGTGATTCGACAGTAAATGTGATTGTTTTTCCATCCTCAACTTCCTTGTAATTATAAACATCCTGAGTGTTAAGTTTTATACTTGAATTAAAAGTATCATCATGATTTTTTGTAAAAAAAAGAAACACGGTTTCTTCTAAAGGGGTATTTAGGTTCAATGTTTTTCGTTCAATGTTTTTAAATTCTATAGAAACTAAATTGTCAGGACTATGTTTTGATGGTACTTTCATGGTTACTAAAAAGCCGTTCCAATATTTTATATATGTAGTTTGCGTATACTCCATTTTTATATTAGAAAGATCGTTCTCTTTTAATTTTCCACTTTTAAGTTCTTCGTAAGCCCAATGTGGTAAATGCTGTCGCCATTTGTGAGGGTTGAATCCATAATAGTAATAGTTTTTATCAATAAAATCATATTTATCAAATTTTATAAACGTAGCGATATCAGAGTTTTCTATTTGTTTACCTTCGTTATGCACGTTGTTGTTGTCTATAACAACCTTATCAGTCACTATTTTTGCTTTATTGGAATATGCTCTAGAATGATTGTAATACATACCAAACAAGTTACTTTCGGTGCGTAAATAGTTTTGGAATTCTGAATTAAACTCGTAAGAGGTGTATTGGTTTTTTGAGACTTCTAAGATTTTATCAAGAAAATCTATATAATACAATCCGTTGTCGTCTTTGAGCCAATGACTGTCCTCAACTTGAGAGGCGTTTGCAAAGCCAATAATCTTATAGTGGTGGTAAGTGTCATATTTATACTTACCAATAATTCCGTCTTCAATTACTTTAAAATTTACCAATACGTTTTTACGTATTCTGTTGATGTCTTCGTAATTTGGATATATACAATGTAAAGTATCTTTATGTAAAAAAATAGAAGGGTTCCCTAACTGAATTATTTGTGTTTTGTTTGAAGGAATAGGAACCTGAATTGCGTTTAAATAAAACCAAAACATGTCTTTTGCTAATGTCGCACTAGTGCGACTGTTTTTATTAATCAACTCAAAACTAGGAATATCTTGTACAGGGATTTCTGTATCAAACCCTTCACTACTTGTGTGTTCTTCATTAAAAAGCACTTTATTTTTATCTGAAACATAGTGCCTTGAATGTATTTTTGCAGAACTAAAATCGAGATTTAAAACTACATCTCGATAGTAGTGGGTTTTAGAAATGGTATCTTTAGCAAAAGAAGCAGAAAACTCTGGATTTACAATAAAACCTTTCGGGTTTACTTTTTCAATACTGTTAGCTTTATGAAACACTAAATGTCCATCTGTAGCATATTGTTCACTCAATACAACCAAGTCTTGAGGGTGATTTGTATGTAATTTATCATATCTAGGACTTAGGTTTCCACCTCCATAATATTTATAATATACAACCTTGTTAGTTTCTTTACCATAAACATAATATTTAGATTTTTGAGGGTTAATAACCTCGTTCGTATTACATCCAAATAGTAAGCTTAAGAGTCCCATGTATATAATTAGATTTTTTTGCATTTTAATTTTTTAAGGATAGAATCGCTTTCGCGTTAATATTTCCAAGAGTTAGAAACGAACACTAACGCCCACCAAGGTATAGTTTCCAATTTTTGAAAAGTTATAATTGAAATCATATGATCTGCGTTTTTCTCCAAAAGCAGTGGTTTGGGATTGGTGTTTTTTAATACGTCTGTTGGCAGTGGTTTTTCCAATGACATAGCCAATTAAGACTGCGATTGGATAATCGGACGCCCAATGTACTTTACTACTCATCATTTGAAATGCCAAGGCTGTCATCAGTGTGTATCCTACAGGTTTTATCCATTTCACATCTGGATAGTTTTGAGTTAAGACCGTAAAAGTAGCCATAAATGTAGCCACATGACCTGAGGGCATCGCATCATAATAGGGGGTGTTTGATTGGTACTCACTAAAACTCGGAAACGGCCTCCAATTCCCTCCATTCACTCCACTGATTTCTGCGGTATTTGGAGTTTCTCTTCCTGAAATTCTTTTGATAGTTTGGGTCAACACTCCCACAGATAATAGGGACTCTACAATTTGGCTGGCAGTACTCACAGCTCTGAAGTCATTGTTTAGTTTGCCAAAAGCATACAGGCCACCACCAATCAAAAGTGAAAATCCGCCATTGCCCACATAGTAAACTGCTGTATTGATGTCCTTTGGAAAGACCCTCACCCCCGAAACTTTTAAATAAGAGCCATCTCCAACCCAGCCTATTTTTTCGCCTAATTCGGTAGAGTTGTCAATAATTTTTTGATCCAAAGGAAGGAGGATTAAAGTACTCCCTACTGCAGATCCGACTTGTAATAAGTGTTCTTGCTGAATGGTGTATTTTCCAAATTGAACAATATTATCAGGGATGTTTTTGAACATTTCAAAAAAGCTGGTTTTTGAATATTCAAACTGTAAGTTTTCATTAATTGTATAGATGTTTTTATAGGAAAGACTGTCTTTTTCTTGTCCGTTCATACTAAAGTTCAAAATACACATTAATACAAGAATTTTCATTTTCATAGATTCAATTTTGATTTAAAAAGGGTGTAGTTGTTAGAACGACATGGAAAAACCGATGCCATATTCTTTCCCGTTATAAAAGGGCATCACAATTCCATTCTTTTTTGTTTTGTCCTTAAAAAACGTTCTTTTCATAAAGGGATATATCCAATAGGCGACTTTAGTGCTCAAAATTCCAAACCCTGCACCTGCAACTACGTCTGTTAACCAATGCCTATTGTTATAGATTCTTAAATAGGCGACTCCTGAAGCCACTACGTATCCAGAAATTCCATGCCAAATGGATACATCTTTATATTCTTGGTATAAAAATTCAGCACCCATAAAGGCTGTGGCGGTATGACCTGAAGGAAAGGAAGTGATATTGGAATCATCTGGTCGATTTACTTTCGTAATTTTTTTCATTCCGAATACAGATGTCCCCATAATTATAAAAGCGGTTCCTAAAATGATGCTGCGATCTTTTAAATTATGTTTGCCTTTAATCCCAAGGCTATTCAAACCATAAACAGAGCGGGCGGGGGTGTATTCCAGTCTATATACTCTGTAGTTTTAAACAGAAAATTGAAGAATCAAGGGTGAAATTGTTGTTATTCTATAATTTCGTAGTCAATACTCAGTTTTCGCAAGGCCCTTAGTCCAGAGGCAGTATTTTTATCATCTACCTCAATATCGATCGCATCTCCCTCTAAGAGAATATCGGTAAGTTCGTTCGCTAAAGACCCGCTAATATTAGAACATATTTCGATCATACACTTGGCAATGGCTCTTCGGTCTGGCCTTGGAGCGTCACAAGACAATAAGTTTAATTTCATGCGTATGGTTGTATATAGTAAAACAATATTTTAGAGATGAGAGAGGTCAGAATTAGCCCTAACCATGTCCCCATTTAATAATACACAAAACATATTTGAGCTAGTTAGTAGTTTTGGGCAAACACTAAATTACGTAATTATTTTTATAATGAGTTGTCTGTTGTTTCATTATCACTTAAAACAAAATTAATTATTAGTGGTTTTACTGTCTGACATCTTTTTTAATAAGGATTCTTTTAAGGGTTCATTAATGAAAATGTATTCCAAAAAAATATCACTGTCAAATTCTAGTTTCCCTTTTTTATTAATTTTACTTTCTTTGTTTTCGATAGAGAGATAGCTATCTCTGTAGTTTGACATGAATAAAGTGAAAATACTGTGATTAGCTATAGGATCTTCATTCAGTTGTATGTTCATGATTTGCTGTGAATCTCCGTTCTCTAATTCCTTAACGATCTTTGAAGGATCTTCTAAGTATTCAAAAGGACCAAGTTTTAGTTTCTTAAACCATATGTTTTCTTTTTCACAAAACGGTTCTTTAACTTTCATCAAAGAGCTTAGGATTGCAATTCCAACAATAATTAAAAATTCAATTATCCAGATTGTTAGAAGAAAGGTGCCATTTACAGTATTACTTCTAACCCCCCATGTTCCATAAACATTGATCTCGTTAATAAGGTCAAAAAGTGTTTCGGGCTGAATAATTAAAGAAAAGACTTGAACAATTTTAATATTACTTACTGAAACACCTATACGAGAATTTCCATAGCTTTCTCCTGCATTTATTACAAGATCTGTCCATACAGCCCAATGAAAATAAAGCGCCAAAAATCCTCCTACCAATCCGAAGACAAATGCAACAGTGACGTTTCTAACTTTCCCTTTTTCAATCACCGCACTGTTTATGAGGTACCCAATTAAAAAACCAAATATTGCCGTAAATAAAATATTAATGAAGACAAAAGGAATGTACCAAATGCAATATGCATAAATCAGACCCAGTAAAGGAAAGGCCGTCACTGACAACAATAAAAAGTACATTAACGAAATAGGGGAGAACTTCCCTGAAGGTTTATAATAGTTTTTCATAATTTTGGAGGTTTAATCTATATTCAAGGGCTCGTTTTTTGTAATACTTTCCAACCGATCACGGCTTCGCCTCAATGAGTCCCATTTTTTTAAAAATGAAAACCACTCAAACAGCTTTAGAAATTGGTGTAACGCCTAAAGCCCTTCTAAAAAGGGTAACTTAAACTTACTTGCGTACAATTGGTCGAGAAAAAAAACGTTTGGGGTCTTAATTCGTGAATAAATATAATAAAAAAAAGACAAGGATTGTAAATTGTCTAAATTATAATAACAACTAATCTTTAAGCACAGCCCTCGAAATCACCATCTTTTGAATTTCTGACGTCCCTTCATAAATCTGTGTAATCTTAGCGTCGCGCATCAAACGTTCTACATGGTAGTCTTTTACAAACCCATTTCCACCGTGAATTTGAACCGCCTCCACTGTATGTTCCATAGCCACTCTAGAAGCAAATAATTTTGCCATCGCACTAGAGGTGTCGTATGATACTCCTTGGTCTTTTTCCCAAGCCGCTTTCATCACCATATGGCGTGCCGCTTCAATATCAGTTGCCATATCCGCCAGCTTAAAAGCAATGGCCTGGTGGTTGTAAATTTCCGTCCCGAAGGCTTTACGTTGTTTAGAGTACGCCAAAGCTAGTTCATAAGCACCAGAAGCAATCCCTAAAGCTTGTGAGGCAATTCCTATACGTCCACCTGAAAGTGTTTTCATCGCAAATTTAAACCCAAATCCATCAGCGCCAATTCGATTTTCTTTAGGCACTTTTACATCGTTAAATTGCAACGTATGTGTGTCACTTCCTCGAATACCGAGTTTATCTTCTTTAGGGCCAATTTCAAAACCAGTCATCCCTTTTTCGATGATAAAGGCATTAATTCCTTTTGAGCTTTTACTGCGATCTGTTTGTGCAATTACAATATATACATCGGAGCGTCCACCATTAGTAATCCAGTTTTTAGTCCCATTAATCACATAATGATCGCCTTTGTCAATAGCGGAAGTTTGTTGAGAAGTGGCATCACTACCGGCTTCAGGTTCACTTAAACAAAAGGCGCCTACATGCTCGCCAGTTGCTAACTTTGGAAGGTATTTTTCTTTCTGAGCTTCTGAACCATAAGACTCAATTCCGTAACATACCAATGAATTATTTACGGATACAATCACGGATGCCGAAGCATCAACTTTTGATAGCTCCTCCATAATCAATGCGTATGAAATGGTATCCATCCCGCTTCCGCCATATTTAGGGTCAACCATAATACCCATAAATCCGAGTGCTCCCATTTTTTTTACTAAATTGTCGGGAAATTCTTGGATAGTATCACGTTTAATAACACCGGGAAGTAATTCTGTTTGTGCAAAATCACGAGCCGCTTCACGAACCATAAGGTGTTCTTCAGATAAAGAGAAATTCATAGTATTAATATTTGTTTTTCAAATATATAAAAATTTACTATGCATGCATAGTAAATAAGTATAAATAATAATTATGACCAATTCAGTTTTAGCTAAACAATCGCATTACCAAGTCCTTGGAGTGATGTCAGGAACATCGTTAGATGGGATTGATTTGTGCTTGTCAAGCTTTGTATTAGGAGCCTCTTGGGAGTTTCAAATAACTACTGCTAAAACAGTGGAATACTCTGAAAAATGGAAATATCGACTAAGATCCGCCATTGATTTAAATCCTACAGCATTAGAAAAATTAAATAAAGATTATACCCGATTTTTAGCCGACGTAATTCAAGCCTTTATCCGTACGCATGGCCACCACAAGATAGATGCCGTTTGCAGCCATGGGCACACAGTATTTCATGAACCCAATGCAGGCAAAACCCTTCAAATCGGGAATCTACCCATCTTGGCAACCTATTTAAATCAAACAGTCGTCTGTGATTTCCGAACACAGGACGTCGCTTTAGGCGGGCAAGGGGCACCATTAGTTCCTATTGGTGATGCGCTCTTGTTTTCTGAGTATGACTATTGTTTGAACTTAGGAGGGTTTGCTAATATTTCTTTTGAGCAAAATTCCGAACGTACCGCATTCGATGTCTGTCCTGTGAATATAGTACTTAACCACTATGTGGCGTCATTGGGGAAGCAGTATGATTCTGAAGGTCAAATAGCGTCCAAAGGATCGGTCTGTAAGCCCTTACTAGAAGCCCTAAACGCTTTAGAATTTTACAAACAACACCCCCCAAAATCATTGGGACTCGAGTGGGTGCAAAGCCAAATTTTCCCACTCATAGAGTCCTATAATTTGGAAGTACCAATACTGTTAAGGACTGTCGTAGAACACTGTGCCGTTCAACTTTCAATTATTCTTAATAATAACCATTTAAAAAAAGGATTGATCACAGGCGGAGGTGTCTTTAATAGCTTTCTCATGCAGCGTATATCAGCCTTGTGTGGGTGTGATTTACAATCCGAAAATTCCATGATAATTGAGTTCAAAGAAGCTTTGATATTTGGGTTTTTAGGCGTCCTAAAATTACGAAACGAAACGAATTGTCTTCAATCTGTCACAGGAGCTATACATGACCATAGTAGTGGCTGTATTTATTTCCCCGAAAAAAAACAATAAATTTATAGAAAGCGTATATAGTTTTTTATATTTGTTATGCAGTCAAAACTAAACAAGTCTCTGCTTAAAACAAGAATCGCGTAATTTATGGAAGCAGTAATTATTATTGTATTTGTGTTTGGATACTTAGCCATCACTCTTGAACACAGTTTAAAAATAGATAAATTAATTCCTGCCTTGGTTATGATGGCCTTTAGTTGGGCTTTGATTTCTTTTGGTATTGATGATTTTGACACCTGGTTTGATTCGGGAAAACATGCACTTCTTAGCAACTTTGAAGCATTTGGTCATACCGAAAAAATGCATATACTCGAAGAAACTTTATTGCATCACTTAGGGAAAACAGCTGAAATTCTCGTCTTTTTAATAGGCGCGATGACCATCGTTGAAATCATTGCGTATTTTAATGGGTTTTCGACAATAAAAAACTTTATAAAAACTAAAAACAAACGGAATTTACTCTGGATTTTCGCAGTGTTAGCGTTTGTCTTATCCGCTATAATCGATAATTTAACAGCGACCATAGTCTTAATCTCTTTGCTTCAAAAAATTATTCACGATCGAAAAATGCGCCTATGGTTTGCAGGACTCATTGTGATTGCAGCCAATGCAGGTGGTGCTTTTTCTCCTATTGGTGATGTCACAACCACAATGCTATGGATTGCAAACAAAGTAAGTACAGGACATTTGTTTGCGTATTTACTACTACCATCAGTTGTTTGTATGGTAGTGCCAACATTCATCGCATCTCGACTGGCTGTTTTTAAAGGCTCTTTAGAAATAGATACAAGCGCATCGGAACCCGTAGGTCGTTTCAGTAGCACCATGCTTTATTTAGGTTTAGCTGCGATTGTTTTTGTACCTATTTTTAAAATGGCAACTCATTTACCTCCTTATGTTGGAATGATGTTGTCGTTAGGAATTGTCGCCATATTTGCGGAAATATACAGCTCTTCAAAATTTAGTATGACCGGATTAGATAAAGAAGCATCCGATAATCATTCACACGTGAGCCCTGTACATCAATCTTTATCAAAAATAGAATTGCCAAGCATCCTATTTTTCTTAGGAATTTTAATGGCCGTCGCGGCATTGGAATCTTTAGGAATTTTATTTGGTTTTGCGGAATGGCTTAAAGAATCAACACCCGCGTTAGGAACCGAAATTGACAGTGCTGGAATTTCCGATCTAGTTGTATTGCTATTGGGAGTTGGCTCTGCAGTAATTGATAATGTTCCTTTGGTAGCAGCTTCTTTGGGAATGTTTTCTGAACCCATGGACCACGAACTTTGGCATTTTATTGCCTATTCCGCAGGAACAGGAGGTAGTATGCTTATCATTGGGTCTGCAGCAGGTGTTGTGGCTATGGGCATGGAGAAAATTAACTTTTTCTGGTACTTAAAAAAAATATCTTGGTTAGCCTTAATTGGGTTTTTAGCAGGAGCACTTACATTTTTCTTTACAAGAACACTTCTTTAAAGATACTTTATGAGAAGTTTTTACGTTTTTAAAATATAAAGTAATACTTAAATATATATGATCACTACCAGTATTCAAGATGAAATAGCCATCCAACTAGATGCAGAATCCGTCGAAAAAACATTATCTATTGTTGAATTAATTAAAAGTGGAGGCTTAGCGGGACAGCTGATTATTGCCCTTTTAACAGTACTGTTAGTAGTCGCTTTATACATCTATTTTGAACGTCTATTCACCATTAAAGCCGCTTCCAAAGTTGACCCGAATTTCATGAACCAAATAAAAGACCATGTCGTCAATGGAAAAATTGAAGCTGCCAAAGCAGTCTGTGCGCAAGTCAATTCTCCGGTATCTCGTCTGATTGATAAAGGAATTTCTCGAATTGGACGTCCACTCGCCGATATCAATTCAGCTATTGAAAACGCAGGAAAACTCGAAGTTTATAGCCTAGAGAAAAATGTCAGTGTCCTTGCTACTATTTCAGGGGCAGCGCCTATGATTGGGTTTTTAGGAACCGTTATAGGAATGATTTTATCCATTTTTGAAATCGCCAACTCCGGCGGTCAAATTGATATTAAACTTTTGGCAGATGGGCTGTATACTGCCATGACCACAACCGTTGCCGGTTTAGTGGTTGGAATTGTCGCCTACATCGCTTTTAACCATTTAGTTGGACGCACCAATAAAGTTGTCTATCAAATGGAGGCCAATTCGGTAGAGTTTTTAGACCTACTCAACGAACCTATTTAATATGAATATTAGAGGTCGAAATAAAATATCTCCAGAGTTTAATATGTCGTCCATGACGGACATTGTATTTCTGTTGTTGATTTTCTTTATGATTGCATCCACTTTGGTTACTACAAATGCGATCGATATCTTACTCCCAAAAGCCAGTGGGAAAACAGAAAACAAAAAATCGGTGGCAGTCAGTATAAAAAAAGACTTATCATTCTATATCGATCAATCGAAAGTTGAAGTTCAAAACTTAGAAGCCGAACTCCTTCAATTACTTCAAAAAGAAGCTACACCAACCCTAGTGTTACGCGCTGAAAAATCCGTTCCTGTGGACTATGTTGTCAAAGTAATGGACATTGCCAATCGAAATAAATTTAAAATCATACTCGCCGTAAATCCTAACTAAGATGCGCTACTTTGAGACCAAACATCAAAAACATTCCGCACGATTGACCACCGTCATCATGCTCTTGTTACTGTTGTTGTTGTTTGTGGTCGGTCCGGGCTATATGGATCCCCCTTTAGAGTATGGCGTTGCTGTTAACTTTGGAACTACGGACACTGGTAGTGGAACTGTGCAACCGAAAAAACCGTTAGCTCCGCTCTCTGAGCCTGTTTCTGAACCTGTTGTAGAACCTGTAAAAGCGGCAGCCCCTGTCCAGTCCAGTGAGCCTGCAGCTTCAGAAGAGGTATTGACTGCTGAAGATTTAGAAACCATTGCCTTCAAAAAAGCAGAAGCCGAAACCGCCAAGCTTAAAGCGGATGCCGATGCTAAAGCCAAAGCCAAAGCTGATGCTGAAGCAAAAGCCAAATCCAAAGCAGATGCAGAAGCGAAAGCAGAGGAGGAGCGACTCAAAAAAGAAGCCGATATAAAAGCTAAAAAGAAACAAGAATTAGATGCCTTGATGGGTGGGATTGGAACCAATGACGGTACCGACACTGGATCAGAGGGCGATGATGATACTGCAGGCGATAAAGGACAGCTTAATGGCGATCCGTATGCACCTAGTTATTTTGGATCTCCAGGGAGTGGAAATGGAGGTGTAGGTTATGGACTGAACGGTCGTGGGCGTCCGTCCAAATCTAAAGTCATTCCCGACTGTGACGAAGAAGGCAAAGTAGTGGTTGAAATTCATGTGAATCAAAATGGGAGTGTAGTCAAAGCCATCGCTGGAAAACGTGGTACTACTGGCGATATCTGTCTGTATAATGCAGCAAAAAAAACAGCCCTCACCCACAAATGGCCTGCAGATTCCAAAGCACCTGCCAAACAAATTGGTTTTGTGATTGTTGATTTTAGTGTCCGTCAGTAAATGAATTATTTAGAAACAACCCAATGGCTTTTTTCTCAATTACCACTCTATCAGAATGTGGGGAAATCAGCTTATAAAGCTGATTTAAGTCAAACTCTTAAACTCGCCAAACAGCTCAATCATCCAGAGCATCAATTCAAATCCATTCATGTTGGAGGTACTAACGGAAAAGGCTCTACGGCGCATATGTTGGCGTCTGTGTTGCAAGAAGCAGGTTATAAAGTAGGCTTATATACGTCTCCCCATCTAAAAGATTACCGCGAACGCATTCGGATAAATGGAGAAATGATTAGCGAGGATTTTGTGGTGGATTTTGTGGGGACTCATAAAACGTTTTTTGAAGCCAATTCCTTGTCATTTTTTGAAATGTCGGTGGGTATGGCATTTGCCTATTTTGCACAAGAACAGGTTGATATTGCAGTTGTTGAGGTCGGTCTTGGCGGACGTTTAGACTCAACTAACATCCTAAACCCTGAAGTATCGGTCATTACCAATATAGGGTTGGACCACACCCAGTTTTTAGGCACGACTCTAGAGGCCATTGCAGGGGAGAAGGCAGGGATTATAAAACCAAACACCCCCATCGTGATTGGTGAAACTCAGTTAGAAACAGAAGTTGTTTTTAGAACTAAAGCCACTAAAGAACAAGCGCCAATTTATTTTGCCGATCAACGTATAGGAACTATGCCATCCACAAGTTTAAAAGGTACTTATCAAATTCATAATGTACGAACGGCACTTCAAGCTATTGAAATCTTAAATTCTGGCACGTTTAGAATCCCAACAGAAGCAGTGCAACAGGGCCTTTTAAAAGTGACTGAAAACACAGAACTTCGTGGTCGTTGGGAAATTTTGGGTACTGCGCCAAAAACTATTTGCGATACGGCACACAATAGGGAAGGTCTGAGTTTAGTGTTTAAACAACTACAGTCCGAGAAATTTCAACGCTTGCATCTGGTGTTGGGCATGGTGAATGATAAAGATGTTCTTTCGCTTTTAGAGCTATTTCCAAAGCAGGCGCAGTATTACTTTTGCAAACCGAATGTTCCTCGAGGGCTAGAAGCGTCTCAACTCGCGCAGATTTTCACTGAACATGGTTTTGAAGGAAGTGTTCATTCTTCTGTAAATGAAGCTTTAAATGCCGCAAAACAAAGTGCTTCCCAAGATGATTTGATCTATGTTGGTGGCAGTACTTTTGTGGTAGCGGAAATAATTTAACTTTTTATAAAAAACCTTTTGTGAATTGAAAAACTAGACTATATTTGCAGTCCTAGAAATAGGGCGCGTAGCTCAGTTGGTTCAGAGCACCTGGTTTACACCCAGGGGGTCAGGGGTTCGAATCCCTTCGCGCCCACAGAAACAAAAAATCCACTCATTTGAGTGGATTTTTTTGTATTAAAATAAAATTAATTATCTCGCTTCACATGTATACTTCCTAAAATTGTATGTGTGACCCCTTCAAAATCTTCGTATGCGCCTCCAAAATTTAGATCAATGTATTCCCCAATAGCTGAGCCAAACGAACTTAAATTATATTCGATAAAATTGTTATCGTTACTAATTGATTGACATTCGTTTAAATTAAATCCAGCAGCCGTAGAACCCCAATCTATGTTGCTGTAAAGTCCTTCGTAATTAGGGTAAGTTGTGTCAAGTAATCCATAAAGATAAAAACAATATTGTGCATTACCATCACTTGATCCATACACATTAAGTGATGGTGGATTTTCGTCGGGTCCAAAAGTTACATTAATATTGTCAAAGAAATACAACGTTTCTCCATTGTCAATACTATATTGAATAAACTCTTCTATGCTATTGCAAGCGGATAAAGTTCCTAAGTTTGTTTCAGGACTTGTCAATGTATAATTGATTTCCCCAGTGCTTTGCAGGGTATCATAATCATATCCAGTAATGCTAATGGATGCATTTTCATTACAACTAAGTACATTGATTTCAAACATTCCGTCCGTGACTAAACTATAAAACGCAATGCCACCCTCAATACGGCCTTCAACATAGCCATTGACTATTGCATCGCCATTACATGTATTGAAAACCCCTGTAATAGTTTCGAGATATTCTTCAACTTCAGGGGCATCAAGCACAATGTTAAGCGTGGTGTCTTGACTGAATGGACCTACAGTTTCAGATGAATTAGGTATTTCTATGTTATTACAAATATTATGCAAATAGTATTGTAAATTCAAAACTTGGTTTGCTGGGATAATGCCGCAAACTTCTCCAGAACTATTTGTGTATCCGTAACCTGTTCCGTTGAATTCACTTTCAATTTTAACCCTAATATTACTCAAAGAGGTGTTGTTAGCATCACTAATGTTCAGGCATATATTGACATATTCTGTAGGAATATCACAATTCCAAAAGGAGAAATGACTGACCGTTCCAACATAATTTGTTCCCTGAAGTGTGGCACTGCCCTCTTCAATCCAATAGCCGTTATCCTCATCAAAATACCAAAGCGGGATTTCATTAGGGGCTCCTGCTAAAGTCTCAGGATCTAATGGTACAGTTAGGGTTGCGGTAGTACCTTCTGAAAGGTTCAATGTCTCTCCAGTATCGCTGCGTAGTTCTATCGCTAGCATACCGAGCGTTTCGAGCATTCTTGCCTCATTTTGTAAATTTTCCGCTAACAGCATCCCTGGCATTTGTTGCTGCATATCTTCATCGGTAGGGTTCAATAAATGCAGCGTTACTTGTACATTCCCAGTGTAGTCGCTACCATCAGAATTGCTGTAGGATCCAGAAAGATTAACAGCTGCGCCATTACTTAAACTAACCGTTGCATCAGTTCCAGAACTCACAGTTTGAGTCACTGTTTGTGGCAATAGCATTATTTCAACTTTATTAATGCCTGCGGTTGGTACTACGGACCTTGAGCCGTGTAGGAACCCCGCTTTTTCTACTTTAATAAATGCAAATTTTTCATATACTTGTGCGTTTCGTATAATAAAAACGCCGTTAATATCAGTATCAGTTGTGCTGTTTCCAATTTGTACCATGGCACCGCTAACAGCGTTGTTTTGCATATCCACAATACGCCCCATAAAATCGCTGTCTGTAAGATTTCCAAAGCTTTCTAATAATGTAGCGGATGGTGGTGTTGTGGAGGGGGTTTCTGATCCACCAGTGGCTTCGTTATTACAACTTACGAAGCAAAAAAACGTTAAGAGAAGTAATATGGTTCTAAAATTTATAAATCTTTTAAATGTGATCATGATCTTTTTAAATTGGTTAATAATTTAATAAATGTACAAAATTTTGAATAAAACTTTTATTTTACAATTAATTAAGGAGTTGAAGAACCCCTATGGCAAGCGGGGAATGAGCTTGGACTGACCAGATATAAAAAAACCCACTCATTTGAGTGGGTTTTTTATAATGTAGTATTTTAAAATTCCTTAAACCAACATCGTCACAGGATTCTCAACATAGCCTTTTAAGGTTTGTAAAAACTGTGCACCCGTGGCGCCATCCACTGTTCGGTGATCGCAAGCAAGGGTTAGTTTGATGGTATTTCCAACAACAATCTGTCCGTTTTTAACCACTGGTTTTTGAACAATAGCTCCTACCGATAAAATCGCTGAGTTGGGTTGGTTGATGATGGACGTAAAACTCTCTATTCCAAACATCCCTAAGTTGGATACCGTAAATGTACTGCCGTCCATTTCTTGCGGAGTTAGTTTTTTATTTCGTGCACGACCTGCAAAATCTCTAACCGACACGCCAATTTGTGGCAAGCTTTGCTCATTGGCAAAACGCACTACAGGAACGACCAAGCCATCTTCAACAGCCACCGCTACACCAACATGAACATGGTTGTTCAGTTTCATGCGGTCTGCAAACCATTGTGAATTTACTTGTGGGTGCTGACGTAATGCCAACGCACAAGCTTTGACAATGATGTCATTGAATGATATTTTAGTATCTGGAACGGTATTGTATTGTGCTCTAAATGCCATGGCATTGTCCATGTCAAACTCTACATTCAAATAATAATGAGGTGCAGTGAATTTAGATTCGCCCAATCGTTTCGCAATGGTTTTACGCATTTGCGAGTTTTTAATTTCTTCAAAATCTTCTTGCCCTGTAGGCACAAACTTAGCTGTACTAGCAGTACTTACTGCTGCAGGGGTGTAGTTTTCAACATCGCGTTTGATGATGCGTCCGTTTTCGCCACTTCCCACCAATTGGTTCAAAGCAATCCCTTTATCATCGGCCATTTTTCGAGCTAATGGCGAAATGTGCAAGCGTCCTGTTGTATTAGATACTGGCGCTACAGCGACCGGTGTCGCTACAGGAGCAGCGTCTGCTTTTGGTGTTTCTTTGATTACTGGAGCAGTTGCTTTTGGTGATTCTTGTGGAGTTGCTTCTTCAACGGCTGTTGCACCGGCAGAAAAGTTTGCAGCGACCGCTGAAACATCCGTTCCTGCAGGACCAATAATCGCTAAAAGATCATCGACATTTGCAGATTCACCTTCTTGTAAGCCAATGTATAATAAGGTGCCTTCATTAAAGGATTCAAATTCCATGGTTGCTTTGTCCGTTTCGATCTCCGCTAGAATATCTCCTTCTTCAACAGTATCTCCTACATTTTTCAACCAGCTTGCTACAGTTCCCTCTTCCATGGTATCGCTCAAGCGTGGCATGGTTACAACAATCACACCCTCTGGGATATCAGTCGAACTCGTTTCAGTGACTGCTTCCACAACGTTTTCTGTAGTTTCTTCTGTAGTTTCTTGAGGTGTAGCTTCTTCTACGGCTGCAGTTGGATTTGCTAATAACGCTGAAATATCTTCGCCTTCATCTCCAATAATGGCTAGAAGTTCATCAACCATGGTGGTTTCACCTTCTTGAACTCCAATATGAAGTAAAGTCCCTTCATTAAAGGATTCAAATTCCATCGTTGCTTTATCGGTTTCGATTTCCGCAAGAATGTCACCTTCTTCAACTTTGTCTCCTACTTTTTTCAACCAGCTCGCCACAGTTCCTTCTTCCATGGTGTCGCTTAGTCGGGGCATATTAACTATGATTGCCATAACTTATAATTTATGTTGTAAAAATGGATAATCTTCTTGTTCGTAAACGACGTCATACATGACGCTTTTTTCTGGATATGGAGATTCATCAGCGAATTTCTCACATTCAGCAACGAGGTCTTTTACACGTTTATCGATTACTTTAATATCGTCTTCTGTTGCATATTCTTCACGAAGAATAACATCTAAGACTTGAGTGATTGGGTCAATTTTTTTGTATTCTTTAACTTCGTCTTTTGTTCTGTAGTGCTGTGCATCACTCATAGAATGTCCTCTATAACGGTAGGTTTTCATTTCTAAGAATGTTGGGCCATCTCCTCTTCGTGCACGTTGTATGGCTTCGTCAAAAGCTTCAGCAACTTTGATAGGATTCATCCCGTCTACAGGACCACAAGGCATTTCATAGCCTAAGCCTAATTTCCAAATATCGGAATGGTTAGCGGTTCTATCCACAGAAGTTCCCATAGCATATCCGTTGTTTTCACAAACAAAAACCACTGGAAGTTTCCAGTTCATAGCCATGTTAAAGGTTTCGTGTAACGACCCTTGACGGGCAGCACCATCTCCAAAATAACAAAGCGTTACGGCACCAGTTTCATTGTATTTATCTCCAAACGCCATTCCAGCTCCTAAAGGAATTTGCCCTCCAACGATTCCATGACCACCATAAAATCCTTTTTCTTTTGAGAAAATATGCATAGATCCACCCAATCCTTGAGAGGTTCCAGTTGCTTTTCCAAAAAGTTCAGCCATGACTCTACGTGGATCAACGCCCATCCCAATGGGTTGTACGTGATTTCGGTAGGCTGTGATCATTTTGTCTTTGGATAAATCCATCGCATGTAAAGCGCCTGCAAGTACGGCTTCTTGACCGTTGTACAAGTGGAGAAACCCTCTTACTTTTTGTTGAATATACACCGCTGCGAGTTTGTCTTCAAACTTTCGCCAGAGCATCATGTTTTCATACCAATCAAGGTAGACTTCTTTAGTTATCTTCTGCATGCGTTTACAGTAATTATTTTTAATGTAAACACAAAAGTAATACTTTGATTGATAACCTAAAAAGAGTAGGGGTTAATTTTTTAAAAAAACGTTATAGTACGGTTTTGTCAAAAATCCAAGGAAGGATGTTTTCTACTGATTTTGAGACTGCTATTTGTCCAGAAGTCCCCATAAAATAGAGTTCTATAGGGGTGTTTTGTTTTACTTCATATTCTGACAATGCTTGTCTGCAGGCCCCACAAGGAGGGATGGGTTTGGTGGTTGGATTGATGGTTGATCCAGCAACAATTGCCATGCGAAGTATTTTTTGATTCGGAAATTCAGCTCCTGCGTAATACACAGCGGTGCGTTCGGCACACAATCCAGAAGGGTAGGAGGCGTTTTCTTGGTTGTTTCCAGAAATAATTTCTCCATTTTCCAACTCTAAGGCTGCACCTACTAAAAATTCTGAGTAAGGGGCATAGGCTTTTTTACGGGCTTCTGATGCTTTTTGTATGAGAGCTTGAATAGGCGATGCGAATTCTTCAACAGTATCGTAGACATCAAAAGTGGATTCAATTTTTACTTTTTTCATAGGTGTGTTAGACAAAAAAACTATTGCTGTGGGCAATAGTTTTTGTTAATATTTATTTAAGCAATCGCTTAATATTCACTGTATTCTCCATCTCCGAAATTAAAGGATAAAGAAAAACGTAAGGTGTTTTCTAAAGGACTTTGTACTTTAGAAGCTGAGAATAAATAGGATAAATCAATGTCAATTGCACTGTATTTGAAACCTGCTCCCATGGCGAAAAATTTACGAGCACCTTTGAATTCATTTTCATTAAAATATCCGAGTCTTAAGGCAAATGAGTCTTGGTACAAATATTCGGCTCCTATGGCCCAAGTGAATTCATCTAATTCTTCGCTAAACCCACCAGGGGCATCGTTAAACGATTGAAATACACCTGCCATAAACCCAACATCTGGGTCTTGACCTTCAATTATTACATTGTCAGTTTCGCTAATCAATGTGTCATCTGCAGCTTCGTAAGTTCCATTTCCATTGAGATCTTCAAACACGGTTTCGGTCCCAAGAATTGGGGGGGTTGGCACTAACAGTTTAGTGACTTCAGCGGTCACATTGATTCTGTTGTATTGGTCAAATATAAAATCAAATCCACCACCCAATCTTAAATTGGTTGGCAAGAAATTTTCTCTTCCGCCTTCATCATATTTAATTTTGGGTCCTAAATTTTGGATTGCAAATCCACCTCTCCAACGGCCATTGAAACTGTTATAGGCTTCTTCTTCGCTTTGGTAATACCCTGCGATGTCCACTCCAAAGGAGCTTGCTGCTTTGGCATTGACGTCGATTGCTTGAATTTTCAAATCTGATCGCAAGTAGCGCAACGCTACTGCCATTGAAAACTGATCTGAAAGACGTAATGAATAAGAAGCGTCAAATGTTAATTCATTTGGTTTTTCTATTAAAGGGTCTGAGAATTCATCTTCACGGAGTTCAATTTCCCCAAGAGAAAAATATTTCAAGCTAACTGCAAATGCACTTCGTTCATTAATTCTATTGAAATAAGTAATATTTCCTAAAAAGATGTCATTGACTAATTTGCTTAAGTAAGGCGTATAGCTAAACCCAACTCCAGATTTTGCTTCTGAAAAGGCATATTTTGAGGGATTCCATTGTTGAGAATAGGTGTCAACTGATGTAGCGACCCCCATATCTCCCATGCCTGCGGCACGGGCATCGGATGCAATCAGAATAAATGGAACTCCCGTGGTAATGACTCTAGAGTCTTGATTTGGTGTTATGACAGTGGTGGTTTGAGCTGCTGCTTTAGTTGAAAACAGAGCTGCTAAAAATATCACACAAATGGAAGTTATTTTTTGGGTTTTTTTTATAAGATTCATTTTAATTTTTGGTGTTATGAATTAACAAATATAATGTATTATTGAAGGATTACAAGTTTTTCGATTTTTTCTGATTGTAATCCTGTAATGGGTGAGCGTACTTTTAATTTATAAACATAAACGCCTTTGCCAATTTTACTGCCAAAATCGTCGGTACCATCCCAAGTGATATCTCGAGACACAGAGCTTGTTGTTTTAGATCCTGCGTTGGTTTGTCCATTAATAGTTTTTATCAATTTGCCCGAAACGGTGAATATCTGAATAGAAACGTCTAATATGTCCGAACTATTGTGGTTGAACCAAAATTCTGTGTAATTTACAAACGGATTGGGGTAATTTAAAACATTGGTAAGTTCCAAACTGACATCTTTGTCAAAGACCACAAATTGAATGTCTTGAGAAGAAGCATTGTTGTACACGTCCCATGCTTTTAGAGTGAGGGTGTGTAAACCTGGACTCAAATCTCTCAAAGGATAACTTAAAGATCCTCTTTGGTAATCATCGATGGCCGCAACATAGTAGTCGTTTAGTTTGTAAACATTGGTTTCGTCACCATCTAAAATGGCGGTAATATCATGTCCAATCCCACTAGCAGTATTGATACCGTTTTCATCATATAAGTTTGCTAAAAGAGTTGGCTCTTCATTAGTGATGCCACCAGAAACAAAATTTTCGTCATTCATATATAGATTGATATTTGGCCCTGTATTGTCTTCAGGTGCATTGAGATTTACGCCTCCAATTTTAATATCAAAATTATATCCACGATTGTCTGATAAGGGCGCTTCAGATTTAGAGTATAAACTTATTTTTCCATTTCCTTCCGTCACCGTAATATCTCTAGGGACAATAAATTCAAATGCAAATTGTCCATTCGTCACAGTTGCTTGCCCCCTAAAAATCACTTCCCCCAAAGCATTAAAATTTAATAATATTAGATTGCCTGCTGCATCTCTTGTTCCATCGTTTGCGAGTGTTGAGCGCTGAATGTCTTTGTCATAAATAGTCGCAGTTAAAACGCCGTTGTAGTTGCTCAAAATCGTTCCTTGTGCATCGGTGACAGTGCCTTCAATTTTGGCAGGACCCAAAGCTTTTAGAACTTGTGTGGTGGAGTTAATGTCTTCGTCATTTATTTTAGTAACTCTGATATCTGGATTTGCGATGGGGAGTTTAATGGCTGGGTCTCCGATGTTAAATACCAATCGACGTTGAGATTGACCTGAGATCGCAGGGTCGTTTTTCGTGCGTCTGAGTGCTTCACCAATACTCATAGTTTCGTCACTTCCGTATGAAAATAAATATTGACTTAAGGTTTTATTAAAAGCAGTTCCAAGAAATATATAAATTTTCCGTGTGGTGGTAATTAAACTGATCGCACCTCCTTTTTTATTCCAAAATAAATATTCGCCAGCAGTTTCTCTGAGTGGATTGTCAAATTTGGTGTATTCACAAGTGACGGTTACAAAGCAGTTAAGTTTGCAGGGGTTGTTAAGCTCTTGCGCGTTTATTTTATCAAAAATACGTTCTGCAGCTAAGCCGTCTTCTCCTCCGTGTCCAAAGTAATTAACTACAAGAGCACCCACTTCTAGTGCATCAAAAATAGCTTTATTTACTAATGTGTAGCGGGCACCACCTGATGAAGTTTCTTGAACGTAAGAATCTGCATGAATTTTTTGAACATTCATAAAGGGTTTTTCTACTTTTACATCTTCCGCAATAATTTCAGTTGTGGATTGAATTATACGATCCGATTCCTGATCCACATCGTCCGAAATGAGTAAAAAATTATTACGCCAATTCCCATAGGTTTCGGGCATATAGTAGGACTCCACCTTGTCCACCATTTCTTTGGCACGTTGGGTGTTTTCTGCCAAAATACGCCCTACAGCAATGTCTAGTTTGTTGTTGTTTGACATGGTACCTTCATTGGAATCCATCATGCCAAAATAGTCGTCAGAAATAAATGAAGTTATCAGACTAAAACTTTCTGTGGAATACCACGAAGGCACAATATTAGTGTTGTTTGAAGTTCGATCTTTATAATCAAAAGAGGCGTCTCCAAATAAACATAAGTATTTTAGTTTTTTGGAAGGTGTGCTAGCGTTGTCATATACATATTTCACAAAATTCCGAATGCCTCCAATATCTTGCATTCCAGAGCTGAATTCTTGATAGATGGATTCTAAAGTATAAACTTTGACATTTAAATTGTTTTGAGTCCGATTAATTTGTGCCAGACGCTCTGCTTGTGCTCGTAAATAACTGGGTGTTATAATCAAATAATCAATGTCCGTAAATTCCCCTTGAGCATCCAAAAATACGGTCCCTTTAATGTCTTGATTAGGTACGTTGGTAGCGTTGGTTCTTCTTGGGACATAAAAATCAGGGCCCACTGCTTGATAGGTTTTTAAAGTTCCTAAATTAGTTTTGAAACTAAATTCAGAATCGGCATCTGTATTGTTGTAAAATTGAATTTGATAGGGGCTGCTAATGTCCCAAACTTGAGATATCGAAGCGGCATTTGAAATCTCAAACTGACCAATTCCAGATTGGGTTGAGGTGTCATTATGTTTGAATTCAAACTGAGTTCCAAGACTTGTCAAAGCGCATTCCGCTTCTATGGATATATAGTCCAAATAAGCCCTCGCTGATGGATTTCCGTTGTTGTTGTAAGATAATTCTACATTGATTGTTTCTGAGCCACTCGTAACTGTTCCACTAAAGGAGTCTGACCTTGCTAAATTGTCTTTATCAATGGCTATAAATGTCAAATTATCAACACTAGCGCCATTCATACTAAGTTGCATCGAGGTCTCCGATTCAGATGCTGCAGCAGTAAAAACTCTCAATGCCACTGGGCTGCTTGTAATTAAATTTGGAAAGTCGAAACTAAAGGCTCTCACATTTTCCACATAAAAACGATGTCCAAACCAACGTCTTCCCATTTTGGCTATATTATAAGTATCAGATTCTACAAATTTATAGTTATGAAAAGAGTTGTAGATCACATCTGCACTGCCTGAGGGTTGCGTAGCTGTGGACATTCTAGCGCCATTTCCAAGACTGATATTTACGTAATAATAACTTTTATCACTGTAAGGATTGATGTGTGAGTTGTTGTCAGAATTGTATTTTTTAGGACCAATGGCATACATTAAAATATAGTCATCGTCATTAAAAACGCCATCTTCTTCGCCAACCACTTGGATGGTATTTTCGATTAAGTCATTAGAAACAGTGTCCGAATTTAGCAAAGGAAGTGATTTCCCACCGTGCCCATAAATTTTAATATTTTTTGGATTTAATGCACTGGTATTAACTCCCAAGCTATTTAAGAAGTTTTTGTTTAGCTTATGAACGCCCGTAGTATCGATGGCAAATCGGTACCAATTTCCAGATTTTAAATTTGAACTCACAACTGAAGTTGTGCTCGAAGCTCTGCTGCTTAGTGCGTTGATTCGATACGAAACCGAAAACCGAATAATTTTTTTAAGAATACCGTTTTCATAAAAAATAGGAGAAATTTCAACTTGACCTTTGGAATGGTCTCTGTAAACGGCATTTGTAATTTTTAATGAAGGGGTGTTGGGAATGGAGGATACCGGCAGTTGTTTTAAATCTTTTTTTGAAATCTCAATAGTTTCTATGGTTTCTAGTTGTGCCGAGCGTTCATCTATACGTCCGCTCACCTTCCATTGTGCTGAGAAAATAATCCCATTTCCATGAGAAAAATTGAAGTTTTTAGAGTCAAATGAAGGAAGTTCAATAGAGCTGTTGGGTGTGCTTAATGTGGTTGATCCAGCCCAATTAATGTCAAAGCTTTGAGTCTGAGCGGTTCCAAAATAAATACTAAATAAGGCTACAAAAGGCAACAGTCTTTTCATAGTAAAGAAACGCAATGTTTTAGTCATTAGTATGGATAAATAAATGCTAATTTCAAAATTACAATAATAAATTATAAAATTCAGCGTTTTTAATCAAAGTAATACAAATAAATAAATCAAAAAAATAGAACAAATCCCTTTAATTTTCTATTGCATAATAGTCTATAATTACTATATTGCGGGACTTAATTCAATTGTTTTATACCAATTATAAGTTGAATATGAAAAACAACATAAAAGTACGATTACTGATCTTAATAGTATTGTCTACAACTTTAGTAGGGTGTAGCAAATCATCAAAATCTGGAAACTCATCAAGAGCGACAGGTTGGCAAATCAATAACAAAGAAGGTGGTTTTCAGTACAATACAAATTTTAAAGAGCAAGAAACAGCACCAGGCTTGGTTTTTGTTGAAGGAGGGACTTTTACCATGGGAAAAGTGCAGGACGATGTCATGCACGACTGGAACAATTCTCCAAACCAACAGCATGTTATGTCCTTTTATATGGATGAAACCGAAGTTACCAATATCATGTATTTGGAATACTTAGATTGGATCAAGCGCGTATATCCACCAAGTGAACCAAAATTCAAAGCTATTTATAACGGCGCGGTTCCAGACACTCTTGTATGGAGAAACCGTTTAGGGTTGAGCGAAATGATGGTCGAAAATTACCTACGTCACCCTGCTTACAAAGACTACCCAGTGGTTGGAGTTAGTTGGATGCAAGCTGTTGAGTTCGCAAACTGGAGATCCGATCGCGTTGCAGAAATGGGCTTGCAAAAAGAAGGTTATCTTGAAAAAAACTCTAACATTCCAGGAGAATTAGTGACTGCAACTAGTAATTTCAATATTGACACCTATATAAATGCACCTAAAGAAACCTACAAAGATAGTTTAGGAGTTCATCTTGGTGGAAAGGGAAAAAGAGGCAACGATTCCATTGTTAGTTATGCCACCCGTGAAACAGGTGCTATTGCGTTGAAATACCGCCTTCCAACAGAAGCCGAGTGGGAATATGCAGCATTGGGGCTTACAGAACTTAGAAGCTACAACGTGTATAGAGGGCGAAAAAAATATCCTTGGGATGGTCAATACTCCAGATCTGGAGATCGTAAAACAAGAGGAGATCAATTAGCAAATTTCAAACAAGGCAAAGGAGATTATGGCGGAATAGCAGGATGGTCTGACGATGGAGCTGATATTACAAATGAAGTGATGTCTTACGAGCCAAATAATTTTGGAATCTATGATATGGCGGGTAATGTTGCTGAATGGGTTGCAGATGTTTACAGACCTGTTGTTGATGATGAATTTAGTGACTTTGGATACTATAGAGGTAATGTATACACAAAAAATGCCATTGGAGAAGATGGGGGTGTTAAGGTTATTGGAGTTGACGATATCGAATATGAGACACTTTCAAATGGAAAGTTAGTAGCCACAGGACTTCCTGGTCAAATCAGTCAAGTGCCAGTGGATGAAGATGAAACGTATCTACGTACTAATTTTGACAAAAGCAACAATATTAACTACCGCGATGGCGATGCAAGATCGTCACGATTCTTTGATGATTTTGAAGATGATGATTCTGATACAGATGTAGTTACTCGTAAAATGTATAACTCTCCAAACCATAGCGTATCCACAGATGATTCAGGTATGGTAAGACAATATGATAAGTCAGATGTCAGAACTTCACTTATCAATGATCAAGTGCGCGTTTACAAAGGAGGGTCTTGGAAAGATAGAGAATACTGGCTCGATCCAGCACAAAGACGTTATTATCCAGAAGATATGGCAACAGACTATATCGGTTTTAGATGCGCAATGTCTAGAGTAGGATCTAAATCACTTTCAAAAAAGAAACGGAAAAATTAAATTTTTTCAATTCAAATAATATTAAGTCCTATCAATTTTAATTGTTAGGACTTTTTTTATATTTTTAGGATATGGAATTAAACCAAATTCACCACTTATTTTTGGAGAGCTCAGGCACTTCTACTGATACCCGAAACATAAAACAGAATTCCCTGTTTTTTGCCTTAAAAGGTGATAATTTTAACGGAAATACTTTTGCACATCAAGCCCTCAAAAGGGGGGCTCGTTATGCTATAATTGACGAAGCTGTGCAGCCCACAGACGAGCGTTTTATTTTGGTGACCGACGTCTTGGAAACGCTACAAGCATTGGCACGCTTTCATAGAGAGCAACTCGGGTTGTCGATCATTGCGCTGACTGGCAGCAACGGCAAAACGACTACCAAAGAGTTGATCCATGCTGTGCTGAAACCTCACTTCAAAACGGTAGCAACTGTAGGGAATTTAAACAACCATATTGGTGTGCCCTTAACTCTTTTAAGTATGACTACCGATACCCAAATAGGGATTGTAGAAATGGGCGCAAACCACGCGAAAGAAATTGCGTTTTTATGTGAAATTGCACAACCAAATATGGGGTATATTACCAATTTTGGAAAAGCCCACTTAGAAGGCTTTGGGTCTGAAGAAGGGGTTGTGAATGCCAAAAGTGAATTGTACGATTATTTAAAAGCACATTCGGGGTTAATTATTTTAAATTCTGATGACGCAAAACAAGTTTCACAAGTGGGAACTTATGACAGCACGTACACATTTTCGGAAACTTCAGAAACAGCCGTGAACGTGAAGCTAACAGATACCCAACCATTTTTGAGTGTAACATTTAAAGAATCCATTATTAAAACCAACCTTATTGGGGTTTATAACTTTCATAACATTGCAGCTGCTCTAACCATCGGAGTCTATCATAAACTTACATCCCTACAACTCAAAGAAGGAATAGAAGCCTATGTTCCGGCAAATAACCGATCGCAAATCATTCAGCAAAATTCCAATGAAATTCTATTAGACGCCTACAATGCCAATCCAAGCAGTATGGAAGTTGCGTTGGAAAATTTTAAAGGGATTCAAAACCAAAATAAACTCGCCATTCTAGGCGATATGTTTGAGTTGGGTACAGCAAGTGCGAAAGAACATTTAGAGGTGATTAATAAGGGGGTTCTAGCTAAAAACTGTACGTTTTATTTTGTAGGGTCTCATTTTTTTGAACAAAACAAAGCGCATCCAAATTTTAAGTTTTTTGAAACCTTTCATGACCTTCAATTACATTTAGAGAATATAACTATTTCAAATACTAGCATCTTAATCAAAGGATCACGAGGAATGGCCTTGGAACAGGTTTTGAAATTCATATAAAAAGCCCTCAAAAAATTGAAGGCTTTACTTGTGGGTCATACTGGATTCGAACCAGTGACTTCTACCCTGTCAAGGTAACACTCTGAACCAACTGAGTTAATGACCCTTTTTGTAATCATGTGTAAAAATACTAATATCTTTTAATTATGTATCTTTATTTTTTATTTTCTGAGATATTATATTATTAACCAATATTTAGTTCCTTGATACTTTTAAATAATCAAACATTCCCCAACTATGTTATTAAGTTTATGTCCGATGAATGGATCGTCAATAATTGCGCTGTTTTAGTCGTTGTTATTTTTATCTTAGGGTTGGGGCGATTTTTGTCGCAACAACAGAACATTAGAGTCACATACCTTATAGGTGGGATTTTATTTTTCTCTTCAGTGGTTACCCCTTTGCGTACCATTTTTAATGGGCACTGGGATATGGTCACAGACTTGCCATTTCACCTATGTGGAATTTCGGGTTTGATCTGTTCGTTCCTTCCCTTTTTGAAACGCAAACAAGCTTTGTTTGACTTTGTGTTTTATACAGGAGTTATCGGAGGCATTATGTCGGTCTTAACCCCGCAAATGAATGGGTTTGACGGCAGCGATTTTGCGTATTTAGAATACTATGTAAGACATGTATTGATCTTTTTATTGCCCCTATACATGCTTCAAAATTTAAACATAAGGCCCTCAAAATATTCAGTTCTCACCTCCTTTGTTATTCTGAATGTATTGTTGGTAATCATTATGCCTTTAAACTTTTATTTAGGTTCAAATTACATGTATTTGGCAGAACCACCACAAGCCGAAAACCCGCTAATCATAGGTGCTTGGCCGTATTATTTGTTGTGGTTTGAGCTGTTCATCATCATACTAATGTCTGTTTTCTATATGTTGTCCACCTTAAAACTGAACATAAAAAGAACGAACTAAATAGTGTTTACACAGGACTTTAGTATCTTCGCTAGATAAACGAATTAATACAACTCCATGAAACTTAAAATCCTACTTTTAGCGACTTTTTTTACTCAATTGAACAATGCACAAGATTATGAACTTGTAAAACCCCAAGAAATTCATTCCATTGTTGATTTTCTAAGTTCTGATATTCTCAAAGGACGTGAAACCGCTACTGAAGGAGAATTGGTAGCCGCACAATTTATCAAATCAAAATTCATTGAAGCCGGAATCAAACCGTACTTCGACACCTATTTTGATGCCTTTAAATCCAAAGGTTTCAAGGGTGTGAATGTGGTTGGTTATATAGAAGGCAATGACCCTGCGTTAAAAGAAGAAATACTCCTGTTAGGAGCGCATTATGATCATATAGGGATAGGTAATAAAGTTAAAAATGATTCCATTGCTAATGGCGCCAATGACAATGCTTCTGGCACTGCCACCGTATTGGCCATTGCCGACCGACTTGCGCGCTCAGGCAAAAATAAACGCTCCGTAATTATTGCTTTGTTTTCTGGCGAAGAAAAAGGATTGTTAGGCTCAAAATCGTTGTCCAAAAAATTAAAAGCACAAAAGATCGATTTATATACCATGCTCAATTTTGAAATGCTTGGAGTTCCCTTTATCGATCGGGACTATGAAATTTTCTTGACGGGCTATGAGCTGTCCGATTTAGGGGATAAATTAAATACGTACACCAACACCTCCATGGTTGGAAGTTCTGAGGTCGCAATAAAGTACAATCTTTTCCAGCGATCCGATAATTATTCGTTTTATAAAGAATTTAAAGTGCCAAGTCATACCATTTCTTCTTGTGATTTAACTAATTTTGATTTTTATCACCATGTGGATGATGAAACAGATCAATTAGACTTTACTTTTATGGCGACCACAATAAATAAGTTATTTCCTGGCATCGTTCAAATTTGTAATACCGATACCAAAGAAATTCAAATGTATTAAACGAACATACTAAACACAGTATCACCCAAGGGAATGCTTCATTGCAAACTTGCTTTCCGCAGTTAGGTATGTGACCGTTAAAAAATAATAAATAGAAATATGAAACCAACTAAAACAGTTATAATCACAGGAACCAGTCGTGGCATCGGTTTTGAACTTGTGCATCTTTTTGCCAATGCAGGCTACGATGTTTTGGCACTCTCAAGAAATGCAAAACCCGTCTCAAATTTAAATTTTGAAAACATTACTGCTTTGCCTTTTGACTTGAGTAAATCTGAAGATTATGATCGCGTAGAAGCCTTTGTGAAAAAGGAATGGGCACAGGTTGATATACTGATTAATAATGCAGGAACACTTTTAAATAAGCCGTTTTCAGACACTACTTTTGAGGATTTTCAACAGGTTTATAGCACCAATGTTTTTGGGGTTGCCGAACTCACACGTCGTATGATTCCATTCATGCCAAAAAAAGGGCATGTCGTTACCATCAGTTCTATGGGAGGTGTGCAAGGCTCTGTAAAATTCCCAGGACTCTCTGCGTACAGCTCTAGTAAAGGCGCTGTAATTACACTCACCGAACTTTTAGCCGAGGAATATAAAGAATCAGGACCCTCCTTCAATGTGTTGGCGCTGGGAGCTGTGCAAACCGAAATGTTAGAAGAAGCATTTCCAGGCTATGAAGCCCCTACAACTGCCCCTGAAATGGCCAACTATATTTTTGAATTCGCAAAGAATAGCCAACAGTTTTATAATGGTAAATTATTACAAATATCAAGTTCTACGCCTTAGTGTGATTTTGATTGTTGTTTTAAAATAATTCCATGGGTTTAACAGCTCATTAACGGTTTTAAAATAAAATATTTCTTTACTTTTGTAGTTCGATAAAAACCGCATTTTATGTTCAATAGTTTAAGTGAAAAATTAGATAAAGCCCTTCACGTCCTCAAAGGACATGGGCGCATCTCAGAAATCAATGTTGCCGAAACACTCAAAGAAGTGCGTCGCGCGTTGTTGGATGCCGATGTGAATTATAAAATTGCTAAAGAGTTTACCAATCGGGTTAAGGAAAAGGCACTCGGTCAAAACGTATTAACCACACTTCAGCCGGGCCAATTGATGGTCAAAATTGTAAAAGATGAATTGACCACTTTGATGGGAGGCGATGTTGAAGGGATTAACATATCAGCCACTCCAAGTGTGATTTTAATGTCTGGTTTACAAGGGTCGGGTAAAACCACTTTTTCTGGAAAACTTGCCAATTACCTAAAAACAAAAAAATCTAAAAAACCAATGCTTGTCGCCTGTGACGTGTACCGTCCAGCGGCCATCGATCAGTTGCACATTGTTGGAGAACAAGTTGGTGTTGAGGTGTACAGCGATCAAGGAAATAACGACCCTGTAGCCATTGCCAAAGCAGGTATTGCCGAGGCCAAAGCCAAAGGGTGTAATGTTGTTATTATAGATACTGCCGGTCGTTTAGCCGTCGATGAAGCTATGATGACTGAAATCGCCAACATTCATAAAGCAATCCAACCGCAAGAAACTTTGTTTGTAGTGGATGCAATGACAGGTCAAGATGCTGTTAATACAGCCAAAGCATTTAATGATATTCTGAATTTTGATGGGGTTATCCTTACCAAATTAGATGGAGATACTCGAGGTGGAGCTGCCATTTCCATAAAATCAGTGGTCAATAAGCCAATCAAATTTATTGGTACAGGTGAAAAAATGGAAGCCATTGATGTGTTCTACCCTGCACGTATGGCCGAGCGAATTTTAGGGATGGGAGATGTCGTTTCTTTAGTTGAACGTGCTCAAGAACAATTTGACGAGCAAGAAGCTCGAAAAATTCAAAAGAAAATTGCCAAAAACCAATTTGGATTTGATGACTTTTTATCACAGATTCAGCAGGTTAAAAAGATGGGTAATATGAAAGACCTTATGGGGATGATTCCTGGGGCTGGAAAAATGATGAAAGATATTGATGTCGATGACGACGCTTTCAAGCACATAGAGGCCATTATTCATTCGATGACCCCAGCAGAACGTACCAAGCCAACCCTTTTAAATGCCAGTCGTAAAAAACGGATTGGAGCCGGATCGGGAACATCTATCCAACAAGTCAATCAATTGATGAAGCAATTCGATCAAATGAGTAAAATGATGAAGATGATGCAAGGTGGAGGCGGTCGTAAAATGATGCAAATGATGAAAAATATGCCCCGATAGTTTTAAAATAAAGATTAGATTATAATGATTTTACTAGACGGAAAACAGACGAGTGCAGATATAAAAGTAGAAATTGCTGCCTCAGTTTTAAAAATAAAGGATCAAGGCAAACGCGCACCCCATTTGGCTGCGGTTCTTGTGGGAACCAATGGAGCAAGTATGACCTATGTTGGTGCTAAAGTTAAAGCCTGTGAACTTGTAGGGTTTGATTCTACACTGATTGATTTACCAGAAGACACTACAGAAGAAACCTTATTAGCGCAAATACACTCTTTAAATGACAATCCAGCAATTGATGGGTTTATTGTACAGCTTCCATTGCCAAAACATATCGACGAACAAAAAGTATTGATGGCGGTACACCCCGATAAAGATGTGGATGGTTTTCACCCCATGAATGTAGGGCGTATGGCATTGGATTTACCAACCTTTTTACCTGCGACTCCTTATGGGATTATGGAGCTTTTAGAGCGTTATAACGTACCCACTTCCGGAAAGCAAGTGGTAGTAATTGGGAGAAGCCACATTGTGGGACGCCCAATGAGTATTTTAATGAGTCAGAAACGTCCTGCTGGGGATGCGACTGTAACCATTGCACACAGCCGCACCACTAATTTAGCCGAACTCACTTTAAATGCAGACATCGTGGTTGCTGCTTTGGGAATACCTGAATTTTTAACTGCTGAAATGGTGAAACCAGGAGCGGTTATTATTGATGTAGGCATCACTAGAGTGCCAGATGAAACGAAGAAAAGAGGTTATCGCATTGCTGGAGATGTACACTTTGAAAGTGTCGCTGAAAAAGCAAGTTATATCACGCCTGTGCCTGGTGGGGTAGGACCAATGACCATTGCCATGTTACTCAAAAACACATTGCTTGCTTGTGAGCGTCATGCTGCCAATCCTTCTATTTAGCAAAAATCTGAGACGTATCCTTAAAGGCTTTAAACTCTAAAGCATTTCCCGCAGGGTCGTAAAAAAACATCGTAGCTTGTTCGCCAACCTGTCCTTCAAAACGGATATAAGGCTCAATAATAAAGTCTATTTTTTGGACTTTTAAATGTTCTGAAAACGTTTTAAAATTTTCCCATGGGAGAATGACTCCAAAATGTGGGACAGGTACCTGTTTTCCATCCACCTTATTTATATGAAGTTCCGTTTCTTCTTCTTTAGGTTTGAAATGAATCACGAGCTGATGTCCAAAAAAATTAAAATCAACCCAATGATCGCTATGGCGACCTTCTTCACAATTTAAAACCTCTCTATAAAATACACGACACACTTCTAGATTCCACACAGGAATGGCCAAATGGAAAGGGGCTACTGATTTCATGAGATTGTTTTTTTAGAGTCTTTCAAGGTTTCGTTTAATGTCTTGAGTTCTTCGTCAGTTAAATCGCGGTAGGTACCAACGTCACATTTCAAATGAATGTTCATGATTCGGGTGCGTTTCAGCGATTGTACTTCATAATTTAGGTACTCACACATGCGACGAATTTGGCGGTTCAAACCTTGGGTTAGGATGATTTTAAATTCATAGGTACTCAGTTTTTGGACCTCACATTTTTTAGTCACGGTTTCTAAAATAGGAATGCCACTCGACATGCGTTGAATGAACGTTTGAGAAATCGGCTTGTCAACAGACACAATGTATTCTTTTTCGTGGTTGTTACTCGCCCTAAGAATTTTGTTTACGATATCGCCGTCATCGGTCAATAAAATCAAGCCCTCACTGTCTTTGTCCAAACGTCCAATTGGGAAAATCCGACTCGGGTACTGGATGTAATCAATAATATTATCTTTTTCGACGCCTGTATCGGTGGTGCAAACAATTCCTACAGGTTTGTTGAATGCGATATACGTTCGTTTTTTAGCCTCATTAAGAATGGTTTTTCCATCGACTTTTACTTCGTCGCCTTCTAAAACTTTAGTGCCCATCTCTGGGACAACTCCATTAATAGTCACCCGACCTTCGTCGATCAGCTTATCAGCAGCCCGCCGCGAACAATACCCGGCTTCGCTTAAATATTTATTCAGTCTTGTTGAAGTTGGTTCCATGTGGCAAATTTACAAAAGTTTAGTGGCTCAAAAATTTAATTAATTCATCAGTAATAAAATCCCCCTTTAAAGAATGACCGAGACCTTCTGTTGAAATCAGTTTGGCGCTTTTGAACTGTGCATCTATATCGAGCGCATCTTGATAAGGAATGATGCGGTCTCTTTTGTCGTGGATCAGCAAGCCTTGAGTATCGATGTTTTTTACAAAGTCTGCGGTAGAAAAATAATGAGGTGGGTGTCCAAATTTAAGTTCTATATAGTGATCGATCCCTATAGATACTTTTCGGCTATAGTCCATCATTTCTTTGTAGCGTTTCATGATGCCTTTGAACCCAGAAGGGGCGCCAAGAAGCACAAGTTTTTTAGCATGGACATAGGTTTGTTTTTTAAGAAAAACAACCAAAGCCATCCCGCCAACAGAATGTCCAATAAATGCAGTAGGTTTAAATTTTTCGCTCACAACACTGATAAACTCTGAATAGAGAATCGCATTAAAAGTGCTGCTTCCAGACCCTCCGTGAGCAGGTCCGTCCAAGGCAATCACATTGTACCCCTCTTTGTGAAGTTTTTGAATCTTATGGCGCCAGCGTCCTGAATTGCTTTCCCATCCGTGTGCCAGTAACACAGTTTCTTTGGTGCCTTCCCATTGGTAGGTTTGAATGGGCAAGCTGTTGTAGTGCAAGATTGTTTTGGACGTCGCAGTTTCTAAAAATGAATTTATATGCGGAGTCAGTTTGCCATTTCTAGGTTTCGAAAATAAATTCAAGGCAAGTTTTGAGGCGTATGCCGTATTAAAAATTCCAATGAAATTGATAAAGGCGCCTATGATTTTGGGGATCATTGTTTTCATGATTTTTTTGGATCTTCTCTGTGGACGTTTTCCATTGAAAATGCAGGTGTACAAATTGCTAAATATTCGCATGGGACTTCAAAAGGGTTGGAGTACTGAACACGCGTATTTTTTTCAATTCTAATGGATTGTCCTTGTTCTAAAATAATTGTATCACCTTCAATAATGAATTGTTTTTTTCCTTTTATGATATAGGTGTATTCTTCAAACTCTGGGGTTTGAAAGGGTTCGCTCCAGCCTGGAGGTGCTACCATATGGGCAATGCTTAGTGCGGCGTTGCCGTCCGTTGCATTTCCAAAATGTTCTTCAATCAGTTTGCCGTCCGTTGTTGGAACTACAAACGGTATTTTTTGAATGTTATACCCTGCCATCGTTTAATACCATTGAATGTAAAAGTCTTTAATTTTTGCCGTTTCAGGAATGGAAATGGCCTCTATTTTTCGAGTCATATCATAACGCATTTCTTCAGCTAATTCCATTTTGCTCAGTGTGAAATACGCATTGATTTCATCCACAGAAATAATCAAACTTCTAAGGGTGTTTTGAATGCTTGAAATCGTATATTTTGAATTGATATCTCCAAAAGTACTCAGCGTATTCAGTCCGTCTTTGTTTTTAAAACGATCGTCCATAACACGTACTGTTCGGATGGTGGACAACGAGTCTAAAGAATAATTAGGATCTAATTCGAGTAACAGTTTACCGGTTTCTTTTTCAAAAACACTAATGGTATTGGTGCTGCCTGTAAATTCGTCTCCGCCAATATATTTACTGATAGAGTCGTTTTCAAACACTGTTTTTAATGCGTTCACTTTTGTGGAGTCGGTAAGCATTCCTATGCTGTTTTTAGTGATGGCAAATGGGTCTGTTTTTGTTTCACAAGCCACAAAAAGGGCTAGGAGTAATCCGATACATAAATAGTTTCTCATGGTTGATTTCGTATTGTTCAATGCTAATTTTTTAATTCCGAGTAAAAATAAATGAAGTTTTATGACTTAAACCAAAAACAGTAAACTATTTTTGCTCATTATGTTAAAAACTGAAATCACATCGCTTGTAAACGCTGGTAAAATGCTGCCACTTATGGAGGCTTTCTATACCATTCAGGGGGAAGGGTTCCATAAAGGAACGGCTGCTTATTTTGTAAGAATAGGAGGCTGTGACGTGGGCTGTCATTGGTGTGATGTCAAAGAAAGTTGGAATGCCAATTTGCATCCGCCAACGTCTATAGAGTCCATAGCCGATACGGCTGCCAAAGAGAGTCAAACCATTGTAGTAACAGGAGGGGAGCCTTTGATGTGGGACATGAACCCCTTGACAAATGCATTAAAATCAAAGGGCATGCAAACGCATATTGAAACTTCTGGTGCGTATGCGTTAACGGGCGATTGGGATTGGATTTGTTTGTCTCCTAAAAAATTAAAAGGTCCTTTAGAGGAGGTGTATCAAAAAGCACACGAACTGAAAGTGATTGTTTACAATCTGGACGATTTAAAATTTGCAGAAGAACAAGCCGCAAAAGTAAATTCTAACTGCATTCTGTACCTCCAACCAGAGTGGAGCAAGCGCGATAAAGTCACGCCATTTATTGTGGAGTATGTGATGAAGCATCCCAAATGGAAGGTGTCACTACAAACGCATAAGTATTTGAATATTCCTTAAATAAAAAAACGCCTTGATTTCTCATGGCGTTTTTTTATGATAAATTTTCAGCTTATTTTGTAAAGGGTACGGCAATTCTAACTGTTCCCCAGCCTATGTGCATATGTACCCCGTCGTCTGATTTTTCAAAAGCAATAGAAAATGCTTCTAAATTTTCTTTACCATCTGTTACTGGAACCACTATACGTGCAACATCATTTTTTTGGTTGTAGTAATAACTTCCCCAAACATTTAAGTCAGTACTAACAATCGCAGTCCATTCTTCCTCTCCTGGAATTAGGTAAAACGTATACGTGCCAGCTTTTATTTTAGTGGTGCCTAACATCATATCTGTGTATAATGTTAATTCAGCAGCTTCATTAGCCCCAGTTCTCCATACGTTTCCTTCGGGAGCTAATTTACCAACCGAACGTCCTTTCAATTGTGGACGGCTGTATGTTATTTTAATAAGTTTGTCTGATTCTTTATAAGAACTTGGAAAGGATGCTGCATCCATAGGACTTTTGTCTAGCCCTTTAAATTTCTGAGCATTTACATTAAATGATACTAACATTAAAAATGCAAATACAATTGAGGCAATAAAATTTGATTTTTTCATAATTATTAAGATGTATTAGTTTTTTTTAAAAGTACTTTTTAATAAACTAAATAGTCGTAAAGAAATACTAAAGTTTACAGATTTAAAGTTTAAATCAGTTCGTTTAAAAAACCCTGCTGCGTATTCTGTGATATAAACAAATAAAACCCTCGTTACTTCATGATTTACATTTCATTTAATATTGTTTATGTTCCGCGAAGTCACAGACTTTGCGGAGCTGCTAAGTCTAGAAATTGATTACTCTACTAATGCGGTATGTTCAGTATTAAATTAATAGGTTTTATGGATAGTAACTCAGTTTTAATTTTATATCCACCAGATGTTTTACCTGTACCACTCACTACCTTGTATTTTCCAGGGTATTTCATTTTATCTAATTTTTCAAAGGGATGCAAACACGCAACGCGATATAGAGAAAAAAGCTCATCATCACTTTTTTCAAGCACAATTGTTTGAGAGGTTACCGGTCTTTTTCTTTTTGTATTTTTATAAATTGAAAGCTTTACATTTCTGAACAGGCTGTCAGATTCGATTTCCTCAAAATTATATTCATGATTTAAATAGGCTTTAGTAGATTCAATTTTAGAGGTGCGTAAGTATTTGAAAATAAAATATTTATCAGAATCCTCATCGCTTTGTGTAATTTCGTAAGTATGGCAGATTTGTTTTTTAAAATCAGATACAAATGCTGTAGAAGAAGATGTAAAAGTCCCTATGGTTAGAAAATAATCATCATTGGTCGCGTTTGAGCAAACAATACGACTGTGTTCTTTGTCACTCACTTTTTGGGTGTAGGTTGCTATCAAGTCAAATTTATAAGTTTGAGCGTAAGTTGTTGCTCCAAAAAATAAGTATAGAAATAACAGTAGAGGTTTCATTTGTTTTTCTTTTTTGTGGTTTTAATAAGTCACACGACAGGCATCCTGAGTTACAGTACACGCGCATTCACTTAAAAGAAAAATTGGTTATGAAGAATTAGATTTGAGACCTAATTTTTGTAAATGTAAAAATATAAATACAGAATCCAAATAAAAAATGATATTTTTATAAATATAATTTAATAGTATCAGTAAACTAACAGTAAAGTATCAGTAAAATAACATAAAAAAAGAGAATACTGCATTTAAGCTTCCTTACCAAACGTAAGGAAAAACCTTACTTATAAAACACAGCTTTTCTTAAAGTCATAAGCAAATGTTGTGGTAGGAGCCTAACAACTATTAGTCATTTTAATCCAATGACTTTAGTTTCTTAACTTTTTGGGCGAGCAGCACGTTATTTAATTACATTTTAATACTTATTTTATATTATAGGTTTCAATTTATTACCATTTAATACTTTTCTATTTATAATATATAACGATAGCTGCATATTTGCAGTCTAAATAATTAAGAAACTATTATGTGTGGAATTGTATGTGCATTTGATTTAAAACAAAAATCAGAAATTTTAAGACCTCAAGTGCTTGAAATGTCAAAAAAAATAAGACACCGCGGACCGGACTGGAGTGGTATATACAGCGATGAAAAAACAGTGATGGCACACGAGCGATTGGCCATTGTAGATCCTGCATCTGGAAAGCAACCGCTATTCAGCGAAGATCAAAAACTTATTTTGGCAGCCAATGGTGAGATTTATAACCACCAAGACATCCGAGCAAAATATGAAGGTAAATATGCCTTTCAAACTCAAAGTGACTGCGAAGTTATTTTGGCACTCTACAAAGACAAAGGCGTTGATTTTGTGGACGACCTCAATGGCATTTTTGGATTCGCGATTTATGATGTCGAGAACGATGCTTATTTTATTGCCCGCGACCACATGGGAATCATTCCTTTATATATGGGGTGGGATCAAAACGGAACGTTTTATGTTGCTTCAGAACTGAAAGCTTTAGAAGGAGTTTGCACAAAAATAGAGTTGTTTCCCCCAGGACATTATATGTCAAGTACCGACGGCAAACTTGTGCAGTGGTACAAGCGTAGTTGGGATGAATATGCCGCTGTCAAAGAAAACGAAACTCAAATTTCAGAAATAAAAACCGCACTCGAAGAAGCAGTACACAGACAAATGATGTCCGACGTGCCTTACGGAGTATTGTTGTCGGGAGGATTGGATTCATCTGTGATTTCCGCAGTTGCAAAAAAATATTCCTCAAGACGTGTAGAGTCCAATGACGAAACCGATGCCTGGTGGCCACAACTGCACTCCTTTTCGGTAGGTCTCGACGGCTCGCCAGATTTGGCAGCAGCACAAGTGGTTGCAGATCATATTGGAACCGTACATCACGAAATTAAATTCACCATTCAAGAAGGATTGGACGCCATCAAAGACGTGGTTTACAACCTTGAAACCTATGATATTACTACCATTCGAGCGTCCACGCCCATGTACTTAATGGCGCGTGTGATCAAATCCATGGGTATCAAAATGGTGCTTTCTGGGGAAGGTGCTGATGAGTTGTTTGGCGGGTATTTATATTTTCACAAAGCCCCCGATGCTCAGGAGTTTCATGAAGAAACCGTACGTAAATTAAACAAACTTCACATGTACGATTGCTTGCGCGCCAACAAAAGTTTAGCCGCATGGGGTATTGAAGGACGTGTGCCATTTTTGGACAAAGAATTTATGGATGTTGCAATGCGCATCAATCCTCAAGATAAAATGATCAATGGCGAGCGCATGGAAAAATGGGTGGTACGTAAAGCCTTTGAAGACATGTTGCCCGAAAGTGTAGCTTGGCGTCAAAAAGAGCAATTTAGTGATGGCGTGGGTTACAGTTGGATAGACACCTTAAAAGAAGTGGTGGATGCTGAGGTTTCTGATGAACAGTTGGCGAATGCACATTTTAGATATCCAATCCAAACTCCACAAAACAAAGAAGAATTCTATTACCGTTCTATTTTTGAAACGCATTTTCCAAGCGATGCGGCAGCGCTCTGTGTGCCCCAAGAGCCAAGTGTAGCATGCAGCACCAAAATTGCATTGGAGTGGGATGAAGCTTTTAAAAACATGAACGACCCGAGTGGAAGAGCGGTTGCCAAAGTGCATGACAAGGCTTACGACTAAAAAATCTTAAAACTCAAATAATAGCTTCTAAAGCGTTTGTTTTAGGTTTTTGATTTATTAATAAATTACAACGCCCTTAAATTTGATTTAAGGGCGTTTTTAGTGGATTTAAGGGTGTTTGAGAAAAACAGCCGATTGTTAATAATTCGGTTTAAATGCCTTAAAAAAGACGTTAAACACAAGGGTAGATTAATTATCTTTGTTAGCGTTGCTGCGGTTTTTTACGGCACTAACATTAAACTAAATAACACATTCAACACAATGAGCGAAGAAGTCAATAAAGGGAGTTATTCAGCAGATAGTATTCAGGCCTTAGAAGGCATGGAACACGTGCGCATGCGTCCATCCATGTATATTGGAGATGTAGGTTTGAGAGGATTGCACCACTTGGTGTATGAGGTGATTGACAACTCAATCGATGAAGCCTTGGCAGGACACTGTGATAAAATAACGGTGATTATCAATGAAGATAATTCCATCACAACCGAAGATAATGGTCGTGGTATTCCTGTGGATATTCACAAAAAAGAAGGCGTTTCTGCTTTGGAAGTTGTGATGACTAAGATTGGAGCTGGAGGTAAATTTGATAAAGATTCTTATAAAGTATCTGGAGGGTTACACGGGGTTGGTGTGAGTTGTGTGAATGCCCTTTCAGAGCATTTGAAAGCAACCGTTTTTAGAGATGGAAAAATCTATGAGCAAGAGTACGAGCGTGGTAAAGCGATGTACCCTGTAAAGCAAGTCGGTGAAACAGACCGAAGAGGAACCACGGTAACGTTTAGACCCGATCCTCAAATATTTACGCAGACTCTTATATATGTATATGATACCTTAGCAAGTCGATTAAGAGAATTGGCATATTTAAATAAAGGCATCACCGTTGTCCTTGTTGATCAAAGAGAAAAAGACGAAAAAGGAGAATTTTTAGGAGAAACGTTTCATTCTACAGAAGGACTTTCCGAATTCATAAAGTACTTAGACAGCAACCGTGATCCAATCATGAAAAAAGTAATTGCTTTTGAAGGAGAAAAAAACGGCGTTCCTGTAGAAGTCGCAATGATATACAATACCTCGTATTCTGAAAACTTACACTCCTATGTAAATAACATCAATACGCACGAAGGAGGAACCCATTTATCGGGCTTCCGTCGTGGACTGACACATACATTAAAAAAATATGCGGATGAATCCGGAATGTTAGACAAGCTTAAGTTTGACATTGCAGGGGATGATTTCCGTGAAGGATTGACTGCTATTGTTTCTGTAAAAGTACAAGAGCCTCAATTTGAAGGACAAACCAAAACCAAGTTAGGAAACAGAGAAGTATCCGCTTCGGTGAGTCAGGCAGTTTCAGAAATGCTGACAAATTATTTGGAAGAAAATCCAGATGATGCTAAAATAATAGTTCAAAAAGTGATTCTTGCAGCGCAAGCCCGTCATGCCGCCCAAAAAGCGCGTGATATGGTTCAGCGAAAAACAGTGATGAGTATAGGAGGGTTGCCTGGAAAACTGAGTGATTGTTCTGAACAAGATCCTGAAAAATGTGAAATTTACCTAGTTGAGGGAGATTCGGCAGGTGGAACAGCAAAGATGGGTCGCGATAGAGCCTTTCAAGCAATTTTGCCTTTAAGAGGTAAAATTCTGAATGTTGAAAAAGCAATGACTCATAAGGTGTTTGAAAATGAAGAAATCAAAAACATATTCACCGCTTTAGGCGTTACAATTGGAACTGAAGAAGATCCAAGAGCACTGAACCTTTCAAAACTAAGATACCATAAAATTGTGATTATGTGTGATGCCGATATTGATGGAAGTCATATTGAAACACTTATTTTGACATTCTTCTTTAGATATATGAAAGAATTGATAGAAAACGGACATATTTACATCGCTACGCCTCCTTTATTTTTAGTCAAAAAAGGAGCCAAAAAAGAATATGCATGGAATGATGAAGAACGTTTGGCACTGATGGAACAATATGGCGACGGTGCAAAAATTCAACGTTATAAAGGTCTTGGAGAAATGAATGCGGTACAACTTTGGGACACCACTATGAATCCAGAATTTAGAACCTTACGTCAAATTCAAGTTGACAATGGAACTGAAGCCGACCGTATCTTCTCAATGTTGATGGGGGATGATGTCCCACCAAGAAGAGAATTTATAGAGAAAAACGCAATTTATGCCAATATAGATGCTTAAATAGTAATCCCAAATCGTATTGAGATGAAAAAAATAATTATTTTCTGTGCACTTCTTGTTGGAGTGAACGTATCCAGTGCTCAAGACATTGGAGCTGTCGTACTTGGATCGGATGATGCCAGTACTTTAATACAAAACTACCTTAGTCCCTCAATGAAAGGACTTATGAGTAGTATGAACGGTGGGTGGTATTCCACCGCTAAATCGCATAAAAAACTTGGGTTTGATATTACTTTTGGACTCAATGCAGCTTTTACTCCGGGTAAAGACAAGGTATTTGAGTTTATAGCCGATGACTATAGTTTTTTATCAGTTGCAAACGGAGGAACAAGCATTCCAACCGTTTTAGGGAAAGACAGTTCGAACACTACGTTTAATGTTTCAATCCCTTATCATGGGAATAACTATAAGACAGGATCTTTTGAATTGCCTGGTGGAATTGCAAAAGATTTACCTGTCAATGCCATTCCAACCCCTTTTGTTCAAGTGGGTCTTGGATTGCCTTTTAAAACAACGATCAAATTAAGGTATGTTCCCAAAACAGGTTTTGCCTCAAAAGTAGACGCCAATTTAATTGGAGTGGGTCTTCAGCACGATTTAACTCAGTATCTTGGACTCGTAGGAAAGCTTCCGTTTTCCGTTTCCGTTTTAGGGGCTTATACCACTTCAACAATCGACTACACAATTCAAACAGGAGATTTATCAGATCAAGTTTCTGTGACCAATGGGGGAGCTGAATTCAAATTAAATATTTGGACTGTTCAAGCATTGGGGTCGTTAGATTTTCAAATTGTGACTCTTTATGGAGGTATAGGTTACAATGGTGGAACGTCAACATTTAAAGTCAAAGGAGATTATAGTCTAACGTATGAGCTTGAATCTGCTGATGGAACCAATCAAGGTTCTGTGGTCGAATCTATTTCAGATCCAATTAGTTTAAAATTCAAATCCACGGGGGCGCGTGCTACCTTGGGTGCACGTTTAAACCTTCCTTTTGTTAAGATTTTTGCCGATTATACCATGCAAGAATACAGTACTGCATCCCTAGGCGTTGCAATTAGTTTTAGATAATCATAGTAATAAAAAATAAATTAAAATGAAAATAACAGTAGTTGGTGCTGGAGCAGTTGGAGCAAGTTGCGCAGAATACATCGCCATTAAAAACTTTGCTTCTGAAGTTGTTTTATTAGACATCAAAGAAGGCTATGCAGAAGGAAAAGCCATGGACTTGATGCAGTGTGCCTCCCTAAATGGTTTTGACACCAAAATAACAGGTTCTACCAATGATTATTCAAAGACAGCAAACAGCGATATTTGTGTAATTACATCGGGAATTCCAAGAAAACCAGGAATGACACGTGAAGAATTGATAGGAATCAATGCAGGAATTGTAAAAACAGTTTCTACAAGTTTGGTAGAGCAGTCTCCAAATACAGTCCTGATTGTTGTGAGTAACCCTATGGATACCATGACCTATCTTGCTCATAAAGTTACAGGATTGCCATCCCATAAAATTATTGGAATGGGTGGGGCTTTAGATTCCGCACGTTTCAAATATAGATTGGCCGAAGCTTTAGAGGCTCCAATAAGTGATGTTGATGGCATGGTTATTGGCGGACATAGCGATGTTGGAATGGTGCCTTTAATCTCGCATGCAACTCGAAACAGTATTAAAGTTTCAGAGTTCATATCAAATGAACGTCTAGAGCAAGTAAAGGAAGACACCAAAGTTGGTGGAGCAACTCTCACAAAACTTTTAGGTACGTCCGCTTGGTATGCACCAGGAGCAGCCGTAAGTGGATTGGTACAAGCAATTGCTTGTGATCAGAAAAAAATATTCCCATGTTCTGTAATGTTAGATGGTGAGTATGGCTTATCGGACTTGTGTATCGGAGTCCCTGTTGTCTTAGGTGCTAATGGAATCGAGAATATCGTCGAAATCAAACTGAGCGATAGCGAAAAAGCACATTTACATACCAGCGCCGAAGGTGTTAAAAAAACAAATTCATTACTAGACGTGTAACTATAGTAAGGTTGTGATTTGTGTTTTTGACTAAAAAACAGACATTAAAATACTCTTTTTATTGAAAACAAAAGATTCTATTGTCAATTCACTTCGTAAATCATATATTTGCTCGTTTATAAAAATTAATGCATATTAAATTAATTCACAATGCAAAATAAAGGACTCGTAAAATTATTTGCTTTCTTATTTGGTATGGTAAGTATTTACCAACTATCATTTAGTTTTAAAGCAAACCAAATAGAAGACAATGCTAAGCAATTTGCTATAGAAAAAATAGCAGATACTGAAACAGATTATGACGCTAAACGCGCGCTTGCACAAGTCACGTATTTAGACTCGTTGAAAAACGAAGAAGTTTATAACATCGGAATTGCTCAGTATAATTTTGATGAAGTCAAGGAAAAATCCATGAATCTTGGTTTGGACCTTAAAGGAGGTATCAGTGTCATTCTTCAAATATCTGTAAAAGATATCCTTGTTGGATTGGCAAACGAAAGTAAAGACCCGGTGTTTAGAAAAGCATTGAGTGATGCCGAAGAACTTCAAAAGGACAGTCAAAACACTTATTTAGAAGACTTTTTTGTAGCGTTTGAAGCGATTCAAGGCGATACTAAATTGGCATCTCCAGATATTTTTGCGAATCGTACCTTAAGCGAAGAAATTACGTTTGATATGACAGATGATGAGGTTAAGCCTGTGTTGTCGCTTAAAATAGATGAATCGATTGTGTCGGCTTTTGAAGTCCTTCGTAAACGTATTGACAAGTTTGGGGTGACGCAACCAAATATTCAACGTATTGGAACTTCTGGACGTATCTTAGTTGAACTGCCAGGAGCCAAAGAAATTGAACGTGTCAAAGGATTGTTACAAAGTACCGCTCAGTTAGAGTTTTGGGATGCCTTTAAAGGAGACGAGTTTGGAACGTTTATTTTCCAAGCCAATGAAACTTTAAAAGGAATAGTTGAAACGTCTACACCAGAAGTTGAATCCAATGCCACTGAAACTACAGACGATGCAATCTCTGATATTATTGGAGACACCGATGCAGTAACAGGTGATACAGGTGAAGTAAACCCATTAATCGATTTAATTCGTGCACCAGGCTATAATGGTGGACCCGTACTTGCTTCTTTTGAATTAAAAGACAAGCAACTCGTTACAGATTACTTAGACAACCCACAAGTTCGTGCGCTATTGACTCCAGAACAACGCTATGCAAAATTTGTATGGGGAATTCCTCAAGTTCAACAAACGACAGGTGAAGATTCTCAAAGCATTGAACTGGTTGAATTATATGCTTTAAAAGGAAATAGAGATAATGAGCCACCATTGAGTGGAGCCGTAATCACAGATGCACGTCAAGCCTACCAACAAAACGGTAATCCAAGTGTGTCCATGCAAATGAACCTCAAGGGAGCCAAAGTATGGGAAGAAATGACAGGCAATGCGTTTAACACTGCAGGTCAAATTGCAATTGTTTTAGATGAAATTGTGTATTCAGCACCTGGTGTAACTTCAGGAGCAATTGCAGGTGGAAACTCTGAGATATCTGGGTCATTCACCTTAAATGAAGCAGTGGATTTAGCAAACGTACTACGTGCGGGTAAACTTCCAGCTTCGGCAGACATTGTACAAGCAGAAGAAGTAGGGCCTTCATTAGGTCAAGAAGCGATTGACAGTGGAATGAAATCATTCCTAATCGCTTTAGTCTTGGTGCTTTTATGGATGTTGTTCTACTACGGAAAAGCAGGGATTTACTCAAATATCGCATTGGTACTAAATATTATTTTAATTTTCGGAATTCTTTCTGGATTGGGTGCTGTTTTAACCTTACCTGGAATTGCAGGTATTGTATTAACCATTGGTATTGCGGTAGATGCAAATGTTCTTATTTATGAGCGTATTCGAGAAGAATTATTCAAAGGAAAAGGTCAAAAAGAATCTATCAAAGATGGATTTAATAATGCATTATCGTCCATTTTAGATGCCAACATTACAACAGGATTAACAGCCTTAATTTTATATGTATTTGGAACAGGACCAATTAAAGGATTTGCAACGACTCTTTTAATAGGTATTTTAACCTCTTTATTTACAGCGATTTTTATCTCAAGATTATTAATCGACTGGCATATAAACCGTGGTGGAAAATTAGAATTCTCAACTGGAATGACCAAAGGTTTGTTCCGTTCAATCAATATTGAATTCCTTAAAAAACGTAAAATAGCCTACCTAATTTCTGGAACAATTATCATTGCAGGTCTAGGATCGTTATTTACAACAGGACTGGATCAAGGTATTGATTTTGTCGGAGGTAGAACATACACCGTTCGTTTTGCACAAGACATGAACACTGAAGAAGTGAAAGCGGCATTGACTGACGTTTTTAACAGTGCTGAGGTGAAGACAATTGGTAGTGCAAACCAATTAAAAATTTCTACGAAGTACAAGGTTGACCAAAACTCAGCGGAAGTAGATCAAGAAGTTCAAGAAAAATTATACGAAGCTTTGGTGCCATTTTTACCAGATGCAACAACATATAAGCAGTTTATTGATGCCGATAACAATGTCGGTAAAATGTATGCAGGAAAAGTAAGTCCAACCATCGCAGATGATATTAAAAAATCTTCTGTATGGGCTGTCTTAGGATCTTTGATCGTTGTATTCCTTTATATCTTAATACGATTCAAAAAATGGCAATTTTCATTAGGTGCTGTAGCAGCCGTATTTCATGATGTTTTAATTGTGTTAGGGATCTTCTCTATTGCTTGGAGGTTCTTACCTTTCAGTATGGAAATTGATCAAGCATTTATTGCGGCAATTTTGACCGTAATTGGGTATTCATTAAATGATACCGTGGTTGTATTTGATAGAATTAGAGAATACTTAAATGAGCATACAAGTTGGAAATTTGACAATGTTGTCAACAGTGCACTGAGCAGTACCTTAAGTCGTACTTTAAACACCTCCTTAACCACTTTAGTGGTGTTATTAGCGATGTTTACATTCGGAGCAGATTCCTTAAGAGGATTGTTATTTGCGCTTATTGTAGGGGTGCTTGTAGGGACCTACTCTTCTTTGTTTATTGCAACGCCAATCATGCATGACACATTGAAACGTTTAGATAAAAAAGGGGAATAATAACCCATTATTAAATATTATAAAAGCCGCTCATTGAGCGGCTTTTTTTTGGTTTAATTCTGAGCGTGTTAATTTCTAATTGGATACAATTGGATACAATTGGATACAGAATGGATATATAAAGCAGCACAGAATTATTCAAGTAAAAGACTTAGAAGAAAACTTACTACACTCTAGAAATACGTTAAAAAAGGATTTAAATTACTTAGTAAAGGAAGGAATGATTCTAACAACAGGTTCTGGAAGCGGCGTTAAATACCACTGTAAAGAGGAAGAATTATAAAACAACAGATGGATGGTCTTTTAAAATTAGTTCTTAAAAACCACTCAATTCTCTCAAAAAATAAATGTACTTACACTGTTTTAGGTTTATAGACAAACATAAAATACAACCCACAAAGCACAAAAGGAATGCTCAATACTTGACCGGTATTTAGACCAAAAATCCAATCTTCACGGCTGTCAATTTGGGCAATTTTAAATTGTTCGACCACCACTCTCACTGACATCAATAGCACTAAAAATAGGCCAAACAGAAAACCTGTTTGTGTATTTTTTTTCGTTTTCCAGTACAAGAAAAATAAGATTAGAAATACGAACACATACCCAAACGCTTCGTATAATTGCCCAGGGTGTCTAGGGATATTGTCCAATTGTTTGAATATGATTGCTAAAGGGAAACCGTCTCCAGCTACTTTTCCTATCATTTCAGAATTAAAGAAATTGCCAATTCGTATAAATACAGCTCCTAAAGCACAAGCAATGACGACGCGGTCCAGAATCCAAAGCACCGATTTTTTCAACACCTTTTTATTGTAGAGCCACATAGAAATAATCATTCCTACTGCAGCACCATGACTGGCTAAACCTCTAAAACCTGTAAACTCAAATCCGCCACTAAAACTGAAGGGCAGAAAGACGCTTAAAAAGTCTTCTCTAAATAATTCAGATTGATAAAAAATAACGTGTCCTAAACGCGCTCCAATCATAATTCCTAAAACAGAGTACATGAACAATCCGTCTAGTTTTTCTTCCGATTGCCCTTCGTTTTTGTAAATCTTTTTCATCAAATACCAGCCTGCTACAAAAGCAGCCATCCACATAAGGCTGTAGTAGTGAATTTTAAAATCTCCAAAAAGAGCAATGCCTTCAGTGGCAGGATCCCATATAATCTGTAAAAAATACATTTTCATTTGTTTAGATTGTAAATATAAAAAATAGAAGCGAAACTTAAGCCTTCCACGATTTTAATAAATTAGGAGTGTTATTGTTTTGGTACAGGATCGTGTCCAGAGCCGCCCCATGGGTGACAACTTAAGATACGTTTGACGCTAAGGTAGCCTCCTTTTAATAATCCATGAGATTGTAAAGCTTCTTTTGTGTAATGTGAACACGTTGGTTGATACCGACAACTTGAAGGGGTTAAAGGCGAAATGAAATTTTGATACAGCTTTATTAAAAATAACAATGGCGCAATCAAAATAGTTTTCATGGATTTTAATCTAGGATAAATGTAGTGCCATCTTTGCCATCCTTTAGTTGAATTCCAATAGCCAGCAATTCGTCTCTTATTTTGTCTGAAAGTGAAAAATCTTTTTGTGCTCTTGCATCGTTTCGCATCCTGATGAGGAGTTCAACTGTATCACCAAGTTTTTGATCTTGTTTGTTAGAAATAACGTTTTTAAGACCAAGAATATCAAAAACAAATTGATGCATCACATCTTTTAGTAAAGCCAAGTTGGAGTCGGTAATAGTGGCTTTTCCATCTTTAATTTGGTTGATGTATTTCACAGCACTGAACAATTCTGCAATTAGAATAGGCGTGTTAAAATCATCATTCATTGCAGTGTAGCAATTAGCTTTCCATGCTGAAACATCAAATTCATTGGCGCCTGAAGTCGCTTCAAGTTTGTTTAGTGTTGAGACAGCCTCCATAAGTTTCATGAATCCTTTTTCTGAAGCCAACAAAGCATCGTTACTAAAATCTAAAACACTTCGGTAGTGTGCTTGCATCATAAAAAATCGAACGACCGATGCAGAAAATCCTTTGGTCAATTTATTGGTGTCTCCACTTAAAATTTCGGCTGGTAAAATATTATTACCTGTAGATTTTGCCATTTTTTGTCCGTTCAGAGTCAGCATATTTGCATGCATCCAATAATTAACTGGTGTGTGGTTGTGCCATGCTTTCGCTTGAGCAATTTCACACTCGTGATGCGGAAATTTTAAGTCCATACCACCGCCGTGTATGTCAAAGCTTTCGCCCAAATATTTTGTACTCATTGCAGTACATTCCAAATGCCAACCCGGAAAGCCATCACTCCAAGGAGAAGGCCAACGCATGATGTGTTTTGGTTCTGCTTTTTTCCAAAGTGCAAAATCTTGTGGATTTTTTTTATCTGTTTGCCCCTCAAGCACTCGTGTATTATGAATAAGGTCTTCAATATTTCGACCACTTAAAACCCCATAATGGTGAGATTCATTATATTTTAAAACATCAAAATAAATAGAGCCATTAGCTTCATAAGCAAAGCCTTTTTCTAGAATTGATTTGATAATTTCTATTTGTTCAACGATGTGTCCCGTAGCAGTGGGTTCAATACTGGGAGGTAAAAAATTGAATGTATTTAGGATGGTATGAAAATCAACTGTATAACGTTGTACCACTTCCATGGGTTCAATTTGTTCGAGACGTGCTTTTTTTGCAATACGATCTTCTCCCTGATCAGCATCATTTTCTAAATGTCCTGCATCGGTAATGTTACGAACGTAACGTACTTTATAATTTAGGTGTTTGAAATATCTGAAAATCATGTCAAACGACATAAATGTTCGGACATTTCCTAAATGCACATTACTATACACTGTTGGGCCGCAAACATACATTCCAATGGCACCTTCATTAATTGGTTTAAAAACCTCTTTTTTTCCTGAAAGCGAATTGTAAATATGGAGTGTATTTGTGCTGTGTTTACCCATGGTTTATTGGATTAAAATTTGGTCTCTAATTGTATGTAGTTTAAAAACTCTCTTTTGGTCTCTTTTTCTTTAAATTTTCCACCAAATTCGCTTGTTACGGTGCTGCTTTCGATATCTCTTATGCCACGAGAATTCACACATAAATGTTTAGCATCAATAACGCAAGCAACATCTTTTGTGTTTAATACTTTTTGAAGCTCTTCAACAATTTGTATGGTCAGACGTTCTTGGACTTGTGGACGTTTTGCGAAGTAATCTACAATACGATTCATTTTTGAAAGGCCTACAACTGTTCCGTTTGAAATATAGGCTACATGTGCTCTTCCTACTATTGGAAGGAAGTGATGCTCGCAAGTGGAGTAGAGGGTTATGTTTTTTTCAACCAACATTTCTCCGTACTGATACTTGTTATCAAAGGTGGATGCTTTGGGTTTTTTAGCGGGGTCTAGACCTCCAAAAATCTCATTGACAAACATTTTTGCAACGCGATTTGGAGTTCCTTTTAAACTGTCGTCGCTCAAGTCTAAGCCCAGTGTTTCCATAATATGTTGAACATCATCTTTAATGATTTCAATTTTGTCGTCGGCACTTAATTTAAAAGCATCAGATCGCATTGGGGTTTCAGCAGAAGTGCCAATGTGATTGTCGCCAATAGCATCAATTTTTTCAATATTATTTTTCAGTCCCATTCTAATATTTCAAATATAGTTTTCAATAATTCTTAAGCACAAAGATACTTAATTTCACTGTTGGATGCTTTTAATTTTGAATTAATAATTCCTTTTTTTTACTATTTACACCAAAAATTATGTTAACTTTACGACTATAGAATCCCTCTAAATCTTAAACAAACTATCCTGCTATTTCTTCTTTTTTAAAAGAAGCGATGAATGTTTTCATAAAATTGAACATTAACTCTTTTGTACCCAGGATGAAACCACATTTTTTATACATATTGTTTTTAGTGCTTTTTAGCTACAATTGCAATTCTCAAAACACAAACCGTCGTTATTTGCCTCTTACTGTTATTCAGTATGACGCTAATGTATCAACTCCATTTTCGGCAAATGAAATGTTGCAGTTAACGGAGGTTTACGGAGCATCTCTAGATAAAGAAATTTTGAGCCGCCCCAACCGAGTTCTTTCGATGAAAAATTTGCTTCGGAATCGAATTGTGATTGAAAATAGACCAGATTCTAAAGATCAAAAACAATGTCCTTTGTTATCGGAGGTTCCACTTTTTGATGCCTTTGTTCCAACCCTTCAAAGAGATTTAGGTTTTAATCCTCAAAAATTTAATCCACTCAAGTACTCCTTTTCATTTTACAGTCGAGGCGAACATATGTATCGTGTCGATGGTACAGATTACTTCATTTTAGTCAAATCACAACACTCTAAAACAGAAAAGAAATGAGAAAATTAGTTTTACTTTTTAGCATACTCTTTTCAGTTTCATTAACAGCACAAGTGTTTGTCATTGAAGATGGAGTTACAATCAATTCATGTTCAGGAACTTTTGTAGATACAGGTGGAGCGACTGGGCCTTATTCAGGAAATGAATCTATTACCTATGTAATTTGTCCAGAAACTGCAGGGCAATTGGTTCAGTTAGATTTTACTGCATTTGCCACGCAAGCTGGAGCAGATGTTATGGCAATTTATAACGCAGATGATGCACTTGACGCAACGACTTTATTTGGAAATTTTTCAGGAACAACAGCGGCAAGTAGCCCTGGTTTTGTTTCTGCTACACAGGACAATGTTTCAGGTTGTATCACCATTGTGTTTACGTCTAGTGGCGGTGTTAATGATACTGGTTGGGTCGCAGATATTTCATGTTTTGAGCCCTGTCAGACGATTGTTTCTGTGTTGGATTCTTCAAGTCCGGAATCCAATGATGATGGTTACATACAAGTGTGTCCAAATGAAGAAATTACCTTAACAGGAAGTGGTCAGTTTAGTACTAGCGGCGATGGAGCAACCTATGAATGGGATCTTGGGGATGGTACAACTCAAGCCGGTCAAACGGCGGTATTTTCTTATGATACCCCAGGCGTATATCTAGTAAATCTAGACATTACTGACACCAATACCAGTGTTGATGAAGGGGGCTGTAAAAACACAAATTTAATAAACCAAGTGATTCAAGTGGCGTTGCCCACAGATTTCACTGGAACAGCAGCGACAGATTCAACCATTTGTTTTGGTGATTCCACGACTATTAATGGTGTCGCAAATGTAGTTCCGTTTCTAAATGAGTGTACGCCTCCAGAAAGTGAAGTTACCTTTTTACCGGATGGAAGTGGTGCCGTTTATGAAACAGAAATTATTGTTGATTGTTTTGAATCGGATCAAACTTTAGACGATATTAATCAATTGATTGAAATTTGTTTAGTCATGGAGCACTCCTATTTAGGAGATTTAGATATTGAAATAATTTCACCTACCGGTGAACTTGTGCGTCTTCATGATCAAGGAGGGGGGTCGGCAAACTTAGGAATCCCTTGGGCTACAGCCGCAGTTGATGGTCAAAGTAATATATTAACTCCAGGTGTCGGTTTTCAATATTGCTTCATTCCAGGAAATGCCTTCCCGACTTTAGTTGGTGGGATTCAGCCTGATGAAATGTTTGTCAGTGGAGATGGCCCAGCTACATATTCAGATTCATTTGTGCCAGAAGGAACCTATTCTTCCGTAAACTCTCTAAATGGTCTTATTGGCTCTTCCCTGAACGGAAGTTGGACCATTCGAATTACAGATAATATTGGTCAAGATAATGGTTATATATTTTCATGGGTTTTAAATTTTGACCCTACAATCCAACCTCCAGATCTTTCTTTTACGCCAACAATGGTTTCTGAATCTTGGGACGATGATAGTAGTATAATCAATACAGAGGGTAATACAATTACAGTTCAGCCATCTGCAGAAGGAGTATTTTGCTACACATACCGTGCGTTGGATGATTTTGGATGTGAATATTCTGAGGAAGTGTGTATTGAAGTTTCACCAGAATTAGTGTATGCCGCACCCGATGATTTATTTGTTTGTAATACTGGAACAGCGTTTGGAGTTTTTGATCTGACTGAAAATGATGCTATAATTTACGCGCCCACTACAAACCAAGGCGATTTTGTGTTAACATATCATGAAACTCAAGCAAATGCTGATGCAGATTCTAACCCAATTTCAGCGGCTGATGTTGTTGCTTTTTCGGGGACAGACGGTCAAATTATTTATGCGCGGTTTGAATACAAAACATCTGGATGTTATGAGACCGTTTCGTTTACATTGAACCTTCTTGATCAACCTTTGATTTTTTTACCAACCGATATGGTGGTTTGTGACGACATCAGTAATGATGGTTCGGAATCGTTTGATTTGTCAAGTCAAACACTCGATATATTAGGAGCTCAACTCCCCGAAAATTATTCCGTAAGTTATTATATAAGTTTTGAGGATGCAGATGCAGGAACTAATAATTTGTCCAGTCCATATGATAATATTTCTTCCCCAGAACCTATATATGTTCGTGTGGAAGCAAATGCGGGTGCTGGATGTTACATTGCAGACGTAAACCCTGTATTCAATTTGGTCGTGAATCACAAAGCTAATGCTTCGGGACTTACAAACCTTCAAACTTGCGATGACGATTTAGATGGCTTCATGACTTTTGATTTAGAGCAGCAAACAACACTCGTTTTAGGGGACCAAATAGATTCAGACTTTACAGTTACCTATCACGAAACGGAAGTCGATGCAGATTCAGGAAGCAATCCATTAACTAGTCCGTTCACAAACACCATTGCAAATCAACAAACTATTTTCACTCGAGTCGAAGAGATTGGTTTAGAGGCGTGTTATGAAACAACTCAATTTGACGTCATTGTCAATCCACTGCCAAGCACCGTTACCATGACAGCTTTGTCTATATGTGATGACGACGCAGATGGACTCGGATTATTTACATTAACCACAAAGGATACAGAAGCCTTAAACGGACAAACAGGAATCGCTGTAAGCTATCATGAAACCCAAGGCGATGCAGACACAAACACCTCACCTTTAGCCAGTCCTTACACCAATACCATCGGAAACAGTCAAATAATAATCATACGTTTAGAAAACACCACCACCAACTGTTTTAGCACCATGCCTTTGGAGCTACGCGTCAACCCACTGCCGATAGCCAATGCTATAGGCACTCAAACTATATGTGATGATGACTATGATGGTCTAGCGACATTTGATTTTACAGGGATCGACTTAATAGTTGCAGGCACTCAGTTAGAAATGGTTGTAAGCTATCACGAAACGCAAGGCGATGCAGACACCAATTCATCCCCCGTTACAAGTCCTTACACGAGCATCATTCCAGATGAGCAAACACTTTTCATACGTTTAGAAAACACCACCACCGGCTGTTTTGACACCACCACATTAGAACTACTAGTTGACCCCCTTCCAGTAGTTCCCACCATTACAGACTATGAATTATGTGACGACACCAATGCAGGTGATTTACAAGAACTCTTTGATTTAAGTACCAAGGACACAGAAATCATCAACGGTCAAAATGTAAGTGTCACTTACTACGAAACCGAAACCGATGCGCTCAATAATATAAATGAACTGACAGGACTGTACCAAAACACCTCCAGTCCACAAACCCTCCATGTAGCCCTTACAGATTTAACCACAGGCTGTCGCATCACAGGGAGTTTTACACTTATTGTCAATCCACTGCCAAGCACCGTTACCATGACAGCTTTGTCTATATGTGATGACGACGCAGATGGACTCGGATTATTTACATTAACCACAAAGGATACAGAAGCCTTAAACGGACAAACAGGAATCGCTGTAAGCTATCATGAAACCCAAGGCGATGCAGACACAAACACCTCACCTTTAGCCAGTCCTTACACCAATACCATCGGAAACAGTCAAATAATAATCATACGTTTAGAAAACACCACCACCAACTGTTTTAGCACCATGCCTTTGGAGCTACGCGTCAACCCACTGCCGATAGCCAATGCTATAGGCACTCAAACTATATGTGATGATGACTATGATGGTCTAGCGACATTTGATTTTACAGGGATCGACTTAATAGTTGCAGGCACTCAGTTAGAAATGGTTGTAAGCTATCACGAAACGCAAGGCGATGCAGACACCAATTCATCCCCCGTTACAAGTCCTTACACGAGCATCATTCCAGATGAGCAAACACTTTTCATACGTTTAGAAAACACCACCACCGGCTGTTTTGACACCACCACATTAGAACTACTAGTTGACCCCCTTCCAGTAGTTCCCACCATTACAGACTATGAATTATGTGACGACACCAATGCAGGTGATTTACAAGAACTCTTTGATTTAAGTACCAAGGACACAGAAATCATCAACGGTCAAAATGTAAGTGTCACTTACTACGAAACCGAAACCGATGCGCTCAATAATATAAATGAACTGACAGGACTGTACCAAAACACCTCCAGTCCACAAACCCTCCATGTAGCCCTTACAGATTTAACCACAGGCTGTCGCATCACAGGGAGTTTTACACTTATTGTCAATCCACTGCCTCAACTGGTAGTTCCAACAGAACTAGAGATTTGTGATGATGGAACTCCGGATGGGTTCACTCAGATAGATTTAACAGACAAGGATGGTGAGATTCAGAACGGAAACACCAATTATTCAATTACGTATTATCTTACACAGTTAGATGCAGATTCGGAAACAAATCCATTGGTAAGTCCTTACACAAATATTAGCAATCCTCAAACGGTTATTGCACGGGGACAAGATATAAACACAGGATGTTTTACTACCGTTGCTTTGGATTTGAAAGTATCACCATCTCCTGAGGCTATAATTCCACAGGATTTAACCAATTGCGATCCCGACAGCGATGGTTTTGGAGTCTTTATGTTGACCGATAAAGATCTTGAGATTTCAAATGGAGTGGCTGGTATTACAATTAGCTATCATGAGACTATGTCAGATGCTGAAAACGAAGTTAATGCTTTATCTAGCCCTTATAATAATATACAAGTTGATACACAAACGGTTTTTGCGCGCATCGTAAACCCTACAATAACCACGCTTTGTGCTACGATTGTAGAATTGGTATTGGTTGTCAATCCAACCCCTCAATTATTTGATCCAACTTCTCTTGAAGTTTGTGATGATGATGCGGATGAATTTGCGCAGTTTAACTTGACAACTAAGGCGGACGAGTTTTTGGATCTAGTACCAGCTTCAGAAGTAACAATTGGTTATTATGAAACACAAGTTGATGCTCAAAATGAAACATTTGAAATCGTAACGCCAGCAGATTATACAAACCTTTCCAATCCTCAAACTGTTTGGATTCGTGTTGCATACAATGCTACAGGCTGTGAAAAGATTACAAGCTTAGAATTGATAGTCAATCCACTTCCAGTATTGGTGGATCCCAGTCCTTTACTATTATGTGATGACAATGCGCCCGGCGATGAGCAGGAAGCCTTCACATTAGAAGATAGGGAAGGACAGATATTAAACGGTCAAACTGGGCTAGATTTTAGCTACCACTTGACGCAGTTAGATGCAGAAGCTAATAGTTCTCCTCTATCAAGTCCTTATACAAATATTAGCAATCCTCAAACCGTATTTGTGCGTGTCTCAAATCAAGTTACGGGTTGTTATGATTTTACCTCCTTAACACTAGAAGTGTTGCCAATTCCAGTGCCACAGACACCTGCAAATATTGATTTGTGTGATGACAATGCAAGTGGAAATGGACAGGAAGTTTTTGACTTAACACAAAATGAAACGTTCCTTTTGGACGGTGAATTAGGCGTCACACCAACATATCACGAAACGCTTACAGATGCCGAGGCGGGTACCAACTCTATTCAATTTCCAGACACCTATACGAACACTAATATTCCCATTCAAACAATTTATGTTCGTGTGACCAACGATATAACAGGTTGTTTCGCAATTGTAGATTTTGATGTAATTGTAAACCCATTACCAGAAGCGAATCCTGTCGCAACTTTAATTGCTTGTGAGCTTAACACAGACGGTATCTATGCGTTTGATTTAGAGGTTCAAACCGATTTGATTCGAGGAGCACAAAGCGCATCTGAATTTCTTGTGACGTATTATGAAACTTCATTGGATGCAACCCAAGGGATCAACCCCTTGACGAGTCCTTATATGAACACCAGCAATCCACAGACTCTTTATGTGAACGTCCTCAATACCATTACGAGATGTCAAAACACAACAATAGAATTTAATTTAGAAGTTCTAGAAGCTGCGCAAGCAACTTCACCAGATGAGCCATTTGCACTTTGTGACGACAATGTAGAGACAGATAATGATCCAACCAATGATAGTGTGTTATTTGATTTAACCACACAAGATTCCTTTGTATTGAACGGTCAAGATCCCACAAATTATTTAGTTCGTTATTTTGCGAGTCAGATAGATGCAGATCTGGATCAATTTGAACTGCCAAGCTTTTATCAAAATACCGTAAACCCCCAAGTTATTTTCGCACGTGTTGATAATAATACCCAAATAATAGATGCCACAGGAACATTGGTAGATAGCTCTGTATGCTATGAAACAGCTCCACTAATATTGAAGGTAAATCCGTTACCATACATAGATATCGATGATGAGTATGTATTATGTGTAGACACCAATGGAACGGAGGTTTTAGGACCTTTAGAAATTACAACAGGCTTATCAAATTCTGATTATATCTTTATTTGGAGAGATGATGCAGGGGCTGTTGTAGAGACAACATCTAGTTATATACCAACAGAAGCAGGCGTTTATACTTTAGAAGTTTTTGATGCGCTTCTAGCCACTCAATGTGCGGCGCCAATTGAAGTGTTTACAGTGATAGAAAGTTCACCGCCAACGGTTACTGCAGTAGTAACAACACAGGCATTTGCAGACACCCATATTGTTGAAGTTACCGCAACGGGCTTAGGGGATTATGAATATAATATCGACCAAGGACCATGGCAAGATACAGGTATCTTTGTCGGAGTAAATCCGGGTGAACGCGTGGTTAATGTACGGGACTTAAATGGCTGTGGGGTAGGACAGGCAGTTGTTTTTATCATTGACTATCCAAAATATTTCACACCAAATGGAGATGGATATCATGACTCTTGGAACATCCTCAGCGTTTCAAATCAATTAAGTGCTAAAATCCAAATATTTGACAGGTATGGCAAGCTCTTAAAAGAAATCCGTCCGTCTAGTGATGGGTGGGATGGCACCTATAATGGAGCCATGTTACCATCAAGTGACTATTGGTTTGTGCTGTACTATAACGAGCCTGTCACAGGAGAGCCGACCTTGTTGAATGCACATTTCACTCTTAAGAGATAAGTAATAATGATTAAAAACAAGAAAGCCCGTAACTTAATTACGGGCTTTCTTGTTTAAAAATATAGAGCTCTATAAACTCATACTCAGTGTAAGAGATACATTAGAATTCGTTCGGTTTATTCTAGCCGCATCTAAGTTGCCAGCATTAAAGAAACTGTTTTCCATTTTGCGTTTAGAACTTTCATAAGCCAAATCCAGTCGAGAGCCTCCAAAATCGTATCCCAATCCAAGAGAAAATCCTTTTAGATCGCCATAAGCAGCAGTGTCTTTATATGGGCTTTGCTCCATTTTATATCCCCCACGGTAACTAAATTTCTTATGTCTAAGTTCGCCCCCAATTCGTAAGGTGCTAGCCGCTTTTAAGGAGTTGCTTAGGATGGAGTTTTGTTGTGAAAAACTACCACCAGAATTCGATCTAAATTTAGTGGCACTGTAATCTTTTCTAGAATAATCAATGCTGATCAGTCCAGTATCCCCAATAACAAAAGCAGCACTTCCTGTGATTTTTGCTGGAGTTCGTAAGTTGTATTGTGGGAATACATTAATAACAGCTGGGTCAACTTCAGCTTCAAGGCTGGTAGCGTCCTCAAAAGTGTAGAGGTATTGTGTGGTTTCTTCTCTAAGTCGCAACCAAGTAGGACTGTCGTATGTGAGTCCTAATCTTATAAAGTCATTGACTTTTACAATACTTCCAAGTTGTAACGAAAAGCCTTCACCTGTTGTTAATAGGGAATTTTCAAAATCAACTTGATTTATTGTGGATCCTGTGTTGGTGTTTTCTTCGTAGAAGTAAGTGCTTCTTTCGTAGTTTACGAAGTGAGAATTTAAGTTAATTCCAAAATAGATGTTTTTGTCATACTGAAATCCAATGTTTGCGGAAAACTTACCATTGTACCCTGTAGAAGCATAGCTGTATTCTTGATAGAAATCTCCATCAGCAATATTAGAGGTGTACACGGTATTTTCATTATCTGTGTCATCAGCAGGTTCCAAAATAAAGCTTTCATATCCTAAGAAGGCTTGCTGAAAACCAGAGCCATAAGCAGATCCGATTTCGCCGTAAGCCTGAGTAATGCTTTCTCCTTGCAGTGCTGTAATTTCATCAAGTCTGAGTCCGTTAGCATACTCTGTGAAATAGCTTCCAATAGAATTCTGTGTCGTTCCTGCAGCAAAAAATTGGTTGTCATAACTTTGAAGTTGCTCATAAAAAAGACTAATTACAAATTTATTCCATCCAGATTCAAGATTTCTATTGTTAAAGACAAGTGTCGCTCCAATTTGAGTCATATCAAAAGAATCATCTTTTATGCGTTGTGTATTAGAGCCATATAATACAGCGTTAGACTTGCTTTGGGTTGCAATCGTCATTGAGCCATGGCTTAAATTAAAAATGGCAGATCCAGCCGGATTGATGCTCACTGCAGACATGTCGCCACCGAGGGCGCCAAAAGCTCCGCTCATTGACTTAAATCGTGCTGTACCTTCTGTTTCACCTGTTGAATACCTCAAAGCATCCGTTAAGTCTTGACCATAGGTGCTTACCATGGAGGCTACCCCCATTAGAGTTAAAACTAAATTTTTCATTTGCGTATATTTTGCTTGTGCCTAATTATTTTTTCTTCTAGTAGAGCTGCCACTGCTGCTACTTCTACTGCTGCTGCTTCTTGTTGTTGAACTTGACCGTGTAGATCTTGTTGAAGAGGGTCTGCTTGAACGTGTTGAACTTCGTGTTGTATTAGGGCGTGTCGTTGAGTTGCTTCGCGATGGTCTTGTAGTTGTATTAGGGCGTGTTGTTGAGTTGCTTCGCGATGGTCTTGTAGTTGTATTAGGGCGTGTCGTTGAGTTGCCTCGCGATGGTCTTGTAGTTGTATTAGGGCGTGTCGTTGAGTTGCTTCGCGATGGTCTTGTAGTTGTGTTTGGACGTGTCGTTGAGTTGCTTCGCGTCGGTCTTGTGTTAGTGGGACGTGTCGTCGATCTAGTGGTTCTTGTTGTAGATCTTGAATTTGGACGCGTCACTCTGCTTCTTGTTGCGGCACTTAAAACACTTCGACTGCTCAGGCTTGAATTTCGATATGCTGACCTTCTTTGTCCATTGATGTATGAATATGAACGCCCTCTGTAGCGATTGTAGCCGTAGTTATAGTATCCATTATTATAATATCCGTAGTTGCTGTAACAGCCGTAGTAACAATAAGGGTTGTTCCATGAATTGTAAAAGTTTGGTTGCCACATGAAGCCCCAATTGTTCCAGCCAAAATTCCAGCCCCAGTTATTTCCCCAATTATTACCCCAGTTGTTTCCCCATGCATTGCCATAATAAGGTCCATTGTCATAAACGTTGATAATTATTTCACTACTGTTGTTTTCGCCCCAACCGGCGTAATTATTTGTACTTTCTGAGTCGTCTTCATACGCTCCTTCATAGGAATCAACATCGGTAAAAACAGTATTATCCTCTTCGATTTGAAGTGATTTTTCTCTAAAATAATTTTTATAATAATCGGATGAATTGGATGTATTGTCTGTAGTTTCAGTAACTTCTTTAGCAGGATTAGACTCGGAATAAATTCCATCGTCGTAGATTCCAGAATACTGGAAAGACCCACAAGAGGTTAAGCTTAAAAGAATCCCAACTACAAACGCCAGTGTCATTTGTTTCTTTAAAGAAGTAATAAATTTCATAAGTGTTTAAATTAAATTGTTGAACGTCACAAAAATACTTAGTTTTGTCAAACTAAACATTATAGAGCACTGATATCAATAGTTGTGCCAAATTACAAAAATATGAGTAAAAATCTTACATCAAGATCCGAAGATTATTCAAAATGGTACAATGAACTTGTCGTGAAAGCCGATTTGGCTGAAAATTCTGCGGTCAGAGGTTGTATGGTTATCAAGCCATACGGCTATGCTATTTGGGAAAAAATGCAAGCAGAATTAGATCGTATGTTTAAAGAAACAGGGCATCAAAATGCATATTTTCCTTTATTCGTACCAAAAAGTCTTTTTGAAGCAGAGGAGAAAAATGCCGAAGGGTTTGCAAAAGAATGTGCGGTAGTCACACATTACCGTTTACAAAATGATCCAGATAATCCTGGGAAACTTCGTGTGGATCCAAAAGCAAAATTGGAAGAAGAGTTAGTCGTTAGACCAACAAGTGAAGCGATCATTTGGAATACATTCAAAGGTTGGGTACAATCGTATCGTGATTTACCACTTTTAATTAACCAATGGGCCAATGTGGTGCGATGGGAAATGAGAACGCGTTTGTTTTTAAGAACAGCAGAATTTTTATGGCAAGAAGGGCATACTGCTCATGCCACAAAAACTGAAGCCGTCGAAGAAGCCAAACTCATGAACAGTGTTTATGCTAATTTTGCTGAAAATTTCATGGCTATTCCTGTGATTCAAGGGGTTAAAACAGAGAGTGAACGTTTTGCAGGTGCTGAAGAAACCTATTGTATTGAAGCTTTAATGCAAGATGGAAAAGCGTTGCAAGCCGGAACATCTCATTTTTTAGGACAGAATTTTGCCAAAGCATTTGATGTTAAATTTGCAAACAGTGAAGGAAAACAAGATTACGTCTGGGCTACCTCGTGGGGTGTATCAACACGCTTAATGGGAGCCTTAATCATGACACATAGTGACGATAAAGGATTGGTATTGCCTCCTAACTTAGCTCCTTATCAAGTGGTAATTGTCCCTATATATAAGAGTGAAGAGCAGTTGGCTGAAATCACAACAAAAGCCGAGGCAATCATGAGTGCTTTGAGAGCGGAGAATATTTCTGTAAAATACGATCACAGAACCACCCAGCGTCCGGGCGCTAAATTCGCTCAACACGAATTACAAGGAGTGCCATTAAGGTTGGCAATTGGACCAAAAGATTTGGAGAGTGGTACCGTAGAGTTGGCTCGAAGAGATACATTGACCAAGCAAGTCGTGGCTTTGGAAAACTTAACAGACGCAATAAAGGCCTTAATTACAGAAATTCAATCGGGTCTATTTCAAAAAGCACTTGATTTTAGAGCGGATCACATCACAAAAGTGGAAACATTTGAGGCGTTTAAAACTGTTTTAGAAGAAAAAACTGGATTTATTTCGGCGCATTGGGATGGGACAGCAGAGACAGAAGATAAAATAAAAGAACTCACAAAAGCGACAATCCGCTGTATTCCAATAGATTCGGAGTTGGAGGATGGTGTCTGTGTGTTTTCTGGTAAACCGTCCAAGCAGCGTGTTTTATTTGCAAAAGCCTATTAACTTTAACTTTTTTTAAAAAAAGTTAGTAAGAAGTTGTAACATTTAAAAATAGTTGTATTTTTGCAACCGCATTAGAAATAATGCACGCTATTTGAAATAAAAACAGATTCATCACGATTTTGTTTTTGGTTATAAAAAATGGCCCGTTCGTCTATCGGCTAGGACGCATGGTTTTCATCCATGTAAGAGGGGTTCGATTCCCCTACGGGCTACAATTATTTAATAATAATAAAATTAAGAATTATGGCAAATCATAAGTCAGCTTTAAAAAGAATTAGAAGTAACGAATCAAAGCGCGTGTTGAACAAGTATCAGCACAAAACGACTCGTAATGCAATTAAAAATTTGCGTGAACTAACTGATAAGAAAGAAGCACAAAAATCATTCTCAACAGTTTCTTCAATGATTGATAAGTTGGCAAAAAACAACATCATTCATGATAATAAAGCAGCGAACCTTAAGTCTGGTTTATCTAAATTTGTTGCAGCACTATAACAACTTTACTATGTCATCCTAATATAGGTTGATTACAGTAACTCTATAAAATTTAAAAATCCTGTAAAGTTTTTCTTTACAGGATTTTTTTGTTTGTTATTTTTCAACAAATATTAAACATAAAAAAAGCCTTTCGTTTTCGAAAGGCTTTTTTTATAAATTAAAATGTAATAACTAATTATCCATTCATCGAGATTAAAAACTCCTCGTTGTTGCGTGTTTGTTTGAAACGATCGTTGATAAACTCCATCGCTTCTACAGGATTCATGTCTGCAAGATACTTTCGCATGACCCACATACGTTGGATGGTTTTTTCGTCTAACAACAAATCATCTCTACGTGTGCTTGAAGAGGTAAGGTCAATAGCAGGGAAAATACGACGGTTCGATATTTTACGATCCAACTGAAGTTCCATATTTCCTGTTCCTTTAAATTCTTCAAAAATTACTTCATCCATTTTAGACCCTGTTTCGGTCAATGCTGTTGCAATAATTGTAAGAGAGCCTCCATTTTCTATATTTCGAGCCGCTCCGAAAAAACGTTTTGGTTTGTGAAGTGCATTTGCATCGACACCACCACTCAAAATCTTTCCTGAGGCAGGTTGTACCGTGTTGTATGCACGTGCCAGACGTGTGATCGAATCTAAGAGAATTACGACATCATAGCCACATTCTACGAGACGTTTTGCTTTTTCTAAAACGATGTTCGCAATTTTTACGTGTTCATGTGCTTCTTTATCAAATGTAGAAGCAATTACTTCGCCACGTACGTTACGTTGCATGTCTGTCACTTCTTCAGGACGTTCATCAATCAATAAAATCATTTGATACACTTCTGGATGGTTGGCTGCAATTCCATTGGCAACATCCTTGAGAAGCATTGTTTTACCTGTTTTTGGTTGAGACACAATCATCCCACGTTGGCCTTTTCCTATTGGAGAAAATAAGTCCATAATTCGAGTGGAAATCGTGCTTTGCTTTTCTGCGATATTAAATTTTTCTTTAGGAAAAAGAGGCGTTAAGTGTTCAAACGCTACACGGTCTCTAACTGCTTGTGGATCGAGTCCATTAATTTTACTCACTCTAATAAGTGGGAAATACTTTTCACCTTCTTTTGGTGGACGCACATGTCCTAATACAGTATCTCCATTTTTCAATCCAAATAAACGGATTTGAGATTGAGACACATAAATATCATCAGGAGATGCCAAATAGTTATAATCAGAAGATCTTAAGAAGCCATATCCGTCTTGCATGACATCCAATACGCCTTCACTTTCAATGATGGCATCAAACTCAAAATCAGGTTCTTTATAGCGGTTTCGGGTGTCTTTGTTTCCGTTATTGCCTTGTTTTTGATTTGGGTTTTTATTAGGATTCTGCTTTTGATTCGGATTCTGGTTTGGATTCTGTTTAGAATTCGGATTCTGATTTGGATTTTGGTTTTTTTGTTTTTGAGGTCTAGGGTTAACTTTAGGAGTCCCTTTCGATTCTACTTTTGTTTCAGAAGATGTTTCTGTTTTTTCCGTTGCTTTGGGTTCAACTTTCACCTCTGGTGTTTTGGTTTCAGAAGTCGTTTCCTTTTTGGGTGCTGCCTTTGTAGCTGGATTTGCTTCTGGTTTTGAATTGGATTCTTTTGTAGGTTTTGAAATACGTTCTCTTCTTGGTCTTGGTGGCTTATTAGCCGCTGGAGGAGTCACGATCGCAGGATTGGCAGCTTGTAAATCTAGTATTTGATATACAAGGTCAATCTTTTTTAAACTCTTAAACTTAGGGACGTTTAGTTCCTTTGCAATTTCTTGTAGTTCAGGGAGTTTTTTTTCTTTTAATTGTGAAATTTCAAACATTATGTATGTGAATTAATTTTAAATCCTTTAATAGAGTAAAGAACTAATTATTGAAACGATTTTATGAAGAAGTAATTTTTATTGTAAATTGAGTAAGGCAAATAGAGTGTGATACTGCCGTTATATATGCAATTATACAACTTTATTTTTAAACTTTTTATAGATGTAATAAAAAAGAAACTATTATTTTTGTCGAACATCAAATCAAGAATGCTTCAAAGAATTCAAACATTATATTTATTATTAGCCGCTATTTGTTCTGGGGGGCTATCTCAATTTTTGCCTGTACGAAATACAGAAGCGAGTATTGAATTTGCATTTGATTCAATAGAGTATATGATTTTATTTTCAGCATCAGCCTTGTTGTCCTTGATCTCTATTTTTTTATTTAAAACAAGACAAACCCAATTTGTGTTGGGGCGTTTAAATATTATATTAAACTTAATTTTACTAGGATTATTTATATATCGATTGCTAACTGTATCTGGAGAAACTGCGAATTCTGAGAAAGGTATTGGGTTGCTACTTCCTATTTTATCTATCGTGTTATTGGTGTTTGCCAATAAGGCCATAAAAAAGGATGAAGCGCTTGTAAAATCAGTAGATCGGTTGAGGTAAATGACTTTAGTAGTAAGAGTGCGAAAAAAAACCTTGAGGATTCTCAGGGTTTTTTTATGCGTTTCTTTTAAATTCGATGACTTCAAGATTTTGAATTTTATCGCCTGAAATTTCAAACCGAAGCATTGTTCTAACGTTATGAATTCCGTACGTTCCCACAGCTCCTGGGTTCATGTGTAAGAGGTTGAGTCTTTTGTCATTCATCACCTTTAATATATGCGAATGTCCACAAATAAATAGGTTAGGAGTGTGCACCTTAATCATTTCTCTGACTGCAGGTGCATACCGACCTGGGTAGCCGCCAATGTGTGTAATCCAAACTTTGACATCCTCACATCGAAATTTTAAATGTTCTGGAAATTCTAAACGTGCTTCCGCACTGTCAATATTTCCAAAAACAGCCCGCAAAGGTTTTAGTTTTTTTATAGCATCCGTAACTTTTAGGTCGCCAATATCGCCAGCATGCCAAACTTCGTCGGCCTGTTTCACGTGTTTTAGAATTTCTTCTCCCATATAACTATGCGTGTCAGAGAGTAATAAAATTTTTGTCATTAGAAAATGTTAATGAGAAAGCTATTAATGATAAAGTCTATTTATCTTTGTCTTTATAACTACAAAAGTATCAAATTAGCTTGAGATATTTTATTGATTTATCTTATAATGGCCGTGCCTATCATGGCTGGCAAATTCAACCCGATGTTACTACGGTGCAAGCGGAGCTGAATCATGCACTCAGTACTGTGTTAAGAGTTCCTTTGGAATGTATGGGAGCAGGACGAACAGATACTGGGGTTCATGCAAAACAAATGATCGCCCATTTTGATATAGACACAAAAATTGACGTCAAGGATATTGTATATAAACTCAATGTATATCTTCCAAAAGATATTCATATTAACGCTATCCACGAAGTACATCCTGAAATACATGCCCGTTTTGAAGCTTTAAGTAGAACCTATGTTTACAAGGTTTCAAGAACAAAAAATGCATTTAAATACCAAAGCGAACACACATACACACTTCCATTAGATGTGGATTTGATGAATCAAGCAGCAAAAATTTTGTTTGAATACACCGATTTTCAATGTTTTTCAAAAGTGAAAACAGATGTAAAAACGTATGACTGCACTATTATGGATGCACAATGGCAGGTCGATAACAACAGTCTTAATTTTACAATTAAAGCAGACCGTTTTCTTAGAAATATGGTGCGTGCCATTGTAGGTACCATGATAGAAGTGGGAGCTAAAAAAAGAACCCTTGAAGAATTTCGTAAAATTATTGCTTCAAAAAACAGGTCTAATGCAGGGACATCGGCACCAGCTCACGGACTGTATCTAATTAATATAGAATATCCAAAATCAATTTATGTCCAAAAAGAAGCCTAAAAGCAAAGTTTTTGATGCGCAGTTATTCAAAAGGTTGTTGCACTATATCAAGCCTTATACAGGGTTTTTTATTCTTGCACTGACCACCGTCATAGGTTTGGCAGTTTTTGGAGCACTTCGCCCTAAGGTTTTGCAACTAGCAATTGATCAAAATATTGAACAAAAATTTGAGCCTGGTTTCCTAAACTATATGCTTATTATGCTGGGGCTTTTGGTTCTCGAGGTGACTTGTAATCTGTTGTTTATTTATTATGCAAGTTGGTTGGGTCAATCCGTGGTAAGAGATATTCGAATTAAACTTTTTAACCATATTCTTGGGTTTAAAATGAAATACTTTGACAACTCGTCGGTAGGAGTTTTAATTACACGAACGGTGACAGATATGGAACGTATTACCGATATTTTTGGGGAAGGGCTGTTTATGATTTTTAGCGATATTTTAAAAATGAGCGTTGTAGGAGCAGTCATGTTTTATATGAACTGGAGACTGAGTGTCATTGTGTTTTTTACACTTCCAATCGTTTTGATAGCCACCAAAGTGTTTCAGAAATATATGAAAAAAGCATTCGAAGATGTCCGTACTGAAGTTTCGAATCTCAATTCTTTTGTTCAGGAGCGGATTACAGGCATGAAAATCGTTCAAATATTCGCCAGAGAACAAATTGAGTCTGAAAATTTCAGAGCTATCAACGAACGTCATAAAAAAGGATGGATTAAAACTGTGTGGTATAATTCTGTGTTTTTTCCAATTGCAGACCTTTTATCGTCCGTAACTTTAGGAACGGTAATTTGGCTCGGAGGTCTTAACACAGTGTTGGATCAAACAGCTTCTATTGGAGATTTAACTGCGTTTATAATGATGGTGCCTATGATTTTTAGACCTCTGAATCAAATCGCCAATAAATTCAATACCCTACAAATGGGAATGGTAGCTGCCGATCGTGTCTTTAAAGTGTTGGACACGACCTCTAACATCCAAGATCGTGGTGATGGTATTCTTGAAAATGTAAAGGGCGATTTAGAATTTAAAGACGTTAAATTCGCTTATGTCGAAAATGAGCCTGTTCTCAAAGGGGTGTCTTTTAAGGTAAATGCTGGCGAAACAATCGCTATTGTTGGAGCAACGGGTGCAGGAAAATCTACCATCATCAATTTATTGAACCGTTTGTATGATATCAACTCTGGAATAATTACGATTGACTCCAGAGACATCAAAACAATTTCAGTTAGGAGTTTAAGACAAAATATAGCTGTAGTGCTTCAAGATGTGTTTTTGTTTGCAGATACCATTTTGAATAATATCACTCTCAAAAACCCAGACATTAGTGAAGCGCAAGTAGAAGCTGCAGCTAAAGAAATTGGCATCCATGATTTTATCATGAGTTTGCCTAAAGGGTACCATTACAATGTCAAAGAAAGGGGTGTGATGTTATCTTCTGGTCAGCGTCAATTAATCTCTTTTTTAAGAGCCTATGTTACCAATCCAAAAATTCTAATTTTAGATGAGGCTACTGCTTCTATAGATTCTTATGCAGAACAACTCATTCAAAAGGCAACCCAAAAAATCACGCACGGACGCACATCTATAGTTATTGCACATCGCTTGGCAACAGTCCAAAAAGCCGATACGATTATTGTATTGGACGCTGGCGAAATCGTTGAAATGGGAACGCATAAAGAGTTATTGAAAAATAATGAGGGGCAATACAGGAATTTATACGATGCTCAGTTTTTAACTAAAGACAGTTAACATTAAGATAAGTCAGACTTAATTTTTTCTATTAAATCTTGGGTATCTTTATAAATGACAAACTCTCCATTATTTACATAAGAAAGTTGCCCGGTTTCTTCACTCACCACAAGCGTCAGTGCATCTGTTTTTTCTGTAATTCCAATCGCAGCACGGTGCCGTAGCCCAAAACGTGAAGGAATGGTTTTTTCGTTATTCACTGGAAGAATCACACGAGTCGCTTTGATAACATTATTTGAAATTATAATAGCACCATCATGCAATGGGCTGTTCTTGAAAAAAATACTTTCTAATATTGGTTGAGTCACCGCAATTTTCATGTCATCGCCCGTTTCTACCAAAAAATCTAAATTATTATTGCGTTCAATTACAATAAGTGCTCCCGTTTTTGTGCTGCCCATTTTGGTACAAGCTTTCACAATAACTTCAGCGTCAGAAGTGTTGTTAGGCTGTGCCTTTATAAAATTAAACCGTTTCATTAATGAGCCACTTTTACTCAAATTTGTAGAGCCAATCATCAAAAGAAATTTACGAATTTCAGGTTGAAACACAACAATTAGGGCAATAATTCCAACGCTCATAAAGCCTCCTAAAATATTACTCAACATGCGCATTTGTAATACATCTACGAGTAAATAAAACAGGTAAAAAATAACAATCCCAAAAAAGATATTAATAGCGACTGTTCCTTTTATTAATTTATAGACATAATACAGCAAAAATGCGACCAAAATGATATCGATTATATCTAATACATTGAAGTTTAATAAGTCTTTGAATATGTCCACTAGGTCTGAAAATTTTAATAAATATAATGAATATAAAATGAACGCTATTTTTGAAGCGCCTTATGAAGTTTAATACATTCCATCGCTTCTTTTACGTCATGCACCCTCAACAGTTTTGCACCTTTTTGAAGTGCCACCATATGAAGTGCTGTACTTCCGTTAAGCGCTTGGTCTGCAGTAGTGTTTAGGGTTTTGTAAATCATTGATTTTCTAGAAACCCCTGCCAAAATCGGAAGGTTTAGATTTTTATAATAATCTAACATCCCTAAAAGCTCAAAATTCTGTTCTAAAGTTTTTGAAAATCCAAACCCCAGATCTAAAATAATATCTTTTATCTGCTGTGTTTTTGCCAATTCAATACGTTTTGAAAAATAGGTATATACCTCTTTTACTACGTTCGAATAATCTGTCATTTTCTGCATGGTTTGAGGAGTTCCTCGCATGTGCATCATTATATAGGGAACGCCAAGAGCACCAACGGTTTCAAACATTAAAGGGTCTTGTTGTCCACCAGAAATATCATTGACGATTGCAGCGCCTGATTCTATAGCTGTTTTGATGACACCACTTCTAAAACTGTCAATAGAAATAAGACTTTCTGGAAAGTTATTGACCACAGCGTTCACTATGGGAATGAGTCGTTTTAGTTCCTCTTCTTCAGATACAAAATCTGCGCCAGGGCGCGAACTATATGCACCAATATCAATAAAAGTAGCCCCTTCTTTGAGTAGTTTTTCAACTTGATTCAAAACACTTTTCTCATCCTTAAAACGTCCACCATCATAAAAAGAATCGGGAGTTACATTTAAAATACCCATTACTTTAGGCGTATTCAAGTCAATTAGTTGGCCGTTACAATTGAGAGTCATAAAAAGGTCTTATTGGTTGTTTTTGTCAAGATTTAAAACTTTAAACCATAAATCTTGATGTTTTGAATATTTTAAGCGAAATTTACGGAAAATTCGATTTATTTCATGCAAAATACTTCAAAAGAATACGATGCCGTTGTACAAGTCTGTCAAGAACTGTTCAGTAAAAAAATGAAAGACTATGGATGCGCATGGCGCATTCTTAGATTACCTTCGTTAACAGACCAAATTTTCATCAAAGCACAACGCATTAGAGGACTTCAACAAAACGCTGTTCAAAAGGTAGATGAAGGTGCTGCAAGTGAGTTTGTAGGGATTATAAATTATTGTGTGATGGCTTTAGTTCAAATTGAAAAGGGAGTTGTAGAGCAACCCGACTTGTCATTTGAAGAAGCGGTTGCATTGTATGAAAATAAAATTACCATCACTAAACAGTTGATGTTGGACAAGAATCACGATTATGGAGAGGCTTGGCGGGATATGCGTGTGAGCTCTTTAACCGATCTGATTTTACAAAAATTATTACGTGTCAAACAAATTGAAGACAATGCTGGTCACACCCTTGTCAGCGAGGGAATTGATGCCAACTATCAGGATATGATTAATTATGCCATCTTTGCTTTAATTCACTTAAACGAATCTTAAAATGAAACGAGCATGCTAAAATTAGTAACACCCAAGAAAATGACTACTAGCGAACAGCATGTCAACTTTTAAAAACAATAAATATAGACACATGAAAATCTTAGTCCCATTCTCGCGTATTTTTGTAGGAATTTTATTTATAATTTCAGGGTTTATAAAGCTTAATGACCCTTTAGGGTTTTCGTATAAACTTCAAGAGTATTTTAGTGCAGAAGTTCTAAACATTCCTTTTTTAGAGCCCTATGCGCTCATTATTTCCGTTTTGGTTGTGGTTTTTGAAGTTGTTCTAGGCGTATTTTTACTCATTGGGTATAAACCTAAATTCACCGTGTGGAGCTTGCTGCTGATGATTGTGTTTTTTACGTTTCTAACTTTTTATTCTGCATACTTTGATAAAGTAAAGGACTGTGGGTGTTTTGGAGATGCTTTAAAATTAACCCCTTGGGAAAGCTTCACAAAAGACGTAGTTTTATTGGTCTTTGTATTGATTTTGTTTTTCGGAAAAACATATATCACCCCAATATTTAAACCCTTACCCACCACCATTTTTGCACTTCTAAGTTTTATAGCCAGTCTCGCTTTTGGAAACCATGTATTGATGCATTTGCCTAGTATAGATTTTAGAGCTTACAAAATAGGGGACAACCTCACCAAAAACATGAGTACGCCTGAAGATGCACCCAAAGCCATTCAAGAATTTACATGGGTTTTTAATGTGAATGGAGAAGAAAAAATTATTGTAACCGATGGGTCTTATCCAACTGTTGAAGGTGATTATGTAAGTGTTGAAACAGAAGTTATTGATGAAGGCTATCAGCCCTCTATTTTAGATTTTTCGATAGAATCAGAAGAAGAAGACTTAACGGATGTTTTTCTTGCTCAAGACAAACTCATTATGATTGTATCCTACAATTTGGATACTGCTGAAAAGGAAGGGTTGCAAAAATTGAAAACCTTGTCAGAAAAAGCACAATCTAAAGGATATACTGTAATTGGCTTAAGTGCCTCAGGAAAGGATGCCATTGCCAATATAAATAAAACTTACGGACTTGGTTTTGAGTTTTATCTATGTGATGAAAAAGCTCTCAAAACTGTGGTGCGTTCAAATCCAGGAGTCTTGGAATTAAATCAAGGGACGGTCCAACAGAAAGTACACTGGAATGATATTGATAACTTAGACCTTTAAACCTTTTGGGGAGCTATATTCTAAAAAAAATACAACATTCATTTTGGACACTTTTAGGAGTTGTTACCACCATTTTTTTTCTGTTTAATGTCTTACCAGGCGATCCTGCACAAATGATGCTAGGTCAAAATGAAGACCAAGCCCAATTGGCTCTTGTGAAACAAAAATACGGCTTTGATCAGCCTGTAGTGACGCAATATTTTTACTATCTGAACGACCTGTCGCCGCTATCATTTCATTCTAATTCCTCAGACGATTATACCTTTTTAGAATCACATTCTTATAGTTTTCAACCCCTGATTAAAACCGACAATACTACGGTTGTTTTAAAATTCCCATACCTTAGAACATCTTTCACAAAGCAAGGAAAAGAAGTCAGTCAAATCCTTAAAGAAACGCTTCCAAACACCATTATTTTAGCGGTTGCATCTATTTTTGTGGCACTGGTTTTAGGACTCTTTTTAGGAGTGATTTCGGCTCTATATAAAGACCATTGGATCGATAAAACCATTTTGGTAGTCAGTACGTTTGGGATGAGTTTACCTTCTTTTTTTAGTGCCATTTTAGCCGCTTGGATCTTTGGATTTTTATTACATCACTATACAGGTTTAGAAATGACGGGGAGTCTTTATGAACTGGATGATTTTGGTGAGGTCTATCAATTAAAATTAAAAAACTTAATATTACCCGCCTTAGTTCTTGGGATTCGTCCGTTGGCAGTCGTTACACAATTGATGCGTAACTCATTATTGGAAGTATTTAATCAGGATTATATCCGTACTGCAAGGGCTAAAGGCTTGAGTGAATTCAAAATTATTGTCAATCATGCAATGAAAAACGCGCTCAACCCAGTAGTTACCGCTATATCTGGTTGGTTTGCTTCTTTATTGGCTGGAGCTGTGTTTGTAGAATATATTTTTGCTTGGAATGGATTGGGGAAAGAAATTGTAAATGCATTAAACACATTAGATTTACCCGTAATTATGGGGGCTGTTTTAATAATTGCCCTTACTTTTGTGCTTATTAATATTCTAGTCGATGTTATTTATACTTACTTGGACCCGAAAATTAAACTGAATCCTTAAATTAAATTTCAATATGAAAAATATTTTTTTAGTATTCCTATTTGTTACCACCTTACTAAGTTGTCAAAACCGCGTTGAAACTCAGTTTTCAGAAGCCGCTTTAAACGATGAATTTGTAACACTAAATGGCGACTCTATGTTGTTTAAAAATATTTTAGAAACCCACAAAGGGAGCACTGTTTTTATAGATGTATGGGCCTCTTGGTGTAAAGATTGTTTGAAGGGTTTGCCTAGTGTAAAAGCATTGCAAGCGGAACATCCAGAAGTTGATTTTGTGTATTTATCTTTAGACAAAACACAAAAGGCTTGGAAAAAAGGAATTGAAAGATTAGAAATTAAGGGCGATCATTATTTTATGCAATCTGGCTGGAAAGGTGCTATGGGTACATTTTTAGATTTGGATTGGATTCCGCGCTATATGATTATAGACAAACAAGGGGCGATTAAAGTTTTTAAAGCCATTAAAACATCAGATATAACACTATTAAATAATTTAAAATGAGAAAACAAATTGTAGCAGGAAATTGGAAAATGAATAATGACTATGTCGATTCAGAATTATTCGTTTCAAAACTGCTAAAGGAATTAAAACACACAACAGCAGAAGTAATTATTACCCCGCCTTTTACCAGTCTTTTGGCGTCTTCAAATTCAGTCAAAGGAAGTCAAATTATAGTCGCTGCTCAAAATATGCATTTTGCCGAAAATGGTGCTTATACTGGTGAGATTAGTGCAGGAATGCTTAAAAGTGTTGGTGTTCAAACGGTTATTTTAGGCCACAGTGAACGTCGTGCTTATTTTAATGAAACCGATGCTCTTTTAGCTAAAAAAGTAGATACAGCACTAGCACACAACATGCGTGCGATATTCTGTTTTGGAGAAGAACTAGAAGATCGTAAATCAGGGAATGAAGAAGCGATTGTCGAAGCACAAATCAAGAATGCTTTATTTCATTTGCCAGCCTCTGCTTGGAAACATATTGTATTGGCGTATGAACCAGTTTGGGCGATCGGAACAGGGGAAACAGCTTCTCCAGAGCAAGCACAAGATATGCATGCTTTTATCCGCAAAACCATAGCAGACCACTATTCTTCGGAGTTAGCTGACGAGGTTTCTATCTTGTATGGTGGGAGTGTAAAACCAGCAAATGCAAAAGAAATTTTTTCAAAAACAGATGTTGATGGCGGCTTAATTGGCGGCGCAGCATTAGATGTAGAGCAATTTACAGCCATCATAAACGCATTTTAAATTTGGGAGATTCTATTTATATAGGCTACACTTTTAAAGTTGAACCCGTTCAGCCAGGAACCGAAATTTTGATTGCGGAGCTTGGCTTTTCTGGTTTTGAAAGCTTTGTAGAAACCCCGGATGGGGTCATAGCTTATATTCAAGAAGCGGATCATTTTGATGCCATTTTAGACGCAATTCAGATTTTGAAATCTGAGGAGTTTGTTATTACTCATGAATTTGAAACCATAGCACAGACCAATTGGAATGCAGAGTGGGAGAAAAATTTCAACCCCATTGTTGTAGAAGATCGCTGTGCGATTCGCGCCCCTTTTCACAAAGCATTTGATGTTGAATATGATATTGTTATTGAGCCTAAAATGAGCTTTGGTACAGGGCACCATGAAACCACTCACATGATGATTCAGCATATTTTAGCTTCTGATTTCACTAGTAAATCTGTTTTAGATATGGGTTGTGGAACGGGAGTGCTAGCAATTTTGGCTGAAAAAAAAGGAGCAACTTCTTTAGAGGCCATCGATATTGATAATTGGTGCTATCTAAACAGCCTTGAAAATGTTTCTCGTAATGAGTGTCACCATATCAATGTTTTGGAAGGCGATGCGTCTTTACTTGAGGGAAAACGATTTGATGTCATCATTGCAAATATCAATCGGAACATTCTATTGAATGACTTAAGTACATATGTTACTTGTCTAAATGAAAATGGATTCTTATTTTTAAGTGGTTTTTATAACAGTGATTGTGAGTTGATAGAAACAACCTGCAATCAACTCAATTTGAATCTAGATGAAAAATTAACACGAAACAACTGGGTTGCCCTTAAATTTGTTGCCTAATTATGAGTACAAAAGAAAAAATTAAAGAACAAGAAGAGACTTCAGTTGAAGAAGGACATTTGAATGAAATTGTCCTATTTAACGATGAGGTCAATACTTTTGATCATGTGATTGAAACCTTAGTTCATGTTTGTAAGCATTCTTATGAACAGGCTGAACAGTGTTCGTTACTCGTTCATTACAAAGGAAAATGCACTGTAAAAACAGGATTGTATGAGGAACTAGAACCTCAATGCAGTCAACTTCTAAAAGCTGGCTTAAGCGCTGAAATCGTTTAAGATTTCCCCAAGCGTCCTACCGCACAACTTACAAACGACTTTGCTTTTTTGCCAATCGAATTGGCATCTCCAATCACTGGATATCCAAGTTTAGACAGCAGATTTGTAGCAGTTTCAACTTCGTTAGCAAGTTTGTTTTCAAAAGAAACGGTATTTGTTTCTGTGTCCACACTTACATTTTGAACGCCATCTAAATCATTCAGTTTGGTGATGATGGTATGGGCACATCCGCCACATTTTAGATTTTGAATTTCTAGTGTTGTAGTCATGTGTGTATAGATTAAAGTGTTGAGGGGCATACAAATTCAGACATTGATGCATCAGTTTTTTTGAGTGCTGCAAAACCGCCAGAAATATCAATGATCTTATGAAATCCACGTGCCTTTAAAATGGATGCAGCAATCACTGAGCGGTAGCCACCTGCACAATGGATGTGATATGTTTTTTTGGCATCAATTTGATCCATTTGTTGATTGATATAATCCAATGCAAAATGTTGTAGATCCTCCATTTTTAAATGCATTGAGTTGTATTCGCCGTCTTTTCGAACATCCAAAACGTGTAGTTTGTCTTCTTTTATTTTTGCTGAAAATTCCTCTGCAGAAATAGAAGTTATTTGGTCGGTTGTTTTTCCCGAAGCAATCCAAGCCTCTATACCGCCTTTTAAATAGCCAAGCGTGTTGTCGTAGCCTACCCGAGCTAAACGCGTCACGGCTTCTTCTGACTTGCCTTGTGGAACAGCCAACAAAATGGGTTGATTGATGTCTGAAATTAGTGCACCAACCCATGGTGCAAAACCACCATTAAGACCAATAAAAATAGCGCCTGGAATATGGTTTTTTATAAAGTCTTGTTGAGTTCGCACGTCTAAAATAAGCGCTTCTTCGGATTTCGCTAGCTGTTCAAAAGCTTCTGGAGAAAGGGGGGTGTCTCCATTTGACAACACTTGATCTAAAGTAGAATAGCCTGTTTGGTTAAGTTTTGCATTTTTTGCAAAATATTGAGGAGGAGGGCTAATACCGTTTAGCACTTCTTTTACAAACTCATCTTTGGTCATATCTGAACGCAAAGCGTAATTGGTGTTTTTTTGATCCCCAATTGTGCCAACAGTTTCTTTACTTAGATTTTTTCCACAAGCAGAACCAGCACCATGTGCAGGATATACTATTACAGAATCGTCTAAAGTCATTATTTTTGTTCGTAATGATTGAAATAACATCCCTGCTAAATCTTTTTCAGTAAGATCCGACTTTACAGCCAAATCGGGACGGCCAACATCCCCAAGAAACAACGTGTCTCCCGTAAATACGGCATGGTTTTTACCGGATTCATCAATGAGTAAATACGTCACAGATTCCAAGGTATGACCTGGGGTGTGTAGTACTTTAATTGTAATGTCTCCAATCTTAAATTCTTCGTTATCGGTAGCATTGTAACAATTGAAAGTTGTTTTGGCATTTGGTCCAAAGACAATGGTAGCTGCTGTTTTTTTAGCCAAGTCTACATGGCCGGACACAAAATCGGCATGAATGTGGGTTTCAAAAATGAATTTTATTTTAGCATTGTCAGCAGTTGCTTTATCAACATACTGTTGTGTTTCTCTTAGTGGATCGATGATGGCAACCTCGCCATTGGACTCGATATAGTAGGCACCTTGCGCCAAACAACTGGTATAGATTTGTTCTATTTTCATGACATATTAAGTTACATTACTGTTACAAATGTAAGTTTTTTGAAATAGCTACGATATTCTTTTGATAAAAAGATTATTACCTTATATTTGCACCCTCAAAATGGCCTCGTAGCATAACTGAATAGTGCACTTGATTACGGCTCAAGAGGTTGCAGGTTTGAATCCTGCCGAGGTCACAAATTATCTCCAAGAATAATAATTTATTTTTGGGGATATTTTTTTCATTAACTTTGTGATTCAACAATCAAACCTTACAAAATGAAAAAATTATTTTTTTTAACTTTTTTATTCTCCATTCTTCTTTCTTGTAGTGAAGATAACGCTGATAATTCAATTACAATTCCATTGTTTTTTGAAAAATATGATGGAGTAGTTTGGGAAAATGAAAATGATAATCAAGGTACTCAAACACACCAATTTATTTTCAATAATACTGAACCTAAAAGTTTTACTATGTATGATTTAGATATCCAATTACCTCCGGGGGAGTGCTATCCAAATCCAATTCTCCCTGAATATGAACTCTTAGAAAGTGAAAACAGTTTTCAGTTAACATATTATATGGATTTTTCACCAGAAATAGTTGCACCAGTTCCTTTGTCCTATATTATGACGGTGTCGAATGATGGTAATAGTTTACTCTTTCAGCGAACGACAGATCTTTCGCCTGAAGTATATGAACCAACCCCAGATGAATACTACTTACGTACATCGCTAGAAAACCCTTGTCCTAACTAAATTACCACAAAAAAATGCCTTTATTTATAGGTCTTGGAACCTTATGAAACACACTCACGAGTGGGTTTTTATTTGTAAAATATAAAAACTAAAGTTTACAAATACCTTTATTTAATCTTAACGAAGAAGAATTGGGCCAAAAACAACATTTCCTTTTTGAGTTCAAACATATTAGTTTGACTTATCTTTGCGAATAACCAATTTAACCTTCAAAATGATGAATGATAACATTAAAGCTGCATTAACTGATTTTGTAAATTTAACAGAAGAAGAATGGTCAGTTTTTTCAGCAACTCTTGTTACAAAACAGTACAAAAAAGGAGATTATTTTTTAAAAGAAAATGATTATTGCGATTATGTTGGATTTGTAAATAAAGGTTTTTTCAACTTTTTCTACCTAATTAAAGGCGTTGAACACATTCGAGGTTTTTTCACTCCAAATAGCTTCATTTCTAATTACCCAAGCTTTCTTTTGAAAAATAAGTCTAAATTTTACATTCAAGCCTTGGAGGACTCCTCAGTCACACTAATACACAGAGATGCTCTCTTTTTGCTGTATAAAAAACTTCCAAAAGTTCAAGAATTGAGTAGAAGTATCGTTGAAAATTTATACATAGAAGTCTCGGAAAAATACGAATCTTTCTTTCTTAAAACCGCTGAAGAACGTTATTTGGATCTATTAATCAGTGAGCCTAAAGTAATTGAAAAGATCCCCCAATTTATGATCGCCTCATACTTAGGAGTCAGTCCTGAAGGGTTAAGTCGAATAAAAAATAGAATCGCTAAAAAGTAAGAACAAAAAAACACATTAAAGGTTTTAACGTTGTTTACAGCAGTGCATACATTAAAGTTCGTTTTATTCTTTTATGAGTTTAATTACAGCTTTTTTATCTCCCGATTCAATTATCAACAAGTAAACACCTAAATTTGTAAGTGGCAAAAGTCTGGTGCCATATTAAAAAAATACGGTCCATGTGGTGCGTAAAAGTGCCCTCACTGACTTCAGGTTACTACTAAAAATATCAAGGCTCAGGGCTATTCAATTAAGACCAAACGATACCGTTTGAGTCAATGGAAGCGGCAAGGTATTTTGAATTATGAATTATATGACCATATGTTTGATAAGTCAGAGCTTATAAACTTAACAAATCACATCGATTACAAATCCGTTAAGGATTCGCTTATTACTGTACTAAATAAAAGAATTGCAGAGGCAAATTCAGTACCTTTGGGTTTAGGACGTCAACTCAAAAATGCTAAGCCTTGGTTTGAGCTAGCACGAATTTTTCGTAAAAATTAGGTAATTTCAGAGCAGTTACAAAAATGCTACTAAATAAAAGTATTTTCAAGAAATTATAGAGCGAATTAGAATTCCTAGTGGAGCAGGGGAAGCTACCCATTAAAACGAGTAAATTTTATAATTTTACTTATGCTGATGATAAAAAAGTCCTTGAAATAATTGAAAAGAATTGAGGTAATTAATCTCACTAACATTGATTTATAAAAAAATGACAACATATTTATTAAAAGTAATTTTCACTTTTTGCCTTATAGTTTCTTGCTACTCTTGTAAAAAAGAATTAAAAAAATCTGCTGTAATCGCACCAGAAGGAATGGTCTGGGTTGAAACAAAAACCTTTTTAAAAGGTGCCAAGGAAGAAGATCAATACGCAATGAAAAGAGAAAAGCCAGCTCACGAAGTTAAGGTCGATGGTTTCTTTATAGATCAAACAGAGGTTACAAATAAGCAATTTAGAAAGTTTGTAGATGAAACAAGGTACATTACTATAGCAGAAAAACCTATTGATTGGAATGTCATGAAAAAAAACCTTCCACCAAATACACCAAAACCTCATGATTCTATTCTTCAACCTGGCAGCTTAGTGTTTAATAAAAATGTAAATGCAGTTGTAAATATGAATAATTATATTCAATGGTGGACTTGGAAAGTTGGTGCGAGTTGGAAGCATCCTTACGGCCCCAAATCTTCGATTGAAGGCAAAGACGATTATCCTGTTGTTCACATTGCATTAGAAGATGCTTTGGCATATTGCAAATGGGCAAATAGAAGTTTACCAACCGAAGCCCAGTGGGAATCAGCAGCACAGGGAACAAATGAATCTACAATCTTCACTTGGGGAAATGATGCTGAAAAATTAAACAGAAATGCGAATACTTGGCAAGGACAATTTCCTATAAAGAATGAAGCAAAAGATGGATTTAGTTTTATAGCACCTGTAAAATCTTTTTCTCCTAACAGTATTGGTTTATACGACATGCTAGGCAATGTTTGGGAGTTGACAAGTGATTTTTTTAATGTGAACTATTACAACAACATTGATACTTCATCTCCGCTCGTTAATCCAACTGGCGCAAAAACGTCTTACAGTCCTTCCAATCCATATCAGTCAGAACTTGTAATTAAAGGAGGCTCCTTTCTTTGTCATGCTTCGTATTGTGCTAGTTTTAGAATCTCTGCAAGAATGGGAACTAGCTTCGATTCTGCTTCAGACCATACAGGATTTAGAACTGTGGCTAGACCCGGTATGCTGATTAATACGATAGATAATTGATGTCAGCTTTCAGATTAGTAGTAAAGCAATAAATATTCAAACAATTTTAATTGTATTGATAAAGTAACCATTGTTGATATTGGGGTTCTAGTTCTGCAATAATAGTTGGGTATTTGTTACATGTAATAATTTTATTTCGGTTAATTTTTTCCAGTTTTAAAATCGCTGCAATAGCTTAAAGACTGTGTAAATTATTATATATTTAGCTTTATTTTTTTATTTATATAAGTTAGTGTAGGAGTTTTAAGAACTTAACTGTTATATATGTAAAACCATTAAATTAACCAATTATGAAGTCAAAATCACTGAATTACATTTTCGTATTGTCCTTTTTTATTTTACTCTTTTCGTCTTGTCAAAATGAAAGTATTCAAGAATCTTCTAACGATCCTAGAGAAAATATTTCTGAAGAATCAGATTTATTAACTTATTTACGTACTACAACAAATACTGAAACCGATAACAATAATGATACAGAAGATGATTGTGTTGATTTTGAATTTCCAATCACCTTTTTAGTATATGATACTGATTGGGAGATTGTACAAACAATTGATGCAGAGTCGGATCAAGACATATCGGACATTTTGGAAATGATCGATGAATCCACTTACGTGAGCATTAATTATCCGATTACATTAATATATCAAAGTGAGGTCATATTAACAGTCAATAACAATCAAGAACTTATAGAGGCTTTTGAAACTTATGACGAAGGTTGTTATGATTTGAGTGTTTTGTTTGGTTGTGCTATTGACGCCATGACAGTCATTGATATAGTAATCCAAGACGACGAGAGCCCAACAGATGGTATTCATGCCTTTTCATTAGATCTTGAATTTTTCTGTAATGATATTGAATACGACTTGCAGTATTTTGAAACTGCACAGGATGCCGAAAGTCAAACGAATCCAATTGTATTTCCTTACACAAACAACACAAACCCCCAAACTATATATGTGGTAGCTAGTACAGAATACGAGGGTGTTTTAGTCAGTTCTAACGTATTTGAAATTAATGTAATTATCGTGGATGGTGAAACCAATGCTGATTGTAATGAATGGAATGTTTTTGAGGCTTTAGTAATTAATGAATCAGGCTGGAATATCACTGAAAATAATATTTTTTCTGAAAATGATAATGTAAACCAATATGGGATTAGCTTTAGTAGTGATGGATCATTAGTGTATGGAACAGAATCTCCTAGTTATTTAAATACCCATGCGGGTACATATAATATCTTTGTTAGCGCTACTGGAGATACATTAGCTGAATTTTCATTTAACGATCCTAATTTACCTATAAATCCTATTTCTGATGAAACATGGATTCTCACAGCATGTGATCTTGTTACTGGTAGCTTTACATTTTATCAGTACGATATGACAACGGGTCAACAAGGAGATTTATATTTTGTGTTATCAGTTTGTGAGTGCGAGGACTTTGAAACTTGCCTAGAAACTTCTTTAGACGGAAAATGGCTATCGGTGGGAGGTGATAATACAGTTGAGCCAAATACCATGTTTATTTTTGAAGATGGTCTGAGGTATACCGTATATTGTACAGAATCTTGCGATTGGGAGGCTTTAGGTATTGAAGACGCGATTCCAACTCCTTTAGAGTATTTCTACGATTACGAAAACTGCCTTTTAACAACAGATTTAAATTTTGGAAATTATGTAACTTGGGTTACTCAATTTGTTTGTGATGAACAGGTGTTAAGAGCTTATGTACTAGAAACTGGAGCCGAAATAATATTTTATAGGCCAGGTTATGACATTTCACAATGTGATGAGTAGTCAACAAAACAACCAATAAGACGACCAATAAAACAACTTTTAAATACAAATAATTGAATTCAACCTTGCCAAATACGTCATGTGATGAAGCTGTTTTTTCCAGCTTATTTGAAAAGCATTCTAAGGATTTATTCAATTATTTGTATTATAAATATGGAGCTAACTTAAATCCTGACGATCGGGTCCAAGAAGCTTTTGTGAAGCTTTGGCAAAACTGTGCGAAAGTCCCACCAAAAAAGGCCAAAGGGTTTTTGTACAAGGTTGCCAATAATAATTCGCTCAATGAGTTGGCTCATTTGAAAGTAGTTCATAAACACGCGCCTTCACGCGCTAAGTACACTACTTACGAAGATCCACAGTTTGAGATGGAAACTCAGGAGTTCTCTGAAAAATTACAAAAGGCCATTGCTGATTTATCCGGTCCGCAACGTGTAGCATTTTTACTCAATAGGATAGAAGGGAAAAAGCACAAAGAAATTGCAGAAATTTTAGGGGTTTCTACCAAAACTGTTGAAAAGCGTATTTATGGCGCGTTCAAAAAATTAAAAATTGATATTAAGGAATTATAAGCCTTGGCTGATTAAACTGTTGAAAACATGAAAACAAACGAAGACCTTTTAAGGAAATGGCTAGATAATGAGCTAGATGCATCCGAGCTTCAGGCGTTTAATGCCTTAGAAGATTCAGCTTTGTTAGAAAAAATATCGCTCGAAATGCAGTCGTTTAAAGCCCCTGAATATGATTCAGTTTTAGAATTTGAAAAATTAAAAAGCGCCCTCAAATCTCCCGTAAATTTAGTAGTTAGACCAAATTTTAGAGCTGTCTGGAGTTATGCAGCGGCTCTTTTAATTGGGTTGGGTCTTTTTTTTACAGTTCGTTTTTCAAATACATCACAAACAACCGACATGGCTGAGATTAAATCACAACGCTTACCAGATAGCTCAATGGTCACTGTCAATGCTGCATCAACACTCACATATAATACATTGTTGTGGAGGTTTGACCGCCAATTAGAATTGGATGGTGAAGCCTATTTTGAAGTTGTCAAAGGGTCTGATTTTACTGTCAATACCCATTTAGGAAGCGTTACAGTAGTCGGTACAAAATTTAAAGTCAAACAACGCTCTAACTACTTTGAAGTGGTGTGCTATGAAGGAACTGTTTCAGTAAGTATTTCAAATGAAATATATTTACTTAACCAAGGAGAACGTTTGTTAAAAGCTGATGATCGGCAAGATCAGCGTTCAAGTATTAAGGAGGATGTCCCTTCTTGGATACAGAAATCATCGGCGTTTACAGCTGCGCCCATACAACGGGTGCTAAATGAGCTAGAGCGACAGTATGCCGTTAAGATTCTGACAAATGGTATTGATACGAGATCCTTATTTACAGGCCGCTTTACACACGATAATTTAGAGCTGGCATTGAAAAGTATCACACTCCCCATGGGTTATGTCTATTCTGTAACTCCTAATTCAATTGTTGTGTCGGTTGAATAATATACGTTACATCCTTATAACAGGGTTGATTTTCTTGGCTGTAGAATTCTCACATTCTCAAAGCCCTGAGCGTAAAATAGTTTTAGCAACCTATATTCAACAGATTGAGTCATCAAGCGAATTGATCTTTAATTATGCAGACGACATCATTCTTGACAACTTAATTATTCCAAGTTCTGAGTCCTTAGACTCTAAAGGCTATGCGAACTATTTAACGTCACAAACAGGACTTGTTTTTCAAGCATTAGATGCCTACACAATTCTGATTATCCCCAAAAAATCTCCTACAAATGACACACAACTTTTAGATCCTGTTTTTATTTCAAATATTTTAACTCAAGGGGTTTTTGTGAATTCCGATGGTTCTACTAATATAACCCCTTCAGATTTCGGAATTTTAGCAGGTTTAACCGATATCGATGTCATGCAAATTGTTCAAAATTTGCCTGGGATTTCTTCAGTCAATGAGAAGTTGTCAGATTTAAATATAAGGGGAGGGACTCAAGATCAAAATCTAATTTTATGGAATGGTATTAAAATGTACCAATCAGGACACTTATTTGGTTTATTGTCAGCCATTAATTCAAATGCAACTCAGAAAGTAACAGTTTTAAAAAATGGAAGCTCTGCTTTTTATGGAGATGGTGTCTCAGGAACTATAGACATGTCTAGTGATTTTAGTTTGATAAAGAAGCCAACCTTCGATCTTGGTTCCAACCTAATCAGTGCGGACGTTCATTCCATTGTTCCATTGTCTAGCCGACAGAGTCTTCAGCTCTCTGCTCGTCGTTCGATTACAGATGCAGTGCAAACTCCTCCATTTAAAAATTATTTCAACAGGCTTTCTCAAAATACCGATTTGACTACTTTAGATAATGAAGAGTTATTTAAAAATGAACGTTTTTATTTTTATGATTTGTCTTTGAATTATCTGTATGAAATCTCAAAGAAAGAACGTTTTCAGTTCAATACAATTTATATTCAAAACGCGTTGTCTTTTGATGAAGACCTTCCGTCAGCGTCTGGAACACGTCAGTTAAATAGTTCTTTAAAACAGAAAACGGTAGGCGCTAGTGCATCCTATTTCAAACAATTGTCACCAGATTTAAACCTCTCTGGATTCCTTTATTTATCTCGCTACACTATGGAGGGTGTTAATAATGATCTTGCAAATGAGCAACGTCTCATTCAAAATAACAGCGTTGAAGAGAAAGGTTTGAAATTAAAATTAGATTACAACATTAACCCACGTTTCAACTTCAAAATGGGTTACCAATTGAATGAAACGGGTGTGGGTAATCTTGAGGATATCAATGCTCCTTTATTTCGACGTTATATCAAGGAAGTTATCATTAGTAATTCATTAATTAATGAACTCTCTTTTATTTCAAAAGACACTAAAACTTCTTTTAACGCAGGACTTCGGACCAATTATATTGATAAATTTTCTAAGTTTATTGTAGAGCCTCGGCTAAGTGTGAGTCATCAACTTTCCAAAAAGTGGCAGCTTGAAATCTTAGCTGAAAAAAAATCTCAGTATGTGTCGCAAGCTGTTTATTTTCAAAATGACTTTTTGGGGATCGAGAAACGCCGCTGGAAACTATCTAATAACAGTTCCATTCCAATAGTGCAAAGTAGTCAAGTCTCCTTGGGGCTTCATTACAATAAAAATAATTGGTTGTTTAGCATGGATAGCTATTACAAAAAAGTAAATGGAATTACCACTCGAAGTCAAGGATTTCAAAACCAATATCAATTTGTAGATGCTATAGGGCTTTATGAAGTTAAAGGAATCGATTTTTTGGTTCAAAAAAAATGGTCTGTTTTTACATCGTGGCTGACCTATAGCCTAAGTCAAAACGAGTATGATTTTAAGGCCTTAAATTCTCAAACTAATTTCCCCAATAACTACAGTGTAGAGCATGCTTTTTCTTGGAGTATTAACCATAGTTTTAATTCTTTTAAGTATGCTTTGAGTGTTAACGGGCACAGCGGTAAGCCCTACACACTTCCAACTCAAGTTGGTGTCGTGGATTCTACTATTGAGTATGCAACCCCAAATGCCGTTAATCTTCCTGATTATTTGCGTGTTGATTTATCTCTGCGTTATGACTTTAAACTCCAATCTGCCTTAGATGCAAGTTTAAGCTTGTCAATTTGGAACCTCTTAAATAGAACCAATGTATTAAACCGTTTTTATAGTTTTGACACATCCAATCAAATTATGGAGCGCAATTCAGAGGCGCTAGGTTTAACCCCAAATTTGAGTTTTCGACTTCGCTTCTAAACAACTCAAGCTTTATTGGAACTATTCATGAAATTCAAAATCTTAATTTTTTGATCTCTTAATACCAAAAAGCAAGCTCAAAATAAGGAGCTTGCTTTTTTGATTTTGTAAGGATGCTAAATATCTATAGTAGTGTGTAGTCTGGAATATATGGTTCAATTATTATATAAAGAACATATAAGAATATTAAAGCCCATACAGCTGCAGTTTTATACTTTTTATCTTCGTAATAGATGACTACCAAACAGCCGTATCCAATAAGTAATACAATATGAGCAATCAATATCATATGTTTTTGTTTAATGTTATTTTATAAATGGCGTAAGGCAGTCAAATCAGTTGTTTTCATGTATTCCTAAACTTGTGGGAACGTTCTAAATTTTGTAGTTTTGAGTCAGTTAACCATAGATTTAATATTTTAAATAATTGATAATTACAAGTCTTCATTTCCAACCGCGGATTTTTTATTGAGTATATGACCTCTTTTTGTTTGAGCCTTTAAACGTTTTTCAACGACTCTATAAATTGCCGCTTCGATGATTTCATGTTTTTCGCCATTCATTACATTAGAGATGTGTTTTTTTGAATAGGGCTGATTGGCTTTGTTGAATTCGTTACTGTCAATTAATTCCTTTTGAATGACTGGGGAGTATCGGTGCCCGATAGCGTTCTTTATAGACTCTTTGGCCGACTTATTAATCATAGAAAAACGTTATTTTTTTAATCCACTTTTTTCTGTTAATTTACTAGCACTTTACTAGTACAAATATAGATAAAATTATATCTAATTACAAAATAAATGGATAAGATAAAAACCAATATAAAAGAAAGAGTACTTCAAATAGCTAAGAGTAAGGGTCTTAGCTATGAATTTTTTTTCAATGACTTAGGTATATCTTACTCAAATTTTAAAGGAAAACAAAAAAATACTTCACTTCAATCCGATTCAATAGATAAAATTATAACCAAATATACAGACATAGATTTACATTGGTTAATCACTGGTCAGAAGAAATATGGCGAAAACGACGCTTCAAATAAAGTTTCTGAGCCATCAACTGAGTCAATTTATAAGGCCAAGTATTATGAGTGTGCCGAAAATTACATGAAATTAAACCAAGAAATCATCGCCTTAAGGTTTGAAAATAATAACTTAAAAAAAACGGATCAATAACTTCATGATCTAGATTTATTAAATTTCCTTCAAAATACAAATCGAGTTAACTATATTTGAGCTTTAATAGACAGATGCAAGATAAAATTATTGTTACAGGCGGTTGTGGTTACATTGGTTCCCATACAGTCATCACTTTGATTAACCACAATTACGAGGTGGTCATTATTGATGATTTATCAAATTCCAATATTCAAATTTTAGACCGAATTGAAAATATCACAGGCATAAAACCTTATTTTGAACAGGTTGACTTGAAGTCCTCTGAAGCCACTCAAGCTGTTTTTAATACTCATAAAGATGCAAAAGCGGTTATTCATTTTGCAGCCCACAAAGCAGTCGCGGAATCTATAAATGATCCTTTGATGTACTATCAAAACAATCTTTTTTCTTTAATTAACACGTTGAAAGCGCAGCAAGACAACGGTATCAATCATCTTATATTTTCATCTTCGGCAACGGTTTATGGGAATCCTACCGTAATGCCGATCACAGAAGATGCCCCAACCCAGCGTTCATTTTCACCCTACGGAAATACCAAAAAAATCGCTGAAGAAATTTTAGAAGATTTCACAAATTCACAGTCTGAAATATCCGTTATTTCATTGCGCTATTTCAATCCCATCGGAGCGCATGAATCTGGAGAAATAGGGGAGTTCCCTACAGGTATTCCAAATAATTTAATGCCATTCATCACTCAAACAGCCGCAGGTGTCAGAGAAAAACTGATGGTGTTTGGAAATGATTACCCAACCAAAGATGGCACGCCCATTAGAGATTATATTCACGTGGTAGATTTAGCGGAAGCCCATTTGAAAGCCCTTCAAAGACTCTTATCTCCAACTTCTAGTCACCCATTAGAGGTCTTTAACTTGGGAACTGGAAAAGGATACTCTGTACTCGAAATGATCAAAGCGTTTGAAGCGGTGAGCGGAAGCCCACTAAACTATGAAATTACAGGTCGAAGGCCTGGCGATGTACCCGAAATGTTTGCCTCAACAGATTTGGCGAAACAAGTGTTGAATTGGGAAGCAAGCCGTGGTTTACAAGAAATGATTCAATCTTCATGGACTTGGGAGCAGAATCTAAGAAACGAATTTTATTAATGAAACACAATACAAAAGATATTAAACCATACATTACCGATGTTCCAGATTTCCCAAAGAAAGGAATTGTATTTAAAGACATCACTACTTTACTCGAAAGTCCAGAAGGGGTAAACCTCTGCTTAGAATTGCTTTTGTCGGAACTTAAAAACAAGGAAATTGATAAAGTTGTAGCAATTGAAGCCCGCGGATTTTTCTTTGGAATGCTTTTAGCTCAGTCACTAAACGTACCATTTGTGCCCGTTCGAAAACCCGGAAAACTACCCCGCAAAGTAATTTCTCAATCCTTTGATTTAGAATATGGCTCAGATGTTTTAGAACTGCATGATAATGCTATAATTTCAGGAGATAAGGTATTGATTCATGACGATGTTTTAGCTACGGGAGGCACTGTTGAAGCAGTTTGTAAAATGGTAGAATCTTTGGGCGGTCAAATTGTTCAATGTAATTTTATTATGAAACTTGATTTTCTTGACGGTTCCAAAAAAATAGATGCGTATCCCATCTATGCTGCGACGACCTACTAATCCAACGCTTTTTTGGTAACATAAAGCCGCCACCCAAATAACGCCATTTGTAATTTTGTTGCTTTACTAAGGTCAACGCGTTTTTTAGTTAAACTTGGTAGTGCCCATTTATTGACCACTGCTAAGGCTTTAAAAAGTGTTTTTGAATTCATACTTCAAAAATAGAAATTCTTCTTCTAATTCTGTACATATTTCATATCTAAGATTTATCTTCGTAAAAAAACAAGCGTATGGATATTATTTTGATGCTGTTAGGATTTGGTCTTTTGGTTATTGGAGGTGAGTTTTTAGTGCGAGCTTCTGTAGCTCTGTCCTTTAAGCTCAATATTTCTAAGATGGTGGTTGGGCTCACAGTAGTGTCTTTCGCTACCTCACTTCCCGAACTTCTAGTCAGTTTAAATGCAGCTTTGAATGGGTCTCCATCAATTGCAATTAACAATGTTATTGGATCTAATATTGCCAATATTGGTTTGGTTCTTGGGATTACGGCTCTGATAGGGACGATTTATGTTGATAAATCATTTTATAAAATCAACTGGCCAGCAATGATGGTTTTTTCTTTTGCTTTTTATTATTTTTTAAGCAACGACTCAAAACTAGATGCCGTTGAAGGCGCTGTTTTGTTTTTAAGTTTACTTCTATTTATTGCTTATTCTCTAAAACAGTCAGAAGGAATTGAAACAGATGACTCTATGGATGCCTTCACAATGATTTCTAATTTCAAAATTGTAATATGGCTAATCATTGGGGGTGTTGCCTTGTATTTTGGTGCCAAATGGTTGGTTGATGGTGCGGTAGTGATCGCTCAAAAAATAGGGGTCAGTGAGGCCGTTATTTCGGTATCTGTAATTGCGGTGGGCACCAGTATTCCTGAACTTGCAGCTTCTGTAATTGCTGTGCTCAGAAAAGAAAAAGCGATCTCATTAGGTAATTTAATTGGTTCTAATATTTTCAATATTGGTTCTGTACTAGGAATGACAGCAATGGTTAAGCCTATTGTTGTTGATGACCCTGAAATTCTTTCAAGAGATATTATTTGGATGCTAGTTTTTGCAGGTCTTTTATTGCCCCTAACATTAATTTTAAAACGTTATGAAATTAAAAAACTAGAAGGTTTTTTAATGGTGTTATTGTATGGTGTTTTTATCTACTCTGTTTTTTTATAGGCTACAAAAAAATTAAAAACAACCATCAATTAACCAAAAAACTATTTAATTCTTCTACACTTGTTGAAGTCGATGAAGTAGTGACGGTACCCGTTGCTCCCAATTGCTGGATTAGTAAAATGACTTCAGTGCTTAATTGAAACCCTTGTGTTGTTTCGGCACGAACAAGTCCAATATCTCCAGCGTAAAAATAACGGACGGTCAGCACGTCTTGAGGTTGAATAACATTGATGGTTTGGCTTGTTCCGAAGAGTGTTATTTCACCAGTGACCGATATGTTAAGTTTAAGTATAGCTTCATGAACATTTGTGTATTCCATCCCATTCAAAGAGGTAGTTTCATAAAAATTTTCTTTTTCAGTTGTTAGGGCATAGCTTATTTCAATCGGAATCATTGTGCCTTGGATGTCTATAGTTTCAGAAAAACTATTTGATAAATCTGAGAGAACTTCTCCGTTAGAAGCATCTAGGTCAATAATTGTCAGGTCGTTAATTGCAGGTGATTGAGTAATTGGAATATCTATCGGAAAGTCTAAACTTCCTGTGTATTTTAAGTCAGTAGTAGTTTTGGATAAACTCCCATTTACTAAAAGCGTATTCATTGAGCCCAACGCATCCATGCCATTATTTGCTTGGTATGTGAAAGAATTCGCCGTTGATGTTGCTATATATAAAGAGTCAGAACCTGTAAAGTTCATTAAAGGAGTGTCAGAACTTGTACTTTCGACATCGTAAATCCAATAGTCTCCTAGTGTATTTGGAAAGTAATCTAAAGGGTCTGGTTCAGGATCCGTTACGTCGATGTCTGGGTTGTCTCCCTCTTCATACGTTTCGTTTGAACAACTTACAATAACTAATAAAAAGAAAAATAAAATAGGTTTTAGGGTGTTCATAATGTTTTGATTTTGATGTAAATATAGAAAAAAAATCAAAGTAAGAGTTTTAAAATAAAACAGTTTGCTATTTTGAAACCTATAACAATATCTTAAAAAACAAAAAACCCACTCGTTGAGCAGGTTTTTAAAATTTTAAGATCAAAAGGTTATTTTTTATTAACGTTTTGTATGTATTTATTTAAGGCCATTGTCATTGAAGGCATTTCGGTAGTTGGTGCTGAGATATCGACACGAAGTCCTTTGTTTTCAACAGCTTTTACGGTTGTATTTCCAAATACAGCAATGCGCGTATCATTTTGTTTGAAGTTTGGAAAGTTATGAAATAAAGAATCAATTCCAGAAGGACTAAAGAACACTAAAATGTCATAATATACATCTGCCAAATCAGATAAATCACTGATGACTGTATTGTAAAACACCGCTTGTTTCCACTTAACTCCTATTTCATCCAACATCAAAGGAACAATTGGTTTTAGTTTGTCCGAAGAGGGGAGTAAAAATTTTTCGTCTTTATACTTCTTGATAAGAGGCGAAAGATCTTGAAAATTACGTGTACCAACATAAATTTTACGCTTACGGTACACTACATATTTTTGTAAATAAAACGCAACCGCTTCAGATTGACAAAAGTATTTCATGCTATCCGGTACTTTAAAGCGCATTTCATCAGCCACTCTAAAAAAGTGATCAATAGCATTTCTGCTCGTCATAATGATTGCAGTGTAGCTTGAAAAATCAACTTTTTGTAATCGTACTTCTTTAGCTGTGACACCTTCCACGTGAATAAAGGGACGGAAATCAATTTTTACTTTTTGCCTGTCTTGCAAATCGAAGTAAGGAGAGTTTTCTACTTTTGGTTCGGGTTGAGACACCAAAATTGTTTTTACTTTCATAGATCAATTACTCTAATAGGTTAATTTATATCCAACGAAAACAGATTCCACAATACTATGTACGGCCCAATTTCGAGAGTGCAAAGATACAAAATAAAATAGAAGAAATTATTGATAAGTAGTTTTTGATACGATTTAATCGATTTCATAAATCCAGTGAAGACAATTAATAAAGAAATCACCAGTGTAGCTACCAATAACGTAGGTTGATTTGGGGCTCCAAAAATTAAAAAAGAGTTCAGAGGAAGTAATAAAACCCCTAATAGATTTAAAAAACTCACCTGTTGAAACACATAACTATGAAATAGTTTAGGAATATCAAACAAATAACCAATCCCTAGTTCTAACAGAATTTTGATAAGTGCTCCAGCACCAAGTAAACCGGCTATTTTTATAAATATAAAAAAATCCAATTCCAGTTTTTGAACGAAATGAATATAGCTCAGCAGTCCAAAAAGGGTGCCGTTAATACAGAAATTTAAAAACAATACGACGTCAAAAGGGTCTAAAAAAGTGTGATCTTTGAAATAAATCCTTAAATAATTTGAAGGTCCAAGCAGTCTTAAAAAATCTGTAAATCGTTTGTAATTTATAAGCTTAGCAGTTGCAATAATAGCAAGACTTACTACAATAATTGCAGTGTATAAATCGTTAAATAGAACCTCTCTAAGCATGCACAAATTTATGAAGAATATTTATAAAAAGAGTCCGCTAAAAATAACTTACTTTTGCTAAAATTTTTCTACGGAATGCAAGACGCTATTGTTATCATACCAACCTACAATGAGATTGAAAATATAGAGGGTATTTTAACCGCTGTATTTTCTCAATATAAAGACGTTCATGTTTTGGTTGTAGATGATAACTCACCAGATAAAACTGCTCAAAAAGTAGAAGCACTTCAGGCCACTTACAAAGAGCGTCTTTTTTTGCTAAAACGAATCGGAAAGCAAGGACTGGGTACAGCCTATATCGAAGGCTTTAAATGGTGCTTAAGTCGTTCATATGAATTCATTTTTGAAATGGATGCCGATTTTTCTCATAATCCCAAAGATCTTCAGCGCCTTTACGATAGCTGTAAAATTCAGAATGCTGATGTTGCTATTGGGTCGCGCTATATTAAAGGAGTAAATGTTGTCAATTGGCCTTTAGCAAGAGTGTTGCTTTCGTATGGTGCGTCTCTGTATGTTCGTGTCATTACAGGAATGAAAGTTCTTGATCCTACCGCAGGTTTTGTATGTTATAAACGAAAGGTTCTTGAATCTATAGACTTAGGAGCCATAAAATTTATTGGCTATGCATTTCAAATTGAAATGAAATATACTGCCTACAAAAAAAACTTTAATATCAAGGAAATCCCAATTATCTTTACCGACCGACGCTATGGAGTTTCAAAACTTAACAAAGGAATCATATCCGAAGCAATTCTAGGGGTCATCAAAATGCGATTAAAAACAATTTTAGGAACATCATAAATGCATAAGAAATCAATACTCATAAAAAATGCTCGAATTGTCAATGAAGGAACCATCATTGAAGGCGATGTATTAATAGAGGACCATCATATCAAGGAAATTGCCAGTTCTATTAGTGTTAAGAACTCTAATGTCACTATCATAGATGCAGAAAACAATTACCTCCTTCCTGGAGTTATTGACGATCAAGTACACTTTAGAGAGCCTGGTTTGACACACAAAGCAACGATTGAAACAGAATCCAGAGCGGCAATTGCAGGGGGTATCACCTCTTTTATTGAAATGCCAAACACCAATCCGCAAGCCACTACCATTGAAAAATTAGAAGACAAGTTTGAGATCGCTGCCAATACATCGTCTGCAAACTACTCGTTTATGTTTGGAGGGACAAATGATAATTTAGATGAAATATTAAAAGTAGACCCCCTCAAAGTTGCAGGGCTTAAACTTTTCTTAGGATCTTCAACAGGCAATATGCTTGTTGACAATCCAGAAGTTTTAGAAAAAATATTTAAAAGCACCGATTTGTTGATTTCTGTTCACTGTGAAGATGAAGATACGATCAAACAAAATACAGCACGTTATTTAGAACGCTATGGAGAAGACATTCCAATCAAGTGTCATCCAGAAATCAGAAGTGCAGAAGCTTGTTATATTTCATCTTCAAAAGCGATTGCTTTAGCTAAAAAAACGGGAGCACGTTTGCATGTGTTTCATTTGTCAACAGCAAAAGAAACACGGTTATTTTCAAATAAAAAACCTCTTAAAGATAAAAAAATTACTGCAGAGGTTTGTATTCATCACCTTTGGTTTTCTGATGAAGATTATGATAAAAAAGGAACATTTATAAAATGGAATCCAGCCGTAAAAACTGCTAATGACCGAGATGCATTATGGAAAGCTCTTTTAAATGATAAAATTGATGTTATTGCATCTGATCACGCCCCGCATACCCTAGAAGAAAAATCAAACAAATATACCAAAGCCCCATCTGGTGGGCCGCTCGTACAACATGCGCTCGTAGCCATGATGGAGGCGCACCATAACGGACGAATTTCTGTTGAAAAAATGGTAGAGAAGATGTGTCATAATCCTGCAATTTTATTTCAAATAGAAAAAAGAGGATATATCAAAGAAGGGTATTTTGCAGATTTAGTACTTGTGAATCCAAACAACCCTTGGACCGTGACCAAGGAAAACAGTCTCTACAAATGTGGGTGGTCGCCTTTTGAAGGTTCAACGTTTAAATCTCGAGTAACACATACCATTCTAAACGGAGCAGTTGTGTATGAAAATTCAAATTTTACAAACCACAATGCAGCCATGCGTTTAACATTTAACAGATGAAAACAGTCTTTTTAGCAGTAAGCACTTTGTTTCTTATATCATGTGAAAACTTAGATGTAAAAAAACCATCTAATTTGATATCCGAAGATCAAATGGTAGAAATCCTTTACGATGTTGTTATTATTAATTCTGCAAAAGGAATCAATAAACAATTACTGCAAAAGAAAATCAATGACCCGCTTGCCTATATTTATAAAAAACACAATATTGATAGCCTTCAGTTTGCACAAAGCAATACTTATTATACGTTCAAAAGTGACGCTTATAAATCTATTTATGAGAAGTTGGAATTGAAGTTAACGGCTCAAAAAACAGAATATGAAGCGTTGCTTGAAGAGAAAAAACGCACTAAGGATTCCATACGAACAAGTAAGCAAAGAAAAATGGATCCCTTGAACAGAGAGCGTCAAATAGAATTTGAATCTAAGATGAGGCCTCCTTTAAAAAAACTTGACACACTTCAGAAACAACCTTTGAAATAGGCTTGAATTTCAACCCTGCTTTAGTCATTAAGATTTTATCCGAACTGTAGTGACTTTTGGTTATTAAAGTCTTGCTCAAGTTTTTAGTAAGTCGTCTTTTTTTGCCCGTTAATTTATGTTTCAACCAGTCCAGTCGCCATGCGAAAGAAAGCATCCACTTACTTGCTATTTTTTTAGGAGGTGTTAGTTTGAAAGCATTTGAAATAAGTGTTGTAAAATCTAAAAAGGAAAGGTTCTCAGCAACTATAATATAGCGCTCATTAGTGCAGTCGTTATTCATTAATAAAACCATACTTTTTATAACATCCTCAACCCCAACATAGCCAGCAACACCTTTGGTTACATAGTTCAAGCCTTTATGAACACGCTTAAACAACCCACCACTTCCAGTGCGAAAAAACCCCGGACCTAAAATCACGCCAGGATTTACAATTACACTCGGAACACCTTCTTGAATGCCACGCCAAACTTCCATTTCAGCTTCATATTTTGTGATGGCATACACACTTTGACTGTCTTCTGAATTCCAAGTGGTTTCTTCGGTTATTTTCACAGGATCATAGCCCATTGTGGCTACAGAGCTTACATAACAAAGCTTCTGAATTGAGTTAATAATACTTAAATTCACAATGTTTGCAGTCCCAGAAATATTTGTCTCGCGTAGTTTGTAATAATCGTTTGGGTCAAATGAAATTAAAGCCGCAGAATGATAGACATGCGTAACGTTTTTAAATGCTTCTGTCAGTTTTGGAATGTCATTCAAATCAGCTTCTAACCATTCAATTCTATTAAAATATTCGTCTATGTTATTGGTGTAATACCCGAACACAGTTTTCACCTTTTCAACGGTTTTTTTGGTTCGATAAATGGCGCGAATTTTTTGATGAGACTTAGTAAGTTCAAATAATAAATGACTTCCTACCAACCCTGTACCTCCAGTTACTAATATCATAGCACTAAATTACTATTTTTTCTTTTCTCGTCGCTAATGAATCTGTTATCTTTGTCATAATTAAATTTATGATAATGGCCAGTAATTTTATTGAAGTCTTGCGTTGGAGAGGAATGATCCATGATGTTATGCCCGGAGCAGAAGACCATTTGTTAGAACATATGAGAAGTGCCTATGTAGGTTTTGATCCTACAGCCGATTCGTTGCACATAGGGAATCTTGTGCCAATTATGCTATTGGCACATTACCAACAGTGTGGACATAAGCCATTTGCATTGGTAGGCGGGGCTACGGGAATGATTGGAGATCCTTCAGGGAAATCTACCGAACGAAACTTTTTAGACGAAAAAACACTGCGTCACAATCAAGAAGCCATAAAAAATCAACTCGCTCATTTTTTAGATTTTGATAGTGGTGAAAAAAATGCCGCCGTCCTAGTCAATAATTATGATTGGATGAAAGATTTTTCTTTTTTAGATTTCATTAGAGACGTTGGAAAACACATTACAGTCAACTATATGATGGCCAAAGATTCTGTTAAAAACAGAATTTCTGCAGAAAGCTCTGATGGTATGAGTTTCACTGAGTTTACCTATCAATTGGTGCAAGGCTATGATTTTCTTCATTTGTTCAAAGCACACGACTGTACCATTCAGATGGGAGGAAGCGATCAATGGGGGAACATCACCACAGGAACGGAACTCATCAGACGGGTTGGCAATGGAAAAGGATTTGCCATTACGTGTCCTCTGATTACAAAATCTGACGGATCTAAATTTGGAAAAAGTGAAGGTGGAAATGTATGGTTAGATGCCAAGCGAACTTCTCCCTACAAATTCTATCAATATTGGTTAAACTCTAGTGATGAAGATGCCGAAAAATACATTAAAATATTTACGTTTTTAGAAGAAGAAGAGATCAAATCTCTTGTAGAAACGCATAAAGAGCAACCCCATTTAAGACAACTCCAAAAACGTTTGGCACAAGAAATCACGACCATGGTACACAGTCAGGCTGATTTTGAAAATGCCGAAAAAGCATCGACTATTTTATACAGTAAATCGTTCAAAGCAGACATTCAAACTTTGGATGAAGCTACGTTTTTAGATGTTTTTGAAGGTGTACCAACTGCTGAGGTTTCAAAATCACTTTTAGAATCTGGATTGGATATGATCGCTGCACTTTCTGCCGAAACAAACTTTTTAGCCTCCAATGGTGAAGCGCGTCGTGCGTTAAAAGAAAATTCAATTTCGGTGAATAAAGAAAAAGTAGGTGAGAGCTATAAAATTTCAAGCACTGACTTGATTAATGCTACCTATGTGATCATCAATCGAGGGAAGCGAAGCACTTTTATTATTCGAGTGGTCTAAAGCACCATTAGATTACAGCCTCTAATGTCTGATTGATCAAAGCGTCCTAAGACTTCAAAACGACCATCAGGTTTTATTTTGCCCAGATCTTGAGTGGCAATAAACGCACATGAATTAATGTTTGCCAAGTCAATGATGTTCACGCCTCCAGATTTACCAATCGGTTGAATAGTCAATGCATCCTCGGGATCTCTTGTCAAGATTTTCATCCAAGGTGGGGTTTCAAAAAGCCCTTTCCCATTGGAGTAGGCTTGTGACAACAACTCCGTCATGCCATATTCGCTGTGAATGGTATCCACGCCAAATCCCTTTTTTAAAAGTGCATGCAATTCTGATTTTACAAGTTCTTTTCGTTGACCTTTCATACCCCCTGTTTCCATAACAATGGTGTGTTTTAATTCAAACGAATGTGCTTCAATTAAATCTAATAAAGCGTAGGAAACTCCAATAAGCAAGGTTTTTTTACCTTTAGCTTCTAGCTTCAGTAAGGTGTTTTTCAAAGCCTCTAAATCGTGCAAATAAAATCCACTTTCAGCTTGTTTGGACTGTGCAATCATATCATTTGCCATATAGACCAAAGAAGAGCCTCCGCGTTCTAAATAAGAAGGTAATAAAGCCAGTACAGTGTAATCTTCTATGTTTCCATAAAAGGATTGAAAGCCATTTCTAAAACTTTGTTTATAAATCTCCAAATCACACACATGGTGTTTGCTCACGATACTGCCTGTGGTTCCGCTACTTGTAAATGTTACTTGGGCAGATTTTTCAGTCGATACTATGGTGCGAGTTTTAAAAAATTCAATCGGTAAAAATGGAATTTGCTCTATCGTGTGGATGTCGCTCGGATGTTTGTAGAGTAAATCACAAAACGAACGATACACAGAATTGTGTTCAAATTGAAATTTGAATACTTCTAAAGCAACAGCTTTAAAATCGGTTTCGGATTGGATGTTGAAAATTGAATCTTTAATATGCATGAACATTGTATTCCAACACAAAAATAGCTAAAATTAAAAAGAGCGTTGCTATTTGGCAACGCTCTTTTAAAATATTTAAAAAATGTAGATTACTGAATAATCAATTTTTTAGTAGTTGTTGCAGCCCCTTGTGTCAGCTTCACAATGTAAACTCCTGTGTTAAGTGTTGATACATCTAAACGTTCATTAGAAACCGCTGCATTGATCACTTGCTTTCCAAGAATATCAAATACAGTTGCTTGTAGCGTTTCCGATCCAGTTGAAGTGATATTAACAAAATTACTCTTTGCTGGGTTAGGGTATAGGTTGAATGTATTTTGAACTAAATGATCTCCAGTTGAAAATGTATTTTGTGAACCAGGGGTTCCAAAGTCACCATCTCCAAAAGTCTGATTAGACTCGGCCCAATTAGCTCCTGAATCATTAGCAGTATTTGTATAAGCATTGACATTTAGCTCCATGCTTTTTCCTGTTGGGTCTGGGAATTCTGAGCCACCATCCCAAATAACTTGATCAATGACAGTTCCAGAACATTCGATAATTAAACCGTCCGCTCCATTTCCTAAGGATATAGAAGAATATTGGTAGTTTGCGGTGTAGCCTCCGTTTACACTGGAGTTTGAATTAATACCAATAACAGCATAACTGTTAGCAGCGACAGTCAAGTTGCTTATGACGTGTATTTCGGTTGTTGTAACGTCATCTTTAATTTCCCATCCTTGCATGTTAATTGATGAAGGTGTAGTGTTGTAAACTTCAAAATACTCTCCATATGAATCATTTACTGCAGCTGGGTTTTGCATAATTTCTGTAATAATAATATCTCCAACTTCTGCACAAGTTATAGCGCCTATACATGAAGGGCTGTTAATAGACCTTGTAAAATCACAATTACTGTTAGAAGTATCTCCTAAAAAAGAAACAACAAAAGAAGTACCTTCATTTACTCCGGTTATTGTTATAGTTCCTGCCGCCTCAATTGATGGATCGTCTCCGCCAATGGTACCAACATTTCCAGTGGTGCTGATAGTGTAGTTTGAAGTTCCTCCGCCAGTAAATGCAATTTCTGTAGTGAAAGTGTCAACTTCTGATGTTGAGGCATCACAAGTAGTTGCGATTGTCCCCACTTGTAAGTCACAAGGGAATGATACAGAAAAAGAAATGGTTTGGCTTACCGTTGGTGTTATTGGAGTGTGTGTATTGTCTACTAAAGTCATCGTAACTGTGTGTGAGCCACCATCAACAACATCTATTATTTCATCTAGTGTGTCGTATTTCATAGGTTGTTCTACACCATCTAAGGTCCAGTGGATGTGACCATCACCAGTTCCACCATTTGCTGGAGTATTATCTACTGCAAAATTGTCCACGCTTACAGAAAGTGTTACGGATATAGTTCCTGATTCTAACACTTGATTGTTACTCGGGCTGGTAATTGATAATACAGGGCCACTAACACATCCAGTATGAGTTTGTAGATCACTCCATCCTGAGTTGCTCTCACCAACTATCCACTCTGAATCTTCAGCATTGGTACCAAAGGAGCCAAGAGGAACAGAGTTAGGGTCACAAATGGTCGGCTTTCTTGTTAATGTATGATTTACTGTAGCGTTACTAACTCCAGCGATATCCCAACCAGTGCCGTCCACTGTTGACATATCTCCTAATGCATCTACTATGGTAAACGAATTCGCAGTAGCTCCAGCAAGCGTCAAGGCCATAAAATCGTCTCCGTTAGACAGGTAAGCAAATGTTTGATCTGCATCAATTAATGGATCAGCAGAACCATGTGCGATAACATATACATCTCCCGCGGCAATTATTGTCCCAGCTTCAAAGACTACATTATCTGGATAATCGAATTCTCCCTCTATGTCACATCCATTACTACATGTTGATATTGAGTATCCTGTTAAATCAATTTCAGCATTGGTGCCGTTGTATATCTCAATAAATTTATTGTTACTCGACCCCTCTCCAAACATACTAATATAAAGGTCTGAAGACTGCCCAAAAGACAAGGTCGATATGGTAAGTGTTAATATTAAAACGTAAATTTTTTTCATAATTAAAAAGTTTTTGGTTAATTTTTGTTCACTCAAATATATAAAATGTTAAACGAATTTTAAACCATTTAAAAATTACTTAACAATTTATTATCAACAATTTGTAAAATTCTTGGTTCATTACATTAACATTATCGTGCTGTTATTATAATGTTATTAAATTCATTTGTTTCGCTACGGTATTTAATTTTTCTATCTTTATAAAAATTATGACACCTTAAAAAATGAGTAACGAGTCTATAAAAATTCTATTAGTTGACGATGAGCCAGATATCTTAGAGATTTTGAGTTACAACTTATCGGCAGAAGGCTATTCGATTTCAACAGCATCCAATGGGTTAGAAGCCGTTAAAAAAGCAAAAAAACACCAACCGCATCTCATTATTATGGATGTAATGATGCCCGAAATGGATGGCATCGAAGCTTGTGAAAAAATCCGAACCCTCCCCGAACTAAAAGATACGGTAATCACTTTTCTAACCGCTCGTGGCGAAGATTATTCTCAAGTCGCAGGATTTGAAGCAGGTGCTGACGATTATATTACCAAGCCTATCAAACCAAAAGTATTGGTCAGTAAAATCAAATCCTTACTCAGGCGTCTTAATGACACGTCATCCAAAGTGAATTCAGAAGTGATAAACATAGGTGAATTAACAATAGATAGAGAGGCCTATAAAATTATATCCAAAGGCGTCGAAATTGTATTGCCGCGAAAAGAATTTGAATTGTTATCTTTGTTAGCATCCAAACCTGGGAAAGTTTTTAAAAGAGATGAAATCCTCGATAAAGTATGGGGAAATGAAGTTGTTGTTGGCGGTCGAACCATTGATGTGCACATCCGAAAATTGCGCGAAAAAATTGGCGATGATTCTTTTAAAACAATTAAAGGAGTAGGGTATAAGTTTCAATCTTGATGGATAAAAAAATTAAAAACTCTCATACATTTTCTATACTAACAGCGTTTTTTATAACAGTTATACAAACGCTCTTACTGGCAGTTTTTTTGTTTGGCTTTTCTCAAGTAGAAGCATCATTTCTTTTATTCTGGTTCCTCTGTTCGTTCATGCTTACCTATTTTATTCTCCATTTACGATTGGAAACGTATGTCTTTAATAGTATCAAAAATATTTACAAAGATTTGACCCTTTTAGATGCTGCTTCATTCAACAACAGTCCAATCACCACCGACATGGAAAGTTTGTCCAAAGAAATTGATACTTATGCCAAAAATAAAAAACTAGAATTAGAGGCTTTAAAAATTCGAGAGGAGTACCGAAAAGAATTTATAGGAAATGTGTCTCACGAGCTAAAAACCCCGCTTTTTACAGTGCAAGGATATATATCCACGCTGATTGATGGTGCTGCCGAGGATCCGCAAATTAGAGATAAATATCTAAAACGTGCCGATAAAGGAGTGGACCGATTGATCTATATTGTGAAGGATTTAGATATGATTACTAAACTTGAAGTAGGCGATGCCAACCTCACTCTAGAAACGTTTAATATTATAGAATGCATCACTAATGTATTTGATTTGCTCGAAATTAAGGCAGAGAAAAAAAACATTTCTTTACTATTGGATAAAGACTATCCAACTCCAATTATGGTTATTGCCGATCGTCAACGGATCCAGCAAGTGCTGACCAACTTGGTAGTAAATTCTATTAAATATGGCCATCAAAATGGCACTACCGAAATTAGTGTAGAGGGATTAAATTCTGATAAACTTATTGTTCGTGTGACAGATAATGGTGAAGGCGTAGAGAGCAATCATTTGACACGTCTATTTGAACGTTTTTATAGAGTTGATAAAAGCGGATCAAGAGAAGAAGGCGGCTCAGGTCTTGGTTTGTCCATCGTCAAACACATCATTGAAGCGCATGAGGAAAAAATCTATGTGGAGAGTAAATTCGGTATAGGAAGTGAATTCTCCTTTACACTTCAAAAACAAAAGGAGTAATCCAGATTACTTTCCGTATTTTTGCCAAAAATGAACACAAGTGGGTAGTAAAAATAAACTCAAACGATTTAATGAAAATGATACATTTCACAATGTATTTCAACCCAAACGCGAAGACTTAGTCGATGCCGTATATCCGCTTAAAGGACAATGGAATCAACAGTTTTTCAAAAACAACAATCCGTTGGTTTTAGAACTTGGATGTGGAAAAGGGGAATATACCGTCGGTCTTGCCGAACGGTATCCAAATAAAAATTTTATAGGAATCGATATCAAAGGCGCTCGTTTCTGGAGAGGAGCCAAAACCGCCATAGAAAACGAATTGCCTAATGTGGCATTTATTCGCGCACAAATAGAACTTATTGAGCAGCTGTTTGCCGCTAATGAGGTCGACGAAATATGGATTACTTTTCCCGATCCACAAATAAAATACAAACGGACCAAACACAGAATGACGAACGATACGTTTTTAAAACGTTACAAAAACATTCTTAACGATGCCGGAATTGTGCATCTAAAAACAGATAGCGAATTTATGCATGGCTATACTTTAGGGCTTTTGCACGGACAAGGGCACGACGTACAGTATGCCAACCACGATGTGTACCGCCAAGAAGGCAGTCCCGAAGAAGTGACTGCCATTCAAACCTTTTACGAAAATCAATATTTAGCCACTCAAAAAGCAATTACGTATATTAGATTTAAAATTAATTAAACTTTGAATATATCCATTGTCTTTCTTTTGGGGCTTTCGTTTGCTTTTGTTGGAGTTATTCCTCCTGGGATGCTCAATATGTCGGCAGCTAAAATCAGCTTAAAAGAAGGTCATGCCCGAGGATTTGTATTTTCTATTGGAGTCTGTGTGATTGTAGGGGTTCAAACCTATTTAGCATTGATATTTGCCAAATACTTGAACCAACATCCTGATGTGGTGGATGTTCTAAAGCGGGTTGCATTGGTTCTTTTTATTTTAATTTCAATTTACTTTTTCCTCTTAGCTAAAAGCGATGCGAGTCCTCAAGAAGTAGATGCTTCTAAGAGTAAAAAAAGTCGTTTTTTTCAAGGAGTATTAATGTCTGCTTTGAATGTGTTTCCAATTCCTTACCAAGCCTATATCGTGACAACATTGTTGTCGTATCAATTACTTTCATTAGATAATCTGTCTATAGGGAGTTATATCGCTGGAGCCACTTCAGGAACTTTTATCGCTCTTTATATTTACATATTATTTTTTGATAAAATTAAAAACTCAAAAATCACTTCTCCCAAGCGGATGAATTATTGCATTGGAATTATTACTGCGATCGTATCAATTACAACCTTAGTAAGCATTTTGAAAACCCCTTAATTTAATGGCTACTGAACCTCATTTTTTTGATAAATGTTACCATGTTGCGCGCCAAATACCACTCGGTCGCGTCACTAGTTATGGAGCTATAGCCACTTATTTAGGTGCCGCCCGCAGTGCTCGAATGGTTGGGTATGCGATGACCGCTTCACATGGCAAAGATGTGCCTGCTCATCGTGTGGTGAATCGAAAAGGTCTTCTGACAGGAAAACACCACTTTGAAGGTACAAACCTAATGCAACAATTATTAGAAAATGAAGGATTGCAGGTCATAGACAACCAAATTCAACAGTTTGAATCTGTGTTTTGGGACCCTGCCAAAGAACTCTAATTTCTAAGCCCATCATTTCCTAAAATCCACTTCTGTTTTAAAACAATTCACAGTATATTTGTACTTTAGAATCCATCTAAATTAGAGACTTTGAAATTTAACAAACAAGATATTGAGCAAGCGCTCAAAACGATTACAGTTCCAGGCGAAGGTCAAAATATGATTGAAAGCAAAGCTGTCAAAAATATAATGGTTTTTGCAGATGAGGTAATTGTGGACATCACTATTTCCAATCCAAGTTTACAAGCCAAAAAACGAACGGAAGTGGACATCCTAAAAACCATTCACGAATTGGTTTATGCCAAAGCAAAGATCATAGTGAATGTAAAAGTAGAGGCAGCAACCCAACCTAAAAATGAAATCAAAGGGAAATCCATCCCTGGGATTCAAAATATAGTAGCTGTAGCATCCGGAAAAGGAGGGGTGGGTAAATCAACCGTCACTTCTAACCTTGCGGTGACGCTTTCCAAAATGGGATTTAAAGTAGGTATTTTAGATGCTGATATCTATGGGCCTTCGATTCCTATTATGTTTGATGTTCAAAATGAAAAACCACTTGCGGTCAATGTGGATGGAAAGTCAAAAATGAAACCTGTTGAAAGTTACGGCGTTAAAGTTCTTTCTATAGGCTTTTTTACTAAACCCGATCAGGCTGTTGTTTGGAGAGGTCCTATGGCTGCAAAAGCTTTGAATCAAATGATTTTTGATGCGGCTTGGGGAGAATTGGATTTTCTTCTCATTGATTTACCTCCAGGAACTGGAGATATTCATTTGAGTATCATGCAATCCTTACCAATTACAGGAGCTGTGGTGGTAAGTACCCCACAAACGGTGGCACTTGCTGACGCCAAGAAAGGAGTTGCTATGTTTCAACAAGAAAGTATCAATGTACCCGTTTTAGGAATCATTGAAAATATGGCATATTTCACTCCAGAAGAATTACCAGATAATAAATATTATATTTTCGGAAAAGAGGGAGCCAAGCACTTGGCTGAAGATTTAAACATCCCATTTTTAGGAGATATTCCTTTGGTTCAAAGCGTCAGAGAAGCGGGAGATTTAGGTCGACCCGCAGCGATGCAAGAGTCAACCCCTATTGAAGAAGCGTTTAATACAATTACACAAAATGTGGCACAAGAAGTTGTGCGCCGAAATACGGCACTTCCCCCTACGGATGCAATAAAAATAACCACGATGGCAGGCTGTTCTGCGGTCAAAAAATAAAGGCTATGAGCTCAGAAGAAATTAGACTAAATGTTGTTAAGGCTTTGGATGAAATCCGTCCATTCCTTGAAAATGACGGCGGTAATATCAACCTCATTGCTATTGAAAATGACGAAGTAGTTAAAGTACAATTAGTAGGTGCTTGTTCTTCTTGTAGTGTCAATCAAATGACGCTCAAGTCGGGTGTTGAAATGACCATCAAAAAATATGCACCACAGATTCAATCGGTTATAAATATTGAAGCTTAAAAAATGATTGAAACAGATATTTTAATTATTGGAGCAGGTCCAACGGGGTTGTTTACAGTTTTTGAAGCAGGACTTTTAAAGATGAAATGCCATCTAATTGATGCGTTGCCACAAGCGGGTGGACAGTGTTCTGAAATTTATCCAAAAAAACCAATTTATGATATCCCAGCATATCCTGAAATTCTAGCGGGCGATCTCACTGAAAAATTATTGGAGCAATGCAAACAATTTGAGCCTGGGTTTACGTTAGGTGAACGTGCTGAAACCATCGAGAAACAAACGGATGGCTCTTTTGTTGTGACCACTAATAAAGGAACCCAACACAAAGCCCCTATAGTGGCAATTGCTGGTGGACTTGGGAGTTTTGAACCGCGCAAACCACAGCTAGATAACATAGGATTTTATGAAGATAAAGGCGTTGCTTATATGATCAAAGACCCTGAAGTCTATCGCAATAAAAAAGTAGTCATTTCAGGAGGAGGCGACTCGGCTCTGGATTGGAGTATTTTTCTAAGTGAGGTAGCTAGTGAAGTCACTTTAATCCACCGACGTAATGAATTTAGAGGCGCTTTAGATTCTGTAGATAAAGTTCAAGAGTTAAAAAACACAGGGAAGATTAATATGATCACACCTGCTGAGGTGACTGGACTTATTGGAGACACCCAACTTGAAGCAATTGAAGTGACCAAGTCAGGAGAATCGCCTGTGCGAATAGAAACGGATAATTTCATTCCGCTATTTGGATTGTCCCCAAAACTCGGACCTATAGCTGATTGGGGTCTTGAGATCGAAAAAAATGCAATCAAGGTTAATAATGCACTTGATTATCAAACGAATATTCCAGGGATTTTTGCTATTGGAGATGTCAATACCTATCCTGGAAAATTAAAACTTATCCTTTGTGGTTTCCACGAAGCAACTCTCATGTGTCAGGCGGCTTATCAGATTATAAATCCTGGTAAACGCTATGTTTTAAAATATACAACCGTAAGCGGTATCGATGGTTTTGATGGAACTCGTAAAGAGGCTCCTAAAGCCGTTGTAAAATCAATAAACTAATGGATCAAGATGTACAAATAAAAATCACAGATCGTGATGGAAAACTACATGAAATCGCTGCCCCAGTTGACATGGCTTTAAACCTTATGGAAGTGGTTCGACTTTATGAATTGGCACCCGAAGGTACTATCGGAATTTGTGGTGGAATGGCTATGTGTGCCTCTTGCCAATGCTATGTATTAACGGAACACCCCCTTCGTGAAATGCAAGATGATGAGGAAGCTATGCTTAGTGAAGCTTTTAATGTCAAGCCCAACAGCCGTTTGGGATGCCAGATTCAAATCACTCCAGAAATGGAAGGTCTTGAAATTGAATTAGCTCCAGAAGATTAATCTCTTTTTACCAAAAGTATTTACTCTAAAATCTCTAAGGCTAAGGGTAGAATTCGCTCTACAAATTTTGTATAAGCAAGCGTTGATGGATGTAAATTATCTGAAGCGACCAATGCGGTGTTGATCAAGCCTTCTTGAGTAATATCAGTGATGTACACGTATTTTAAGTTGTTTTCTGCGCAATAGGTTTGTGCATAGTTGTTGTACAGTTCGAGTTGTGTGCTAATATTTAAGGCATTACTACCTTGACCAAATGGAGTGTAAGCATAATCTGGAATTGAAACTACAATTAGTTTTGAAGCATCGCCTCCAACTAATGAAATCGCGGTGTCCACAAGCTCAATAAATTCAGTTTCGTACAGTTCAAACGGTTTGTTTTGATATTGATTATTCACGCCAATTAAAAGGGTTACCAAATCAAAATCAGTTGGTGGTTCGGCACTGGAAATGGCATTTTTCAAATTGGTAGTAGTCCACCCTGTTTGTGCAATGATTTCTAGATTAAAAGTATCCAGTGCTGTATAACGGGCTTGCAAACTATCTTTTAATTGTGCTGGAAACCGACAGTCTTCACACACATTTTGTCCAATGGTGTAGCTATCGCCAAGCGCAATAAGTTTAAAATTTTGTGACTCTGTTGGGGTTTCTGTATCGTTACCACTAGATTGGGAGTCTGTATTTGAATTACAACCATAAAATGTGAGTCCCACAATTAGTGTGAATGCAATTATTTTTAAACGTTTGTTTATTAAGTTCAATCTATTTAAATGCATTTAATCCGGTGATATCAAATCCTGTAATTAACAAATGAATGTCGTGTGTTCCTTCATAAGTAATCACACTTTCAAGGTTCATGGAATGACGCATAATGCTGTATTCGCCGCTAATTCCCATGCCGCCTAACATCTGTCGGGCTTCACGTGCAATTTTTATAGCCATATCTACATTGTTTCGTTTTGCCATTGAAATTTGTGCGGTAGTTGCACGGTCTTCATTTCTCAATACTCCTAAACGCCATGTTAACAATTGTGCTTTGGTAATTTCGGTAATCATCTCCGAAAGTTTCTTTTGTTGCAACTGAAATTGACCGATTGGTTTTCCAAATTGAATACGTTCTTTACTGTATCTTAAAGCGGTATCGTAACAATCCATTGCGGCACCAATGGCACCCCATGCGATTCCGTAACGTGCTGAATCCAAGCAGCCGAGTGGCGCGCCGAGTCCAGATTTATTAGGTAATAAGTTTTCCTTAGGAATTTTAACATTATCAAAAATAAGCTCGCCTGTAGAACTTGCACGTAACGACCATTTGTTGTGAGTTTCAGGTGTTGTAAATCCTTCCATTCCACGTTCAACGATCAGTCCGTGAATACGTCCTTCTTCATTTTTTGCCCACACCACTGCGACGTTTGCGATTGGTGAGTTTGAGATCCACATTTTTGCACCATTTAAAAGATAATGGTCGCCCATATCTTTAAAATTAGTGGTCATGCCACCAGGGTTACTACCATGATCAGGTTCAGTCAATCCAAAACAACCAATCCATTCGCCACTGGCTAGTTTTGGTAAATATTTTTGACGTTGTGCTTCGTTTCCATATTTCCATATAGGATACATTACTAATGATGATTGCACGGATGCTGTACTTCGCACTCCAGAGTCTCCACGTTCAATTTCTTGCATGATCAAGCCATAAGAAATTTGATCCAAACCAGCACCGCCATATTCTGTGGGGATGTAAGGGCCAAAGGCACCAATTTCTGCTAAACCTCCAATAATTTGAGTTGGAAATTCTGCACGTTGTGCATAATCTTCTATAATAGGAGAGACATCTCTTTTGACCCAGTCACGAGCTGCACTTCTTACAAGTTTATGTTCTTCAGATAATAAATCATCTAAAAGGTAATAGTCAGGTGCTTCAAATAAATCTGCTTTCATCTGTACTTTTTGTTTTTAATTCAATTTTATATAATCAAAAATGAGAATTAGATAATGTTTGTACAAAAATACTTATTCCACTTGAAAACTCTACAATTTTAAATAAAAATCTTTGGTAAGTGATGTATATTCTTTTGTGTACTGATGGCGCGCGATTTCTATGACCAGCTCGCGTGTTTCAATGGCTTGTTTTTTAAATGTAAAACAAATCATACTCCGCTTTAAAGGGCTTGATTTTTGCCCTCTTATAGTTAAGATTTTTGAAGGATATAGACCTTCCTTTGCTGCCAACTCAATAAACGAAGTTTCTTCGCTAAAAGGAATAACGACATTAAAATGTCCAGTAGGGGATAGTAATTGGGAAACGGATTTTAGAAGTTCGTTGAAGGGCATGGCATCTTCAAAGCGTGCCTGATTTCGGACTTCATTTTCTGTTTTAAAGGTATCTGTGTAGAAAGGAGGATTTGAAATAATCAAATCATATTGATCTTCTATTTCTTCAGTAAATTCATCAAGTGATGCATGGTAACAAAACAAACGATCTCCCCAATCAGAGTTTTCAAAATTTTCGACACATTGCTCGTAGGCGTCGGCGTCAATTTCAAGAGCGTCTATGAGTTCTGCTGTGCTTCTTTGAGCCATTATCAACGCTAAAATTCCCGTTCCTGCACCAATGTCTAAGATGGAGTTAGGCTGTGAATCCAAGCCAGTCCATGCACCTAATAATACTGCATCTGTTCCAATTTTCATGGCACACTGATCTTGTGCAACGCTAAACTGTTTAAACCGAAAGGGCTTCGACATTATTCTAAGTATAATTCAATCAATCCAGGAGGGGTATTGACAGTAATGGTTTTTGCTACGCGATCCAGATTTGTAATAAAATCATCATTCATAGGAATCAAGATTTCAATTCCATTGCGATCTACTTCAAATAAAGCTTGAGCCGTGGAATCATTCACTCCTTTGACAGTGCCCACAGCACCAAAATTCTCATCGTTTAGTTGATATCCAATAATCTCATGAAAATAAAACTTGTTACCGTCTAGTTTTGGGAGCAAATCTAAAGGCAGATAAAGATCGCATTTCATCAAGGCATCGGCGTCAGCTTCGTCAGTAACGTCATCAAACTTAAGTCGGAGTAAATCCGATTTATGCAGTTGCGATTTTTCAATAAAAAAAGGGATCAAAGTACCATTCACTTCAATGAAAATAGCATCTAAGTTCTCATATATATCGGGTTGATCGGTATCTAGTTTTGCGAGGAGTTCTCCCTTAAAACTATACTTTTTTACGATTTTCCCTAAATAAAAACAGTCTTCTTTTGTCATGATTTAATGCATAAAAAAACCTGACAAAATTGCCAGGTTTTAAAGGTATAAAAAAATTTTATTTTTTTATTTTTCTTCTGTAGCTGGTGCTTCTTCAGTAGCTGGAGCTTCTGGAGCCGCTTCTTCAGCAGCAGCCTCTACAGGTGCAGCTTCATCCGCAACAACTTCAGTAGCTGCTTCTTCTACGATAGGATCTACTTCTTCAATTACTTCTTCTACAACTGGTGCAGCAGCAGCAATTCGTGCTTCATTAGTTGCTTTTTCAGCTTCAAACTGCTTCACAGCTTCGGCTTCTTTAGCTTTTACTAAATCACTTTTCTTAGCGTCTACTTTGGCATTCTTTTCTTCTACCCAAGCTTGAAACTTAGCTTCTGCTTGCTCTTCAGTTAAAGCGCCTTTACGAACCCCACCAACAAGGTGATTTTTCAACATCACACCTCTGTAAGATAAAATTGACTTTGCAGTATCTGTAGGTTGTGCTCCATTCTGAAGCCATTTTACAGTCCCGTCAATATTAAGTTCAATTTGTGCTGGGTTGAAGTTTGGATTGTAAGTCCCTAATTTTTCAAGGTATTTACCGTCTCTTTTTGAACGTGCATCAGCTGCTACGATCCAGTAAAAAGGTTTTCCTTTTTTACCGTGTCTTTGTAATCTAATTTTTACTGGCATAATAATTAATTTGTGAGGTTCTCGACCTCGGTTATTAATGAGAGCGCAAATATACTATATTTTTAC